>Ga0007872_1000046_pt1 | contig 23958 bp, 25 predicted proteins | sample CryBogCBH29Jul08_FD_55002 | JGI IMG/M metagenome (GOLD analysis project Ga0007872, IMG submission 55002) | Freshwater microbial communities from Crystal Bog, Wisconsin, USA - CBH29Jul08 | ecosystem: Environmental > Aquatic > Freshwater > Lake | place: Crystal Bog, Wisconsin, USA | collected...
CGCTGCTTGGGCTGCTCCGCCGTTTAAGACATGACTTACTTTTAGCCAACCATTAGCATCGGCATGTCGCATGCCAAATTGCAATTTGATGTTTTCAGTTTTAGACTGGGCTTTGCGCCGGACTTTAATAAAACGAGAGTCGAACCATTTTTGCACGGGAATATCTTCCACTCCAAAGATGTAGCGCGATTTGAATGCATTCCAAGTGTTATTAAAACCAGATCCCAGTAATTCATGCATTAATACATCTAAGCCATCTTCGGCAATGCCATCGAGCGGGACGCCATGTTTTTGCCAAATGAGGCGCATCAAATCATCAAGGGATTGACGATTTTTGGAGTACTCACGAATCTTGAGATCGAGGCCTAGCGCTAGAAGGGCGCCTTTGCCGTAATAGCTGACCACGGCATTGGGGGTGTTCTCATCGGCTTGGTAGTACTTAGTCCAGGCATCAAAGGAGCTATCAGCCAAACTTTGCTTTTCTCTTCCTGGGCCGCGTAAGATGCCGTTCCAATTGTTGGCAACCAACTTCAGGTAAGTCTTTAGGTCAATGCGCTTGCTGCGAAAGAGTTGCAGGTCATCGTAATAGCTTGTGAAGCCTTCAAAGAGCCAGAGTAAGCGTGTATGGTTTCTGCGATCGAGTTGATAGGGCTGAAATGCCTTAGGTTGAATACGTTTAACCAGCCATGCATGAAAATATTCATGACTGCACAAGCCTAAAAATTCACGGTAACTCGTTTCATCTAGCGCAATATTCTTTTGTGGAATCTGATCTCGGCGACATAGTAGGGCGGTGCTGTTGCGATGTTCAAGGCCGCCATATCCAGATAGCACGGCATTTACTAAGAACAGATAGTTCCTAAAAGGCGCTTTTTTGCTGGTGGGTTCAAAAAGATTAATGGTTGATGTGCAAATAGCATGAAGATCATTGGCCAGACGCTGCGTATCCACTGAATGTAAGCATCCTTGAATTGCCATAGCGTGGGACACACCGTTTGATTGCCATGCAATGATCTGGAATTCACCCATAGCGACTGGATGATCCAATAGATCATCATAATTTTTGGCGAGATAAAAACCAAAGCCGCGTTCATCAGTTTTAGCTGACTGAAGGGTTGTTTGAACAGTCCAATGATCGGCCAAAGCTGCTTCTGGTGCTGCAATAGCTAAAGCGCACGGCAGATGTTCTTGGCCCACAACCGCCAAACATAAACTACTCGCGTTAAAGAATGCTCGTTCACTATCGAGATAGGCTGCACGAACGGAAGAGTCAAATGCATAGACCGTCGTTAAAATTTCCACAGGCTCACTGATTTTTGGTAGGCGCCAGTGATCGTTATCAATGCGCTCCAGAGCAAGGGGTTTGTTGCGAGCACCAACTACATAGGCTTCAATAGATTCAATGTGTTTACTGAAATCCCGAATTAAATAGCTGCCGGGTATCCATGCCGGCATTTGTAGCACCTGTCCATGCACATCCGGATTTTCAATATGCAGCTTCACCTGGAAGCGATGACCATGCAGATCCGCAGGCCAAATCGTATATTGAATGGCTGGTAAATCGGAATTGCTTGCAGGACTCATATCAATAGCGCTCTTAGTCAATTACTTCAGTGTTGCGAGCTTCTTTTCAAGGTCGCTGATTTGAACTGCACCCGGAAAGCGACTGCCATCAGTAAAGAACAGTGTAGGAGTCCCTGTGATACCGTAAGTTTTAGCAAGCGCCATGTTTTTATCTACGGGAGTTGTGCAGTCAGTCTTTCCGCCAAGAGCTGTGCCATTGACCATCCAGTCGATATAGGTCTTGGCTGGATCAGCGGAACACCAGATTTGTTTGGATTTTTGAACTGAGTCAGGGCCAAGGATTGGGATGAGATAGGTGTAGATGGTGACGTTATCTAGTTGCTGCATGGATTTTTCAAGGCGCTTGCAGTAACCGCAGTTAGGATCAGAAAAGACTGCAAGTTGTCTAGCGCCATTGCCGCGAACTTGCTTCATTGCATTTGCTTGAGGCAAGTCGCTCCATTTAATTCGGTTTAGATCATTCTGTCTTTGTTCAGTAATGTTCTTACCTGTGGCTAATTCAATAATCTCACCTTGAATGAGATATTGACTTTTGGTATCGGTATAAAACACATCATTACCAACTTGTACTTCATAGATCCCATTCAGCGGTGAGGCAGACACGCTTTTAATCTTGACCGTAGCCCCCAACTTTTTTTGCAAGTCGGTTTTGACTTGTTGCTCTGCTTGCGCATAAACGAGTTGCATAGAAAAGAAAGAGGCGCAAGCAACAATGACGGCTGCTATATATTTATTCAAAATCAATATCTCCAAGGGCGCGCTCAATGAGCCGCCGCTTAATGAAATGGCTGCGATTAACAAATCCTAAGCCAAAGTTGCGTAAGTGGCGCTCGGTATTGCTTGAGCCAGAAAATAATTTCTTCAGGCGATCGGTTACCCACAATAAAGCGCTTGTGTCACCTTGACGTTGACGCTCATAGCGACGCAGCAGCACTAAATCATTTGGAGACCTGAAAGACTCTCGTTTGCTTAATATATTTAAGAGGGTGGACACGTCTCTGAGGCCTAAGTTAAGGCCCTGTCCAGCCAGTGGATGCATGACGTGGGCCGCATCACCAATGAGGGCAATCTTTGGATTATGTTCAGGGCCAATAAAACGTGCCGCCCGAATTTTCCTTAATGGAAAAGCCGCTGGAGTTGAATTCAGAGTAAGTGTTCCAAGTTGCTTCGTCACAGCACCATCTGCAATCAGACCTAATTTTTTATCCCAGTCCGCCTGTGTAAGGCTGAGTAGGTCGGAAGCATTTTCTGGGCAGGTAGACCACACCATTGAAACTTGTTTGTTTGGAAGTGGCAACATGGCCACAATATCCCCGCCGGGTAAAAACCATTGATACGCAGTTTCCAAGTGTGCTTTAGTACAGTTCCAATTAGCAACCACTGCGCTCTGCGAATAACTTTCTTCGCTAGCAGTAATTCCAATGCTGGCACGAGTCGGGGAGTTGGCGCCATCTGCTGCAACAACCAGCAAGGCTTTTATGGATGAATGATTTTTTAGCTGGAGGGTTACGCCATCCGCATCGGTTTCAATTTTTTCTACTGTATCGGCAATTTGTTCTAATTTATTTTGGAAACGTGCCGCTTGATCCAAAGTATGTTCGATGAGGTTCGATTCGCCAATCCAGGCTAGTTGAGGCGTACCCGCTTCGAAAGCAGAAAGGTGAAGTTGATCGGCTTGCTCACCGCGGTCACCAAAAATTCGCATATCCCGAACAGCTTGTAAGCGAGAGTGGTCCAGAGCATCCCAAATTTGCAAATGGGCCAGTAATTTTTGAGTGCTAGGCGAGAAGGCGTAGATTCTTTGGCCCCACTGTGGCCCTGTGGGAGCTGGCACTAAATTGCCTAAGTCAGGGGCAATCTCAAGGGTTTGCAGCCCGAGTTGCGCAAGCCCTAGGGCGCATGCTTTGCCAGCAATACCGCCCCCAATTACTACGACATCTACCGTGCGAATTTTGGCATTACTGCCTGGGGTGTGAAGGGGTGAATTGTGGCTAGCTTTTGACATATCTCGATGATATCGAAACCAAGCCCTTACAATATCGCTATGTCTGTGAAATGTGGCATCGTCGGCCTGCCTAACGTCGGCAAATCTACCCTCTTTAACGCGCTTACCAAGGCTGGAATCGCGGCGGAAAACTATCCTTTCTGCACGATCGAGCCTAACGTTGGTGTGGTTGAGGTCCCTGATCCTCGTCTGGCCGGTTTGGCTGAGATTGTGAGTCCTGAGCGTGTGCTCCCTGCGGCTGTCGAGTTTGTCGATATCGCCGGCCTAGTAGCGGGCGCCTCCAAGGGTGAGGGTCTCGGAAATCAATTTTTAGCGAATATTCGTGAAACAGATGCAATTACCCATGTGGTGCGCTGTTTTGAAGATGCGAACGTGATTCACGTAGCAGGCAAGATCGACCCCATTGCTGATATCGGCGTGATCGATACCGAGCTTGCCTTATCCGACCTAGCTACTGTTGAAAAGACTTTAAATCGTTCAACTAAAGCCGCTAAGTCAGGTAATGACAAGGAGGCTGCGGCTTTGGTTGCAGTGCTCACTAAGGTTCAGGCGCATTTGGATACTGCTGCACCTGTGCGCAGTATGAAATTAACCGATGATGAAAAGCTCATTCTGAAGCCACTTTGCTTAATTACCGCAAAGCCAGCGATGTATGTAGCTAATGTCAAAGAAGATGGATTTAGCAATAACCCCCATTTGGAAGCAGTGAAGCAACACGCTGCCAAAGAAGGCGCTCCAGTCGTCGCGGTATGTGCTGCAATTGAAGCAGAAATTGCCGACTTGGATGATGCCGACAAGCTCGAGTTTTTGACTGATCTTGGAATGGAAGAACCAGGTTTAGACCGCGTTATTCGTGCAGGTTACGACCTGTTGGGCCTGCAGACTTACTTTACAGCTGGTGTAAAAGAGGTCCGTGCTTGGACTATTCACAAGGGTGATACTGCTCCACAGGCTGCCGGCGTGATTCATACGGACTTTGAGCGTGGCTTTATTCGTGCCCAAACGATTTCCTATGAAGACTTTATTCAGTTTAAAGGCGAAGCAGGTGCCAAAGAAGCTGGCAAGATGCGCGCAGAAGGTAAAGAGTATGTAGTCAAGGATGGTGATGTTTTGAACTTCCTCTTTAATGTTTAATAAAAAGCTTCCGCGCTAAAGAAAAAGCCCTTAGTAACTAAGGGCTTTTTTATTTGCGATAGCAATGCATTGACCAAAAAAGGACTAGGCTGCTTTAGCTGCTTTTTCTAAACATTTCGAGATGTCTTCGTAGCGCTTAAGAGCCATTTTAGTTGGCAGCACTTGCTTTTTGCGACCATCTTCATTGGCAGCCATTTTGATGTAACCCATCGCACAAAGGTTCTTCACTCGCCCATGGAGCGTCGCTTGCGAGCCAAGATCCGATAGAGAGATTAAATCACCAACCAAGACGGATTGTTTTGCAACAGAGGCTAAGACGATTTTATTCAGGAGACTTTCTTCTATGGAATCAAGTTTCTTTCCTGGGTTTATGCGATCGATCGCATCGAGCAAGTTTAAGAAGCGTAGATAGGGGGATGGTTTATTAGTGGGCATTTGATAATGTTAAGTATTAGCCTTAGGGGGAATCACCTTAAGTGGGGGTGATTCTATATCCCATAATCACTTGTTTGCAACTTGTACGGACTTTATAAAATTAAATCATACTTACGGGATGACTAACAATATATCCGAATGGTCTAAATCATTCCTTATTAGCGCAGCTTCCTATGGTGCCCTGTTTTATGCAAACGATTGGCTCACTAGCACTTTGGTTTATGGCTTAGGGGTTAATTGGATTTACCTGCCTGCAGGCTTGCGTTTATTTCTGACGCTAGTGTTTGCATTGCCTGGTGCTCTTGGGATTGCCGTTGCTTCAATGTTGATTTGTTGGTTGGGCGATTTTCCTCAAGATCTTGTTACTTGTATAGGGATTGGATTGGTCTCGGGTTTTGCGCCATATATCGCGCGCATTTTTGTACTGGCTAATTTGCCAATATCTGCAGATCTGAGTGATTTAAGTCTGCCAAAATTATTGATGTGTATCTTGATTTATGCCTTTCTCAGTTCAGGCATGCATCAGTGGTGGTTTGCGATCAGAGGTTTAGATAACACAGGCAGTCTGAATCATTTCTTCGTGATGTTTATTGGGGACGTCCTTGGGACAATCTTATTGATTGCCGTCATCAAGTACGGCTTAGATCTATTAAAGAAGACTAGAACAATAGCGCTTTAAGAAAATAGTTCACTTAATGCTAGCCCTGGATCTTGTGCCCGCATAAAGGCCTCCCCTACCAAAAAGCCATTGATGTGGTGGTCACGCATGAGCTGAACGTCTGCGCGATTCATAATTCCAGATTCCGTTACTAGCGTCTTGGTGTTTGGGACCATCGGTAATAGCGAAAGTGTGGTTTGCAGTGTCACCTCAAAGGTCTTGAGATTGCGGTTATTGATTCCCAGCAGCGAGGTTTTTAATTCCAGCGCTTGTTCTAATTCNTGNGCGTTGTGCACTTCAACCAAAACATCTAANCCTAAGTCATGTGCGCACGCTTCTAAATCTTGCATTTGCTTGAGTTCAAGTGCNGCAACAATCAATAGAATGGCATCTGCACCAATCGCACGCGCTTCATAAATTTGATAGGGGTCGATGGTGAAATCTTTGCGCAAAACGGGAATGTTGCATGCTGCACGTGCCTCTTGTAGGTAGGCGTTGCAACCCTGAAAGTAATCCGCGTCAGTTAAGACGGATAAGCAGGCTGCACCATGGTTTTCATAAGAGCGGGCAATGGCCGCTGGTTGAAAATCTTCGCGCAAGATTCCTTTACTAGGACTCGCTTTCTTGATTTCAGTAATGACGCCAGCTTTGCCGGATGCAATTTTTCGCTCTATGGCTCGAATAAACCCACGCGGCTTGAATACGACATCTTGATTGTTGGCTTCAGCACGTTCGCGGTGGTTAGCAAGGGAGATTTGCTTTGAATTGCTAGCCACCTCAATCTTTTTGGTAGCAACAATTTTGTCAAGAATATCGCTCATGGATTAATTGGTGTTCGTGGCCGCCACAAAGGCATCCAGTTTTTGACGGGCAGCGCCGCTTTCGATGGCGGCCTTCGCCATGGTGATACCGGAGGCAATATCTTTGCATAGGTCAGCAACGTATAAAACCGCTCCAGCATTCAGGCAGACGATATCGCTAGCGGGGCCAGCTTTCTTGTTGAGTACATCCAAAACAATTTTTTTGGACTCTTGCGCATTGGCAACTTTGAAGCTATTCGTTGGTGCAGTACTCAGGCCAAAGTCTTTTGGATGAATCTCATACTCACGCACTACGCCGTCTTGCAGCTCTCCAACTAGGGTGGGTCCTTCTAGTGAGATCTCATCTAGCCCGTCGCGACCATAGACCACTAAAGCGTGTTTCATATTAAGAGCTTGCAGTACCCGTGCCTGAATACCAACCAGATCGGGGTGAAACACTCCCATCAGGATATGTTGTGCATCAGCAGGATTGGTGAGGGGGCCCAGAATATTAAAAATAGTCCGCACACCGAGTTCTTTGCGAATTGGCACAACATTTTTCATCGCAGGGTGGTGGTTAGGCGCAAACATAAAGCCAGCACCCACATTGCTAATACAGTTGGCGACTTGTTCTGCAGAGAGTGCAAGATTGACACCAAGCGCCTCTAGAACATCTGCACTGCCAGATTTGCTGCTGACACTGCGATTGCCATGCTTGGCAATTTTTGCGCCAGCTCCTGCGGCAACAAACATTGCCGCAGTCGAGATATTGAAGGTGTGGGCACCATCACCTCCGGTACCGACAACATCCACCAAATGCGCCCTATCTTCCACGTGAACAGGGGTTGCAAACTCGCGCATCACTTGAGCAGCTGCTGCGATTTCACCAACGGTTTCTTTTTTCGTGCGTAGCGCAACCAATAGACCAGCCACCATAGTCGGCGGCATTTCACCACTCATGATCAGGCGCATCATCGCAGCCATCTCATCATGAAATAGTTCGCGATGTTCTATGCAACGTTGCAAGGCTTCTTGAGGGGTAATAGTCATGGCGTTCTGTTGGATGCTTTGTATTTATTTAGACTGCAAGAAATTCTTCAAAAGCGCATGTCCATGCTCAGACAGAATCGACTCTGGATGGAATTGCACTCCTTCAACCGCGAATTCGCGATGACGAACACCCATGATTTCACCATCTGAAGAAGTAGCGGTAATTTCTAGCACTGCAGGAATGCTGCTCTTTTCGATCGCCAAAGAGTGATAGCGCGTTACTGTAAATGGGTTGGGGATACCTTTGAAGATGCCAACGCCAGTATGGTGAATGCTATCCGTTTTGCCATGCATCACTTTTTGCGCACGCACAACTTTCCCACCAAAAGCTTCACCAATTGCTTGGTGCCCTAGGCAAACTCCCAAGATCGGAATTTGGCCCGCATAGCGTTTGATGGTCTCAACCGAAATACCAGCTTCAGCAGGACTACATGGTCCCGGTGAGATACAAATGCGCGCAGGCTTGAGCTTGCCGATTTCTTCAACGGCAATCTCATCATTCCGAAATACCTTCACTTCCTCGCCCAGTTCAGCAAAGTACTGAACCAAGTTATAAGTAAACGAATCGTAGTTATCAATCATGAGGAGCATCGAGTCCTCCTTGTACTAAATCAGCGGCAAGCAAGACAGCACGTGCTTTGGCTTCAGTTTCTTTCCATTCTGCTGTCGGATCAGAGTCTGCAACAACTCCAGCACCTGCTTGCGAGTGCAACATGCCATCGCGAATAACACCAGTGCGAATCGCAATCGCCACGTCCATGTCTCCTGAGAATGAGAGGTAGCCTACGGCACCACCATAGACGCCGCGTTTCACAATTTCCATCTCATCAATAATTTCCATTGCCCGAATTTTTGGGGCGCCAGATAAAGTACCGGCAGGGAAGGTTGCTCGCAGAACATCCATATTGCTCATATTGTCGAGCAGCTCACCTTCAACCGAACTGACGATATGTTGAACATGTGAATACTTTTCTATTGACATAGAGTCAGTCACTTTGACTGTACCGGTCTTAGCAATACGTCCCACATCATTGCGAGCAAGGTCAATCAACATGACATGCTCAGCAATTTCTTTTGGATCAGCCAGTAGTTCCTTGGCAAGACGCTCATCTTCTTCTGGATTTGCACCGCGAGGGCGCGTGCCAGCCAATGGGCGAATCGTCACAATTTTTTCACTACCACGTTTTTCTTGACGAACTAAAATTTCTGGTGAAGAACCAACCACTTGGAGGTCACCAAAGTCGTAGAAGTACATATAAGGTGATGGGTTTAGCGAGCGTAAGGCTCTGTATAGCGCCAATGGAGAGTCAGTAAAAGGTTTGCTGATGCGTTGACCATGACCACTTGCATGCAATCGCCGGCCAAGATGTATTCCTTGGTTTTGCGCACAGCATTCTCAAAATCTTCTGCTTTAAATTTGCGAATGAGCTCAGTCTTAGTGCTGGCTCTGGAGCTTGGAATACTGACGGGCTTGCTTAAGCAGGCAAGCAATTCTTTTAATCTAGCTTGGCCTTTTTCAAAACCATCGTCTTGGCTTGGGTCGGCATAAACAATTAAGTAAATTCTTCCAGCGACGTTGTCAATGACTGCCAACTCTTCAGTCAGCATCAGTTGAATGTCGGGCACACCCAACTCATCAGGAAGGCTGTGCTTAGCTAAACGAGATTCAATATAGCGAACGGTGTCATAGCCAAAGTAACCAGCAAGTCCACCACAAAAGCGTGGCAATCCGGGTTGGAGTGCAACCTTGAAGCGTTTGAAATAAGCATCTACAAAATCAAGCGGGTTATCGTGATTACTTTCAACCACTTTGCCATCTGTCACTACTTCAGTTAAAGGTGCATCAGGTGTACCAGCAGTTCTCAACAAGGTTTTGGCTGGTAAGCCAACAAAAGAGAAGCGGCCAAAGCGCTCACCACCCAAAACAGATTCGAGAAGATAGGTATTCTTCTTGCCAAACTCTTGCGTGAGTTTCATATACAAGGAGAGAGGTGTTTCTAAATCAGCCAATACCTCTTTCACCAGAGGAATGCGATTGAAACCCTGCTTAGCTAGGGCATGAAATTCTTCGCGCTGCATTAGGCTTTTCCTGACTTTCCTAATTCTGTGCGCATCGCTTCAATGACTGCGGCGTAATTCTCTTTACCAAAAATAGCTGAGCCAGCAACAAAGGTGTCTGCACCNGCTTTGGCAACTTCTGCAATGTTATCGACTTTGATTCCGCCGTCAACTTCAAGCCGAATGTGACGGCCGGTCTCTGCTTGNTNGCGATCTAGNCGTGCACGAACTTGAGCAATCTTGTGCAGAGTGCTCGGGATAAATGATTGCCCACCAAAGCCAGGGTTCACTGACATGAGTAAAACTAGATCGAGCAATTCCAGCGTGTGATCTAAGTAATCTAATGGCGTGGCAGGGTTGAATACGAGACCAGCTTGACAACCTTGATCTCGAATCAGATTGATAGTGCGGTTGACATGAGGGCTCGCCTCAGGATGAAAGCTAATGAGATTGGCACCTGCTTTTGCAAAATCAGGAACGATGCGATCTACAGGCTCCACCATCAGGTGAACATCAATCATCGCTGGCTTGCCATTTTTGATGGCATGAGGACGAATCGCCTCACAGACTAAAGGGCCAATCGTCAGGTTAGGAACGTAGTGGTTATCCATCACGTCAAAGTGAATCCAATCAGCTCCAGCAGCTAGGACGTCCTGAACTTCTTTACCTAGGCAGGCAAAGTCAGCCGACAAAATAGAGGGGGCGATAACAAATTGGGGTGATTTCTGGCTATCCATCCCTAGATTCTAGCTTGCAGTTGGCTTCCGGATAGAGCAGAATTCGAGCATGAATCCCCACGAAATCACTATTACGGTCAAAGCCCAGTATTTGCCAGAGCAATCTGAGCCTGATAACAGTCAATTTGCCTTTGCTTATACCGTCACCATCCGCAATACCGGGACGGCTAGCGTTCAGCTCATAGCCCGCCATTGGTTCATTACCGATGGGGATAACGATGTCCAGGAAGTACGGGGTCTTGGGGTGGTTGGTCAGCAGCCTTTATTGCGCGCTGGCGAGCATTTTGAGTACACCAGTTGGGCTACCTTACCCACACCTGCAGGGACTATGCGGGGGGAGTATTTCTGTGTGACCGAGGAAGCACAGTTTTTCCAGGCCCCAATTCCAGAATTTGCACTAGTAATGCCCAGAACCCTTCACTAGATGGTCTTGTGGCAAAAACAGCTTATTTTTTGCCGCCACCAGTCCAAAGTACGATAAATAGCAGCAGACCTAAGGCAATGACTGCCTCGAAGACAAAGAGCAGCATTGGGTATTCATCGAGTAAATTGGCGATCATGATTCTTAACTTCCAAATAGTGGCAAAGCGATTAGCTTGCGCTAGTGTATTCGCTCTGTTGTTTGCCGCTCTTCTGGCAGGCTGTTCGACCCCACCTACAGGCCGGTCTAGCTCCCGATCCAGTGGAACTTCTGCGGCCCCATATAGCTCTCCCATTTCTAGCTTTACTGCCGTCTCATGGCAGGCTTTGCCAGGATGGCAAGAAGACGAACTCACTCAGGCTTGGCCAGCATGGCTTAAAAGCTGTGATGCTTTACGTAAGCGCAGTAGTGAAGTCAATTGGCGCGAGGTATGTACCCAGGCAAGTAATATTTCCCCGCGAGATGGACAAGCTATCCGTCGATATTTTGAGAATTACTTTCAGGCTTATGAAGTGCGTAGTAGCTCGAGTGGAGTTGAAACAGGTTTAGTCACTGGCTATTACGAACCGGTGATGAATGGCTCTCTGACGCGCACCAGTGCTTATGCCGTTCCCCTGTACGCTTATCCAAAAGCATGGCGAAACGCCAAGCCCAGTCCAGCGCCGACTCGTGCCGAGCTCATGAGCTCAGGCGCCTTGAAGGGTCAGGAATTAGCGTGGGTACAAGATCCTGTTGCAGCAGCCTTTATGCAAATCCAGGGCTCCGGAAAAATTCGTCTTGAGGATGGACGTGTTTTGCGTTTAGGGTTCGCTGGCACAAATGATCAACCGTTCAAATCTTTTGCCCAATGGTTATTAGATCGCAAAGAGATCACACGCAGTGAAGCAACGATGCAAGGTATTTCTCAATGGGCAAAACGCAACCCCAGTCGTGTAGATGATATGTTGAATGCCAACCCCCGTTTTGTTTTCTTTAAAGAGTTGCCAGGTAACGTGAGTGCAGAGTTAGGTCCTAATGGTGCGCTTGGCGTACCCCTGACTGGTGAGCGAAGTATTGCGATTGATCTGAGGTCTCTGCCTTTAGGTGCGCCAGTCTTTTTGGCCACAACCAAACCCCTCAGCAATCAACCCCTGCAGAAGTTAGTCATGGCCCAAGACACGGGAAGCGCCATTGTGGGAGCCGTCAGAGCTGATTACTATTGGGGTTCCGGAGATGCCGCAGCAGAAATGGCTGGTCGTATGAAACAAAATGGCAAGATGTGGGTATTACTGCCGCGTTAAAAATTAATGCTGAAAGGGTTTTATGAGCTACAACACCATTTTGACCAAAGTAGATGGCAAGGTTGCCACGATCACTTTGAATCGTCCTCAAGTATTGAACGCCCTAAATGATGAGTTGATGGATGAGCTGGGCGCAGCGTTGATTGGGTTTGACGCTGATGACAGTATTGGCTGCATCATTATCACCGGCAGTGAAAAGGCTTTTGCTGCAGGAGCGGATATTGCCAAGATGGCAAAGTATGAATTTCATGAGGTTTATCGTCATGACTACATTTCTCGTAATTGGGAGCAAATCAGAAAAGTACGCAAGCCAGTGATTGCGGCGGTCTCGGGATATGCGCTAGGTGGCGGTTGTGAATTGGCCATGATGTGCGACATGATTATGGCTGCTGATAATGCGAAATTTGGTCAACCAGAAATTAAGCTGGGAATTATTCCCGGCGCTGGCGGCACACAGCGCTTACCACGTGCGGTATCTAAGGCAAAAGCCATGGACCTTGCTTTAACGGGCCGCATGATGGATGCGAATGAGGCAGAGCGCGCTGGTTTGGTGGCGCGTATTTTTCCTCAGGCAGATCTGCTCAATGAAGTTTCTGCGATCGCAAAAGGTATCGCGGATATGCCATTGCTGACTGCGATGATGGTGAAGGAAAGCATCAACGCCTCTTATGAAACTTCGCTCTCAGAAGGCATTCATTTTGAGCGTCGTTTATTCCATGCTTGTTTTGGAACAAGCGATCAGAAAGAGGGCATGGCTGCATTTGTAGAAAAGCGCCCCGCTAAATTTACCAATTCTTAATCTAGATTTAGAGGCAGAACTAATTTTTCTCTAAGTAGCGTTGAGCTAGTTTGACCCAATAGTTCACGCCTACTGGGATGAGGGCATCATTAAAGTCATATGATGGGTTGTGGAGGTGGCATGGTCCCATGCCATGTCCAACGGAGCGATGATCGCCGTCACCATTGCCTAAGAACACATAGCAACCCGGCTTTTCAAGTAAGAAAAAGGCAAAGTCTTCTGCACCCATCGTAGGATCGATCGCAGTATTGACGTTTTGTTCACCCACGATCTCAGCCATCACCTCGCTAGCAAATTCGACTTCATCAGCATGGTTGATGAGCGGTGGATAGTTTCTAGAAAAAGTAATTTCTGCTTGGCAATCAAATGCACTCGCCACGTTATGAGAAATCTCACGCAGACGTTGCTCTATCAGATCAAGCACTTCTAAAGTAAAGGTGCGAACGGTTCCACCGATAAAGGCGCTGTCGGGAATTACATTACTGGTTTCTCCCGCATGGAATTGCGTTACAGATAACACGGCAGCATCAACGGGGCGTTTATTGCGCGTAATGATGCTTTGCAAAGCTTGCACGACTTGAGTGCCTGCTAGTACTGGATCCGCGCTATTGTGCGGCAATGCTGCATGCCCACCTTTACCGCGAATCGTAATTTCGAATGCATTGCTAGATGCCATCATGGGGCCAGCGGTTACTCCAAAATGACCTTCAGCAAGGCCGGGCCAGTTGTGTAAACCAAAAACAGCATCACATGGAAATTGTTTAAAGAGCCCATCATTAATCATTTCTTTTGCGCCAGCGCCACCTTCTTCAGCTGGCTGGAAAATAAAAATAACCGTGCCTTTAAAGTCCCGATGATTTGATAAATATTGGGCAGCACCTAAGAGCATTGCGGTATGACCATCGTGGCCACAGGCGTGCATTTTTCCAGGGTTAACGGAAGTGTGCGCAAAATTGTTGTGCTCTTGCAGTGGTAGTGCGTCCATGTCAGCACGCAAACCCACCATCTTTCCAGGGCCAAGATCTCCGTCTAGTCGACCGACAACTCCTGTCTTCCCCATGCCACGGAAAACAGTAATGCCCCAGCTAGAAAGTGCTTCGGCAACAAGATCGGACGTACGATTCTCTTCAAAGCGCAATTCTGGGTGGGCATGGATATTGCGCCGTATTTCTTGAATTGCTGCTGCGGAATCGACGATTTCAGGGAGTAATCGCATATGTTTATCTTATCTGAAACCACATGGGGTCGCACTTATTTGGCCCAACTGCATCAGGGTAGTTTTATATGCTCCGCAGCAAACTCAAGCGCTTGTAATGAGTAAGGCTCATTTACTTGCTTTTGTAGGGCTATTGGCAGAGGTGGAATGACTCCAAGAAGGGGTGCGCTGATGCGATCTTTGAGACTTTGGATGTTTTCTTGCAAAAGTGGCATTTCTTCTGAAAGCGTATTAGCAATCCAGCCTGCCACTTGAAGATTACGCATTTTCAAAGCTTCATACGTTAAGAGTGCGTGATTAATGCATCCCAAACGCATTCCCACCACCAGAATGACAGGTAGGCCAATTGCTTTTGCTGTATCCCCTAAATCTTCCTTTTGATTGAGGGGCACCAGAAATCCGCCTGCACCTTCCACAATCACTGCGTCAAATTTTTCAGAGATATTGTGAAAAGCTTGTGTGATGACTGCAATATTTAAGTCAATGCCTTGCGCTTGCGCTACAAGATGGGGGGCTGCAGGGGTGCTTAAGACGTAAGGACATAAATGCATGTCATCGTGTTCAAAGCCTGAAGCAAGCCTCAACGTTTCTAGATCTTCATTTAATTCGCGCCCATTTGGACTTCTATAGGTTCCTGCTACAACTGGTTTAAAGCCAACCGTCTTTATGCCAACTTCTTTGAGCTTCAGAATGAAGGCAGCGCTGACTAAAGTTTTGCCAACCTCGGTATCGGTTCCCACAACAAAGAACCCGGAAGCTTGATTGTGAGTGCTCATGCCAATTTCCCCACTTGCACTTGCTGCTCAATCTTTTGTAAAGCCTGAATAAGATTCTTCAATTCTTCAATACTGTGATTTGCTGAAAAAGTAATGCGTAAACGGGCACTGCCTGCTGGAACTGTTGGCGGCCTAATTGCCGGAATCCAGTAACCCATTTCATTCAATAGTTTGGCTGCTGCCAAGGCGTTGGCATTGCTGCCAAGAATGACTGGCTGGATCGGTGTACACGAAGCCACTTTTTCCCAATCGGAAAAATGCATTTCATTTTGCCAATGAGTAATCAGTTGACTCAGTTGACGCCGCCGAGCCTTGCCTTCTTCACCTTCAATGATGGCGAGGCTTTTCAGCAAAGCATGTGCAATGGCTGGTGGCGTAGCAGTACTGTAAATATAGGGGCGGCCTTTTTGAATCAGCCAGTCAATAAAAGGTGCTTGTGCACAAACAAAGGCGCCACTCACCCCAGCAGCTTTACCAAGGGTTCCGATATATATGATGCGCTCTGACCTAATATCAAATTGCTCCAGAATGCCATGTCCTAATTCACCAAGCACACCAAAACCATGGGCATCATCTACCAAGAGTAATGCATCGTATTGCTCTGCAATTTCTACTAGCGCTTTCACTGGAGTGATATCACCATCCATGCTAAAGACACCATCGGTGATGATGAGTTTGAGAGGCTTCGTATCTTTCTTGAGTGCCTCTGTGAGTGCCTCTAATTGCTGATGATCAAATAGTGTGACCGAGGCTTTAGATTGAATGCTTGCTAGGCGCACGCCGTCAATAATCGATGCGTGATTGAGATTGGCAGAGTAAATACTTGCCTCGCCTGGTTTTGCAAGTTTTATTAAGCCTGTAATGGCAGTCAGATTTGCAAGATAGCCAGTACTAAAAAATAGGGCGCCCGCATTGGGGATATGTTTGCTTTGAAAGGAGGCTAATTTTTTTTCCAACAAATCATGTGCAATATTGTGTCCGCTGATCAGGTGTGATGCACCGCTACCCACGCCATATAAATTTGCACCTTCCGCTAGGGCCTGAATCAACTCTGGGTGATTGGCTAGGCCTAGGTAATCATTGCTACAAAAGGTGTGCAACTTGCGCTGATCAACTATGACTTCTGTATCACAGGGTGACTCGGTAACGCGAAGTCTGCGTTTTAGTAATTGCACATCAAGCTCAGCAATCTGTTCATTGGCCATACTCAAAGCATGAAATGTATTTTTCATGCGAGCGCCTTATTTAATGCACGCTGTACTGCTTCGCCCATTTGCAGGGTTTCAGTCGAAGACAGAATATAAGGGGGCATGACATAGACAGTATTGCCAATAGGACGAATGAGTACGCCTTCATCTAAGCTTGCGGAGAACATTTCACGTGGGAAGGCATTTGGGTTTTTCATCGATTCATGTTTGATATCAAAGGCCAAAATCATTCCTTGCTGACGCCAGTGCTCAATGCGCGCATCTGTTTTAGCCCAAGCAAATGAGTTGGCAAGTTCTTGCGCCTGGATCAGATTCTTCTCGAGAATATTTTCTGTTTCAAATATCTCTAGGCAAGCTAGAGCTGCTGAACACGCTAAAGGATTTCCCGTGTAGGAATGTGAATGTAAGAAACCATTTTTTGTTTGATCACTATAAAAGGCGCGATACATTTTTTCTGTAGTGAGGCAGAGCGACAATGGAAGATAGCCACCGCTAATCCCTTTGGATAGCGTCAGAAAGTCTGGCCAGATACCAGCGTGCTCACAGGCAAAAAATTTACCGCTGCGTCCGCAGCCAACAGCAATCTCATCCGCGATGAGGTGAATATCAAAGCGATCGCAGAGCATTCTGACTTGCCGCAAATATTCTGGTGAGTACATTGCCATCTGTCCTGCACACTGAACCAGTGGTTCAACAATGATGGCAGCAATATTCTGATGTTCTTGCTCAAACAGTTTTTCAAGAGCATTGGCAGCTTGCTTGGCAACATCCTCAGCGCTTTCACCAAACTTCGCTTTGCGGGCATCTGGCGACGCAACGGTAAATACATCTTGCAAGAGTGAGCCATAGGCGTCTCGAAAAATAGCAACGTCTGTTACCGCTAGCGCACCAAGCGTTTCTCCGTGATAACCATTTTCTAAGCAAACAAACTTTTTCTTATTGGGCTTGTTATTGAGTTGCCAAAAGTGGTGACTCATCTTTAAGGCTATCTCTACTGCAGATGCGCCATCGGATGCGTAGAAGGCATGCCCCAAATTACCTTTTGTTAAAGCGGACAGCTTTTCAGAAAGTTGGACAACGGGTGGGTGGGTAAAGCCCGCTAGCATCACGTGCTCAATTTTTTCTAATTGATTGCAAATGGCCTGATTAATGCGTGGATTGGAGTGTCCAAATAAGTTGGTCCACCAGGAGCTAATGCAATCTAAGAAGGCGTTGTCGTTATCGTCGTAGAGCCAAGGCCCCTTGCCATGGGTAATGGCAATGAGCGGAAAAGACTCATGATGTTTCATGGGTGCAGGGATGCCAAACCGCCTCCAAGCTTCTTTCAACCCAGTGCTTTTGATTTACATCAGGAATAACCTTCTTTTTCATCATTGATATTTGACCACTAGTTTTTCCTAATCTAAGCTTCCATCTGTTATGTTTATGACTTGATTTGATCTATTTTCTGGAATTTACCCATGCTGGACGTACAAAGTACTGAAAAACCCCTTACCCATGTCAAATCAAAGGCAGATTTACATAGGGAGGTAAATGCTTCTGGCGCCTGGACTGTTGCCCAGATTGAGGCTTTATTTGACTTGCCATTCAATGATTTGATGTTAGAGGCTGCGCAGACGCATCGTGCCAACTTCCCCGAAGGCGATGTGGAATTGGCAACCCTCTTATCCATTAAGACTGGCGGTTGTCCAGAAGATTGCGGGTATTGCCCTCAAGCTGCGCGTTATGACACAGACGTCAAGGCGAGCAAGTTGCTGGATTTGGAAGAAGTTCTGGAGGCTGCTAAAGCAGCTAAAGCTGCCGGCTCCAACCGTTTTTGCATGGGCGCTGCTTGGCGCGAGCCTAAAGACCGAGATATTGAAAAAGTGACTGCCATGATTAAGGGCGTAAAAGCCCTGGGCCTAGAGACCTGTGCCACTTTGGGTATGCTGGAGGCTGATCAGGCCGAGGCCCTTCAGGAAGCGGGTTTGGACTTCTATAACCATAACCTGGATACCAGTGAAGATTTTTATCGCTCGGTTATTTCAACGAGGGGTTATCAGGATCGCCTAGACACCCTGTCTAATGTTCGCGCAGCAGGGATGTCGGTTTGCTGTGGCGGTATTGTGGGTATGGGTGAGTCGCGTGAACAGCGGGCAGCTTTCTTGGCTCAATTGGCAAATTTGAGCCCTTATCCAGAGTCAGTTCCGATCAATCATTTGGTGCCGGTTGCTGGTACCCCATGGCTGATCAGAAGCCAATGGATCCGCTCGAATTTGTGAGAACGATTGCGATTGCGCGCATTACGATGCCTAAAGCTAGAGTGCGTTTATCTGCTGGTCGCCAAGAGCTTGGAAGAGCGGTTCAGGCCATGTGCTTTTTGGCTGGTGCCAACTCTATTTTCTATGGTGAGCAACTACTTACTACCGGTAATCCCGAGGCAGAACAAGACCGTGCACTATTGGCAGAGCTTGGATTAAAGACAAAGCAGAATTGCAAAGCTGAAGTTCTCATCTAAGCTTTTGCGCAGAAATGGCCCTGTTAGATCGCTTCATTATTGAGTTTGATACCGCCCTTCGGTCGGTCGTTGGTGGTGCCAATGCACACCGGCAAACCCCGGGTGCAGATATGCACTCTGAAGTGGTTTTGGAGTCTTCTGAGCGAGAGCATGCTGCCGGCTTAATGCGGGTAAATCATGTGGGTGAAGTTTGCGCTCAAGCACTTTACCAATCACAAAAATTATTTGCTAGAAATCCAGAGGTTCAGGAGATGTTTCATCATTCTGGGCAAGAAGAAATGGACCACTTAGCTTGGTGCGAAACACGCTTACATGAGCTCGGTTCTCATACGAGCTATCTCAATCCATTTTGGTATGCCGGATCCTTTGCAATTGGTATGATTGCTGGCTTAGCGGGCGATAAGTGGAGTTTAGGATTTGTTGCTGAAACAGAAAAGCAAGTAGAAAATCATCTCGAAAGTCACTTAGAAAAATTACCCCAAAATGATCATCGTTCGCGTGCAATTGTTGATCAAATGCGTCTAGATGAAATTGAGCATGGACAGGCTGCCGTGCAAGCGGGCGGAGCGTCTTTACCCAGACCCGTTCAGCAGATGATGAAGGCGATGTCTAAGATCATGACAACGAGTGCCTATAAAATCTGATTTTTGATGCGCTGTTGGGGTAATGCCAAAATTAATATACTGTTCTTTAATACAGTATATTGACCCATTATTGGGGTAAATAGCTAAGACCTATTCTTAAGTGTATTTTCCAAGCTCTTGTTTCAAGTAGTAATTTTGATATCACCATTTTCTTAACACACGACGCTAAGTGATTGTAATCACTAGAGAAATTCCTAAAAAAAGCCCTTAAAACACTTGACCCTCTTATATTGATCCTCTAAAGTGGGAGGAAGTGTGAAAAAGTGGGGTAATTGGTGTTTCAAGGTGCGTCAGCTCTCAATTTAGATGCAAAAGGCCGCATGTCTGTGCCGGCAAAGCATCGTGACGCCTTGTTGGTACAAGGCGAAGGCAGAGTCACGCTCACCAAACACCCCGATGGATGTCTTTTGCTATTCCCTCGNCCNGAGTGGGAAAGTTTCCGATCTAAAGTCGCTCAGTTGCCAATGGATGCCCATTGGTGGCGCCGAATTTTCCTTGGCAATGCTGCCGAGGTAGATTTNGACAGCGCAGGAAGAATCTTGGTTAGCCCAGAACTGCGTGCCGCAGCGGGCATTGAAAAAGAAGTGATGCTGCTTGGCATGGGTAGTCACTTGGAGTTGTGGGATTCAGCAACATACTCCGCAAAAGAACAGGCTGCCATTGCGCAAGGCATGCCTGAAGCACTAAAGCAATTTAATTTTTGATGACAGGGTGCCATGAACATAACTCATCGCCCAGTGTTACTGGCCGAGGCGGTGACGGCGCTGATCAACAGTCCGCTCATTCAAGATTCAGATTCATCAAAAAACATTCTATTGATCGATGGGACCTTTGGCCGTGGCGGTCATACGCAAGCATTACTCAAAGAGTTGGGTCCGAATGCACGCATGATTTCCTTCGACAAGGATTTGGACGCGATCGCAGTGGGCAATGCAATCAAAGATCCACGCTTGACGATTGTGCACAACAGTTTTGCGCAGATGGATCAGTACGCGGAACCAGAATCAGTCGATGGCATTTTGTTGGACTTGGGTATCAGTTCTCCGCAGGTAGACGAAGCTCATCGGGGGTTTTCTTTTCGTCGCGAAGGTCCGCTCGACATGCGGATGGATACCGATCATGGTTTGACAGCTGCAGCATGGTTAGAACAAGCGCCTCAGGAGGAAATCACACGCGTGATTAAGACTTACGGGGAAGAGCGTTTTGCATTTCAGATCGCTAAAGCTATTGTGGCAAAACGCGAGGAAGGTTTGTCACCAAAAACCACTTTGCAATTGGCTAGCCTAGTTGCGAGTGTGGTGCGCACGAGAGAGGCTGGGCAAGATCCAGCCACAAGAACTTTTCAAGCATTGCGGATTTTTATTAATCGCGAGCTTGAAGATTTGGAATTAGGCCTTAAAGCTGCATTGACATTACTAAAGCCCGGTGCTCGACTGGCAGTCATTAGCTTTCACTCTTTGGAAGATCGGATTGTGAAGCAATTTTTGCAGTCTCATGCAAAGGTAGAAGTTCCGCGTGGACTGCCTGTGCGTGAAAAAGACTTGCCACAAAGTGCTTTGGAAATTATTGGCCGCGTTAAGCCTAGCAGCGAAGAGGTAAATGAGAATCCACGTGCTCGTTCAGCAATTATGCGTGTCGCAGAAAAACGTTTGGGAGCACTTGCATGAATCGTGCAACCCTAACCTTATTGTCCCTATTGCTGATTTGCGCATTATCGTTGGTGGCAGCGCAGCAGCGCGCGCGTAAATTATTTGTGGCTTTAGAGCGCACACAAGTTGAAGAATACAAATTAAATCAAGATTGGTTGCGCTTGGAGTATGAGCAACGCAATCTTTCAAAGTCTGCACGCATCCGCGATGTAGCACGCAATCAATTGCACATGGCCCCGATTTCTCCTGAGCGTACTTTATATCTCAAGGAGGCTAAGTGAGGACAGTAGGTTTTTCTACTTCTCCAAATTTAGTGTTGCGTCTGCCAATGTGGCGGTCGCGCTTGATGTTATTCCTTTTGTTTTTTGTATTTACATTGCTCTTGATTCGCGCTTTCTGGATTCAGGGCCCAGGCAATGCCTTCTATGAAGCAAAAGCTGTGCGCGGAACGCAGCGCGAGCTCGAGCTACCGGCTAGTCGTGGAAAAATTTTGGATCGCAATGGTCAAGTAATCGCTACGAGTCTCGAAGCAAAATCTGTCATTGCCTATAACGACACTGTTCCAGATGATTTATCTGCCGACAAGGTTCAGAAGCTTGCAAGTCTTTTGCAGATTAGTGAATATGATTTACGAAAGAAGCTCAAAGAAGAGCGTAAGCAGGTTTTCTTGAAACGTCAGGTTGATCCAGATGTTGCACAGCAGATTAAGAAATTAGAAATCCCAGGCATTGGCTTAAACAATGAGTACCGTCGCTTTTATCCAGAGGGTGAGGCAATGGCACACGTGGTTGGGTTTACCAACGTCGAAGATCGTGGCCAAGAAGGAATGGAGCTTTCGCGGGAAAAAGATTTAGCAGGACACCCTGGTCAGCGACGTGTAGTAGTAGATCGCTTGGGCCGAGTGGTTGAAGATGTCGCGATTGAACAGTTCCCACAAAACGGTAAGGATCTTCAACTCTCTATTGATAGCAAGATTCAGTATCTAGCTTATAACGCTGTGAAGGGTGCGGTTGAGCAGCATCATGCCAAAGCTGGCGGTGCAGTAGTCTTGGATACGCAAACAGGCGAAATTTTGGCCTTGGCAAATTACCCAAGTTACAACCCGAATGACCGTAGAAATTTGAGTGGCGAGCAGTTGCGCAATCGTGTTATGACAGACACGTTTGAGCCGGGGTCGACCATGAAGCCTTTCACGATCTCTATTGCATTAGAGAAGGGCGTAGTAGCACCAAATACTAATATGGTGATTGGTGCCAAGTATTTAGTTGGCCCTAAGCCTATTACTGACACCCACCCCTACGGAAACTTAACCGTTGCAGAGATTATTCAAAAGTCTAGCAATATTGGTACAGCCAAAATTGCCATGAATAATCTCTCTGCAGAAGAGATGTGGAATTTTTATACCTCCGTGGGTTTGGGACAGGCTCCTAAAATTGGATTTCCTGGCGCGGTGGCTGGCACGGTTCATCCATTCAAGAAGTGGATGCCCACAGATCAAGCTCGCATTGCTTTTGGTTATGGTATCTCTGCATCTTTATTTCAAGTTGCGCGTGCTTACACAATTTTTGCCCGTGACGGCGAATTAGTGCCATTGACCATTGAGCGCAGTCCAGAATTCAAACCCGGCACAAAAGTGCTCTCAGCTAAAACGGCTACAGAAATGCGTGCCATGCTTGAGACTGTGACTGAGCCGGGCGGTACTGCAGTAAAAGCACAGGCAGAGGGCTATCGCGTTGGCGGTAAAACAGGTACTGCACATAAGTTAGTTGGCAAAGGTTACGGGAATTCTTATCGCGCTTACTTTGCTGGCATTGCTCCCATTAGTGCACCACGGATTGTAGTTGCGGTCATGATTGATGAGCCAACTGGTGGAAGCCACTATGGCGGCGATGTTGCAGCGCCTGTGTTCTCCACGATTGTGAGCGAGACTTTGCGTACGCTCAATGTGCTACCAGATTCAAAAGTGAAGCAAATGGTTTTGCAAGATCAGCCAAGCACTGATACTCATATAGCTACAGCACATGCTCAACCGGTGGTTTTGAAAAGATGAGTGTGATCATGAATATAGAAACCACCCACTTAATGAATCATCTCCACGATGTGCTTGGCGCATCAGCCAAAGTGACTGCTGATAGTCGCCAAGTTGAAGCTGGTGATATTTTCTTTGCCTACCCTGTTGGTCATGGCAAAGCTTTGCGTGACGGACGCGACTATATATCAGCTGCTTTAAAGAACGGCGCTGAAGCAGTGGTATTTGATCCAGCAGGCATGAGTGGTGAGTATCAAGATCATCCAAAATTCTTTGCTGTTGAGAACTTGGCAAAGCAAGCAGGGCGCTTATGCGCGCAGTGGTATGACTTTCCCAGCAAGCAATTGCAAGTGATCGGTGTGACTGGCACCAACGGAAAAACGACTGTTACTCAATGGCTTGCTCAGGCGCTAGATCAGCCCAATAGTCGCGCAGCTGTTTTGGGTACCTTAGGTTCAGGTTTTCCTGGAGCTCTCGTACAGACTGGCTATACCACCCCAGATGCACCGCGTTTGCAATCGCAGTTAAAGGCGTTTTTAGATGCAGGCGCTAAATACATTGCGATGGAGGTCTCATCGCATGCATTAGAGCAAGACCGAGTGGCAGGTCTAGAGTTCAATTGCGCCGTATTCACCAATCTCAGTCAAGATCATCTTGATTATCACGGCAGCATGGCCAATTACGCTGAGGCAAAAGCAAAACTATTCCAACAGGCTGGTGTTGAGCATGCAGTTGTTAATTTGGATGATTCGTTTGGTCGTGAATTGGCTGCTCAATTATTGGCACAGAATCGCATCAAAGTATGGGCTTATGCCTTAAGCAAAGATCAGTTTGCTGGCTTTGAAAAGTTTGGCGATCGCCTGCACTGCATTTATGCAAAAGATACGGTGCTGACTGGTGCCGGCTACGCTTCTCTATTTGTACATCAAGGTATTGGAGAGCATGTTGTCAACGCTGCTGTATTAGGCGAATTTAATT
>Ga0007872_1000087_pt1 | contig 18734 bp, 17 predicted proteins | sample CryBogCBH29Jul08_FD_55002 | JGI IMG/M metagenome (GOLD analysis project Ga0007872, IMG submission 55002) | Freshwater microbial communities from Crystal Bog, Wisconsin, USA - CBH29Jul08 | ecosystem: Environmental > Aquatic > Freshwater > Lake | place: Crystal Bog, Wisconsin, USA | collected...
GTGGCGATACCGGCATGGTCTGTGCCGGGTACCCATAAGGTATTTTTACCGGACATACGAGCATGTCGTACCAAGCCATCCATGATGGTTTGGTTAAAGGCGTGACCCATATGGAGCGTACCGGTGACATTCGGGGGTGGTAGTTGAACGCTAAAGTCTTCCTTGCCTTCTTCGAGTGAGGCTGTGGCAATGCCTCTGCTTTCCCACTCTGGCCCCCAATGCGCTTCTATGGGTGCGGGTTCGTAGGATTTAGCAAGCTGGTCCGCTGGACTGCTCGCTGGTGAATTAGGGGTATTCGAAGCATTTGGCATAAGAGGCAAATTATAATTGGGACGATGTACTCAGACTTGCTCGCGAACCTCAACCCAGAACAGCGCGAGGCAGTGACCCTCCCGCCCGTAAATGAAAATGGCCAGGCCCAATCAGCCTTAATTTTGGCTGGGGCGGGTAGCGGTAAAACCCGCGTCCTCACTACCCGTATAGCTTGGTTGATCCAAACGGGTCAGGTTTCGCCTATTGGCGTCTTGGCGGTGACCTTCACCAATAAGGCTGCCAAAGAGATGATGTTGCGCCTGAGTGCCATGTTGCCCATTAATACTCGGGGCATGTGGATTGGCACCTTTCATGGTCTTTGCAACCGTTTATTGCGGGCGCATCACAAGGATGCGGGTTTACCGTCCACTTTCCAGATTCTGGATACCCAGGACCAGTTATCCGCTATCAAACGCCTTTTGAAGGGTTTGAAAGTGGATGATGAGAAATATCCACCCAAGCAATTGCAGTATTTCATTGCCCATGCCAAAGAGCGTGGAATGCGGGCGCGTGACTTGGATTCAGGTGATGACTTCCAGGCCAAAATGGCGCAGCTCTATGAAGCCTACGATGCACAGTGTCAACGTGAGGGAGTAGTCGATTTTGCAGAGCTCTTATTGCGTAGTTATGAATTGTTGAAACATAACGAAGCAATTCGGACGCATTACCAAGAACGCTTCCGTCATATTCTGATTGATGAGTTTCAAGATACCAATGCGCTCCAATACGCCTGGTTAAAACTGCTATCTGGTCATGATGCTAGCAAGGCGAATGTGAGTGGCGCTGGCACTAGCGCCGTCTTTGCCGTTGGTGATGACGATCAAAGTATTTATGCCTTCCGCGGGGCTGATGTAGAGAACATGCGTCTCTATGAAAAACAATTTCATCCGATGATGGTCAAGCTAGAGCAGAACTATCGTTCGCACGGTCATATCTTAGATACTGCCAATCATCTGATTTCTAACAATACTGAACGTCTGGGAAAAAATCTTCGTACCGATGCGGGTCATGGCGAACCAGTCCGAATCTATGATGCGGCTAGTGATCATGCTGAAGCGGCGTGGCTGGTTGATGAAATCAAAGCCTTAGTGAGTAGTGGCATCAAGCGTACCGAGATCGCTTTGCTGTATAGAAGTAATGCGCAATCACGCATCATTGAGCACGCCTTGTTCTCCGCCGCTATTCCTTACCGTGTATATGGCGGACTACGCTTTTTTGAGCGTGCAGAAATTAAACATGCACTGGCCTACTTACGTCTTTTGGAGAATCCAAACGACGATACTTCTTTCTCGCGTGTTGTGAACTTCCCAACCCGGGGTATTGGTGCGAGATCCATTGAAGCATTGCAAGATGAGGCAAGAGCTCAGCAATGTTCCCTGTATTTAGCTGCTACCACGTTGACTGGAAAAGCGGGCACATCACTGAGCGGATTTGTGCGCTTGGTTGATCACATGCGTGAAGCAACCCGTCACAATACTTTGCCTGAGACGGTGGAGTTTGTGATTCAGAACAGTGGCTTGATTCAGCATTATTTGACTGAGCGTGAAGGCCAAGATCGCGTAGAGAACTTGCAAGAACTTGTGAATGCCGCAACTGCTTTCATTGCGGAAGAGGGTTATGGCCAAGACGCAACTGCGGCGACCTTGTCTGGTGAGGCTGAGCCAGGTATGGTTGCAGCTTCTCCACTCGCAGCATTTTTATCGCATGCATCTCTAGAGGCGGGTGACAACCAGGCTCAAGCCGGTCAAGATGCTGTGCAGTTAATGACAGTGCATTCGGCCAAAGGTCTCGAATTCGTTGCCGTCTTCATTACCGGCCTGGAAGAGGGCTTGTTCCCACACGAAAATAGTGTGAATGAACTCAATGGCCTAGAAGAAGAGCGTCGCTTAATGTATGTGGCGATTACCCGGGCTAAAGAGCGCTTGTATCTCTCCCATACTCAGTCACGCATGTTGCATGGCCAAGTACGCTACAACATGCCATCTCGCTTCTTAGAAGAGCTGCCGGCTGATTCGCTTAAGTGGCTGACTCCTAAGGCCAAGGATTCTCGTTGGGGTGGCAGCGGTAGAAGTTCAGGATCTACTTGGCAAGATGGCTATACACGTCAACGCGAATATGAATCCAATGATTTCTTTGACTCTGGTAATGAGCGTCAGCAAGTACGACATCAAACTTATGGTCAAGCGCCTGCGCGCACAGGANGNGTGGGTTCTGCCTCNACCACAGTTCAAAGACTTGCTTCACCGCCCCGCGGTAACTATCCATTCACGATTGGGCAAAATGTATTTCACACCAAGTTTGGTGAAGGACGTGTTACCGGCTTAGAGGGTAATGATGCGGATGCACGTGCTCAAGTGAGCTTCAAACGACATGGTGTGAAGTGGTTACAACTGAGCATTGCAAAACTGAGTGCTATTGACTAGCTACCTTACGCTAAGAGCGTAGCTTCCTCTTTGTCTGCAAAGCAGGCTTTCCATGTTGCGAAGAAGGAGCAATGCATCACAGTGAGTCCTGCCATTGAAAGCGGAGCGACGATGAATGAGGCAGCCTGCCCAAGATCCACTGCATCCAACGCAGACCCAATGATGAGTGGAATGGCAATCAGGACTACGCTCCAGATGGCAAGATACAGAAAGAACGCCCCGCGATTAGTCCAGCAAGCTAAGCAACTGGAGAAGAGTGCTTGAGGAATCGACATGTCCTCCCAGGCCACCAGGATCGGTGAGAACCACATCAGCATCGCTACCGGAATGTACAGAATGGCCCCAAAAAACAAGACCAAATAAATTTGTCGAATAGCCTCAGGAGTGACGGGCTTATCGCTTGTCATCAGGGGAAGTAGCAATTCAAAATCAACAAGCATGCTCAGGATAAAACTGAGTGCCAGAATGAGGGCTGCGTAAACAAGACCCAGTTGCAAAATTCTTTTACGAACCACCGCGGTGGATTGGAGTGCTGCCAAATACACCATGGGGCGAATACGTTCTTTTTGAATGGCCTGTCGACACGCTGTCATAAAGCCCACGGAGAGGGTCGGCGTCAGAACCAAGACTGCAAAGACGCCAATCACCGGCACGAGTACAGCAAGCTGTGCAAGAAACACATACATAAAGACCAGCATCAAAAATCCAACAGGGCTTTGCTTAAAAAGCCAAATCCCTTGGCGGATCCAGGTGTACCCCTCTTTAGGAGCGACGGAGTTTAGTTTCATATGGCTTTGCGGCTTAAAAGAATGTGTTCAAAATGGCTTGGGTCATGCGGCGTCAACATCTGCGCATCACGCGGTAAATAAAAATCCCACAAGCGAGAGATCCAGAAGCGCAAGGCAGCCGCGCGGACCATCATTGACCAGCTAGATTTTTCATCGGCAGTCAGTGGGCGCACGGATTGGTAGGCATCCATTAAGGCATTAAAGCGAGCAGGATCCAAATCTTTTTTGTTGCTAGCCAAACACCAGTCATTTACCGTCACTGCCAAATCAAATAGCCACTTATCGGTGCCGGCGAAATAAAAATCAAAGAAGCCGCCCAATTGGTCTTTTGAAGTATCGGCAGATCCTTGCGGATCAAATAAGACATTGTCCCTAAAGAGATCGCAATGACTTGCGCCTTGCGGTAATGCGGCATATTCACTTGAGGCGAAGAAGTTTTCTTGAGTGGCTAATTCGCTAGTGAGCAAATCTTGTTGATTTTGATTTAAATGTGCCAAGACTTGAGGCACTGTTTTTTGCCACCAAGTAAGGCTACGCAAGTTTGTTTGTGTTGTAGGAAAATCGGCGCCTGCTAAATGCATCTTTGCAAGCATCTCGCCCACCAATACGCAGTGCTTCACTTCGGGGTCTAATCGCGATAGACCGGGTAGCTTGGTAACGATTGCCGCAGGCTTACCTTTGAGGGAAAACAAAATCGCACCATCTTGATTAGCGATTGGCTTTGGTACGGTAATGCCTTTGTCCGCCAAGTGCCGCATGAGTTCAAGATAGTAAGGAAGTTGCTCTGCAGACAATCTTTCAAAGATCGTTAAAACAAATTCTTGTTTCTTGCCATCAAGAACGGTATCTAGGAAAAAGTTGGAATTCTCGATGCCGCCATGAATACCGCGAATAGCAGTAGCCTCGCCAATATTGAAGTCCCGTGCGATCCAGTCTGAGATATCGCCAAGCTCGATCGGGGTAAATACAGCCATACGTTACCGAATTGGAATGCTGATGCTGGGCACACTCAGTAAACTGCCTTCGCCAGACTGGGCGCCAGGTTTAACAGAGTCGGGAGGTGACATTTCGTAAGTCGTTAATTTCGTCTTTACCTGAACTTGGGTTGGGCTATTTGAATCCTTGTACTCAGTCACTTCAGTCCCGTTCCCATCTTTAAATTGATAGCTAGGCTTGCGCATTTCTGGGGTGTTCATCGCGCCAGATGCACTCACTGCTGGAGCAAGTGGCTGGTTATTAATTTGTTGGAGCTCGGCAGGGCTAAGAGCTTGGCTCATATTTTGGGCAGCAGCATTACCACTTCCCAATATGCCAAAAGCCATGAAAAAGCTAGTTAAAACAAGGGCCTGGCTCCAGGAGTGGCTGAATAAGTTGGTTAGAGCATGCATCATTTTTCACCTTTTTAGTCCCACTCCAGATCGGTTCCCAAACCAGACCCGTGGGAAGTTAGCAACTAGATTGTACGATTGCGGTATGACTAAACATAGACTCTTGTTGGTAGACGGCTCTAGCTACCTCTACCGCGCCTTCCATGCCATGCCAGACCTTAGAAATGGGGCTGGTGACCCAACGGGGGCAATTTATGGGATGGTCAACATGATGCGCAGGGCCAGATCCGAGCTAAAGGCCGATCATATTGCCTGTGTATTTGATGCTAAAGGGAAGACTTTTCGGGATGAAATGTACTCCGAGTACAAGGCGCATCGGTCGCCAATGCCCGAAGATCTGGTGAAGCAAATCGAGCCTATTCATGCGATGGTAAAGGCTCTAGGTTGGCCTGTTTTGATGGTATCGGGAGTTGAGGCTGACGATGTGATTGCTACCCTATCTTGTCAGGCTACTCAAGCCGGTTGGGAAACGATTATTTCAACAGGCGATAAAGATTTAGCGCAGCTTGTGAATTCCTCAGTGACTTTGATCAACACCATGACCAATGAAAAATTGGATATCGAAGGTGTGATTGAAAAGTTTGGAGTGCCACCGGAACGAATTGTGGATTACTTATCTATTATTGGTGACGCTGTTGACAACGTTCCCGGTGTCCCAAAAGCTGGACCTAAGACAGCCAATAAGTGGTTAGCTGAGTTTGGTGATCTTGATAATTTGATGGCAAACGCTGAGCAAGTAAAAGGTGTAGTCGGTGAAAATTTACGAGCCAGCTTAGAGTGGCTTCCTAAAGCCCGTGAATTAATTACCGTCAAAAAAGACTGCGATCTAGATCCACATCTCCTGAGTTTGGATGACTTGCATGCAAAGCCTGAAGATGCGCCACTCTTGCGTGAGCTGTTTGAGCGCTATGCATTTAAGACTTGGTTGCGAGATGTAGAAAAGCAACTGAACAACCCTAGCCCTCAGTCAAATCAAGGGGAGGCGGTCTTTGACTTGGCTGGCAGTCCTTTACCCGGCATCTCCCCGAATGAATTAGCCGCAAAAAAATCGAGAGAGATTGCGTCTACTCCAACAACCGTGTTATCTCAAGCCACAACAGATTTACATGATGGGATTACACGACATTACGAGTGCGTAGTAGATGAGCTTGCTTTAGATCGATGGCTCAAGAAAATTGAATCTGCACAGTTAACTGCAGTCGATACCGAGACCACTGGTTTAGATGCCTTAGCAGCAGAGTTGGTTGGCATTTCTTTATCGGTAACACCAGGCGAGGCTTGTTACATTCCGGTAGCCCATCGCAATGGCGAAACTCAACTAGACCGCAACTTAGTGCTGTCGCGAATGAGATCATGGTTAGAGAGTTCTTCTCATGCCAAGGTCGGTCAAAACTTAAAGTACGACAGTCACATCTTTGCCAATTACGGAATTACTTTAGGCGGCATTCAGTTCGATACTTTGCTTGAATCTTATGTTCTGGAATCTCACTTACCGCACAATATGGATAGCCTGGCAGAACGGCATCTTGGCGTGAAGACCATTCGCTACGAAGAAGTTTGTGGCAAAGGTGTGCATCAAATTGGCTTTGATCAAGTGGATCTCAAGATCGCCACTGATTACGCAGCTGAAGATGCGGACATCACCTTACGACTCCACTTAGAGCTGTGGCCCCAGATACAGGCTAGCCCAGGCTTGCTCTACGTATACCAGCAGATTGAGATGCCTGCTATGCGAGTACTGGGCATCATGGAGCGCAATGGCATTCGGATCGACTCCGCGTTACTGGCCAAGCAGGGCCAACAGGTCGGAAAACGCCTGCTGGAACTGGAAGGTGAGATACATAAACTAGCGGGACAGCCTTTTAATATTCAGTCACCCAAGCAGATTGCCGAAATTTTATTTGGGCAATTGGAGTTACCGGTGATTAAGAAGACGCCCTCAGGCGCACCTTCAACCGATGAAGAAGTGTTGCAAAAGCTAGCTGAAGACTACCCATTACCAGCTCGTATTTTGGATTACCGCAGCTTGGCTAAATTGATGTCAACCTATATCGAGAAGTTACCGCGCATGGCTGATCCAAAGACGGGTCGGGTACATACGAACTTCTCTCAAGCGACTGCAGTAACCGGGCGCCTTGCATCTAGCGATCCCAATTTGCAAAATATTCCCGTGCGTACTGAAGAGGGGCGAAGAATTCGGGAGGCTTTTATTCCGGCGGATGGTTGTAAGTTACTTTCAGCAGACTATTCGCAAATTGAATTGCGCATCATGGCGCATATTGCCGAAGATGAAAACCTTCTAGAGGCATTCAATACTGGTAAGGACGTACACCAAGCAACTGCAGCTGAAATTTTTGGTGTGCCTTTGGATGATGTGAGCTCTGAGCAGCGTCGCTACGCCAAGGTCATTAACTTCGGCTTGATTTATGGCATGAGTGCGTTTGGTCTGGCAGGCAATTTAGGAATTGAACGTTCTGCAGCACAAAACTATATTGCCAAGTATTTTGATCGCTATCCTGGTGTAGCCCAATATATGGAGCGCACCCGTGTAGAGGCGCGCGAAAATGGTTATGTCGAGACGGTTTTTGGTAGAAGGTTGTGGTTACCAGAGATCAAGGGATCTAATGGACCTCGTCGTCAAGGCGCTGAGCGTGCTGCGATTAATGCGCCCATGCAAGGCACTGCCGCAGACTTAATTAAGTTAGCCATGATTGCTGTCGAGAATTGGTTAGAAAAAGAGCAACTCAAAACCCGCATGCTCTTACAGGTGCATGATGAATTAGTATTTGATGTGCCTTTGGATGAGATTGATCTGCTAAAGGAAAAATTACCAGGCTTGATGTGTACGGTAGCTGATCTGAAAGTGCCATTGCTAGTGAGTATTGGTATTGGCGATAATTGGGAAGAAGCCCACTGAGTTTGATAAAAATGCTTGGGTGAAATGGGGACAAATGCAATGAACAAAAAAAATCATCAAGCTTCACAAGGTATTCAGGGTGATAGAAGAAGTTTTATCAAGACCTCTGCGATTGCTGCAACAGGCATTGGGATTGGCTTGGCGCCAGCATCCCAGCCTGTCATGGCCGCTGCTATTGAAACGAGCTTTGCAGGTTTGACTGCTGGCGAGCAATCTATCCCGGTGGGCAGCTCTCAAATTCCGGCCTATGTCTCACGTCCAGAAAAGGCCAAAGGCCCACTGCCAATCGTGATCGTCGTGAGTGAGATCTTTGGCGTGCATGAGTACATTGCTGATGTCACCCGTCGTTTTGCAAAGTTAGGCTATCTCGCCATTGCCCCAGAATTTTTTGTACGGGCGGGTGATCCCAGCCAATACGGCACGATTGCTGAAATCTTTACTAATATTATTTCTAAGACGCCTGACTCCCAGGTGTTGGGTGATTTGCAGGCTGCATTGGTCTGGGCTGGAAAAAATGGGGGCGACTTAAAACGGGTCGGCGTGACTGGTTTTTGTTGGGGCGGGCGCATTACTTGGCTATCCGCCACATTGCCACAGGTACGTGCCGGCGTAGCTTGGTATGGCCGCTTGATTGGCGACAAAACCGAAGGCAATCCACGTCATCCAGTTGACATTGCTACAGACTTAAAAGCCCCCGTCTTAGGACTTTATGGCGCTGCTGATGCTGGAATCTCTTTGGCGAGCATTGATCAAATGCGTGAGGCTTTAGCAAAAGCCGCGCCTACCAATGCTGCAGCCAAGGCATCCCAGTTTGAGGTGTATCCAGATACCCCCCATGCGTTTCATGCGGACTACCGCGAGTCTTATCGCGAAGGCCCCGCAAAAGATGGTTGGGCAAAATGCTTGGCTTGGTTTAAGAAAAACGGAGTAGTGTGATTGCTATGACAGTTTTACAAAGCATTCTCTTGGTAACTGCGCTTGCAGGAACGGCTAGCGTTCTTGTAGCCGCCACCTTCTCCTTGGCATTGCTTTCCAAGATGGTTCACAACATGGTGAGCGTTTCGGTCGGAATTTTGCTAGCCACTGCTTTTTTGCATTCTTTACCCGAAGCCTTCAGCATGGAGGGTACAAGCCCGCAACTCTTATTTGCCACTTTGCTTGCTGGCTTACTGGGATTTTTCTTGTTAGAGAAAATTTCTTTATTGCGTCATAGTCATCATCACGAAGGCGATGGCCATAACCACCACCATGGTCATGACGCTGAAGCTGCTGGTCGAAGCGGTAGCATGATCTTGATTGGCGATGGACTGCATAACTTTGTAGATGGGGTATTGATCGCCGCTGCTTTTATGGCGGATTATCAAGTGGGCATCTTTACAGCGCTTGCCATCATTGCTCATGAGATTCCGCAAGAGATTGGTGATTTTATTGTTTTGCTCAATGCTGGCTTTTCGCGTACACGGGCTTTGCTGTACAACTTGATTTGCGGTTTATCTGCTGTGGTCGGTGGCGTGCTAGCTTATTTTTTCTTAGAAAAAGCACATGCTGCCATGCCCTATCTTCTAGTCATTGCCTCTAGCAGTTTTATTTACATTGCAGTGAGTGATTTGATTCCGCAAATGCATCGTCGCCCACATTGGGCAGAGTCTTTACGTCAAACAGTGTTGATTGCTTGTGGCGTAGGTTTCGTGATCCTACTATCTAACTTGCGTTAAGTTTCAACAGGCCTCTGAGGGTCTGCGCACCATTCACTCCAACTGCCAGCATAGAGGCGCGACCCCTTCAACCCAGCAATTTCCATCGCCAGTAAGTTATGGCACGCCGTAACTCCCGAGCCGCATTGGTGAATGACATCGGATGCTTTGAGGGGGCCTAGAAAATCCACAAAGTCTTTATAGAGTTGTTCTGGTGCTTTAAATGCGGTGGCAGATAGATTGTCTTTAAAGAAGCGGTTGATTGCGCCGGGGATATGGCCTGCGACTGGATCTAAAGTTTCATTTTGACCATGAAAGCGATCGTTAGCGCGCGCATCCATCACAACACTTTTCTGGGTTTGCAAGTTCTCAGACACTGCATCAGCTAATACGAGACCGACATACGGCATGGCCTCAATCGCTTGACTTGCAGGACTTGGTTTACGGGGAATCGTTCCGATAGGGCCATTCCAGGCATCTAGCCCGCCATCCAGTACTCGCACATTGGCATGACCGGTCGCTTTGAGCATCCACCACAAACGGCTGGCATATACAGAGCCCTGTTTGTCATAAGCAACTACCAGGGTGTTGTTATCCATGCCGAGGCGTGTTTTTGTTTTGGCCCAAGCATCTGGAGTCGGTAATGGGTGCGCCCATTCTTGCCGGTTTTTTCACCAGACAGATCTTGATCGAGGTCGACATAGATGGCGCCTGGAATGTGACTTTCTTCGTAGGCTTTTCTACCGGCAGATGTATCAGCCAAATCAAAGCGGCAGTCACACAGCAACACATTTTCACCACTGTTAATGATTTCTTCTAACTGGTTAGCAGTAATAAGAGGAGTCATGAAGTGACCTTTTGTGAATTAAATTAAACGCCTTGATAGTTCATGACACGACGATACCACTCGTGGAAATGCTGCATGCCGTCTTCCATTGGGCTTTGGTATGGACCAACTTCGTTGATGCCGCGAGCAAAGAGGGCAGCACGACCTGCATCCATGCGTTCGCCGATTTCATCATCCTCGATGCAGGTTTCCATGTAGGCGGCACGTTCAGCCTCAACAAACTCACGCTCGAATAGAGCAATCTCTTCTGGGTAATAAAACTCAACAATGTTGCGTGTTTTATTCGGACCAAGTGGATGCAAGGTAGAAACACAGAGCACGCCTGGGTACCACTCGACCATGACATTAGGGTAGTAGGTCAGCCAGATTGCCCCATGGCGTGGTGATTTTCCGCCAAATTGGCGCAACACGGCTTCATGCCAATTGCGATACACGGGTGATCCAGGTGTTGCTAGATCTTTATGAATGCCAACTGTTTGTACGCTATGCCAGTCGCCGAATTCCCAACGGAGGTCTTCGCAAGAAACAAACTTTCCTAAGCCAGGATGAAATGGAACGACATGGTAGTCCTCGAGGTAAACCTCGATAAATGTTTTCCAGTTGTAGTTGCAGTCGTGCACCTCAACGTGATCGAGCATATAGCCATCAAACTTGAGATCATCTGCAACACCCAGCTTGGCAAGATCGGTTCTCACATCACGCGGACCTTCAAATAACAGTCCTTGCCAGTTTTGCAATGGGGACTTGCCAAGATTGAGGCAGGGCTTGTCTTCAAAATGAGGGGCGCCTAAAAGATCGCCATTCAGATCGTAGGTCCAGCGATGCAGTGGACAAACAATGTTTTCTGTTTTGCCGGAGCCATTGAGCATGAGTGCTTGGCGATGACGGCAAACATTTGATAAGAGTTCTGCGCCGGCCTCATTGCGAACCAGAATGCGACCTTCATTTTCTGCGGCTAATGTGCGATAGGAGCCAATTTCGGGCACCATGAGATCGTGGCCGACATAGCCAGGCCCTTGCTTGAAAAGCAGTTCAATTTCGCGCTGATACAAATCAACGTCAAAATATGCCGAAACCGGCAGTTGTAGATTGGACGGCGCAAGCTTCTGCGCGGTAGCCAGATTAGTCATTCTCCCCACCCCCGAAAACGTCAGCCGAAGCTAAGCGGAATAACCAATCCAACCATCGACGAGTCGATATTGGAAAGGAAGGGATGAATTATACCCATCGAAAGGGCTTCTCGCTTTAATATATAGGGCTGTTTGTGCAAGAAATACAAAGGAAACGGGTCTATGCCAGCTAAAAAATCAGAGAGTCAAAAGCCTGCTCTTGAGGCCCAAATTGATCCNAAATTGCGCTATGAAGAGGCAGTTAAAGAGCTTGAGAAGTTAATTTCTGACATGGAGTCTGGAAAGTTCTCTCTAGAAGAAACCCTTTTGGCCTACCAACGTGGCGCTGCACTACTCAAACATTGTCAGGGCGTGCTTGCTCAGGTTGAGCAACAAGTGCGTGTATTTGAGGCCTAATGACTTCAGCTTTTCAATTTCAGGAGTGGCTTAGTGCGCACTCCACGCGTACCGAGTCTGCATTAGAGTCTCTGCTTGATTCAGATCAAACGACGCCTAAGCGATTGCATGAGGCAATGCGTTATGCGGCTCAAGGTGGCGGTAAACGTATTCGTCCTTTATTAGTTTATGCAGCGGGCTCACTGGGTGACGCCAAAGCCGAGGCATTAGACGCAGCCGCAGTTGCGATTGAATGTATNCATGCTTACTCNNTGGTGCATGACGACTTGCCTTGCATGGATGANGATGATTTGCGCCGAGGACGGCCTACCGTTCATAAGGCCTNCGACGAAGCCACTGCTTTGTTGGTTGGCGATGCCTTGCAAACGCGCGCCTTTGAAATTTTGGCAAACGCACAGTGCGAGGTTGACGTTCGTTTGTTCATGATGAGTAGCTTGGCTGCGGCATCCGGTTCGCGCGGTATGGCCGGTGGTCAAGCAATTGATTTGGATAGCGTTGGCAAGAAATTAGATCTTGCTGGTCTGAAGCAAATGCATGCCATGAAAACAGGTGCGCTGTTATCTTGCGCTGTGCAATTGGGCGGCATTGCCGCTCACTTGAACCCTACCCAAATGACTTGCCTGAAAAATTATTCTCAGGCCCTTGGCCTAGCCTTTCAGATTGTTGATGACGTTCTAGACGCTACGGCAGATAGTCAAACCCTCGGAAAGACGGCTGGTAAGGATGCCGCCAACGATAAGCCTACCTACGTGACCTTGATGGGTTTAGACTATGCACAGAAGCAGGCAAAGCAATTGCAAGCAGAGGCGATTGCCAGTCTGGAGATTTTTGGCAGCAAAGCGCAAGCCCTACAAGATTTAGCTCTGTTAGTAGTCAGTAGAGGCAAATAGGTTTGACCTTAGATTCGATGACTTTAGATTCCATACAATCCCCCGCCGATTTAAAAAAGCTTTCCCGTGAAGAGTTGCCAGCATTGGCCGCTGAATTGCGCCAGTTTGTTTTAGATTCTGTTTCTAAAACAGGTGGGCACCTTTCCTCTAATTTGGGCACGGTGGAATTATCAATTGCTTTGCATTACGTTTTTGATACGCCAAACGATCGGATCGTTTGGGATGTGGGTCATCAGAGTTACCCCCATAAGATTTTGACTGGCCGCCGTGAGCGCATGAGCACTCTGCGTCAGCTCAACGGTTTATCGGGTTTCCCGCGTCGTACTGAAAGTGAATACGATGCTTTCGGGACGGGCCATTCATCTACCAGTATTTCTGCGGCGATGGGGATGGCAAGAGCATTCCAGACTAAAGGCGAAAAACAAGTAGCTGTTGCTGTGATTGGTGATAGCGCCATGACCGGCGGCATGGCTTTTGAGGCGATGAATAACGCAGGCGTGTATGACGACTTGCCGCTCGTGGTGATATTGAACGATAACGATATGTCCATCTCGCCAGCGGTAGGTGCATTGAATCGACACCTCGCGCGCTTGCTCAGTGGCAATATTTATTCGGCAACCAAAAAAGGTATTGATAGCGTTTTGTCTATTGCGCCTCCTTTACGAGAGTTTGCTAAACGCTTAGAGGATCACGCTAAAGGCATGGTTTCGCCATCGACCATTTTTCAAGAGTTTGGTTTTAATTACTTCGGTCCTATTGATGGCCATGACCTTGCGGCTTTGATTCCGATGTTGCAAAACGTCCGTCGCCTTGCGCTTGAAGGGCGTGGTCCGCAGTTTCTACATGTGGTGACCCGTAAAGGCCAGGGCTATGAATTGGCTGAAGCCAATCCTGTGCTCTATCACGGTCCAAGTAAGTTCAACCCAGAAGAGGGTGTGAAGAAGCCTGATATCCCACCCAAGAAAACCTTCACGCAAGTATTTGGTGAATGGTTGTGCGATATGGCGCATGCTGATCCACTATTGGTTGGCATTACGCCAGCAATGAGTGAAGGCTCTGGCTTAGTCGAGTTTGAAAAGAATTTTCCGAAGCGGTATTACGACGTGGGCATTGCTGAGCAACATGCGGTGACCTTTGCTGCTGGTATGGCATGTGAGGGTATGAAACCAGTGGTGGCAATCTATTCCACTTTTTTACAGCGTGCATACGATCAATTGATTCATGATGTAGCGATTCAGGATTTGCCAGTGTTATTTGCATTAGATCGCGCCGGCTTAGTCGGTGCAGATGGTGCGACTCATGCTGGCGTGTATGACATCCCATTTTTACGCTGCATTCCCAATATGTTGGTGATGACCCCTGCTGATGAAGCAGAGTGTCGAGATTTGTTAACGACTGCCTTTCATCAATCGCATCCGAGCGCAGTACGTTACCCACGTGGTGCGGGTGTTGGCACAATCCCCTCTAAAGAGCTGCGCACACTTCCTTTTGGTAAAGGTGAGTTGCGTCGCAAATCAACGGCAGCTATTGGTAGTCGCGTAGCCATATTGGCATTTGGTACTTTGCTATACCCAGCACTAGACGTTGCTGAGCGCTTAGACGCAACGGTTGCCAATATGCGTTTTGTAAAACCATTGGATGTGGATCTCATTAAATCCTTAGCGAGTGACCATGATTATTTCGTCACGGTTGAAGATGGCGCGATTCAAGGCGGGGCGGGTAGTGCTTGCCTAGAAGCACTCTCAGCAATGGGGATTAATAAGCCTTTATTGCAACTGGGTATTCCCGATGAATTTATCGAGCATGGTGACTACAAATTGCTTATGGCCAAGTGTGGCCTGGATGTAGAAGGTATTCACCAGTCCATTACACGGCGTTTTCCAGCAATCTTGAACATTAATTCAGCATTCGTAGGCAAATAAGCTGGTTTTGCCGGAAAATAGAGCCATGAACGATATGAATGCATCTTTTCTCAAACCTAGCGTGATGGCCGATGTGCAATCCACTCGGGATGAGCGTGCCTTGCCGATTGAGCAAGTAGGCATTCGTGGGGTGCGCCATCCGCTCACCATTCGTACCAAGACTGGTAGCTTTCCATCAGTGGGTAATTTTGAGATGGATGTTGCATTGCCTGCGCATATCAAGGGAACGCACATGTCGCGTTTCATGGCGATCTTGCAACAACAAGATGAGCCAATCGATAGCACCTCTGTAGTTTCTATGGTTCGCGAAATGTTGCCGCTCTTGGATGCCACTGAAGGTCGTGTGCAATTTACTTATACCCATTTCGTCAAAAAAGCAGCGCCGGTCTCAGGCGTTGAAAGTTTGATGGATTACGAAGTTACTTGGATGTCCAAGGGTAAGAAAAATGCCGCTGGTTCAATCGATGTTGAATTGAACTTGCGCGCTGTAGTGCCGGTAATGAGTTTGTGCCCTTGCTCAAAAGAGATTTCAGATTTTGGTGCGCACAATCAACGCTCGCATGTGACGATGACAGTGGCACTGGATCCAAAAACCAAAATGACAGTTGAAGATTTGGTGACTGCTGCTGAGAGTGAAGCTTCAAGCGAGTTGTGGGGTTTGCTCAAGCGCCCAGATGAGAAGTGGGTTACCGAACGTTCTTACAGCAATCCAAAATTTGTTGAAGACTTGGTACGTGATGTTGCTGGTCAGCTCAAGGCTGACGAACGCATCCTGTCATTTGTGGTTGAGGCTGAGAACTTTGAGTCGATTCATAATCACAGCGCTTTTGCCAAGATCAGCCTGACAAAATAACGAGTGAAGTCCTACCTCTGAGATTTAAACGAGGTTATTGCTCTGCAAGTCCCAGCGGGGCTTGATATCAAATGCACCCGATGTTGTTGAGCCATTGTTGGGGGCAAGTAAACGCAGTGCTCCCGCAAAGGCAATCATCACCCCGTTATCGGTACACAGATCTAGTGGTGGGTAGTGCACTTCAAAACCATTTTTAGTCGCTTTCTCATTCAGCGCTGCGCGCAACTGCAAGTTCGCGCCGACACCACCAGCAAGTACTAAATGCTTACAGCCTGTTTGCTTGAGCGCTCTTTCGGATTTGCTAACTAATACTGCAACCAAGGATTCTACGAAGGCCCTTGCCAGGTCAGCATGAAATTGCGCCACTTCAGTTGCGTCGGTAATATTTTTTTCTTGAAACTTTTTCACTTGGTTCAGAACTGCTGTCTTTAATCCAGAGAATGAAAAATCGAGATCACCGGAATGCAGCATTGGCTTAGGCAGATCAAATTGACCAGGCCGCCCTTTTTCTGCCAGTTTAGAAATCGCTGCACCACCTGGGTAATCCAAACCTAATAGCTTGGCTGTTTTATCAAATGCTTCTCCCGCGGCATCGTCTAGCGTTTCACCAAGGAGCTCATAACGACCAACCCCACTGACTTTCATTAACTGGGTATGGCCCCCTGAAACCAGTAAGGCAATAAACGGAAATTGCGGCGCTGTTTCCCCTAAAAGCGGGGATAGTAGGTGCCCCTCAAGGTGATGGACCCCAATGGAGGGAAGGTTTAGGCCTTGGGCAAGGGATTTAGCAAAGGCACTGCCCACTAGGAGGGCCCCAGCGAGGCCAGGGCCTTGGGTATAGGCCACCGCATCAATATCCTTGAGTGTCAGTCCAGACTGGGCTAAAGACTCGTCTAAAAGGGGTAAAACCCGGCGAATATGGTCTCTAGAAGCCAATTCCGGTACAACGCCCCCATATTCACGGTGCATAGCAATCTGCGAGTGCAGGGCCTGCCCCAGAATGCCTAGGGAAGCGGGTTGTGCACTCTCCCAGGGCATGGTGTTGTATAAAGCCACCCCGGTCTCGTCACAAGAAGTTTCTATACCTAAAACAATCATTTTTCGCTTAGCCGTGATAGAATCCGTGATTCAGTAATTTTCCAGCATAAACGAGTTAAACAAGTATGACTACAGTACGCCTCCGTGAGAACGAACCTTTTGAAGTGGCATTACGCCGTTTCAAGCGCACCATTGAAAAAAATGGCCTTTTGACCGACTTGCGTGCTCGCGAGTTCTATGAAAAGCCAACTGCTGAGCGCAAGCGCAAAAAAGCAGCAGCTGCAAAACGCCATTACAAGCGTATTCGCAGTCAGATGTTGCCTAAAAAGCTTTACTAATCGCATTTAAAAGCTCTCTTCACCGAGAAGCTTTGAAACCCGCTGACGGTGAAACGCAGCGGGTTTTTGCTTTTTCAGCGCCCGAGTAATAATCGTTAGAAAATCAATGTAAGAATCCATTCAGGGTATTCAGTACAACAGGAAACATGACATGAGTCTCAAAGACCAAATTACCGAAGATATGAAAAACGCTATGCGTGCAAAAGACGTTGCACGTTTAGGGGCCATCCGTCTTTTATTGGCTGCCATTAAGCAACGTGAAGTAGATGAGCGCATCGTGGTCGATGATGCTGGCGTCATAGCGACTGTAGAAAAAATGATGAAGCAGCGCAAAGATTCAATCTCTCAGTTTGAAAAAGCTGGGCGCGATGATTTGGTTGCAATAGAAGCTGGCGAAATGGCCATCTTGCAAGCGTATTTGCCTGCGCAATTGTCAGATACTGAGGTTGAAGCTGCAGTAGCTGCGGCGGTGAGCGCTACTGGTGCGGCTGGTCCTCAAGATATGGGAAAAGTCATTGGTGCCCTCAAGGCGCAATTGGCTGGTAAGGCAGACATGGGAAAAGTTTCTGCCTTGGTGAAAGCTGCTCTGGCGAAGTGAGCCACTCAGTTCAGCACTAATGGCACTCATCCCTCAATCCTTCATTGCCGATCTTTTAAATCGGATTGACATCGTTGATGTGGTTGGGGAGCACGTAAAGTTAAAAAAAGCGGGTGCAAACTATCAAGGTCTGTGCCCGTTTCATTCTGAAAAATCCCCTTCATTTTCTGTTTCACCCACCAAGCAGTTTTATCACTGCTTTGGTTGCGGAGCGCATGGCTCAGCCATTAGTTTTGCGATGGAGTATTCGGGGTTGGGTTATGTAGATGCGATTGAAGATTTAGCGCGTTCAGCTGGACTTACTGTGCCACGTGAGGAGCGTACCGCTCAAGACGTAGCAAGACAGCAACAAGCGATGGCTCTGAGCGAAGTCATGAGTGCGGCATCTGATTGGTATCGCGCACAACTCAAAGTGGCGCCACGTGCCGTGGAATATTTAAAAGGTCGTGGCCTTACCGGAGAAATTGCGAAGCGTTATTCCTTAGGTTATGCACCAGATGGTTGGCAAGGCCTCGAAGCAGTATTTGGTACTTACGCTAATGATGAAGTGGCTAAAACATTATTAGAGGGTGGCTTACTCATTCAGAGTGAGCAGAGCGAGGGCAATCAAACTGCAAGACGTTACGATCGCTTTCGTGATCGGATTATGTTTCCGATTCGTAATCCCAAAGGTCAGGTGATTGGTTTTGGTGGGCGCATCTTGGATCAAGGCGAGCCGAAGTATTTAAATTCCCCTGAGACGCCACTCTTCTCTAAGGGCAATACGCTCTATGGATTATTTGAGGCAAGACAGGCCATTCGTGCACAAGAATATGTCTTGGTGTGCGAAGGTTATATGGATGTAGTGGCGCTTGCGCAATTGGGTTTCCCGAATGCCGTAGCTACTTTAGGTACTGCATGTACCGCTAATCATGTGCGTATGCTCTTGCGCCAAACCGATCGCGTGGTCTTTTCGTTTGATGGTGATTCTGCAGGGCAACGTGCAGCGCAGAGAGCGCTAGAAGCTTGCTTGCCCTTGATGTCTGACGATAAAGAAATTCGTTTCTTATTCTTACCGACTGAACATGACCCGGATAGTTATGTTCGTGCCTATGGTGCCCCTGCTTTTGAAAAAGTCATTAAAGAGGCGATGTCAATCTCGAGCTTCTTCTTCAAGATTGCTAGCGAAGGGCATGAACTCACCACGCCAGAGGGTAGGGC
>Ga0007872_1000105_pt1 | contig 17313 bp, 19 predicted proteins | sample CryBogCBH29Jul08_FD_55002 | JGI IMG/M metagenome (GOLD analysis project Ga0007872, IMG submission 55002) | Freshwater microbial communities from Crystal Bog, Wisconsin, USA - CBH29Jul08 | ecosystem: Environmental > Aquatic > Freshwater > Lake | place: Crystal Bog, Wisconsin, USA | collected...
TGATGGCAACTACCACCATCACTTCAATTAAGGTAAAGCCAGCATCTTGCTTTGCCAGCTGATCTTGGTCTTGTTTCGGATTGATTTGCATTATTTCCATTCCTAGCTCCTGAGGGGTTAAATCCTCATACTCCAGTCTATACCTTCATTAATCTAGAGTGTTAGGCATAAGAAAAGCCGGCTTTAGAGGCCGGCTTTTCTGATTCAATTGGATGTAGAAGCTGGCTTTATGCAGCCTCTTTTTTGGCATTCTTTTTCTTAAGATAGGTTCCCAGCAAGAGAACAATAGCAACGCCAATACCCTCAAAGATCATATGTGCATCTTCCATTGCCGCTTGCATGGAATCTTTGATTGCAGGATCCTCAACAAGCATGCCACCAGCCAATAGACCGAGCAGCCCAGCGCCCAAAGTAATAATGATCGGAAAGCGATCCATCACCTTAAGTAGCAATGTGCTACCAAAAATAATTAAAGGAATAGATAAGCCGAGACCAACAATCAACAGAATTAAACGTGTTTCTTCTGGGCCCTTTTGTGCGGCGGCAGCCACAGCAATCACGTTATCCAAACTCATGACTAAATCAGCAATCAAGATTGTACGGATAGCCCCCCAAATATTGGAGTGGCCATGCATCTCAGCTTCATCACCACTATCAGCCAGCAGCTGAACGCCGATATATACCAAGAGAATGGCACCAATAATCTTCAAATACGGCAGAGTTAATAACTGAACCGCAGTGACAGTTAGTATCACGCGCAAGATAATGGCGGCAGCACTACCCCAGAATATTGCTTTCTTTTGTTGAGATGCCGGCAAGTTGCGCGAAGCCATAGCAATGACAACTGCGTTGTCGCCTGACAACAGAATATTGGCAACAATAATTGAAAGCAATGCTGCCCAGAATGCCGGTCCAGAAAATATTGATAAATCCATATCGTCTCCTACTTTTTTATGTTTTAACTACAGGGTAATACAAAAGGGCACCAAATGATTGGCGCCCTTGTTTTATTACAGCATTGCTTTCAACAAAGCAGCCATTTCCGATGGGTTTCTGGTGACAGTGAAGCCACACTCTTCCATCACAGCAAGCTTGGCATCAGCAGTATCAGCACCACCAGAAATCAAAGCGCCTGCATGGCCCATTCTTTTTCCAGGAGGCGCTGTAACGCCAGCAATAAAGCCAACTACAGGCTTTTTCATATTGTCTTTACACCAACGCGCTGCTTCAGCTTCATCTGGTCCACCGATCTCACCGATCATGATGACTGCATCCGTTTCAGGATCATCATTAAACATTCTCATGATGTCGATNTGCTTNAAACCATTNATTGGGTCGCCGCCAATACCAACAGCAGTNGATTGACCNAAGCCGATTGCCGTCAATTGGCCAACTGCTTCATAAGTCAAAGTACCAGAACGACTAACAACGCCGATGCGGCCTTTCTTATGAATATGCCCTGGCATGATGCCGATCTTGATTTCGTCTGGAGTAATGATGCCTGGGCAGTTAGGACCAAGCAATAAAGTCTTTTTACCGCCAGCAGCTTCTTTTGCCTTCATCTTATTGCGCACTTCCAACATATCGCGCACTGGAATACCTTCAGTAATACAGATGACGAAGTCGAGATCAGCTTCTACAGCTTCCCAAATCGCAGCAGCAGCTCCAGGAGGTGGAACATAAATAACCGAAGTAGTTGCACCAGTTTGCTGAGCAGCTTCTTTAACAGTGCCGTAAATGGGGATATTAAAAATGGACTCGCCAGCTTTTTTAGGATTTACACCAGCAACAAAACAATTTTTGCCGTTAGCGTATTCCTGACATTTTTCAGTATGAAACTGACCAGTCTTACCGGTAATACCTTGTGTAATGACCTTGGTGTTTTTATTAATCAAAATAGACATATTGAAATTCCTTGATTATTTATTTTTGGCAACAGCAGCAACTACCTTAGTAGCAGCTTCAGCCATTGAATCGGCGCTAATAATTGGCAAACCAGAGTCAGCAAGAATCTTCTTGCCAAGTTCTTCGTTTGTACCCTTCATGCGCACAACCAAAGGCACAGTTAAGTTCACTGCTTTACATGCTGTAACCACGCCATCGGCAATCACGTCACANCGCATAATGCCGCCGAAGATGTTAACCAAAATNGCTTCTACACTTTTGTTCTTGAGCATGATCTTGAAAGCTTCAGTGACCTTTTCTGCTGTAGCGCCACCACCTACATCCAAGAAGTTAGCTGGCTCGCCGCCAAACAACTTAATCGTGTCCATAGTTGCCATCGCCAAACCTGCACCGTTCACCAAGCAGCCAATGTTGCCATCTAAAGAGATGTAAGCGAGGTCAAATTTCGAAGCTTCAATCTCTGCCGCGTCTTCTTCATCGATATCGCGATAAGCAACGATCTCTGGATGACGATACAAAGCATTGGGATCAAAGTTAAATTTAGCATCAAGGGCCTTGATCTTGCCATTACCTTCGAGAATCAATGGGTTGATCTCGACCAATGATGCGTCGGTGTCCCAATAGGTCTTGTACAAGTTTTTAAATACATCACGCGCCATCGGGATTGAAGCGTCTGGAACGCCTATACCTTTAGCTACGATATCGCAATCAGCATCTGTTAAACCAATCAATGGATCAACAAATACTTTAATAATTTTTTCTGGATGGGACTCAGCAACTTCTTCGATATCCATTCCACCTTCGCTAGAAGCCATGATCACATTCTTCTGTGTTGCACGGTCCGTAACGATACTAAAGTAATACTCTTTTTTGATATCTGCGCCATCTTCAATCAAAAGGCGATTTACTTTTTGACCTTCTGGTCCTGTTTGATGTGTCTTGAGCTGCATGCCCAAAATTTCAGAAGCATATTTTTTCACTTCATCCATGCTCTTGGCTAATTTCACACCGCCACCTTTACCGCGACCACCTGCATGAATCTGCGCTTTGACAACCCAAATTGGACCGCCTAGCTTTTCGGCAGCTTTAATTGCCTCATCAACACTAAATGCAGGAATGCCATTTGGAACAGGCACATTAAATTGGCGCAGAAGTTCTTTGCCTTGGTACTCATGAATTTTCATAATGACTCCAGAAACGGTATCTTTTTAGCAAGCGATGAGGATAAATAAAGTCGATTTGACCTGAATCTCAGATTTACCCTTTATGTGCTAAACCTAGCTTTTTTGTATAAATGAGACCGGTTTTACCGACTCTGTAAGTCTAGCATGCTGCAACGCGGCAATTACGCTTCACTAATCCGTACTTGCCCTAGTCAAAACGCCCGCCGAGGACTTTTGACACCACCTCAGAGCTAAATCCCTTGGAAGCCAAGAAGCGATATTGCCTTGCCCGCTCTTTTTGCTCTTGACCTAGTGTGCCAAATTTTTTTAGCCAAAGGTCTTTGGCCCGCTGATATTCAGTTTCCCGCAACCCTTGGATCAACTCAGCTGCCTTATCGCTATCGACCCCAGCTCTTTGCAGTTCATCTTGTATCTTGCGCGCTCCGTATCGCTCACTCCTGCGTCGCACTAGCGCCTCGGCAAAGCGCTCATCTGAGAGCCAACCTCTAGCCTCAAAGTCATCTAACACTTCTTGAATTTGCAGAGTCACGGGCTTACCAATAACATCTGACTCTTGTTCATCCTCTTTTGATGAAAGCTTGGCATACCTTGCGGCAGATTCTTCTAATTTTGCTGCCAAGCCTTTCCGGCTGTATTCACGTAAAGATAAAAGACGCAAAGCCCGAGCTTTAAGACTCGGGCTTTGTTTAGTTTTACTACCTAGTTCTGACATCGAACTATTCGACTTCCTCTTCTGCGCTCAGCACATCACTCACTACGGCTGACCCGGCTTTCACGCCTAACTTTGCACGAATTTTTGCTTCGATATCTTGAGCGATTGCCGGATTCTCTTTTAAGAACTCACGCACATTGTCTTTACCTTGACCAATACGGTCGCCGTTGTAGCTATACCAAGAGCCTGATTTCTCAACGATATCGGCCTCAACGCCCATATCGATGATTTCGCCTTCTCTTGAAATACCAGCGCCATACATGATGTCAAAGATCGCTTCGCGGAATGGTGGAGAAACCTTGTTCTTCACAACCTTGACGCGGGTCTCGTTGCCAACAATCTCATCGCCCTTCTTGATGCTACCAATGCGGCGAATATCTAAACGCATAGAGGCGTAGAACTTAAGGGCGTTACCGCCAGTCGTGGTTTCTGGGGATCCAAACATTACACCAATCTTCATACGAATCTGGTTAATGAAAATCACAGTTGTGTTGGTACGCTTAATGGCACCAGTCAACTTACGCAAGGCTTGACTCATTAAGCGGGCCTGCAAGCCTGGCAATGAATCGCCCATGTCACCTTCAATCTCCGCTCTTGGAACCAAGGCGGCTACTGAGTCAATCACGATTAAATCGATCGAACCTGAGCGCACCAATGCATCCGCAATTTCTAATGCTTGCTCGCCAGTGTCTGGCTGAGAAATCAATAAATTATTGACGTCCACACCTAAGCGGGAGGCATATTGAACATCTAGTGCATGTTCTGCATCAATAAATGCGCAAGTTCCGCCTAGCTTTTGCATTTCTGCAATGGCATGCAAAGTTAATGTTGTTTTCCCCGATGACTCTGGACCGTAAATCTCAATGACACGGCCACGCGCTATACCGCCAACTCCCAAAGCTATGTCCAAGCCAAGAGAACCGCTAGAGACTACCTGAACATCTTGATTAATTTCAGCGTCGCCCAATCTCATGATTGAGCCCTTGCCAAATTGCTTCTCAATTTGCGCCAAGGCCGCCGTTAATGCTTTTTGCTTATCTCCGCTCATTCCCTCAAATTCTGAGGAGGCTGATTTTCTTTTTTCATCCAAGGCCATTTTTTGATTCCTTTTCGCTATGTATTGGGCTTATTTCCGAATTTTCTTCTACTGTCTAACAACTTAGAAGTTACTGTATATAAAAACAGTACTCTTTGCAAGTAACTTTTTTGAAGAAATTACGGATTTTTGACGAAACCTTGTTCCAAAGGCGTTCTATCCCAATAAAAGAACAGTGGTATTGCAACACCCCAGATAACCCCAATGATGATGAATCCCATTATTTGGCCGCCAGGACCCCAGGATCCTGCTCCCATGCGTATCCCAGCCTCATAAGACATTGGGCCACAAATTGCCCCCAGGACTGCTCCAAGAATTGGCCTACCCCTCAACCAAGAAAGCGATCCATTGATAGTGCTAGCGACTAGGGCCCATAGAACCCACATCCATAAGGGAGAGACAAAGGGGCTTGGCCACTCATCTTGAAAGTCTAGTAAGCCTAAATGCATAACAAGTGTGTCAGCGCTCACTCCATATATAACGGCCTTAATTAAAAGGCTTGTTTCTACCTTAGGTAAGGGTGATCGCCAAATATGAAAAATAATATAGGCCAAGGTGCCCGCCACAGCCCACAGTACCTTTTGATTAGCCGCGCCCCATACACAGGCAAACCAGCCAAACTGAAAAAGGACAAAGTTCCAAAATTTAGCCATATTGAAGACTCGAGAGACCTAAGAAAAAGGCCACTGCCGCTTGGCAATGGCCTTTTGATTTGGTGGCGATTCAGGGATTCGAACCCCGGACCTGTGGATTATGATTCCATCGCTCTAACCAACTGAGCTAAATCGCCGAACTGGAAATTATAAAGGATGGGAGCCCATCTGTCTAAATAGACTGCTATGCCTACTTAATTTGAAAGACGCTCAACCCAGGCTCTCGGCCGTAACGAACATAAACCTCCACTTTCTTGGCCAGAAATAGCTTTTTAAGAACCTCATCCTTATTTTCAAAAGTAATCGCTGTTTGTTCCGGGTAATGCGAGAAGGTATCACTCATCACCTCCAGATCCACGCCATCAATTTTGATTTGGTTGATAGTACGTTTATGGAGGCGATCCTTTTGTATGAAGATCAGGCGCTTGATATATTTATCCAACACTAGCTTGTGGCCTTGTTCATTGGTCTTGTAGTAGTAGATAAACTCTTCTTTGCCATTGGTGGTGACATCGCGCTCCTCGTCCCACTTGGCATATGCAAGATGGCCCATCGCCATGCAAAGCAATCCCACCACAATCCTGATATATAAACTCATCATTCACTTTCTTCGACTTATGATGTGATCTTATCAGGCGAAAACCTTCATGCGACTCTTATCCATCTCTTCTGGCAAAGTTACCCCACTCTTTGGTGACCATCACCCCAATTACAAAATAGTAGCGTCAGCTATTCGCAAGCAAGCGATTAGCGCCTTAAATAATCCTGAGTCTGTAGAAATTACCAGGCTAGGCGTTCAGGGGGATGAGCAAGCAGATCTGAGTGTGCACGGCGGACTTGAAAAAGCAATCTATGTATACCCAGCAGAGCACTATGCCTTTTGGAATGCGCTGCTGACGCGAGAAACTAAAAAATCAGTGCAACTTCAGTACGGCGCCATCGGAGAAAATTTTACGATTGAAGGCTTACTAGAAACAGACGTATATGTTGGTGACAAGCTCATCATTGGTGGCCTAGAGTTTTCTGTGGTCAAGTTACGCGAACCCTGCTTCAAATTTAATGCCGCTATGGGCTACAAGGGTGCTGCAAAAGCCATGTTGCAATCTGGCTTTAGCGGCTGGTACTTAAGAGTGCATCAAGCCGGAAGTCTGACTGCTGGCGTGGACATCAAACATGTTTCTGGGCCCAAAGACATCTCTATAGACGCACAAAATCGAGCACTCCTGAATCGCAGCAATCAACACAATTTGTGGGAATAAAAAAACCCGACCACTCAGTGATCGGGTTTCAAATGTATCGCACTAAAACTACTTAGCGCAGATCTTTAATCACGTGCATAGATATCTACGTCTTTTGTTTCTTTAACAAAGAGTACGCCGATTACCAATGTCATTGCAGCAATGATGATTGGATACCAGAGACCGTAGTAAATATTACCGTTTTGCGCTACCAAGGCAAAGGAGATCGTTGGCAACAAGCCGCCGAACCAACCGTTACCAATATGGTATGGCAAGGACATTGATGTGTAACGAATGCGGGTTGGGAACATCTCAACCAACATAGCCGCGATTGGGCCGTAAACCATCGTTACCAAGATCACGAGGTAGAACAAGAGGAGGAACACAGCGAAATAATTAATCGCAGCTGGATCAGCTTTAACTGGATAACCCTCTTTATTTAACGCCTCACGAATAGCTTTCTTAAACTCAGCATCTTTCGCTTTTGCATCAGCTGGATCCAAACCTTTGGCTGTATAGCCAGGGATTTCGAGATCGCCAATTTTACAACAGCTACCGAGCCAGCAGGAGCGGCAACAGTGGTGTAGCTAGCAGAGTTAGAAGCCATCACTTGTTTTGCAATATCGCAAGAACTTGTGAACTTAGCTGTACCCGTTGGGTTGAACTGGAACGTACATTCATTTACATCAGCAGTAATCGTTGCTGGTGCAGTTGCCATAGCCTTTTCTAACGCTGGGTTAGCAAAGTGGGTCAAGGCATTAAATACTGAAACTGGAGTATTTGGAATGTAAGTAATAACAGCCAACAACAAGCCAGCCATGATGATGACCTTACGGCCAATCTTGTCTGACAAGCTACCAAATACTACGAAGAATGGTGTGCCGACTACTAATGAAGCGGCAATCAACAAGTTCGCTGTCTTAGCATCTACTTTCAATACCTGAGTGAGGTAGAACAAAGCATAGAACTGACCTGTGTACCAAACCACCGCTTGACCTGCAACCAGACCAAACAATGCCAAGATAACAATCTTCAAGTTCTTCCATTGACCGAATGATTCTGTCAAAGGTGCTTTAGACAATTTACCTTCATCTTTCATCTTCTTGAAAGCTGGAGATTCGTTCATCGACAAGCGGATGTAAACAGAAACAGCCAACAAAGCAATAGAAACAATGAAAGGAACACGCCAGCCCCAAACATCAAAGTCTGGACCAGTAAGTTCACGGGTGAACAAAATCACGAGCAAGGATAAGAACAAACCAAGAGTGGCCGTTGTCTGAATCCAAGCTGTGTATGCACCGCGCTTACCGTGAGGAGCATGTTCTGCAACATAAGTAGCTGCGCCACCGTACTCACCACCCAAAGCCAAACCTTGAAGCATACGTAATGCAATCAAGATCACTGGAGCGGCAACACCAATAGTTGCGTAGTTAGGCAGAATACCTACGACAAATGTCGCGCCACCCATGATCATAATAGTGACCAAGAAGGTGTACTTACGACCAATCAAGTCGCCCAAACGACCAAATACCAACGCACCAAATGGGCGCACGATAAAGCCTGCAGCAAATGCCAGTAAAGCGAAAATGAAGGCAGAGCCTGCATCTAAGCCAGAGAAAAACTGTTTGGCAATAACAGCAGCCAATGAACCGTAAAGATAAAAGTCGTACCACTCAAAAACCGTACCNAAAGAGGAGGCAAAAATAACCTTGCGTTCTTCAGCGGTCATTGGGGCTGCTTTAATTGATGTTGACATCAGTAGCTCCTAAATTATTTTTTATAGAAAATAAACAACGAGCCAATTATGCGGTGAAAATTTCCTTAGAAATCCCTTAGTTAGGGTAATTCCCCATCAAATGAGATCGGGGTTTTCCCCGAGTTCTACAATGTCATTAGTGCAAATAACAACAATAAATCTGGAGAGAAATATATGCAGCAAAAATGGGGTATTCGCGGGATGGCNGTGGCACCACACTCCCTCGCNTCAGAATCAGCTTTGGCCGTCTTAAGAGAAGGTGGAAATGCACTAGAGGCAATGGTGGCTGCAGCGGCAACTATCGCAGTTGTCTACCCCCATATGAACTCCATTGGTGGTGACTCCTTTTGGGTCATACACTCTCCAGGCAAGGCNATGGGCGGCATTGATGCATGCGGCGCTGCAGCAGGCCTTGCTACTAAGCAATGGTACGCAGAGCGCGGTATCACTAAAGCAATTCCATTTCGTGGGCCAGTAGCTGCCAATACTGTAGCAGGCACCATTTCAGGCTGGGGTGCAGCACATCAATTATCCAAGCAAGCGTTAAAGGGAAAGATTCCGCTCTCGCGTTTGCTTGCCGATGCCATTCACTATGCAGAATCTGGGATGCCAGTTACCCATAGTCAATCTAGCCTGACCGCTAAAAAACGTGAAGAGCTCAGCCCCATAGCCGGCTTTGCTGAAACTTTTTTGGTTGATGGCAAAGCGCCGGCAGTGGGCAGCATCTTTAAACAAGAGCGTCTTGCAAAAACATTAAGACAAATTGCCAGAAAAGGAACGGAAGATTACTACCGCGGCGATTTAGCTAATGTGCTTGCAAAAGAACTAACTAATATTGGCAGCCCCCTTCGCTTGGGCGACCTGCATCGCCATCAAGCAAAGCTAATTGACCCACTTGAGTTAAAGCACAGCTTGGGGAATGTTTACAACATGACGCCCCCAACACAAGGGGTTGTGTCATTAATGATCATTGGTATTCTGGATCAACTCAATCTAAAACGCTTCAAGGTTGATAGCGCNCAGTATGTTCACCACTGCGTTGAAGCGACCAAGCAGGCTTTTAAAGTTCGCGACAAGTTTGTTACCGATCCTGCATACATGGTCAAAAATGCACAGTCCTTTTTGGCTCCCGCATTTTTGAAGAAGCTCGCTAAAAATATTGATCCTGAAAAAGCGCTTCCTTGGGGTCAAGGCAAAGGTCCTGCCGATACCATTTGGATGGGTGTGATTGATGGGCAAGGAAATTCTGTTTCCTTTATTCAAAGTATTTATCACGAGTTTGGCGCNGGCATCGTATTACCTCAATCAGGCGTTAACTGGCAAAACCGTGGTTGCAGTTTTTCTTTGGATCCAAAAGCACTCAATCATCTTGAGCCTTATCGCAAACCATTTCACACATTGAACCCCGCGCTTGCGCTATTTAATGATGGTCGTCAAATGGTGTATGGCACGATGGGTGGTGATGGTCAGCCTCAAACGCAATGTGCCGTATTTACCCGTACCGCAACGTATGGCCTAGATCCGCAAGANGCTATTAGCCGTCCACGTTGGTTGCTAGGACGCACTTGGGGTCAAACGAGTGACAGCCTNAAACTCGAATCCCGTTTTAGTCCTTGGGTTGCCAAAGAATTGCATGCATTAGGTCATGAAATTGAAATGCTCGATGCATTTGATGAGACCGTTGGTCATGCGGGCTGCATTATTCGTGAACCCTCAGGCACATTACGTGGCGGTTGGGATCCCCGCAGCGATGGGGCTGTTAGCGCGTTTTAGTAATGAACATTTTGGGTACGCGCAGATCCCAGTGAATAGCTGCTGCGCGTAATCCAAAGATCGCCAACATACATGCAACTGAACCTTCAATAGTGTATTGCGGCAAGAAATTCAGAATCAATACATAAATGCAGCAACCTAAAGTGACTGGAATGGCATACAACTCATAAGACATTAAGAGTGTTTTTCTGCCGGCCAAAATATCGCGTAGTAATCCGCCGCCGATCGCAGTTACGACACCTAAGATCACTGGTCCTAGCGGTAAACCAAATCCCATATTCCAGGCTTTATCAGCGCCAGCAATTCCAAACAGCGCAGCACCAAGTCCATCGATATACAACATCCAACGATAAATTTGCGGTTGAGTAAAGAAAGACTCCGCAAAAAAGGTTAGAACACTCGCGCCCAAAGCAAGCCATACATAGATTTGGGATTGAGACCAGAAGGTGGGGGTTCCCAAGATGATGTCACGCACAGTGCCGCCACCGATTGCCGTAATGACACCAAGCACGAGCACACCAAAAATATCCACGCCACGATCCGCAATGGCTAGCACACCTGTAATCGCAAATGCAATCGTGGCAATGATGCCAATCCAGAAATTGATCTCTTCCATAAGAGAACAGTCTAAAGCACTTTAGGGTAATTAAACTGCGCTATTCCACCAAAGAAATAGTGACAACGTGAGCAAGGAGCCGACTGTAGTCAGCAAGACCACACGAGAAATGGTTCGGCCATCCGCGTTGTAATACTGGGCCAACATAAAAGGGCCCGTGCCTGTTGGGAGCGCGCTCAATATCACCACGGCATTAACCCAGAGCACCGGTAAATTCAAAATAGGTCCTGCGATTACCCAGGCAATGATTGGCTGAACGATCAGCTTTGCAACACTTAAACCCCAAGCATCGGATCTATCTGTTTTTCGCTTTTGAATGAGAAATAAGCCAATCGAGACAAGCGCACAGGGGCTAGCTGCAGCCGCTAAAAATGAAATGAATTGTTGAAGCGGATCATACAAAGGTAAATGAGTTGAAGACCATAGTAAGCCTGCAACTGGAGCCACCAGCAAAGGATTGGAACAAAGAGATTTGATAACGCTCCACACAATCTCGTGAGACTTTTTATGTGCGAGTGTGCCGATTTCAATAAAAACGGTTGCTAAAGCAAACATCCCAAATACAACAAATGTGGCAATCACTGCTGGAGCAAAACCATCCTGCCCCAAAGCCAAAATACACAGTGGGATGCCCATGTAACCAGTATTGGAGTAAGAAGCGCTCAGGCCGGCAAAGCTAGCAAGCGCTAGATCTCGCTTACGGTACCAGCTGATAAAAAACGTCAAGAAGTAAACCACTAGACAACTGACGGCGAAAGCCAAGATAAATCCTGGCTGCCACAGCGACTGCCAAGTACTGTTAGCCGCGAAGTTAAATAATTGGGCCGGTAAGGCAAGCCAAACAACAAAGCGATTGAGCTCAGTCGAGGCGCTCTCACCTAACTTGCCAGATTTACCGCAAATGTATCCAACAAGGATCAGGGCAAAAACTGGCAGAACTACATTAAAAACGTAGAGCAATTTTTATGAAATTCTTTTGAGTGTCTTGGCATAGCGCTGCGCATTCTTCACATAGCGCCCAGCGATATCTTCGATCTTTTTCATTTGCTCTGGTTCCAGCGTCTTTACAACCTTTGCCGGTGATCCCAAGATCATTGAGCCATCAGGAAATTCTTTTCCCTCAGTCACTAGCGCGCCTGCCCCAACCAAGCAATGCTTGCCGATTTTTGCGCCGTTCAAAATCACAGCACCAATACCAATCAAGCTACCGTCACCGATTTGACAACCATGCAACATCACTTGGTGGCCAACCGTAACGCGCTTACCGATAATCAACTCAAAACCTGGATCAGTGTGCAGCACAGATGCATCCTGCACATTACTATCTTCACCGATTTCGATGAGGTCGTTATCGCCTCGCACTATTACGTTAGGCCAGACACTGGCGTTCTTGTGCATGCGTACCTTACCGATCACTTCTGCGCTTTCGGCAACCCAAGCTCCCTCATCCAAATGAGGGGCCATTCCATCTAGTTCAAATATAGCCATAACTGATTATAGGTAGGAATAAGTTATGTCACAGACATCGGGTGGTTTACCAGTTTGGTTCGCGATCTGGTGAAGAAGAAATGCGATGCACACTTAAATCCGCACCTTCGAACTCTTCCTCTTGAGACATGCGTATTCCCAAGGCCATCTTCAATGCTCCGTAAACTACGAAACCACCAACCAAGGCGATACCAACTCCTAATGCGCTACCAATGAGTTGCCCGGTAAAACTAATCCCGCCCATGCCGCCCAAGCTTTTGCACCAAAGATCCCAGCAGCCAAGCCACCCCAAAGACCGCATAAACCATGCAGGGGCCAAACACCCAATACATCGTCGATCTTCCAGCGGTTTTGCACCAAGGTAAACATATACACAAATAAGCCACCAGCCACCAAGCCAACGATTAAGGCGCCAAGAGGATGCATCAAGTCAGAGCCTGCACACACTGCTACCAAACCTGCAAGGGGGCCATTGTAAGTAAAGCCTGGATCATTACGGCCCACAACCCATGCTGCTAATGTTCCGCCAACCATCGCCATCAAAGAATTCAAAGCTACGAGGCCACTAATTTTGTCGATTGATTGAGCACTCATCACATTAAAACCAAACCAACCTACCGCCAAAATCCAAGCGCCTAAGGCCAAGAAAGGAATGCTGGAAGGTGGATGCGCAGAAATATTCCCATCTTTGTTGTAGCGCCCACGACGCGCACCAAGCAAGAGCACCGCCGGCAAGGCAATCCAGCCGCCAACTGCATGAACCACTATGGAACCAGCGAAATCATGAAACTCTTCACCGGTCAATGTCTTGATCCACGCCTGAATTCCGTAATGTTGATTCCAAGCAATCCCCTCAAAGAAGGGATAAACAAAACCGACTAAAACGAACGTCGCAATGAGTTGAGGATTGAACTTTGCACGCTCTGCAATACCACCAGAAACAATTGCTGGAATCGCTGCAGCAAAGGTCAGCAGGAAGAAAAACTTCACCAACTCATAGCCGTTCTTCTCGGCTAAGACTTCCGCCCCCGAAAAGAAATTGACACCATAGGCAATGCTGTAGCCAATGAAGAAATAGGCGATCGTTGAAACCGCAAAATCTACTAATATTTTGACTAGCGCATTAACTTGGTTCTTTTTGCGAACTGTGCCGAGCTCCAAAAAGGCAAAACCCGCATGCATTGCCAAGACCATAATGGCGCCGAGCAAAATAAATAAAGCGTCGCTACCTGATTTCAAAGTTTCCACTGAAGTTCCCCCTCTAGTTTTTTGCATCATTATGGGGAAAAATAAATCCTATTTCGGTGCACTTTGCACTAATTTAGTGCAAAAAATCATCATATTTATGGTTTATGATTGTTTTACATACACCCAAGGGAGAACCCATGAAGAAAGTTTTGGCTGTTTTAATCGCAATCTGCGCATTTTCAGGTCTGGCTCAGGCCCAAGAAAAAGTTAAAGTGCTCAGCACACAAGAACTCGTCACTGTATGCAAATTACCAGCAAGCCCAGAATCTCGCAGTTTCTGTGTTGGTTATACAACTGCTATTTACGATACCTATTTAGCAACACGCCACCCGCAACGCGCTAAGCCATTTATTTGCGTGAAGCAACCTGCTCCAAACCGTGATGATGTGATTGGTGATTTTGTTAAGTTTGCACAAGTAGCTCCTCAACTTGCTAACGAACCTGCTGCGGGGACCTTTTTAGGCTTCTTGGCTATGCGCTTTCCTTGCGCCAGAAAATAAGCCAATACAACATTCATTTATATAAGGATCGCTTGATATGAAAAAAATTATCGCTATCGCAGCAGCTACTGTAGCCATTGCGGGTTGCTCCAATATGAGCAACACTGAACAACGTACTTTATCTGGTGCAGGCATCGGTGCAGCAGCTGGTGCAGTCGGCACTGCCATTTTCCACGGCAACCCTATTTGGGGTGCGGTCGGTGGTGCAGCAGTTGGTGCGGCATCTGGCTATGTATACGATGCATACAAAAAAGAGCAGGCTTCTGAGTACAACTCTGGCTACAACGCTGGAAAAACAAATCAGAAGAATCAAGCTCCTAACTAATAGCCCTCTTCTACTGATTTAGCAGTACCCGCAATACCAAACCCAGTTTGTATTAATTTACAAGCTGGGTTTTTATTTGAATCTCGCCAGCCAACGCCTTATGAATAGGGCACTTGCTTGCAACGTCTAACAAGCGCTCTTTCTGCTCATTATCTAGCTCACCTATCAACTGAATGTCACGACTCAATATCTCAACATCATTCGTGCGCTCAATATCAACAGTCACAATGGCATTTTCTAGTTTCCAAGTTTTACGCTCGGAATACATTTTCAATGTCATGCTGGTGCAGGATGCTAATGCAGCAGCAAGATATTCATGAGGCGATGGCCCTGTTCCGGCACCACCACGAGCGACCTCAGCATCCGCCAAAAAATGTAAGTCACCTACCGCTAGTTTTTGCTGCAGGGAGCCAACGCCAAACTGGGATTGAACTTTTCTCATAAGGACCTTTACTGATTAAGTGGAATGCGGTTTACTGGGCTTGGCGGCAACAGGGAGTTCTGCTTTCTTCCAAGCAGAAAAACCCCCCTCCAGATGACAAACTCCTGGCACACCCATTCTTTGAAGTGTTTCTGTCGCCAATGCAGAGCGCCAAGCAGATGCGCAATATAAAACTAGGCGCTTGCCCTCCCCAAAAATAGGNTTGAAATAAGGGCTGTCTGGATCGACCCAGAACTCCAACATGCCCCTAGGGGCATGCAAAGCATTCGGAATCATCCCCTCGCGCTCAAGCTCGCGGACATCACGAATATCCACAAAAACAGTATTGGAATCTTCTAAAAATGCTTTTGCTTGACTCAGTGGCACAGTTTCAACCTGCTCCATCGCTTGNGCAATTAACGCTTGATAGCCAATCTTTAATTTCATCAAAACCNCCTAAAGTACCAAACCTTTATTTGTCTTAAGTAGCTGATACCATTTGATTATGAACTTTACCCCTACCGAACTTGGCGCAAGTATTATTTTTGCAATCGCAGTACTGCATACCTTTTGTACATCCTATTTTGAGGCCTTAGCTAAAACATCTCCNAAGCATTCCGGTCTATGGCACTTGCTAGGCGAAGTAGAGATTGTCTTTGGGTTTTGGGCAGCTATCCTTATCATCTTCATGTGGCTCGCAAATGATTTAGGCATAGCAAAAGACTACGCCAATCATCGCAACTTCACCGAGCCCCTGTTTGTATTCGCCATCATGGTGGTGGCTGGCAGCAAGCCTGTTCTGAATATTGCCAGTCAAATATTGCATGGCTTAAGCAAAATGATGCAATCGGTTTTGCGTACTAAGCAAGCGCCTACTTTGTATTTCTTAATTCTCAGTATCACACCATTGTTAGGTTCATTGATCACCGAACCGGCTGCGATGACTCTAGCGGCTTTTTTATTGCGGGATTTAGTCTATCGCCACAAGTGTTCCAACGCTTTACTCTACGGCACCTTGGGGGCTCTATTCGTCAATATTTCAATTGGTGGAACGCTCACCAATTTTGCTGCGCCACCTGTTCTGATGGTTGCGTCCACATGGAGCTGGAGTAGTGCATTCATGTTCGCCAATTTCGGTCTCGAATCTTGCATTGCGATTTTCATTAATGCGATGGCAGCTACACTCATATTTCATCGGCAGCTCATTGAACCTGAAATTAAAGCTGCACAGAGCAAGATGCCAGTCACCACCACTTTCATTCACCTACTGTTCTTGGCGGGCATTGTTGGCTTCGCCCATGATCCCGTTATCTTTATGTGGCTCTTACTGTTTTTTATTGGCTACACCACCGCCTACCCAAAACACCAAAGTCCTTTAATTTTGCGTGAAGCGCTCTTAGTTGGGTTCTTCTTGGCAGGCCTAGTTGTCCTTGGAGGATTGCAGGGATGGTGGCTACAACCCATCCTCGAGAATATGAGTCCTACTGCTGTGTTTTACGGCAGCCTTGCTCTCACGGCCATTACCGATAACGCAGCACTCACCTACCTTGGCTCGCTCGTCAGCGGTACTTCACCAGAATTTAAACTTGCTTTAGTTGGTGGTGCTGTAGCGGGTGGCGGGCTAACAGTGATCGCTAATGCTCCGAATCCTGCTGGAATCGCCATTTTGCGTGCCCACTTCCCCAATACCGCTGTTTCTGCAGGCTACCTATTGCTTGCAGCCTTACCGCCGACATTNGTGACCATTCTGGTGTATCGCTTAATGTAAGGATGGCAAGTGTGCTGATGCCGTAAAATCTGAGCTTCGCCCCCAGCTATAAACCTGAGAACGGCATATGAAAAAGCTCTATATCAAAACCTTTGGCTGTCAAATGAACGAGTATGACTCGGGAAAGATGGCAGACATCCTCCATGCTAACGAAGGCATGGAAATGACAGACTCTCCAGAAGATGCGGATGTTGTTCTATTGAACACCTGNTCCATTCGAGAAAAAGCAGAAGACAAAGTCTTTTCTGATCTTGGNCGTTTACGTGAAATCAAAAAACGCAGGCCTGATTTATTGATTGGCGTTGGTGGATGCGTTGCCAGCCAAGAAGGTCAACAAATTATTAGTCGGGCGCCCTACGTGGATGTGGTGTTTGGCCCGCAAACTTTGCATCGTCTGTCTGATTTACTTGCCAAACGTCGTGAGACTGGGATTTCTCAGGTAGATATNTCATTTCCGGAAATTGAAAAATTNGATCACCTTCCTGCCTCTCGCCAAACACGCGGCTCTGCCTACGTATCCATCATGGAAGGCTGTTCAAAATATTGCAGCTATTGCGTTGTGCCATATACCCGCGGCGAAGAAGTGTCGCGCCCATTTGATGACGTACTGACTGAGGTAGCAAGTCTGGC
>Ga0007872_1000106_pt1 | contig 17266 bp, 18 predicted proteins | sample CryBogCBH29Jul08_FD_55002 | JGI IMG/M metagenome (GOLD analysis project Ga0007872, IMG submission 55002) | Freshwater microbial communities from Crystal Bog, Wisconsin, USA - CBH29Jul08 | ecosystem: Environmental > Aquatic > Freshwater > Lake | place: Crystal Bog, Wisconsin, USA | collected...
CCCGCGTTGTGACTGAAGATACCAAGAATGCAATGCGTCAGTGCTTGAAAGATATTCAAACTGGTGAGTACGCTAAGCATGCTCTGCATTCAAACGACGACGTGAAATCAAAGTAGGTGCACCTGCTTTGTTTTCCAAGATGAAGCTCTTGGCGTACTCACCAGTTTGAATATCTTTCAAGCACTGACGCATTGCATTCTTGGTATCTTCAGTCACAACGCGTGGACCAGTAACGTACTCACCGTACTCAGCATTGTTAGAGATAGAGTAGTTCATGTTGGCGATACCGCCTTCGTAGATCAAGTCAACAATCAACTTGAGCTCATGTAAGCACTCAAAGTAAGCCATCTCAGGAGCGTAACCTGCTTCAACCAAAGTCTCAAAACCAGCTTTGATCAATTCCACTGCGCCACCGCAAAGAACAGCCTGCTCACCGAACAAATCGGTTTCAGTTTCTTCACGGAAGTTTGTTTCGATGATGCCGGCACGACCGCCGCCGTTAGCAGTAGCGTATGACAAAGCAACATCACGAGCTGAACCAGACTTATCTTGGTAAACAGCGATCAAATGAGGAACACCACCACCTTGCGCATAAGTACCGCGCACAGTGTGGCCTGGAGCCTTAGGAGCAATCATGATCACGTCCAAGTCAGCACGTGGCTGAACTTGACCATAGTGAACGTTAAAGCCATGAGCGAATGCAAGAGCTGCACCCTGCTTAATATTGGCGTGAACTTCTTTGTTGTACACATCAGCAATTTGCTCATCAGGCAAGAGCATCATCACAACGTCAGCATCTTTAACAGCTTCAGCAACTTCTTTAACGCTCAAGCCAGCATTAGCGGCCTTGCTCCAAGAAGCGCCATCTTTACGCAAACCGACAGTCACTTTAACGCCAGAGTCGTTCAAGTTCAGGGCATGGGCATGTCCTTGTGAACCGTAGCCAATGATGGTGACTTTTTTGCCTTTAATGAGGGACAAATCAGCGTCTTTATCGTAAAAAACTTTCATGCTCTTTCCTTGTTTTTGAAAATGTAGTTAATGCAGTAATCAGTTAAAAAATTAAACCTTCAAGATACGCTCGCCGCGCCCAATTCCAGAACCGCCCGAACGCACAGTTTCTAAAATGGAGGCACGATCAATCGAATCAATAAAGGCATCCAATTTGGTGCCATCACCAGTTAATTCAATGGTGTAACTCTTATCCGTCACATCAATGATGCGACCGCGAAAGATATCGGTAGTGCGCTTGAGCTCTTCACGCTCTTTACCCACTGCGCGAACCTTAATCATCATGAGCTCACGCTCAATATGAGGGCCCTCACTCAGATCAAACACCTTCACGACTTCAACCAAACGGTTTAAGTGTTTAGTGATTTGCTCGATGACATCATCAGAACCCATCGTGACAATCGTCATACGTGAGAGCGATGGATCTTCCGTTGGCGCAACGCTCAAAGTTTCAATGTTGTAGCCACGTGCGGAGAAAAGACCCACAACGCGGGACAAGGCGCCGGGCTCGTTCTCGATGAGTACAGAAATAATATGTCGCATCAGAGATCCTCACTACCCAAAAGCATTTCAGTAATACCCTTACCTGCTTGGACCATAGGCCAAACGTTTTCTTCTGGGTCAGTTTGGAAATCCATAAACACCGTACGATCTTTCAATCGAATCGCCTCTTTGAGTGCNCCCTCAACATCAGACTTCTTCTCAATCCGCATACCAACGTGACCATANGCNTCAGCCAACTTCACAAAGTCTGGCAAAGAATCCATGTAAGAACTGGAATAACGCTTGTTATAGGTAAGCTCTTGCCACTGACGAACCATACCTAAGTAGCGGTTGTTCAAAGACACAATCTTTACAGGCGTGTTGTACTGCTTACAAGTCGATAGCTCTTGAATGCACATCTGAATGGAGCCTTCACCAGTAATGGCAAAAACATCCTGCTCAGGAAAGGCCTTCTTGATTCCCATGGCGTATGGCAAGCCAACACCCATGGTGCCAAGACCACCAGAGTTAATCCAACGACGTGGCTTATCAAATTTGTAGAACTGCGCGGCCCACATCTGATGTTGACCTACGTCCGAAGTAATAATGGCGTCGCCACCAGTGAGCTCATACAACTTTTGAACCACATACTGAGGCTTCACGATTTGTGATGCTTCGTCGTACTTAAGGCAATCTTTTTTGCGCCACTCATTGATCTGCTCCCACCAAGCGGCAACTTTTGCCTCATTCTTGCGTGGACCAGCAGCTTTTAGTTGCGCAGTCATTTCTTGCAATACTTCTTTCAGATTGCCAACGATCGGAACATCCACCTTCACACGCTTAGAAATCACGGAAGGATCGATATCGATATGAATGATCTTGCGTGGATGACTTGCAAAGTGCTCGGTATTGCCGATCACGCGGTCATCAAAGCGCGCACCAATCGCAATCAACACATCACTGTGTTGCATTGCCATGTTGGCTTGGTATGTACCGTGCATCCCCAACATACCCAAGAACTGAGGGCTAGAACCAGGAAACCCGCCTAAGCCCATCAAGGTATTGGTAACTGGGTAACCAAGTAAGTCAGCAAACTCTTTGAGTTCTGGTGCTGCATCAGCCAAGATCACGCCACCACCGGTATAGATGTATGGACGCTCTGCTTCTTGCAATAAAGAAACCGCCTTGCGAATCTGCCCACTATGACCCTTCACTACTGGGTTATAGGAACGCATCTCCAAAGTTTCTGGATAAACGAATGGCGCCTTAGCCGCCGAAACGTCTTTCGGAATATCAATCAATACTGGACCAGGACGTCCTGTTTGGGCAATGTGAAAAGCCTTCTTCAATACCAAAGGCAAATCTCTCACATCCTTCACGAGGAAGTTGTGCTTTACCACTGGGCGAGTAATACCAACGGTATCTGCCTCTTGGAAAGCATCTTCACCAATCGCATAGGTTGGCACGTTACCGCTGATGATCACCATGGGGATCGAATCAGTGTAAGCAGTAGCAATACCTGTCACCGCATTGGTGACGCCAGGACCAGAGGTTACTAAGGCAACGCCAACCTTACCAGTTGCACGTGCGTAACCATCGGCCGCATGCACTGCTGCTTGCTCGTGGCGAACAAGTATGTGTTCAAACTTATTCTGCTTAAAAATTTCGTCATAGATAAAGAGAACAGATCCGCCGGGGTATCCCCAAACGAATTCCACACCCTCGGCATGCAGGGCACGCACGAGCATTTCTGCACCAATGATTTCTGGGGCCGCTACGGGAGTTGGGGTTGCTGTGTCTTTGTTAGCTTTAGTAGCTAAAAATTCGGCGCTGCTTGTATTCATTTTCTTTCGTCCTTTGCAATTTTCGGCAAAAAATTGTTTGGTCTGTTCTATCCCTTGCTTATGGCCCGGGTTCGAACGGCGCTGCTACCGGAAAAAACCACTTCTTGAATGAGATTCTAGGTAGTAAGCCCTATATTCTATAGCAATCCCCTAAAATAGCTCAACACTTACAGATTGAGGTCTAATCCTTTGCATGGCGTCAGCCCAAGAACTATCCGACTTTCTCAGCAGAGTAGAACAGCGAGCTTTTAAGCAAGCGGTCTACGCCGTGCGAGATGACGATGCAGCTTTGGACATCGTGCAAGATGCCATGATCAAGTTGGCAGAGAAATATGGGGATAGGCCAGCAGCTGAATTACCCCTGGTATTCACCAGAATCTTGCAAAATCGCATTCATGACTGGTTTAGACGGCAAAAAGTCAGAAATACTTGGGTCACCCTCTTTTCCAATATGGGAAAGAAATCGGATGAAAACGATGATTTTGACCCCCTAGAGTCACTTTCAGCCCCTGATGACAGTGAAATTCACCAAGATGGGGCTCATAAACTAGAACGCAGCCAACTGCTGCAGGCATTAGAGTCAGAAATATCAAAATTACCCGCTCGTCAACGAGAAGCCTTCCTGATGCGTTATTGGGATGAGCTAAGCATTACTGATACTGCCAAAGCTATGAGTTGTAGCGAAGGTAGCGTCAAAACGCATTGTTCTAGGGCTACTCAAGCCCTAGCTAAAGCACTGAAATTAAAAGGAATTACCCTGTGAACCGCGCTGAAGACCTCTTAAACCCGACCCAAGCTGACCAATTTGGCCAAGCTAGTGCCGCCCTGCTTAGTCAAGGCTCTCAAGCCTTGCCTGCCAGCATCAAAGATCGCCTTTACGCTGCCCGCATGAAGGCGCTTTCTGTCAGAAAAGCAGAAAAAGTTTGGATGCAAAAGCCAGTTTTGGCGACTTCCTCTGGAAACTGGTCATTTGGCTCACGCTCCACCTGGGACACCCTTGGTTGGGTTGCGCCACTCGTTGTCTTGGTTTTTGGACTGATTGGCATTGCCCAGTGGCAAGAAGATTCACGCATTAACGATATTGCTGAGGTTGATGCAGCGCTCTTGTCTGATGATGTTCCACCAGATGCCTATGCCGACAGCGGCTTTATGGGCTTCCTGAAGAATGGCGGCATAGCTGACTCTAGCTCTAATAGCTCAAGCTCGATCCAAAGCAAATAATTCGCCACTCACCCAGAATGGCAATGACCCTCAAGACAGCTGCTGCCAGCGCCTACACTGCGCTAGCCATTGCTGTTCTTAGCGGCAGTATTTCTGTAGCGTACGCACAAGGCCCATCATCTGGTGGCTCCGCTGCAAATGGTGGTCATAGCAAACCAACTGGCATCCCTGAGAAAAAACCGGATGGCACTTGGGAAAGTCTCAAGCCAGCGCAACAAAAAATTCTGGCGCCGCTCGAAAGCGACTGGGACTATATGCTTCCTGAGAGTCGCAAGAAGTGGGTGCAAGTCGCTAACCTCTATCCAAAGATGAACGAGCAAGATCAGGCCCGGCTTCAGTCCCGAATGGTTGGTTGGTCTAGCCTGTCACAAAAAGATCGTCGCGTGGCTCGTGAAAACTATCTTTCTAGCCTGAAGTTTCCTGCTGAGAAAAAAGCAGAGGCGTGGAGTGCGTATCAAAAGTTAAGCGATGAAGAAAAGAAAAAGTTAGCCAAGGCAGAAGAAAATAAGAAGAAGCCAACCGCAGCAAGTGCACCAACTTTGCAGCAACACCCCATTAAACAAAAACCTGCTTTGACACTAAGCGCTCCAGAAAGTCCTGCCGAGAGCACCGAGAGTACTAGCGCTCCAAGTAATCAATAAGGCTTATGACGCCTGCAGAATTAAGTGCTTTACCCTCCCCCCAATTTTGGCGTCGGGTTTCTTGCACGCTCTATGAACAACTTGTTTTACTAGGCGTAGTCGCATTGACTTTCCTAGTGCCTAACTTAGCCTTAGGTATTTTGTTCGGTGTTTCATTACCAAGCTGGCTTACCTTTTTATATCTTTATGCGGTGCTGGGTCTTTACTTTGTTTGGTACTGGACTAAATCAGGTCAAACACTCGCGATGCAAACTTGGCGCATCCGTATGATCAATCAGAGTGGCTACACTTTAAGCAGACGCCAAGCCTTTTGGCGTTATGTGTACGGCTCACTCTGGATTTTGCCTTGCATCTTGTTGCAGGCTCTATTACAGCTAGAGAAATGGCAAATTATTGAAATGCTCTTTACGGTCGCGCTATTTATCTGGCCACTGAGTACTTATCTAGATCGCGTCAACCCACTTGGGCGTCAAAGTTTGCCAGACCGTTTTGCTGGCTCTCGCTTAGTTGAATTACCAAAGAGCGCCGTAACACTCTCCTAAGCACTTTCTCTTAGGTGCTTTCTCGTAAGCATTCAATCGCACTGGCTCTCTGTATTTTTCGGCAAAACCGAAATCCAGCCAAACCACAAGCCAGTACTCCAAAAGCAATGCCCATACCAAGAGCTTGTGCAAAGGCGTTGAACTCAATCTCCAAAACAAAACGTCCTAATGCCCAAGCCGCTATCCCTGCGGCAAGACCTGCCAAACTCCCGGCCACTAAACCAATGATGCTTAACTCTGCTGCGGCAATGCTACCCAATACTGTTTGGGAGGCGCCTACTGCCTTTAAAAGTGCGGCACTTCTAAAGCGCTCATCTTGAGTTGCTGCGATTGCTGACATCAATACCAAGATCGCTGCAGCAATCGTAAACGCAAATAACACACCCAAAGCCATCGATAGGCGATCCAGCACTTCCTGAATCTGCGCTAATGAGACGGCGACATCCACTACTGTCAAATTTGGATAGGCTTGGGTTAACTCAAAATCCAAATTCTGAATGTCCGGCGGCTGGTAATAAGAGGTGATCCAAGATTGCGGCAAGCCCTTGAGTAAATCTGGCGGCATGATGACAAAAAAGTTCACACGCATGGATCCCCAATCCAATTTGCGCAATGAAGTAATAGGCGCAGTTACTTTTTCACCGGCAACTTCAAAGCTGAGTTGGTCACCTAGCTTGAGTTTGAGCGTTTTAGCAATTCCGGTCTCAAGGGAGATTTCTGGTTTGGAACCTTCAATCCATTGACCATCTGTAATCCGGTTGCCGGAAGGTAACTGGTTTGTATAGGAGAGATTAAATTCTCGATCCACTAAGCGCCGGGCATTGTCTTCAACGTAATCATTGGGAGTGATGTTGCGGCCGTTGATATCAATTAAACGCCCACGAACCATTGGGTAAAAATCTGGCTTGGTTAATCCAGCAGATAACAAAGTTTGAGCTATGCCCTGCTTTTGATCATCTTGCACATTAATCATGAAACGATTGGGCGCGTCCGTAGGAATATTGCCGCGCCAAGTACTTAACAAGTCTTGACGCAAGAGCAGAATCATCAAGAGCGCCATCAAAGCAATTCCTAATGCAGTAATTTGCATCACTGCAAAGCCAGAGCGGCGTGTTTGCATTGTTAAAGCAAAACGCAGGGCAAAGTTTTTTGGCGTAATGCGCCCCAACAGTTTCAGAATTCCCCAGGCTAACAGCGCAAAAACCGCTACTGCCGCACCAAAGCTTAGACCAACCCAGGCGGCCAACTTCCAATCTCGCGCGGCAATCACAATCAAAGCACTACAGGTAGCTATACCAAAGATGGCCACCCAGACTGCCGCGACAGAAACACCTTCAAACTCTTTGCGCACCAAACGAATGGGGCTCACTTTGATCAAGCTAAATAAAGGCGGGCCTGCAAAACCAATCAATAAGAACCAAGCAAACAAGGCGCTCCATAACACCGGCCAAAGTGAGATTGCTGGCAGATTAGCCAAGATCAAATTACCCAATAAACCCAATAGAATGTGTTGAACGCCATAACCAATCAGGGAACCCAAGACTGCAGCTGCAATACCGATAGCCACTAGAGTCTGCACTTGTCGTTTTAGGATGTTTGCCTGACTGGCACCAAAGCATTTCAGTACGGCACACACATCGGCTTGTTTAATGACGTAGCGACGCGCAGATAAAGCAATCGCTACTGCAGCAACCATTGCCGTTAACAAGGCAATCAAAGACAGGAAGCGCTCAGCCCTTTCCAGAGTTTTGCGCATAATGGGTTGCGCGTTCTCCAAAGTCTCGATGCGTAGGCCTCGAATATCCTCAGACTGAATATAGTTCTCGACCCACTTCTGATAGCTAGCCACATCTTTATCGGAACCTGCCAATAGCAAGCGATAAGTCACGCGACTACCAAAGCCAATAAGTCCCGTTGCTGGCAAATCATCTAAGGACATCATCACACGGGGTGCAAAGTTCATAAAACCCGCACCACGATCTAATTCACGCAACAGTAGCGCATCGATTGTGAAACGCTGATCACCTAAGATAATTTGATCGCCGACCTTCGCATGCAAACTATTGAGCATGGCAGGATCAACCCAAACTGTTCCTTTACTTGGGCCATTCTGTTGCTTGTTAATAATTGGAGTTTCTTTTGGCGCATCAATTTGCAACTGACCACGCAGCGGATAGCTTGAACTGACAGCCTTTAATGAGCTCAACTTACTTTGTGAGCCCACCGTAGCCATGCTTGGGAAAACGACGGTTTGGGCAATTTGAAGATTGCGTGTTTGCGCCTCTACAAGAAAGCGCTCTGGTATTGGGCGATCGCCAGCAATCAATAGATCAGCCGCCAGAAGCTGACGCGCATCAAACTGAAATGCGCGTTGCATTCTATCCGCTAAAAAACTCACACTTGATAAAGCAGCTACCGATAAGGTAAGCGCCACTAGCAGCCAAGCTAACTCAGTAGATCTGAGATCCCGTCGTAGACCTCGCAAGAGGTCAGAGAGCGCTCCTATCAAACCGCCTGAACCTGGCCGCCATCCACTCGAGTGACAGTGCCGGTAATGAAAGAAGCATTTTGACTGCATAAGAATGCGGCGGTATCGCCATACTCGGTTGGATCGCCATAGCGCCCCATGGGAATTTGCCGCAAACTCGCTTGAACTACTGCTTCATAACTTGTACCTTCACGCCCTGCTCTTGCCTCATCTAATTGACGCAGACGATCAGTGGCGACGCGACCCGGCATGATAACGTTGACTGTAACGCCTTCAGTAGCAACTTCAGAAGCCAAGGTTTTAGACCAGGCCAGCAACGCTGCGCGCAAGGTATTGGAAATCGCCAAGTTCTTGATTGGAGCAATGGCGCCTGAAGTGGTGCTCGTGACAATACGACCCCACTTACGCTGGCGCATACCAGGCAGCACTCGATCAGTGATGCTGATGAGAGACAAAACCATATCATTAAAACTTTTTTGCCACAGAGCAGGATCTTGACCAGCTGCAGGAGTTGGGGGTGGTCCACCAGTGTTATTAATCAGAATATCAATCGGGCCAAGTTCTTTTTCTACTTTAGAAACCAAGCCATCAATCACGGATAAGTCCGCAAGATCCCAAGAAAGGGCTAAGGCTGTACCGCCCACAGCTTCAATCATCTCAACAGACTTTTTTAAGCCCTCTGGGTTACGACCGGTGACTGCCACCTTGACGCCCTCGCGTGCCAACGACACTGCCATCGCTTGACCTAAACCACGACTAGAGGCCAACACCAATGCAACCTTACCTTTTATTCCTAAATCCATGTGATCCCCAATAATTTTGATCTATCTATTTTTATAATAAGCAAATCACTCCGATGATGAAGTGATTAATCTAACTGTAATTTCTGTTTAGCTACAACTTCTTTATAAACCGCGTACTCGGCCTTAATCTCTTTTGAGAATGCATCGGGACCATTGACGTTAATGATAGAACCGGTCTCCTCAATACGCTTTAATACTGCGGGGTCTGCGACCGCCTTTTGAAGAGCCGCATAGTACTTATCCACAACATCTTTAGGCATACCAGCCGGACCCAAAAGGCCATAGTAAGCCATGCGATTGACTGGTGCTAAACCGACCTCTGCAAAAGTGGGCACATTTGGCAATTGCGCCAAACGTTTAGGGGCGGCGACCACAATCGGCACCAACTTACCGTCTTTAATAAACGGCAAAGAGGATGGCAAGTTATCAAAAATCATGGATACCTGACCGCCAACCGTGTCAGCCAATGCTGGGCCAGCGCCACGATACGGAATATGCACGATGAATACACCAGCAAGACTTTTGAACAACTCTGTTTGCAAATGGCCAATACCGCCTGTGCCCGAACTTGAATAAGAATACTTACCAGGGTTCGCCTTCAATACCGCCATGAAGGTTTTGAAATCCTTTGCCGGAAATGAAGGATTGACCGCAATCACGTTTGGAGTTGCCGCAATATTGCTAATCGGCATGAAATCTTTAATCGGGTCATAACCAATCTTAGGATTGATTGCAGGATTGGCTGCTGTAGTGGAAACAGTGGCCATGCCAATGGTGTAACCATCTTTAGGGGCACGCATCACCTCCAAAGCGCCAACAGAACCTCCACCACCAGCTTTGTTCTCAACAATCACAGGCTGACCCAATTGGCGGCCCAAGGCATCACCCACAGCGCGTGCAATGATGTCAGTGCTGCCACCGGGCGCAAAGGGAACAATTAAACGTATTGGCTTGGTGGGAAAACTTTGTGCTGACGCAAAAACACTGAACCCCATGCCTAAGGCCAAAAGAGATAATTGCAGTGCTGATGAAACAACTGAGCGACGGGTAAGGCTGTTCATAAAATTACTGACCTAAAGGTTTTGGCAAATTGCCTGAATACTTATATAACTCCCCTTCATACTGCTTGAGGATCTCGGCTAAAGCCTGCTGCTGACCAATGGCTAAGGCACCAGGGGTATTGTCTTTGAGTGCAACACGCTGAGAGTAACGATTTGCACCAATGAGGGGACTGGTTTTGCCACCATTAGCAACAACTAGGAAAAACTCTATCGTTACAACCGCCTCAGGGCGAACGCGGTAATCCCCATAGAACTCTTCCACAGAAGCTTGCAGGGTGTAATAAGGGAAGAAGGTATTGCTTTGACCTACCGTCGTAGAGAAGATATTGGCATTGTTCAACCACTGGCGTGTGGCATTGCCGATCATCTCACTCGGAATGGTTGAATAAATGTTGTAGAAATCTTTTTCATAGCGCTGATCACCCAGTCGATAGACCATAGACTTGCCGTCAGAGGGTGGCGTAACAGAGATAGATCCAATCTTTAACCAAAAGTTAGTACGCGGCTGATAAGGGCTGCCAGTACGCTCAGGGGCAACCATCCAGCTCGTAGGTTGAATTGCTGGTTGCTTTGGTAAAGAACATGCCGCCAGAATGGCGAGCGATGCACCACAAACAACAAATTTCAGTAGAGTCGATCGATTCATCAATTGGGTTCTCATTTTTGCGCTCCATTCATGGGCGGCGTAATTCGAGGTGGCGGTTCACTCCAGATCAAACTCGCTGGCGACTGACTAGCAATTCTGGTGAGCTCATTTAATTGCTCGCTAGTTTGCTTGAGATTCTCGATGGTAATCGCAGAATCGCCCTGAATGCTGGTAATCGTCTGGCGCAAAGAGACCATGGCGCCGACCAGTTCACGCATCAGCACATTTAGCTCATCTTTATCGGTCACCTTAGCAATGCGAGCTAATAAAACATTCAAATCTTTGACAGATTGAATAATGCCGTCATTGTCTTTGCCATTACCACCCATCACTAGATTTAAATTATTCAATAGAGCATCAAATTTTTTCTGAGTGCCATCGATGTTGATCTGATTCATGCCATCAATCAACTTCTGAATACCGCCAATAATTTGGTCAGCTTGATTGGGTAAAGAGGGAATGGTTGGGTAAGCTGGCTTCCAGTCATAAGGCAACGGTGGGTAGGCATTGGCATTTGGGGTGAAATTAAATTCAATGTAATTGACGCCTGTAATGCCCTGGGACTTCACTTGTGCGCGTAAATTGTTTTTAACAAACTCCTGGATAAGGTCTTCATTCACTGTTTCACCAAGGATCTGCATACGCACCACTACATATTGCTCTCTTTCCTGAAACGGAATGTCCTTCTCATAAATATCTCCAGACAAACCAATTCAAGGTAACCTGGCCAATCTTGACACCCCTAAACCTTACTGAGGCTCCTGTATCCAAGCCTGTCACAGATTGCTTAATATAGGTCTCAATCACAAATGATTTTTTAAAAAGCTGGCCTGATCCAAAAATGAGGACGACTGCAACAAGCACTCCAATTGCAGCAAGTACAAATAGGCCGAGACGGAAATAATTGGGATTTGAGTTATTGCTCATGCTACGTCCTTACTCATAATGCGATTAAAGAATTGATGCACTCTAGGGTCAGTACTGGTATCTCTTAATACTTTTGGATCGCCTTCGGCAATGATGCCCTTGGCACCCTTATCTAACATGATGACTTTATCGGCAATGGCATAAATACTAGCTAGCTCATGAGACACGATCACAAAGGTAATGCCCAAATTTTTCGATAAGTCCAAAATCGTGCTATCTAAATCTGCCGAGGTAATGGGATCTAGGCCGGCTGACGGTTCATCCAGAAATAAAATTTTAGGATCAAGTGCCATGGCTCGGGCAATGGCGGCACGTTTTTGCATCCCCCCACTAATCTCACTGGGCATATAGGTTTCATATGGCAGCAAGCCGACCAAATCCAATTTACAGCGCGCCAACAAATCCATCTGATCCTGAGTGAGCTCGGTGTACTCCTCCATAAAGAGTGTCACGTTCTCAAGTAAATTCATAGAACCAAATAAAGCGCCCTGCTGATACATCACACCAAAGCTTGTCATGATCTTTTGACGCTCTGCCCCTTGAGCAGCAGTAATATTTTGCCCTTCAATCAGAACATCGCCAGCTAGAGGCTGATACAAACCAAAGAGATTTTTCAGAAGGCTGGACTTACCGCAACCAGAACCGCCAAGAATCACAAAAATCTCCCCATTGTTCACAGTGAAGTTGAGATCCTTCATCAACACGTTCGAGCCATAACCTACCGTGAGATTCTGAACGTCTATGGCGTAGGTCGTATTGGAGGAGTTGTTATTGGTCATATCCATCAGAAACCTGTCTTATAGGAAATGAAGGCAAACACACCGTCAACCAATACGATCATTACGATGCTGCTAACGACAGCGCGCGTTGCAGAAATACCTACTGCAGCAGCACCTGTGCCAGTTTGCATGCCACGCAAGCAACCTACAGCGGATACCACAACGCCAAACAGCGTCGCTTTAATCAAGCCAGATGAGATGTCTTCAATATCTACCGCTGCCAACATGCCATTATAAAAATTAATAAACGGGATACCATAAGCCAGCATCGTAAACATGGAGGCAATGATGCTGATGATGTCGGCATATAAAGTTAAGATAGGCATCACCAAAATACCTGCAAGTACTCTTGGCACAACCAAGAAGCGAATGGGGCTCAGACCCCCACTCACCAATGCATCGACTTCACTATTGACAGTCATGGTGCCAATCTCAGCAGCAAACGCAGCTGATGAACGGCCAGCAAGCAAAATGGCAGTAATCAAGGGACCCATTTCTCGCACAATGCCTAGTGCAGCTAGCGGGCCCACAAAAGATTCGGCGCCAAATTGCTTCATACCAATGGCCGCTTGAAACGACAAAATTACCCCGATCAAAAAGGAGACCAAACCCACAATCGGCAAAGCATTGATACCAGCTTCTACGGCAGCGTTGACAAAATCACCCCAGCGCACCTGTTTGATATTGCGAATGGACCACACTAAATCCGCTGTTAAGTGGCCAGTGAAAGTGATGAGACCACGGGCATCGTCAATCAGATTTTGTGCAGCCATGCCTGTGCTAACGATAAAACTTCTCTTAGGAATGACTGCTGGCACTGGAAATAAATTCGAGATAGGGTCAAATTCTTTTAAGAGCGGCTGGTAGCGAGCATCTAAACCGACAATCTCAAACTTTCCACCTGCTTTTTGTTGTACCTCTTCAACACCAATCAAAAAGGCAATGCCCGCACCATCTAAAGAAGAAATCTGTGAGGCATCTAATACTAAGGACTGGCTTGCGCCTTGTTTCAGCCAAGCATTTTGAGCAGCGCGAATTTGAGTCCATACCCCACCCAGGGAATAGACATTAATTTTGCCCATGAGGGAAATTTTGGCGTTATTGCCATCAGTCTGGGACCAAACGGCGACTGGGGGCTCTGCTGAAGAAATGGGGGCTGAAATGCTCATAGGCAAACTATAAGGTATCTATGTGAAATCGACATGAAATGGTTGAAATAGAAGGCCCTGTCGATATCGAAAAAATACTATTCCAATTTGGCGCCGGAGATTCTGACAATCTCAGCCAAAGCTGGTGCCTCGGTCCGCAAATGGACCTGAAACTGGGCTGGAGATTTCGAGGTGGTGACATCCATGCCTTGTGCGGCTAAACGCTGCTTGACCCCTGGCTGAGCCATCCCCTTGGACGCAGCAACAAACATCTTGTTGGTAATAGCAGCGGGAGTGCCGGCTGGGAAATACAGTCCATATGAAAACGTTGAGTTATAGCCAGATAAGCCACTTTCTTCGGCTCCAGCAACCCCAGGAATGGCGGCAGAAGGTTTGGCGGAGGTTAAAGCAATCGCCTTTAAGTCACCACTCTTAATAAAACTCATGACTGTTGGCGGCGTAGCAAACATGAGTTGGGTATCACCAGCTATTGTTGAGACGGCTGCTGGACCGCCACCTTTAAATTGAATGGTTGTGAATTTCACATTAGCAACAGATTCAAATAAAGCGGCGGCTAAATGAGGAGTNGAACCATTGCCAGANGAGGCGTTAAAAATCACTCCAGGATTGGCNTTGCTNAAAGCAATCAACTCTCGAAGATTTTTATAGGGCACCTTTGGATTTGCGCAAATAATCATGGAGCCGGTTGCAATATTGGTGACTGGTACAAAGTCACCCTCCTCTAGAGCCATCTTTGGATAAAGTGCCTTGATCTGCGCATGCGGACCATATAAAGAAATGGTGTAACCATCAGGCGGGGCTTTAGCCACTAAATCGGCGGCAATCGCACCTCCTGCCCCAGGTCGATTCTCGACAGTAACTGCAACGCCAATTTCACGAGAGATTTGCTCCGCAGTAACGCGGGCTACAAAATCTGCTGCGCCGCCTGGTGGATAGCCAACAATTAACTTAATGGGCCTATCTGGATAAGTATTTTGCGCATAAACAAAAGAGCTACAGCAGATCAGTGCGTAAATCAAAAAACAGACAACTCTTCTGCTGATCAACATCATTATTTACCAGTGAACTGAGGTGTGCGTTTTTCTGCAAAAGCCTTGCGGCCCTCTTTGTAATCTTCACTAGCAAAGCAAATCTTGACCATCTCTGTGGCCCGCTCTAAATCCTTAAGCTCGGGATCAAGCAAAGCTTGCTTAATCGCAAACTTACTCGCGGCTACAGTCAATGGCGCATTCTCAGAGATGAGTTGGGCATACGCCATGGTCAATTTTTCTAGATCAGCGTCTGGGTGTACTTTGGAAACAAAGCCCATTTGCAATGCATCTCTTGCATTAAAGCGGCGGGCACTGAAGAAGATGTCAGCGGTATTAGCCGGTCCGAGAATACTCATGAAGCGTCGAATACCCTCTGGGCTGTAACCCAATCCCAATCGAGCGGCAGGCATTCTAAATTGAGCATCTTCTGAGCAAATCCGAATATCGCAGGATGCGGAGAAACCTAATCCGCCACCAAAGCAATAACCACGAATGCTTGCGATCACAGGCTTGCTACAAACTATGGGAGCTTGATACGCTGCAGTGACCGCTTGGTTGTATTGCTCCTGGGCATCTGCTGTTCCCCGAAGCTTGTCGAATTGGGAAATATCTGCGCCTGAGATAAAAGCCTTTTCACCCTCACCTGAAACCACAATCACGCGCACTTCAGCATCTGCGTCAAAGCTTTGAATGGCTACAGGAATGGCGGACCACATATCCAAGGTCATCGCATTCATCTTTTCAGGATTAGAGATGGTGATGATGCCTACAGCGCCATTTTTTTGAGTAATGATTCTTGCCATACTGACTTTCTTATTCAATAACGTGATTATTTGTAAATACTTCAATCTCTAGATCGCTATAGCCAATTTCACGCAATACCTCTGTGGTGTGCTGACCCTTAATCGGACTGCTGGCAACCATCGTAGCGGGAGTTCTGGATAAAGCAATCGATTGATTCAATAAAGACAATTCACCCAACTCTGGATGCGTGACCTTGCCGATAGCGCCCAGATGTTGCACTTGTGGATCGGCAAAGACTTGATCAATCCCATAAATCGGCCCACAAGGTATGCCTGCTTTTAAAAGTATTTCTACCCATTGGGCACTGGTTTTCTGAATCAAGGTTTTGCTGAGTTCAGNATTTAAGCGCGCGCGGCCTTCTGATCTACCTTTACCAATTTTGAATTGCTCATCGGCCAATAAGTCATCGCGACCAATCGCTGCAGCAAACTTTTCCCAGATGCCTGGACCCGTAGCGGCAATATTGATGTAGCCATCACTAGCTTGGTATGCGGAAGTCGGCATAAAGGTGGGGTGATCATTGCCAACCTGCTTGGCCACCTCGCCACTCATGGTGTACCGAGCTGCTTGAAAATCCAATAAGGTAAGCCCTGCTTGTAATAGGTTGGATTGAACCCATTGCCCTTCACCGCTGACTTCACGCTCGAGCAATGCAGTCATCACGCCCATTGCTGCTAGGAGCCCTGCAGTCACATCTGTGACCGCGCTACCAACGCGCATCGGGCCTTCGCCTGGACGTCCAGTCACTGACATCAAACCGGATAGCCCTTGGGCGATTTGATCAAAGCCAGGTCGATTAACGTAAGGACCATCTTGACCAAAACCAGAAATACTCGCGAGCACTATTTTGGGATTGAGTTTTTTTAGTGACTCATAGTCAATACCCAAACGAAACTTCACATCGGGTCGATAGTTCTCAATCACCACATCGGCAGTTTGAACCAGCCTATCGAAGATGGACTTACCCTCGGCAGATTTTAGGTTGAGCGTAATGGAGCGTTTATTGCGATGGAGATTCTGAAAATCAGCCGCTTCTCGTGGTCCCGCATACTCTTCGAGACCAGGATTTTCGATCTTAATCACATCCGCACCAAAGTCAGCCAAGTGGCGTGCACAAACAGGACCCGAACGAACTCGCGTTAAATCCAGCACCCGATAGCGGGATAAAGCCTGGGAAGCGTTAATTTTTGTCATATTGACCTCAACTATATAGGCAATTTCAAGAGCCTAAATGAGATTGAAATGACCCAAAAGGTAAGGGCCTCCGACAGGAGGCCCTTATAGTTGGTGCGGCTGGCAGGAATTGAACCCACGACCCCTTGGTTCGTAGCCAAAGATACGCAAGGCTATAAAACCTATATAAATCAATGACTTACGTAGTTTCATTTGCATAATAGAATTTGTGCTCAGGGGCTTGTAACCCCTTGTTTATATTGACTTGGCAAACCTTCTATTATGCAAATTAAACGACTCTGTTTATGCTGCCCTTCTCCTTGCAGTAGATGCATGAAATTTACCTATAAGTTTTAACTTATGTATTCGGTCTCGTGTTTATTTATTGGTGACCTTGAAATTCCTAGGTCTACTTTTGGATATGAAGCAGCCGGTCACCCCTCCTATTTTTAATGCCGTTCCAAATTATTGATCTAAATAACAACATGAGACTGTTATGAGTTCAAGAAGAGTCATTCACCCTGCTTAAGAGCCGCTGGCAGAGTTCGACCCAAAGCAGCCAAATGGGTAATACAAATACTATTACCCTTAATTACAACTTTATTTCCTGAGCTTTTAACTTTTGATCGATCTTAACCTTAAC
>Ga0007872_1000109_pt1 | contig 17133 bp, 17 predicted proteins | sample CryBogCBH29Jul08_FD_55002 | JGI IMG/M metagenome (GOLD analysis project Ga0007872, IMG submission 55002) | Freshwater microbial communities from Crystal Bog, Wisconsin, USA - CBH29Jul08 | ecosystem: Environmental > Aquatic > Freshwater > Lake | place: Crystal Bog, Wisconsin, USA | collected...
CGGCTTTTCTTATGCCTAACACTCTAGATTAATGAAGGTATAGACTGGAGTATGAGGATTTAACCCCTCAGGAGCTAGGAATGGAAATAATGCAAATCAATCCGAAACAAGACCAAGATCAGCTGGCAAAGCAAGATGCTGGCTTTACCTTAATTGAAGTGATGGTGGTAGTTGCCATCATTGGAATTTTGGTGGCTGTTGCCGTTCCACAATATCAAGATTACATCGCACGCAGTCGTGTGGTTGAGGGCATGAATTTATCCTCCAGTGCAAAGCTAGCCGTAACGGAAGCTTTTGCGAGTCGTGGCACCGTTCCTATGGATGAGGCAACCAGCGGTTCGTTTACCTTCGCACCTACTCGTAGCGTGAAATTAATTGAAGTAACCCCATCAGGTGTCATAGCAATTGATTATCAAATTAGCGTAGCACCAGAAGGTAAAAACACATTACATCTTGTGCCAACAAATGAGCCTGATGCTAATGTGCCTAAGCCACTCGATCTCTCTAAACCAGAGGGCTCAACTTGGGCTGGTGGTTGGTCATGCAGATCTACCGAAACCAATCTCTTGTCTCAACTGCTGCCATCTGAGTGCAGGATTAGTAAGTAAGTAAAAAAAGGAATAAAGCAAGCACAAAGCCACCCTTGGGTGGCTTTTTAATGGAGCAGACACAAGCCTAGTTCATCCAGACTTCCATTCCCCAGACTTCCCACCACTTTTTTCTAAGAGTTTTATTTCTCCCATCACCATTCCTCGATCAACGGCTTTCGCCATGTCATAAATTGTGAGGAGGGCGACCTGGACTGCGGTGAGCGCTTCCATTTCCACGCCGGTAGGGCCAGTTGTTTCTGCTCTCACTTGGCAAGCGATGCTGCTTTCCGCTTTGTTGAGTTGGAACTCTAGGCTAACGTGGGTGAGGGCTAGTGGATGGCATAGTGGAATAAGGTCTGAAGTCCTTTTTGCCGCCTGAATGCCAGCAATACGGGCAATACCGAGAACATCGCCCTTTTTATGAGTTCCAGCATCAACCATATTGAAGGTTTCTGGGAGCATCGTAATCCTGCCTGTAGCAATAGCAATGCGATGGGTATTGGGTTTATCGCCAACATTTACCATATGGGCTTGGCCGCTAGAATCAAAATGAGTTAGTTTGTTCATGGGATAAGTTTTACCATATAGGGATGGAAGTCATAAAGACATCAGATTTGCCGGTATCTCGGCCTTCAGTATTTAAGCGTATTTTGGCGTATCAGCTGATTCTAGCGCTAGCTTGGTCTGGAATTGGCACTACTTTTGCTGCTTCAGCTACGCCGGTAGTGGCTGGAGACGTTTCTGTCCAAGGCGATTCAGCTGCTCAGCAAAATATTGGTAGAGCAATGCAGTCCCCAGAGGCGCGTTCTTCAAATTTGCCAAATCGCAATACCCTCCAGAGTCAGCCAACGATTGTGTTGCCGGATATGGGCGACCCAGGTGGCGATTCTTTAAGTCGAGTAGATGAGCGCAAATATGGCGAAATGATCATGCGCCAGATTCGGCCGGATGCAGATTATTCCAATGACTTGCCTATTTATGACTTTTTAAACCAGATGGAGCGCCGTTTATTGCAAGCGGCCAAGAAGGCGCAATTGGGCGGTGCAAATGAGCAAGGTAGTGGCGCTTACAACTTTGAAGTGTTTGCTGTTAAAGACAGCAGTATTAATGCGTTTGCTTTACCTGGTGGGTTTATTGGCTTTCATACAGGTTTGATTGTGAATGCAGAGTCAGACTCTGAAGTGGCATCTGTAATGGGCCATGAAACGGGCCACGTTCTGCAACGCCATTTGGCGCGCCAAATGGATAAGCAAGGGATGAATACCATGATTGCGCTTGCAGGAGTGCTTCTCGGTGCATTGGCTGCCTCTCGAAATCCTGGCGCTGCCGCTGGTTTAATGCAGGGGGGTCAAGCATTAGCAATTAGCAACCAATTGTCCTACTCACGAGATGCTGAGCGAGAAGCGGATCGCGTCGGCTTTCAGATTCTAGATACCAGCGGTTATGACGTTAATGGCGCACCTAGCTTCTTCCAGCGCTTACAAAAAGCCACCGGCATTATGGATCACGGCGTTCCAGCCTATGTGCGCACTCACCCTTTAACAACAGACCGGATTGCAGATATGCAAGACCGGGCGCGCACTGTGGCGCCAAGAACCGTGCCAACAGCCGTTGAATTTTATTTTATTAAAGCGCGTGCCCGCATGGAACAGTCAGGCACAACCAGTGGGATGTATGACCTGAAAAATCAATTTGAAAGTTTGAGCAAGCAAACTGAACCTGGCAAGCAGATGGAAGGTTTTTATGGCCTAGCTTTGATTGCGCAGCGCCAAGGTAAGATCGATCAAGCTGAAGTCTATCTGCAGCAGGCTAGAAATATCGCACATGCATCAAGTGCGCCAGGATCCCCAATTCAGAGACAGAGCTTGTCTTTAGATATCACCTCTTCTGAGTTAGCTTTGGCGAAAGGTAAAAATGAAGAGGCGCTGCAAATTGCACAAGCCACTTTAAAGGCTTATCCACTGTCCTATGCGGCGGGAGCTGCGATGGTCAATGCCTATCTTAAATTGGGTCGTACCAATGATGCGATTGCTTGGCTAAAGGCCCGCACCAGATCTCAAGCTAATGAAGTGGTTTGGTGGGGCATGTTATCGAATGCATACGATCAAGCCAAGAATGTGCCAATGCGCCATTACGCCCTGGGTGAGAAATATGCGCTTGAAGGTGCGTGGCCTGCTGCAATCGAACAACTTAAAATTGCTAGGTCTTCTGGTGGTTCTGATTTTTATCAGAACTCCACCATTGATGCACGCTTAAGAGAGATGCAAAGACAGTATCAAGAAGAGCTTAGGGAGCAGGCGAAAAAAAGCCCAATGGGCTAGACCCTAGTCCTTTGGTTTTTTAACAAAGCCAAAGCATTCACTCAGTTCATCGGAGTGAATGGGATCTAGAGGAAGCGTCTCTCCATGCCAACTCCAGGAACCTCCAAAGCTGCAGGCTTCCTCGCGTAGTTTGGCTAGATCTGCAAATAAATCTAAGTCGTGATCATGTAAGAGCGCAATGCTTGAACATTCTATTTGGATAAAGTTATTTGAGGTATTTTCTGCATCAGCACTTTCGTCAGCAGTGTTCTTTACTAGCCCGGTGATGTAAATATTTCCAGACTCATCGCTTAATGCACCCTGTGGTTTAAAGGAAGATTGACACTGAGTCAGAAGATTTGGTTCTGCATCTGTTGGAATGATGCGCACAATCCATGGTGTCGCATCTAGAGTAATGAAGACGCGCTGTGGTCCATTCTGAAAAAAATATCTTCCCTTTGTATCGCAGGCGTAGTTGCGTGCGATGAACTCATTCAAGGCTGTATGCTGAATAGCGTTTCCAGGTAAGTTGTTTGCTTGTGCGAACTCATCACGCATGCGCCACTGACCGCGACGATCTAAGGCAAGCCAACCAAAGCAATGTGGCACATTGGGCCACTTGATGAGCGAGCGAAGAACTTGCTCATCCATTATTTATTTAGTGCAGTCCGTGAGGGGTGGAGGGTGCATCAAAGGTTTCATCGGTTGAATGGCTGGCATGTAGGTGAGCAATGCGCCAACCTTGACTATCTTGAAGCAATACGAGGGTGATATTCAAGAAGAAGGCAGTTTCTATTTGATCTGGTCCCAGGTGAACCGCCTCTGTAGTGTCATAGATTGCTGCGCCTAAGATGGTGTGGCTAATGCAAGCAATAGGTTCCAGAAACAGAGCTTGCTTTGCAAGTAAACGTTCTAAGCCTTTGCGGATTTCAGCATGACCACTAAGTCTATGGCCTTCAGGCAATACGCAAGTGATGGAGTCATCATCTAGCCAAATATCTAGCGCACCCTTAACGTCGCGGAGCCGCAAAGCATCTCTCCAAGCATCTACCACTTCATCAGCATTGTGAAAGAGTCTTGCAAGTTTTGACATGGCTTACTTTCTGGGGAAAAGTTAGTAATTAATATAGCGTCTTGATAGTACTAAATACTTGTTCTGGTGTGATGTCTTTTAAGCACTTTAAGTGGCCTAGTGGGCATACTCTTTTATGACAGGGACTACACGGTAGATTAAGCCAGAGCACTTTTGCTTGATCGGAGAGTGGCGGCGTGTGATGTGGGTCGCTGGATCCAAAGATGGCTACCTGAGGAGTTCTTAGCGCTGCAGCAATGTGCATTAGACCAGAATCATTGCTAACCACGGCCTGGCTCATGTTGATCAAGGCAATAGCCTCATCTAAAGAAGTGTTGCCGCACCAGTTATGAATATTCGACAAGTTAGGTGCGTGCAGTTGAATATTTTCAGCCAAGGCGTGATCACTTTTACTGCCTAGCAAAATGATGTGGCTATCTGGGTTATTGGCAGAAAGTTCTTGTGCAAGTTTTGCAAAATGTTCGGTAGGCCAGCGTTTCGTAATGCCATACTCCGCACCGGGGCAAAACACGTAGACTGCCTGCGGGTTGATATTGACGTCCCGAAGTTTTTTTGTAACGGATTGTTTTGCTTGTTCTAAAACATTGAGCGTGGGTATATTTGAGTTATTCCGCACTTTTTCTGGTGTGGACTCTTCATCTAGAAGACTTGCTAATGCTAAGTAGTGCTCCACCATTGGTGGGCGATTTACTTTGCTTGGGTTGGGCAGTGAGAAGTTAATCAAACCAAAGCGCAGTTCGCCACGATACCCAATGCGAAACGGAATATTGGCTAGCCAAGGTATGAGGGCTGATTTCAGGCTATTAGGCAATACAAAACAGATGGTGTATTGATTAGCTTGCAGTTGCTTAGCTAGTTGCTGACGTAGATTCCACTGCAGTTGTTTGTGCTCTAACTTGGCTTCAATAACTTCATTGACTTCTGAACAGGCTCGATAGATTGGAGCAACCCAACTGCTTGCCAGAACATCAATCTGTGAATCAGGGTATGAGGCTTTCAGCTCTGCTAGTAGCGGCTGAGACATAACGGCATCCCCAATCCAGTTGGGGGCGATGATCAGAATACGGCGCATGTAATGTATCCCGATGCAGCACCCCAGATTGCTGAGGGGTGCTGATGAGCTTTAGTGCCCGTGTGGCGCAGTGCCAGGGATGAGTTTGTAATCAGCGCCACAATACGGGCACTTCGCTTCACCTGTTTTAGTAATATCTAGAAAGACGCGTGGATGCGAGTTCCAGCCGGGAGTGNTATTGGTTGGGCAATGCAATGGCAAATCTTTGCCATCCACCATTACAACTTGAGCTTGAGTCATATTCCGGTTCCTAATTACTGTAGTGATTACTTAACGTAGGTGAGCCAAGACTTGTATTGATCGCTTCTACCGTAGACAGCATCAAAATACGTTGCTTGAATCTGGGTGGTGATTGGGCCACGTGTGCCATCACCAATAATGCGGTCGTCCAGTTCGCGAATAGGCGTTACTTCAGCAGCAGTGCCGGTGAAGAAAGCTTCGTCAGCTGAATACACTTCATCTCGAGTAATGCGCTTCTCACGAACTTCATAGCCGAGATCTTTGGCGATCTGAATAATCGAGTCACGCGTAATGCCGTCTAGGCAAGAAGCTAGGTCAGGCGTGTAGACGATGCCATTGCGAACCATGAACATATTTTCGCCGGAGCCTTCAGAAACATAACCCTCTGTATCTAGAAGCAAGGCTTCGTCATATCCATTGGCGGTCACTTCTTGGTTGGCTAAAATAGAGTTGATGTAATAGCCGGATGCTTTGGCGCGCACTAGTGAGGAGTTCACAAAGTGACGGGTAAAGGATGAGGTTTTTACGCGAATCCCTTTATTGAGGCCATCTTCACCTAAGTAGGCACCCCATTCCCAAGCAGCAATGGCTATATGGATAGTGTTGCCTTTAGGCGAAATTCCCAGTTTTTGAGAGCCAATAAAGATGATGGGGCGGATATAGCAAGCTTCGAGCTTATTGCTATTTACTACCTCAATAATGGCGTTGGAGATCTGCTCTGGGGTGTATTCCATCGCCATTTGAAAGATCTTAGTGCCATTAAATAAGCGNTTAACGTGCTCTGGGAGGCGGAAAATCGCTGTGCCTTGNGGGGTTTTATAGGCGCGAATACCTTCAAAAACGCCCATTCCGTAATGGAGACTGTGGGTTAGCACATGAATATTAGCCTCACGCCAGGGAACTAACTTCCCATCGGACCAAATGAAGCCATCGCGGTCGGACATCGACATTTTCTCTACCTTTTGTGTCTGATAAATCGGGTTAATCGGGGCGACCCCACAGCTAGCCCTTTGGCTGAGACTGAGATGCGTCCAAGTCTTTATTGTAGAGCAGGGAGCGCCTAAGTTATTTGCTTCCTTTGGGGCTTTCNGGGCTAGACGATTTAGAATGGAGGATTCCCAATAAATCGCCTTATTTCACTGAATATCCCCCTATGCCGGACACCTTATTTAAAGTCAAACGCTTAAGTGATTTAGCCGCTGCAGGCCTTCTTAAAGGAAAGCGGGTCTTAATCCGCGCTGACCTGAATGTGCCGCAAGACGAGGCGGGCAATATTACTGAGGACACCCGGATTAGGGCCTCCATGCCGGCAGTGCAGATGTGTTTGGATGCTGGCGCAGCTGTCATGGTGACTTCTCATCTAGGGCGTCCAACCGAGGGTCAATTTAAGTCGGAGGACAGCCTTGCTCCAGTGGCACATCGGATGGCTGAATTACTCAATCGCAAGGTGCCGCTGGTGAGTAATTGGGTGGATGGTGGGTTTGAGCTCAATCCTGGCGAATTGGTTTTGCTTGAAAACTGTCGCTTGAATGTAGGCGAGAAAAAGAATTCCGATGAGCTGTCAAAAAAGATTGCTGCACTCTGTGACGTGTATGTAAATGATGCATTTGGTACAGCCCATCGTGCTGAAGCAACCACCAATGGCGTAGCAAAGTTTGCACCGATTGCTTGCGCCGGTCCATTGATGGCTGCTGAGCTTGATGCTTTGAGTCGTGCCTTGGCAAGTCCTAAGCGCCCGCTAGTTGCGATTGTTGCTGGTTCTAAGGTGTCGTCTAAATTAACCATCTTGAAAGCATTGGCCGACAAAGTAGATGAGTTAATTGTTGGCGGTGGTATTGCCAATACTTTTATGTTGGCAAAGGGTCTTCCAATTGGTAAGTCTTTAGCTGAACCAGACTTAGTTGATGAAGCTCGGGAGATCATGGAGATTATGGAAAAGCGCGGCGCGCATGTACCTATTCCTGAAGATGTGGTGGTCGCCAATGAGCTCTCACCTTTGGCACGTGCTAACCGAGTCGCCGCAGATCAAGTAGCTGAAGATGACATGATTTTGGATATCGGTCCAAAGACCGCAGCGCGTTTATCAACTATGCTGGCTCACGCTGGCACGATTGTTTGGAATGGCCCTCTCGGCGTATTTGAGATTGATCAGTTTGGCGGCGGCACCAAGATGTTGGCTGCAGCTATTGCACATTCACCAGCATTCTCTATTGCTGGTGGTGGTGATACCTTGGCAGCAATTGCTAAGTATGGAATTCAGAATCAAGTGGATTACATCTCTACTGGCGGTGGTGCCTTCCTTGAATTTTTGGAAGGAAAAACCTTACCAGCCTTTGCAGTACTTGCTGAAAGAGCGAAAGACTAAATATGTTGAGAGCAACAAAAATCATTGCCACCTTAGGGCCGGCCTCTGAAAAGCCTGAAGTGTTGCGTGACATGATTCGTGCGGGTGTTGATGTTGTGCGAATGAACTTCTCTCATGGAACTATTGCTGATCACAAAGCGCGTCATGATTTAGTGCGCACTATCTCCGCTGAAGTTGGCAAAGAAGTTGGCATTATGGCCGACCTTCAAGGCCAAAAATTCGCGTCGGTAAATTTATCGATAGCAAAATTTTGCTCAAAGAAGGCGAGCCATTTATTTTGGATGTGGATTGCGAGCTTGGTGATCAAGGGCGTGTTGGCCTTGATTACAAAGAATTGCCAACTGACGTTAAACCAGGCGACCGTCTTTTACTCAACGATGGTTTAGTGGTGTTGCGCGTAGAGAATGTAAAGGGTGGAGAAATCTTTACCCGTGTAGAGCAGGGTGGCCCGCTTTCTAATAACAAAGGGATTAACCGCGCTGGCGGTGGCTTAACTGCACCAGCTTTAACTGAAAAAGATATTGCTGACTTAGATGCGGCGATTGCGATGGGCGTAGACTTTTTGGCGATTAGCTTTCCAAAAGATGGCGCTGATATGGCATACGCTCGCCAGTTGGCAGATGCAGCAAGTACGAAGCACGGTGTTGGCAAGGTGAAGACCATTGCAAAGGTTGAGCGTGCCGAAGCCATCATGCCTGGCGCCTTAGAGAGCATCATTGCCGAGAGCGACGGCATCATGGTTGCACGTGGTGATTTGGCAATTGAGGTTGGCAATCCAGCTGTACCTGCTTTGCAAAAGCGCATGATTAAGTTGGCACTTGAGGCTGATAAATTTACGATCACTGCGACTCAAATGATGGAGTCGATGATTAATGCACCCGTACCGACACGCGCAGAGGTAAGCGACGTTGCTAATGCAGTATTGGATGGCACCGATGCGGTGATGCTCTCTGCTGAATCTGCAGCTGGTATGTATCCAGTGCAAACCATCAAAGCCATGGCTGAGATTTGTGTAGAAGCAGAAAAATCCGACCGTGTGAAGCTTGATACCGACTTTCTAGATCAAACCTTTACACGCATTGATCAAACGATTGCTTTGGGCGCGCTCTTTACTGCCCACCATTTGAATGCCAATGCGATTGCCGCTTTGACGGATTCAGGCTCAACCCCAATCTGGATGAGTCGCCATAATATTCATGTGCCTATCTTTGCTTTGACTTCGAAGATTAGTACTCAACGTGCTTTAAGCACATATCGCAATGTCACCCCAATCGGCTTGGATTACACCAAGGACCGCGATACCGCTTTGCAAGAAGTGGAAGACTGCTTGAAGAAATTAGGCGCGGTGAAAAAGGGTGATACGGTTGTATTAACTTCTGGCGAGCCAATGGGCGAACCAGGCGGAACTAATACTCTCAAGATTATTCATGTGAAATAAGCGCATTAAAAACCTATTCAGATTTAACTATTCATTTAACAACCTAGACTTAAGAGAACACCATGGCCTTAGTATCTTTACGACAACTCTTGGATCATGCCGCTGAAAACGGTTATGGCTTGCCAGCATTTAATGTTAATAACTTAGAGCAAGTGACGGCCATCATGGAGGCTGCAAGTGAGNCAGATTCTCCCGTCATCATGCAAGCATCCGCTGGAGCCCGCAAGTACGCAGGCGAAGCATTTCTCCGTCATTTGATCTCAGCTGCTGTTGAGGCTTATCCGCATATTCCGGTTGTCATGCATCAAGATCATGGNCAGAGTCCTGCAGTTTGTATGGCGGCAATCAAGAGTGGCTTCACCAGTGTGATGATGGATGGCTCANTGGAAGCTGATGGTAAGTCAGTGGCTAGCTATGAATACAACGTAGATGTATCNAGAGAGGTTGTGAAATTTTCACACTCCATCGGAGTGACTGTTGAAGCAGAGCTTGGCGTGTTAGGTTCTTTAGAAACCATGAAGGGCGACAAGGAAGACGGACATGGNGCTGATGGCACGATGACNCGCGAACAGTTGCTTACCGATGTTGAACAAGCNGCTGATTTTGTTAAGGCNACNCAGTGTGATGCCTTGGCGATTGCAATTGGNACTAGTCACGGCGCCTACAAGTTCACTAAAAAGCCTACGGGCGATATTTTGGCAATTGATCGCATCAGAGAGATTCATGCACGCATTCCGAATACTCACTTAGTGATGCATGGTTCATCTAGCGTTCCACAAGAATTGCTCGCTGAGATTCGTGAATTTGGTGGCGATATGAAAGAGACTTATGGTGTGCCTGTTGAAGAGATTCAAGAGGGCATTAAGAATGGCGTCCGTAAGATCAACATTGACACCGATATTCGTTTGGCAATGACAGGTGCAATCCGCCGCTATCTCTTTGAGAATCCAGGCAAGTTTGATCCCCGTGATTATTTGAAGCCGGCGCGTGAAGCAGCTAAGAAAGTGTGTATTGCGCGTTTCCAAGCCTTTGGTTCTGCTGGTCAAGCCTCAAAAATCAAACCTATCTCGTTGGAAAAGATGGCTGAGTTGTATAAGAGCGGTAAGTTAGCTCAGATCGTGAAGTGAGTTGAATATGTCTGCTTTGTACGCCACTTCTATTCAGTCTTTGCCTTTGTTGTCCAAAGGAAAAGTGCGTGACGTCTACGCGCTCGGTGACGACAAGTTATTGATGATTACCACTGACCGCTTATCTGCCTTTGATGTGGTGATGGGGCAACCAATTCCTGAGAAGGGCATTGTTCTCAATCAAATGGCTAACTTTTGGTTCGATAAATTAGCTGCAGTCATCCCTAATCATCTCACTGGAATTGATCCAACGACAGTAGTAAGTCCCGAGGAAGTATCGCAAGTCAAAGGTCGTGCGGTAGTAGCAAAGCGTCTCAAACCGATCTTAGTAGAAGCTGTTGTGCGTGGTTATTTAGCGGGTAGTGGCTGGAAGGATTACAAAGAAAGTGGCAAGGTTTGCGGGATTGCATTACCGGCTGGTTTGGAAAATGCCCAAAAGTTACCTGAGCCTATTTTTACTCCTGCGGCTAAAGCGGACGTAGGCGAGCACGACGAAAATATTTCTTTTGAAAAAGTCATTGAGCTCATCGGCGAAAAGTTGGCTAAGCAGATTCGTGAAGTGAGTATTCGTCTTTATAAAGAAGCGTCAGAATACGCAGCGACTCGCGGGATCATCATTGCTGATACCAAGTTTGAGTTTGGTCTAGACGATGCTGGTCAATTGGTGCTGATGGATGAAATCCTCACAGCGATTCTTCCCGTTTCTGGCCTGCTGAAACGTATTACGTTGGTGCCAACCCCCCGTCGTATGACAAACAGTTCGTGCGAGATTGGCTTGAAACTGCCCAAGTAGATGGCAAGTTATGGCCTAAAACCGCCCCAGCCCCAGCATTGCCAGTAGATGTTATTGAAAAGACCGCTCAGAAGTACCGTGAGGCCTTAACTCGTCTCACTCAGATCTAAACTCAGGCTTGATTTTCCAAAGCCCTAAAAGGCTGGGATAATAGAGTCCTATTAAAGAATTCAGGGTTTTTGGAGAGGCAATGAGCAAGAAGCCAGTAGTGGGAATAGTGATGGGTTCCAATTCAGATTGGGACACGATGCAGCACGCTGCTCAAATGCTCGAGCAATTCGGTATTCCTCATGAAGCACAGGTCCTCTCTGCCCATCGTATGCCTGATGATATGTTTCAGTATGCAGAAAAGGCGAAAGCCAATGGCCTGCAGGCCATCATTGCTGGTGCAGGTGGCGCGGCTCACTTACCAGGCATGCTTGCCTCCAAAACAATTGTTCCTGTTTATGGTGTTCCTGTAGCTAGCAAATACCTTCGCGGTGAAGATTCTTTGTACTCTATCGTGCAAATGCCCAAAGGCATTCCGGTGGCGACTTTCGCCATTGGCGAAGCTGGTGCCGCCAATGCTGCTTTACATGTGATCGCTGGTTTGGCTTTGCATGATGCTGATTTGGCTAAGCGCTTGGAAGATTTCCGCCTGAAGCAATCTGAAACTGCACGTTCAATGAATTTGCCGGGATATTAATTACATGGCGGATCGCATGGAACCCATTTTGCCGGGTTCGTATTTAGGAATATTAGGTGGTGGTCAGTTAGGGCGGATGTTTACCCAGGCTGCCCAAGCGATGGGATACAAGGTTTGCGTTCTAGATCCTGGATCCAATAGCCCTGCAGGCTCGATTGCAGAAAAATTCATTCAAGCTGATTACACCGACTCTGCTGCTCTGAAAGAGATGGCGTCAATTTGCTCGTCAGTTAGTACTGAATTTGAGAATGTTCCAGCCCAAGCTTTAGATGAGCTAGAGTCTTTGGGCGTGTTTGTTGCTCCACGAAGTAGCTGTGTCTCTTTGGCGCAAAACCGTATTGCTGAGAAAAAATTCTTAGCTACCTGGAAAGCAGAAACCAATATTGGACCGGCCCCAAACTTTGTCATTGAGCACGATGCGGATATTGCACATGTGCCAACGGACCTCTTTCCTGGCATTCTAAAAACTGCTCGTATGGGCTATGACGGCAAAGGGCAGGCCACTGTTTATGACGCAGAAGGCTTAACGACTGCATGGAATGATTTTGGTCGAGTACCTTGTGTACTTGAGAAGCGGATGGACTTGGACTTCGAGGTCTCAGCCTTAGTAGTGCGTGGTTATGATGATTCTGTGGTGGCTTACCCGGTTTCTCAGAATATTCACCGTGACGGTATTTTGCATACCTCCACTGTGCCAGCCCCATCACTCAAGCCTGAGCAAGAGAAGAAAATTATTGCTGCAGCCAAAGCGCTGATTCGGAAGATTGATTACGTGGGTGTGCTGTGCGTGGAATTCTTTGTGCTTAAAAGCGGTGATATCGTCGCTAATGAGATTGCGCCACGTCCACATAACTCCGGCCACTACACCATGGATGCTTGTGTCAGCAGTCAGTTTGAACAACAAGTAAGAGCGATGGCGCGTTTGCCGCTGGGCGATACCCGTTTGCTTGCTCCAGTTTCAATGCTCAATTTATTGGGCGACCTTTGGTTTGAGGGTAGCGAAGATAAGCCTAGAGAACCAGCTTGGAATAAGGTGCTTGGGCACTCTGATGCGAAGTTACATCTTTATGGGAAGTCTGAGCCACGCATCGGTCGCAAGATGGGCCACGTGAATTGTTTAGGTGAGTCTTTAGGTGGCGCCCGTCAAACCTGTGCAGCAGTTGCACTTGAGTTAGGTCTCGAGCCCTAGGCAATGTCCATAACAGTACAGCACTGCAAACATCTGCAGTGATTAACGAAGCAGTACAAACCTTACGTGATGGTGGTTTGGTAGCGTTTCCGACCGAGACAGTTTATGGCTTGGGCGCTGACGCCAGAAATCCTGAGGCCATTCAGAAACTTTTTACTGCTAAGGGTAGACCTTCAAATCATCCGGTGATTGTGCATTTAGCAGCACCAGAAAAATATGATGCTCCACAAGTGGATTGGGCTGCATTGCTGAGTCCTTGGGTACGCGATTTATCTGAGGATGCCCTGCAACTCATTAATGCATTTTGGCCTGGTCCACTTACCTTAGTCTTTAAAAAAGATAAAAGTGTTTTAGATGAAATTACTGGTGGCCAAGACACGGTAGCAATACGGGCGCCAGCACATCCGCTAGCACAAACCCTATTGCGTAAATTTAAGGGTGGCGTTGTGGCACCCTCTGCCAATCGTTTTGGCAAAGTTTCGCCAACAAGTGCCGCTGATGTCCGAAGTGAATTCGAAGGCATGCTTGACTTGATGGTGTTGGATGGCGGTGATTGTGAGGTTGGTATTGAATCGACCATCATTGATTTATCTTCAGGCGATCATGCAGTGCTGCTTCGGCCTGGCGCCATTACCCCAAGTCAAATATTTGCTAAGACTGGTATCAAGGTATCCCAGCCTGGAGAAGTTACGGCCACTCATTCAGAAAAAAATATTCCTAGAGTATCTGGAAGCCTGAAGGCGCACTACGCGCCAACTACTCCATTACGACTTTATCCACCTGGGCGAGTCTTAGACGCTTTGAGCGAATTCCCTGACATTAAGTCGCGTGTGGCTGTGGCAGTGTGGGATTCCGATTCTTCATTGGGTCATGATGGGCATCCTTCAGTGCATTTTGAAGAAGTCACTGTACCGAGTGATAGTGCTGCATTCGCGAGTCGCCTCTATCGTTCTTTGCGCGACCTAGATCAACAGGGCTGGGATTTGCTTTTGTTCCCAGAGCCACCTGCTGGTGAAGAGTGGGATGGGGTGAGAGATCGACTTCAGCGGGCCTGTTTTGGCTCAGGACCATCTTCCAGCAACCACGCTAGTAATTGATCGTGCGCTTCTAAGCCTCTCCAGGCATTGGGGTGGTTGATGAATGAAGTGACGGCGTACATTTTTCCAGATTTGCTAATCACATAACCTGAGATCGCTCGCACATCGGAGAGTGAGCCTGTTTTAATTCTGGCTTCAGGTTTTTTCTTAAGGTGTAAAAACTTTCGTAGCTGAGTCATAAGGCGATTACGCATAGTTCCGTCCGATCCTGCTAAGGGTAAGCTGTTATAAAACGCCTCAGCAACGGCGAGCTTACGAGCGGTGACCAGGAGCTCATTCATATGCTGCGCCGAGATAGCTTCATTACGCGATAGCCCGGAGCCGTTCTCAATCACGAGTTCTGGAAACTGCAAGCCCATTTTTTTGAGCCACCCCTGAATCACTAGTTCACCATTTTCTGTGGTCGCAGGCTTACCCATTTTTTCCAGGGCTAAGGTCAGCATCAATTGCCTAGCCATGACATTGTTTGAATACTTATTAATATCTTGTACGTCATCAGCTAAGCTAATGCCTTCAAATTGCAGGAGTGGTCTAGCGGTGATTGGCACGATGCCATTGCTGCCTGTTGGAGTTTGCGCCCAAGTACCACTAGCTAACTCCCAGGCGGCAATAAAGCCCCGGGTTAAGAAGGTGTTGGCATCTAAGGCAACGACGTTATAAGCGACCCCTTTGCATCCATTTGGAAATGCGCCAAAAAATGAAGCGCTAATACTTTGATTGGGGGATGCGCTACCATTTTCAGGATTGATCTCAAAGCGTATATCTTTCTTCCATGATTCACAAGAGCGATCAACGAGCTGCATCTCATTATTAATCTTGAAATTAGCAAGCGCAGGGGTGTAATTAATATCTATAAAGTCAGCGGTACGGGATTTGCCCATCTGAAACGATATGGTCCGAAAGGCATAGAGGAGGGGATCTGGAGTAACGTTGTAGGCGCGAAGTGCTTCGCCATCAATGGTGTTTTGCTCCATGACGCTAGGAGCATAGGCGCTTCGATCGAAGATGAGGTTGCCATCAATCTTCTGGATTCCTAAACCTTGCAGATCTTTCATCATCCGCGCGAGCTCTTCAGGGATAAGCTTTGGATCACCACTGCCCTGAAGATACAAATTGCCTTTTAAAACGCCTTGACGAATAGCCCCATCAGTAAAGAGCTTGGTGCGCCAGCGATACTGTGGACCTAAAACATCCAAGCCAGCAAGAGTTGTCACTAGCTTCATAGTTGAAGCAGGGTTCATGGCTTCGGTGGAGCGCCAGTCCAGAGCAGTCCTAGAGAAATACTGTATTTCTTTGCCTTGGTGAGCTTGCCCAATTTCCGTGACGGAGATGCTAATGGCATCTTGGGGGATTTGGCTTTTTTCTAGACTGCTTGCAACCGCTTTGGGGATGTATTGAAAGGCAGTTTCTTGAGAGACTAAATCTGCGGCATGAGCCAAGCCAACGACTAGCAATATTGTGCTTGCACAAAATAGTAGGAATAGACGGTGGCGGTATTGGGCTCTCACCCTCAAAGGATAAACCCTCTACCAATTCCTATCCACCGTATTTGCCTTGATAGCGTTTAATGACTTGGTTTTCTTGCTCCAGTAGTTTAGTAAAGAGGCGCGCTCTTTCTTGGAGCGGCCCATCGAGTTCGAGCTTCTGACATTGCTCGGTGAAAGCCTTGGCGCTGAGTAGTTGGGCGCCACCCTTAACCTTATGCACCATGGCCCTGAATTGACTCTCTGTAAGCCCATTGTTTTCAGTAATCTCTGCAAGTTCAATCAAGATGTCATCATGGACTTTTCGAATCTCATCCAAGATAAGCGAAATATGTTCAGGACTATCTTTTAAAAGATTGGAGAATGCCTCGAACGAATATTCAAATCTTCTCTTACGGTCCTTTGTGCATCAGCATCAACCACAGCAAAGTAACGGGTGAGCTCATTCTCAAGGGCGCTGAGGCTAAGCGGTTTTATCAGTACCCCGTTCATACCGGCAGATAAAAATTGATGGCGAGAATCTAGGGCATAAATATCTGCAGTCACGCCAATAATAATGAGCTCTCGATGACCCATGGCGCGCACTGCTTTTGCTAAATCGGATCCTTGCATACCTGGCATCGATTGGTCTGTCAGCATGAGATCAAAACGATGTTCTCGCACCAACGCCAATGCATCATCTGCACTCTCGCAAACCCATACTTGGATGCCGAGTGCCTCGAGTTGCAAAGAAAGGATTTGACGGCTTGCGGGGTGATCCTCCACCACGAGAGCTTTTAGTGTTCCTTTTGGATTTTCTTTATTGCCGGATTGTTTTTTAGCAAGATGCTTCTTGGGTGAATTGTTGTCAGATAAGTTCGTGCGCAATGCGGCCATGCTAGTACGGGGAAAGGCAACGCAAAAATGCACATTGCTTCCAAATCCAGGATCGCTATCAAAGTAGAGGTGACTGTTCATGGAGTCAATGAGGTGTTTAGTAATGGTGAGACCAAGCCCAGTACCGGCTTGCTGTTCACCCATATCCATCCGTTTGGGAACTTGCTCAAAGGCTTCAAGTGCGCGAGTAATTTCTTCTTTACCCATGCCAATACCCGTATCAATCACCCTAAACTCAATCAATTGCCCAGCATGATCATCTGCTAGAACGGTGATGGAAAAATAGATCGCACCATGATCAGTGAATTTAATCGCGTTGCTTAAGAGGTTTTGTAGGATCTGCCTGAGTCTCAAAGGGTCAATCATGAGTACTCTAGCAACCCGTGGATCGATTGAGGTGTGCAGTAGTAATTTTTGTTTGGTCGCAACCGTAGAGAAGGTTGAGTGAATATCATCCACTAAATCTTTGAGGCAGTAGGGCTCTAGATTCAGCGTGAGTTTTCCAGCCTCTATCTTGGAGAGGTCTAAGACTTGATTTAGCATNCCCAAGAGTGACTCTGCAGATGCATGGGCGCTCTTCAGAAGCGGTTTTTCGCTAGGCGGTAGCTTATGACTATTGAGCAGTAACTCTTGCACACCCAGAATGGCATTCATGGGCGTACGAATTTCATGACTCATGGTGGCAAGAAAGGCAGACTTGGCCGCATTGGCTTTTTCAGCAACTTCTTTTGAGCTGATGAGGTCGGCAGTTTCTTGTTCTTGTTTGTAACGTTTTATTTGTAAC
>Ga0007872_1000112_pt1 | contig 16941 bp, 16 predicted proteins | sample CryBogCBH29Jul08_FD_55002 | JGI IMG/M metagenome (GOLD analysis project Ga0007872, IMG submission 55002) | Freshwater microbial communities from Crystal Bog, Wisconsin, USA - CBH29Jul08 | ecosystem: Environmental > Aquatic > Freshwater > Lake | place: Crystal Bog, Wisconsin, USA | collected...
AGCCTGGTAGCGTACATGCATGGGGTGCATGTGGTCGGAGGTTCAAATCCTCTCGCCCCGACCAATACATCCAACCATGAAAAACTAATGTTTATGAGCACTGAGAATTCCTCGTCTCCTAGCCGGACACCAGTCAACTATTTTGGACTCAATATCCCATTTCTGGATCACTTGGGCGTAGTGCCTGAGTTTGCTGAGGGAGGCAAGTCTCGCATTAGCGTTCAGTTAAAGCCTGAGTACGAGAATAGCTTTCAGGTTGCTCATGGTGGCCTGATCATGACTTTGCTAGATTTTGCGATGGCCGCCGCAGCTCGCAGCAGCATGAATCATGCCTCCGGCGCTATTACTGTTGATATGACAATTAGTTTTTTACGCCCAAGCGTAGGCAAGATTGTTGTGGAGGGCACTACGCTGAAGTCTGGCAAGACTATTAATTACTGTGAAGCTGTTGTTCTGAATGATGCCGGTGAGGTAACTGCCAAGTCTAGCGGTACATTTATTTTAAGAAGATAATATTTATTGGTATTATTATATTTATAGTTTTTATACATATAATCAATTACTATCGCTATTAAACCTTGATAAATATGGGTTATTTACTAATCGCATGACTATATTGTGACTTATCTAGAAGTGTATATAATCACTCCATAATTAACAGATTATCTGATTAATTGCTATAAATTACATTTAATTATTTGGGAGTAAATATATGTCTTCATATAAAGAGCTATTGGCGCAACGTGAGTTNCTAGATAAACAGATTAAAGAGGCTGTTCAGCGTGAAAAGGCTGATGGCATTGCAAAAGCAAAAGCAATTATTGAGCAATATGACTTAAGCGCCTCAGACTTATTCAGCCGTAAAGCCGGATCTAAAGGCGGAAGTGGCAAGGTAGCCCCAAAATATCGCAACCCATCAACAGGCGAGACTTGGACTGGTCGGGGTAAAGCGCCTAAGTGGATTGATGGCAGAGATCGTAGCAACTATTTGATCTAATGCATTGATTTAATTCAGTTTTACTAGAAAAGCCGCCCCAAAACTGGTGCGGCTTTTTGTATTTCAAATGTCGAATCTTAATGCTAGGCGCACTTCCTGCTCAGCGCCTCTATAAAGATGGGCTCGAGAAGCTCGTGGCGGTTTTTATAGTTTATCGAGGGGTCTTGTTCTGGATCGGTTGCAGGGTAGCCAATAATGAGGGGATTTAACTCAATCAGGCCATTTTCCAATTCCTCCTGAATGCTTTCTGTTGATGGCGGCCTAACACCCCCAGAATTTTCATCTGCAAGCACGATTACTCCAGGGTGAAGTTTGATAAATCCCTCGTCTACCAATATAGGAATATGCTGCGTGTCCTTGTTTTTACTCAAATAATGGATGAGATGGACCTGCTCAACTGGTGGAATCAATGCATCTAGGAAGATGAGATCTGGGGCGATGGAGACTGCTTTCATTAATCCCTCCAGGCTATCTATCGCAATATCCATATCCACTTTAAGCTGCCAATCTTGGATGGACTCTTTTAACTCTTCACCATTCTCAATTCTTCTGAAGATACCCATAGCAATGCAGTTTTGGGTTGTTTTTTGCCGCATTGCACGTTTACGCCTTTGTAACTGCTGATTTAAGGAGCTCGCAAGTATCCGCCGGTGGCCGCCACGGGTCTTCCAGGCGATTAATTCGCCTAATTCCACCATTTTCTGGACTGTGCCAAGGGAGACTTGCAGAACTTTCGCACTTTGCCGTGTGCTGAGATATTCCATTTCAGGGGTAATTGCTTTCATATTTCCTTAATGTCATTAATTCACTTGAAGATTTAGAGAATAAAAATCAATTTGATTTCAATCTGTCGGGAATGTCTGAAAGCTCAGTAGGAAAGTTCTTATTCATGGAGATCTAATGGGTAAATACCCGTGGGAATAGGAAAATCAGGGAAAGCCCTTTATGAATAAGTGGTTAATCGTGTTAAATTAGTGGGGTAGTAAGCAGTATTTGCACAGATCAATTCGCAGGACGGTGAAGCCTGAATGCGAGTGGTTTTAACCACAGTTTTTATTCGGGAAACCCGATGAAAGGTGAGCATCATGATGCAGGACCAAAGAGATAACTCGTATCTCTTCGGCGGAAACGCCCCATACGTAGAAGAACTCTACGAATCCTACTTGCACGATCCAGCATCTGTTGCTGATCATTGGCGAGATTATTTTGATAACGTGAAACAGGTTCCAGCGGTAGATGGCTCGTCTCGAGTGGATATTGCTCATGGACCGATTGTTGCGTCATTTGCTGAGCGCGCTAAGCAAGGCCCCATCAGAACGGTTTCTGATTCGGCTGACTCAGAAATGGGTCGCAAGCGCGTTGCTGTCCAGCAGTTGATTGCCGCGTATCGCAACGTTGGTAATCGCTGGGCAGATATTGATCCGTTGAAACGCACTGAGCGTCCGGATATTCCAGAATTAAATCCAGCCTTCTATGGCTTCACTGATGGCGATATGGATATCGTCTTCAACACCAGCAATACATTCTTCGGCAAAACCGAAATGACATTGCGTGATCTATTACAGGCTTTACGTGAAACCTATTGCGGCACGATTGGTGCCGAGTACATGTTCATTGCTGACCAGAAGATCAAAAAATGGTGGCAAGAAAAATTAGAGTCCATTCGCTCAACACCGCGCTTTAATGTGGATGAAAAGCGCCAGATTCTTGATCGTATAACCGCTGCAGAAGGTTTGGAGCGCTATCTCCAGGCTAAGTACGTAGGTCAGAAGCGCTTCTCACTTGAAGGTGGTGAAAGCTTCATCGCTTGTATGGATGAGCTAGTGCGCGATGCTGGCGAGAAGGGTGTGCAAGAGATTGTGATTGGCATGGCCCACCGTGGTCGTCTGAACGTCCTTGTTAATACTTTGGGCAAGATGCCAACCGATTTGTTTGCAGAGTTCGANCACAAAGGCCCAGAAACATTGCCAGCAGGTGACGTTAAATATCACCAAGGCTTCTCAAGCGATATCTCAACTCCGGGCGGTCCAGTGCATTTGTCATTGGCCTTTAATCCATCCCATTTAGAAATTGTTAATCCAGTAGTAGAGGGTTCTGCACGTGCTCGCATGGAGCGTCGTGGCGATTTATTGGGCGANCAAGTATTGCCAGTATTGGTTCACGGTGATGCGGCGATTGCAGGTCAGGGCGTTATGCAAGAGACTTTGGCAATGGCTGAAGTTCGCGGCTACTCCACTGGCGGCACGATCCATATCGTCATTAACAATCAAATTGGTTTCACAACATCTGATCCACGCGACTTACGTTCAAGCTTGTATTGCACTGACATCATGAAGATTATTGATGCTCCTGTATTACACGTGAACGGCGATGATCCTGAAGCCGTAGTGTTGGCAACCAAGTTGGCTGTTGAGTTCCGCACTCAGTTCCATAAAGATGTGGCCATTGATATTGTTTGTTTCCGCAAGCTAGGGCACAACGAGCAAGACACTCCAGCCATGACTCAGCCTTTGATGTACAAAATCATTGCTGCGCACCCTGGAACACGTAAGGTCTACGCAGATAAACTAGAAACCCAAGGTGTATTGCCTGCCGGTACTGGCGACTTAATGGTCAAAGAGTATCGCGCTGCCATGGACGAAGGTAAGCAAACCTCTGATCCAGTCTTGAGTAATTTCAAAGGCAAGTTTGCAGTCGATTGGGCGCCATTCCTGAATAAGAAATGGACTGATGAGGCGGATACCGCTATTCCGCTTACTGAGTGGAAGCGTTTGGCAGAGAAAATCTCTACCATTCCAGCAGACTTTAAGGCGCATCCACTAGTGGAGAAGGTTTACCGTGATCGCGCTGCCATGGGTCGTGGTGAAGTCAATGTTGACTGGGGTATGGGCGAGCATATGGCTTTCGCATCTCTGGTAGCAAGTGGCTATCCAGTCCGTTTATCCGGTGAGGATAGCGGCCGCGGCACATTTACCCATCGCCATTCTGTACTGCATAACCAAAATCGCGAGAAGTGGGATACCGGTACTTATATCGCGCTTCAACACGTCACTAAAGATCAAGCGCCATTCCTGGTGATCGATTCAATTTTATCGGAAGAAGCTGTGCTCGGTTTTGAGTACGGCTACGCTGCAGCTGAACCAAATACTTTAACCATATGGGAAGCGCAGTTTGGCGACTTTGCTAACGGTGCTCAAGTGGTGATTGACCAGTTCATTGCATCGGGCGAGGTGAAGTGGGGCCGCGCTAACGGGCTTGTGATGATGTTGCCGCATGGCTATGAAGGTCAAGGCCCAGAGCACTCATCTGCACGTCTAGAGCGCTTTATGCAGTTATGTGCTGATACTAATATGCAAGTGGTTCAACCCACTACCGCATCGCAGATCTTCCACGTATTGCGTCGCCAGATGATTCGTCAGTTCCGCAAGCCTTTAATCTTGATGACGCCAAAATCCTTATTGCGTAATAAAGAAGCTGCATCACCATTAAGTGAGTTCACTAAAGGCGGCTTCCAAACAGTCATCTCTGAGCGTGATGCTGCTATTGATCCGAAGCAGGTAACTCGTTTAGTAGTTTGTTCAGGCAAAGTTTATTTTGACTTAGCCAAGGCCCGTACAGAGAAGAAGTTGAGCGATGTTGCGATTATTCGTTTGGAGCAGTTATATCCATTCCCGCACAAAGCGATTGCTGCAGAGCTGAAGAAGTATCCAAAGCTTGAAGAGGTAGTGTGGTGTCAAGATGAACCGCAAAACCAAGGTGCATGGTTCTTTGTTCAGCACAACTTGTTGGAGAACATGTCTGATGGTATGAAGTTGGCTTATTCAGGCCGACCTGCATCAGCATCGCCAGCTTGTGGCTACGCTCACCTGCACCAAGAACAACAGAAGTCTCTGCTTAATGCAGCTTTTGCAAAACTAAAGGGTTATGTGGTCACGAAGTAATCGTTGACATAACTCACACCAAATACATTAGATAGGATTAATCATGGCTATATTTGAAGTTAAAGTTCCCCAACTCTCTGAGTCAGTAGCAGAAGCCACTTTGTTGCAATGGAAAAAGAAGGTTGGCGATGCCGTTGGTCAAGATGAGATCTTGATTGAAATCGAAACAGACAAAGTGGTGCTGGAAGTACCCGCGCCTTCTGCTGGTGTATTGACTGAGATCGTGATTGCTGATGGCGGTACTGTAATTGCTGAGCAATTGATCGCAAAGATCGATAGCACTGCTGTTGCAACTGCTAAACCAGCCGCCGCCGCTGCTCCCGTAGCTGCTGCTCCAGCCCCTGCAGCCGCTCCAGCTGCAAAATCTGCCGGTGCTGCCGCAGCTCCTTCTGCCGCTAAATTGATGGCAGAAAATAATGTGAGCGCGGGTCAAGTTGCCGGTTCTGGTCGCGATGGTCGCATCACCAAAGGCGATGTGCTTAGTGCAGTTGCTGGTGGCACAAAGTCTGCCGCCTTACCAAGCGCACCTATTCCAACTGGCAATCGTCCTGAAGAGCGTGTGCCAATGAGCCGTTTGCGTGCGCGTATTGCTGAGCGCTTGCTTGAGTCACAAGCTAATAACGCGATCTTGACTACCTTTAATGAAGTCAATATGGCTCCAGTGATTGCAATGCGTAACAAGTACAAAGACCAGTTTGAAAAAGTCCATGGTGTTAAGTTAGGCTTCATGTCTTTCTTTGTTAAAGCGGCAACTCATGCTTTGAAGAAATTCCCATTGTTAAATGCTTCTGTTGACGGCAATGACATCGTTTATCACGGCTACTTTGATATCGGTATCGCTGTAAGCTCGCCACGTGGCTTGGTTGTTCCAATCTTGCGTGACGTTGATCAAATGAACTTGGCTGATATCGAAAAGAAGATTGCTGAATATGGTGCCAAGGCACGCGATGGTAAGTTGTCGATTGAAGAATTGACTGGCGGCACATTCTCCATTTCTAACGGTGGTGTATTCGGTTCCATGCTCTCAACTCCAATCATTAACCCACCACAATCTGCGATTTTAGGTATACACGCAACTAAAGAGCGTGCAGTGGTTGAGAATGGTCAAGTGGTGATTCGCCCAATTAACTATCTCGCTTTGTCATACGATCACCGCATCATTGACGGTCGTGAGGCAGTACTTGGTTTGGTTGCCATGAAGGAAGCTTTAGAAGATCCTTCACGTCTCCTCCTTGATTTGTAAGAGGGGACATCATGAGTCAATCATTTGACGTAGTAGTTATTGGCGGTGGCCCTGGCGGCTACATCGCTGCAATCCGTGCTGCGCAACTGGGCTTTAAGGTTGCCTGTGCTGAGTCACAGAGCTATGACGATCCAAAGGGTGAGCCACGCTTAGGTGGAACTTGCTTAAACGTTGGCTGTATTCCTTCTAAGGCTTTATTGGCCTCTTCAGAAGAGTTNGAGAAGATTAGCCATCATGCNGCTGATCACGGNATTAANGTTGGGTCAGTCAGCATCGATTCGAAGAAGATGGTGTCTCGTAAAGATGACATCGTGACGAAGATGACTGGTGGTATTCAGTATCTATTTCGCAAGAACAAGATTACTTTGCTCAAAGGACATGCATCTTTTGAAGGAAAAACTGCTGATGGTTATCAAGTCAAAATTGATGGCAAAGATAAAGAAACAGTGACTGCTAAGAACGTCATTATTGCTACGGGTTCCAAAGCGCGTCATTTGCCTGGTATTGCTGTAGACAATGTGTTGGTTTGCGATAACGAAGGTGCACTCAAATTTGACTCCACCCCTAAAAAACTCGGCGTCATTGGCGCTGGTGTGATTGGTTTGGAGTTAGGCTCTGTTTGGCGTCGTGTTGGCTCTGAAGTGACTATTCTGGAGGCAATGCCTTCATTCTTGGGTGCTTGTGATCTGGGCATCGCTAAGGAAGCGCAAAAGCTATTAAGCAAGCAGGGCTTGAACATTCACACTGGTGTCAAGATCGGTGAAGTGAAGGTTGATAAAAAAGGCGTGGTCGTTAACTACACCGATAGCGCTGGCAAAGCAGCCAAGTTGGAATGTGATCGTTTAATCGTTTCTGTTGGTCGTGTGCCCAATACCGATAAATTAGGCTTAGACAAAATCGGCCTTAAGGTGGATGAGCGTGGCTTTATTCCCATTGATGACCATACCTGCCAAACAGCAGCGCCTGGCGTGTACGCCGTTGGCGATGTGGTGCGCGGTCCAATGCTGGCACATAAAGCAGAAGACGAAGGCGTATTGGTAGCAGAAATTATTGCTGGCCAAAAACCCCATATTGATTACAACTGTATTCCTTGGGTAATCTATACCGATCCAGAAATTGCTTGGGTTGGTAAGACAGAGCAACAACTCAAAGAGGCTGGCATTGCTTTTAAAGCGGGTCAGTTCCCATTTGCTGCCAATGGCCGCGCACTGGGCATGGGCCGTGCTGATGGTTTCGTAAAGGTCTTGGCTGATGCAAAGACAGATGAAATCCTTGGCGTTCATATCATTGGACCAAATGCTTCTGACTTAATTGCTGAAGCTGCTGTTGCCATGGAATTCAAAGCGGCGGCGGAGGATATTGCTCGTATCTGCCATCCACATCCAAGCTTGTCAGAAGTGATGCGCGAGGCGGCATTGGCAACGGATCAACGTGCATTAAATATGTAATTGAAAGCATTAGAGTATTACCATCAAGAGTTAAAAGCGCGCGGGTATCATAGCGATCCCGCGCAGCTTCGCGCCATTGAGCGCCTGCAACAATGCGAAGACGAGTGGATTGCTTATAAAGAAATTCGTAGCAACGGCTTAAAAAAGAAATTATTTAAACCTAAATTACCCCGTGGTATTTACTTGTGGGGTGGCGTCGGTCGCGGCAAATCCTTTCTGATGGATTGTTTTTATGCTGCATCCCCTTTAGAGAAGAAAATTCGCATTCATTTTCATGAATTCATGCGTGAAGTTCACCGTGAACTGCATGAGCTTTCTGGTCTTGCTGACCCTTTGGATGAGCTAGCAATACGGATCTCTAAACGCTATCGTCTCATTTGTTTTGATGAGTTCCACATCAATGACATCGCAGATGCAATGATTTTGTATCGCCTGCTTACTGCCTTATTTGAAGATCGTGTGCAATTTGTAATGACCTCAAACTATCGTCCTGATCAACTCTATCCCAATGGGCTACATCGCGATCGACTGATTCCGGCAATTAAGTTGTTGGAGTCACAGTTAGACATCATGAATGTGGATGCTGGTAGTGACTATCGCCGAGTGCAAATGGCCCAGGTTGAGGCTTACTTGACGCCACTGAATGAGCAAACGGACGTGGCTCTTAAGGAGATGTATCAGACACTCATTGGCAACCAGCCAGAAAATGCTTGTCCGATCCTGTATATCGAATCCAGGCAATTAAGACCGCTTTATATGGCTGATGGGGTGGTGTGGTTTGATTTCCAGACCCTGTGTTGTGGCCCTCGATCCCAGAATGACTATTTGGAGATTGCCAATCAATTTCATACGGTGATTTTGTCTGGGGTCCCTTATATGCCACCCCGTATGACCAATGAAGCTCGGCGCTTTATTTGGCTGATTGATGTTTTATATGACCATAAGATTAAGCTCATCATCTCGGCAGAGGTTCCAGTCGGTGATTTGTATACGGAAGGCCAGATTACCGGTGAATTCTCCAGAACCGTCTCCCGCCTTATCGAAATGCAGTCTCGGGACTACTTAGATGCGCCTCGCCGTGTGATTGACACCGGCTTGACCTAAAATAGGGTTATGACTAGCGTTTCCACCTTAAATGCCGATTTGCATTGCCACTCAGTTGTTTCCGACGGGACATTGACACCCGAAGAGCTGGCCGAACGTGCACACGCCAATGGCGTCCATTTATGGGCGCTGACAGATCATGATGAGCTTGGTGGACAAGAGCGTGCTCGTGCTGCCGCTAGCGCTTTAGGTCTGGATTATTTAGGTGGCGTAGAGATTTCTGTAACTTGGATGGGTCAAACCATTCATATTGTTGGCCTTGGTATTGACGCTGCCCACGCTGGAATTTTAGAAGGCTTGCGTCGTACTCGCGATGGCCGCGGTAATCGCGCCAAATTGATGGCAGACAACTACTAAAAGTTGGTATACCGGGTGCTTATGAAGGCGCTCTACATTTTGCTGGCAACCATGACCTCATTTCGAGAACACACTTTGCACGGTTTNTGGTAGAGCAGGGNGTNTGTCGCGATACAGAGCAGGTCTTTAAGAATTATTTGATTGAAGATAAGCCNGGCTATGTGCCACACTTGTGGGCAACTCTAGATGATGCNGTCGCTTGGATTAAAGCNGCTGGTGGTGTGGCGGTGATTGCTCATCCTGGTAGGTATAAGCTGAATGCCATGCAAATGGATGAGCTATACAAACACTTTAAAGATATTGGTGGATTAGCGATTGAAGTGATTACCGGTAGCCATAGTCCACATCAGTATCAAACATACGGCAAAATTGCCCAGCAGTATGGTTTTTTAGCTTCACGTGGATCTGATTTTCATGATCCGAATGAAAGTCATATTGATTTAGGGCGTTTGCCGCATTTACCCGATCATCTGACGCCGGTTTGGTCAGCGTTTCATTAACAGATTGTTTAACGAATTACTCATTAAGAATAAAGAAAAAGATGTTTGCTGAACGCGTTCTCTCTGGCATGCGACCTACAGGTAATTTGCACCTAGGTCATTACCACGGTGTTTTAAAAAACTGGGTACGCTTGCAGTCTGAGTATCCATGCTTCTTCTTTGTTGCCGATTGGCATGCATTGACCACTCACTATGAAACTCCGGATGTGATTGAGCAATCGGTTTGGGATATGGTGATTGATTGGTTGGCTGCTGGCGTAGATCCAAACCAAGCCACTTTGTTTATACAGAGCAAGGTACCAGAGCATGCCGAGCTCTTTCTCTTGCTGTCGATGGGAACCCCATTAGGCTGGCTCGAACGCGTGCCGACCTATAAAGACCAGATTGAGAAATTAAAAGAAAAAGATTTGCAGACCTATGGCTTCTTGGGTTATCCGTTGCTGCAAGCTGCTGATATCTTGATCTACCGAGCACAGCATGTGCCAGTAGGCGAGGATCAAGTGCCTCACGTAGAAATGACTCGGGAAGTTGCACGTCGCTTCAATTATCTTTATGGTCGTGAACCTGGCTTTGAAGAAAAGGCGTTAGAAGCTGTCAAGAAATTAGGCAGTAAGCGCGCCAAGATGTATGCAGAGTTGCGCGTGGCCTTTCAGGAGCGCGGTGATGAAGAGGCGCTTGAACAGGCTAAGGCCTTATTACAAGAAGCGCAAAGTTTATCGATGGCGGATCGTGAAAGACTGTTCGGCTTTTTAGAAGGCTCTCGAAAAATCATTCTGCCTGAGCCGCAAGCTTTGTTGACTTCAGCATCGCGCATGCCAGGCATCGATGGTCAGAAGATGTCCAAGTCCTACGGCAATACCATTAGCATTCGCCAGCAACCGGACGAAGTGATTAAATCCATTCGGACTATGCCCACTGATCCTGCGCGAGTTCGTCGCACTGATGCGGGCGACCCCGCACGTTGCCCCGTATGGCAATTGCACGCGGTGTATTCAGATGCACAAACCAAACAATGGGTTGAGAAGGGCTGTAAATCAGCTGGCATTGGTTGCTTAGAATGCAAGCAGCCTGTGATTGATGCGATTCTTTTGGAGCAGCAGCCGATGTTTGAGCGCGCGCAAAAGTATTTGGATGATCCAAGCTTGTTACGCTCCATCATTGCTGATGGTTGCGATAAGGCACGTAAAGTTGCACAAGAAACCATGAGAGAGGTTCGCGAAGCAATGGGCCTCGCTTACGATTAATGCCGCGCAAGTAATGCCTGGCACTCACAATGAACTGATTGATGCATCTGCGTGGGTAAAACGCTTTGCCTCAGCAATTCCTCAAGAAGGCTTGGTATTGGATTTGGCCTGCGGCCTGGTAGACATTCTCTCTACCTGGCTCATTTGGGGTATTCAGTTTTGGCAGTAGATCGCGACACCACAAGTTTAGAGTCTTTGAAGCTGCCTTTAATACAGACTGAGGCGCTGGATTTAGAGGGGGAGGTCTGGCCACTTGCAAATCATCAATTTGCAGGCATTGTGGTGACCAATTACCTCTATCGTCCTTATCTTGATCTTTTGCCTGATATGTTGGTTGACGGTGGCATTTTGATCTACGAAACCTTCGCTTTGGGAAATTCTGAATTTGGCAAACCCTCCAATCCTAATTTCCTCTTAAATCCAGGGGAATTGCTTGCTTTAGCCCAAAGCCATGGCCTGCAGGTACTCGCTTACGAGGATATTTACGTGGATCNCCCCAAACCAGCCATGATTCAACGGATTTGTGCCGTAAAAGGCGGGTTAAAAGGGCGCATTCCGTTACAATTTGNTGGTTAACTTAGCTAGAAAATTGGTACATATTCGGTGACAAACACAAGCCATTCCAAAGGTAGTCAAAAGCCCATAGCTGGCAGCATGCCAGCCATCGTTACGCCGATGTTTGAAGANGGCAGCTTGGACTTCGCTAGCTTACGGTCTTTATTGGACTGGCATGTAGCTGAAGGCACGGATGGGATTGTCATTGTGGGNACTAGCGGTGAGTCTCCAACTGTTTCTGTAGAAGAGCACTGTGAGCTGATTCGTGCAACTGTTGAGCATATTGCTGGACGCATTCCAGTCATCGCTGGCACTGGCGGTAATTCCACGATTGAGGCTATTGAGTTAACCAAATTTGCTAAAGAAGTTGGTGCTGATGCCAGCTTACAAGTCGTACCTTATTACAACAAGCCCACACAAGAGGGTATGTATGCGCACTTCAAGAAGATTGCTGAGTCTGTCGATCTGCCGGTGATTTTGTATAACGTCCCTGGACGNACAGTTGCCGATTTAGCTGGTGATACGGTAGTGCGTTTGGCTGGAGTGCCGGGCATTATTGGCATTAAGGATGCAACCGGTAGTCTGGAGCGGGGCACTTTATTGCTTGACGCTCTGAAGCGCGCAGGACACAGTGATTTTTCTGTATTTTCTGGTGATGACTTGACTGCGGCCATGCTCATGTTGATGGGCGGTAAAGGGAACATCTCCGTTACTGCCAACGTTGCGCCACGCTTAATGCATGAGTTATGTGTTGCTGCGATGTCTGATGATGTGAAGCGGACACGTGAGATCCAATATCAGTTGATTGCAGTGCATAAAGCCATGTTCACAGAAGCAAATCCAATTCCAGTCAAATGGGCTCTGCATGAAATGGGAAAAATTACTGCAGGCATTCGTTTGCCATTGACTCCCTTAAGCGCTGCATTGCGCGAACCTTTAAAGATTGCATTAAAACAGGCCGGTTTACTATGATGATTGTTGCGCAAATTCTCCGTCGAGTGATTTCGGCTGTTGCTGTTCTAGCGTTCGTGGGTTTTGGCTTAGTCGCCTGTAAATCAGTTACCTCTAGCGATACCGTTGACTACAAGAGTTCTGGCGCAGTTCGTGGCCCTAACTTATCCTATCCGCCTGATTTAATTACTTCACAAGCGGATCGTCGCTACATTGTTCAGGACGGCACTGCCACTATGTCCGAGTACAACGCGGCCGTAAAGAAGTCTGCGCAATTGCGAACCAATGTCATGACCGGTATACCGGGTATGCGCATCGCACGTGACGGTGAGCGTCGCTGGTTGGTAGTTGAAAAGCCAGCGCCTGAGCTATATCCACAGGTAAAAGATTTCTGGCAAGAAAATGGTTTTCTCTTAGTTGTTGACTCACCATCTACCGGCATTATGGAAACTGATTGGGCAGAAAACCGTGCCAAGATTGCGCAAGATTGGATTCGTTCAACGATCGGCGGGGCCCTTGATTCTGTTTATGACACAGGCGAACGCGATAAATACAAAACTCGCTTAGAAGTCAGCAAGCCCACTGAAACCGAGATTTATATTACCCAGCGTGGCGCTATTGAAAAATGTACGACTGATACCACTGGCGCTTGTTTATCGACCATATGGACTCCGCGCCCTAATGACCCTGAGTTAGAGGCTGCATTTTTGGCTCGCCTAATGGAGCGTTTGGGCATGACACAAGAGCAAGCTAAAGCGATGGTTGCAGTGCCATTGGGACCCAAGACGGCTAAGGCTAAATTAATACAAGACGGCGTTAATAAAGCCCATATTGATGTCAACGCTGGTTTTGACCGTGCCTGGCGTGATGTTGGCTTAGCCCTTGATCGCTCAAACTTTACGGTTGAAGATAGAGACCGCTCAAACGGGGTTTACTTCGTGCGCTACGTTAATCCTAAGGACCTTGGCGATACCAAAGGCTTCTTCACTAATTTATTTAGCAGTAAGGATGACTCAAGCTTGAAGGCTAAGAAGTATCAGGTAGTGGTTAAGAAGACTGGTGATGAAGCATCCACAGTATATGTACAAGATGCGGATGGCAAACCAGAAAATACGCCGGCTGGATTACAGCTTCTCACTTTACTTACCGAGCAATTAAGTCGCTAATTATTCTCAATAAAATATGAGCAATAAAAAAGCCGCTTTTCAGCGGCTTTTTTTCTTCAAGAAGAAGATTACTTCTTAGCTTCAGGAGCAGCTGGAGCTGGAGCAGCAGCAGGAGCTTCAGCAGCAGGAGCAGCTGGAGCAGCAGCAGGAGCTTCAGCAGGTTTTGCTTCTTCTTTTTTACCGCAAGCGGCCAAAGCGATAGCTAACATTGCAGCGAATACGAGTGACTTCTTCATTTGTAATTTCCTCTTAAGAATGAACATCAATAACCGGTTATTGTTGCTAGAAAAAACTAAGGGCTAATCCCTAAGTGTTTTCCAGCAATTATTATAGCCACGTCTTTAATTCTGGGTTAAAAAATTAACCAGCCTGCCGTGTAAGCCACATAAAGACTACTCTCATCGGTACTTTTGAGTCCTGTTGACCTAGCGAGCTCTTTGTGGGATGAAAGATTTCTCCAGGCAAGGCACACCGCTTTTGCTTGACCTTTGGTGACATTCTCCCCATTGCAAAAGACGGTTTTACCTAGGCTGAGGATGCGAGTCTGGGGGTGGGGTTTGAGTGCTTTGCTTCCCAAGGTCTTATCAAACTCACCTGGTGAAAGTGGCTCAATAGGAGCATGGAAAATAGCCTGTTGCTTAGGTTCGCTTAAATAGGCGGTAATCCCAGGTAAAAAGCTGCTTACTTGATCAAGCTTCAAGCCTTTTAGCTTCCCTTCAATTTGCTTGATAAGTTCTGCTGGAAGTTGCTCTGCACTGGCGCTAGCCGCTTGCATCGGATCTGCAAAGTGTTGCTCTAGTTCTGGAATATCTTCCAGAGACTCTGCTAAGCGCCATAGGCCTTCTTGGAGTAACTCTTTATAACTTTGTGAGCGAAACCCTACTGACCAGGTTTGACAGCCAGCATCCAGTGCAATGCCATCATGCGCAACATGGGGGGGAAGATAGAGCATGTCGCCTGGCTCTAGATCCCACTCTTGTTCAGGCTTAAAGCTTTGCAAAATTTTGAGGGGTAACTTGGGGTTGAGACTTAAGTCTTTCTGCTCTGAAATTTGCCAGCGCCTACGACCTGCCATTTGAATTAAGAACACATCGTAAGAGTCAAAGTGGGGTCCAACGCCACCACCTGGACCCGCAATACTAATCATCAAATCGTCAAGACGAGCGTCTGGAATAAATCGAAACCAGGACAGGATCTTGGCTGCTGCAGGATGATGTGCCTCCATGCCCTGAAGAAGTAGCGTCCAATGGGGGGTATCAATATTGGGTAATGCTCTTTTGTGAAATGGACCCTCTGTAAAGCTCCAAGGCTTAGCCTTGATGAGTCTAGATTCAGCAGCATCATTGCCAGCGATCTTGAAAAGGCCTTCTGCAGAAATGGGGCTTGCCAAAGGTTCATTTGCTTCTTGGGCGAGCTTAAATGCTGGGATGGCGCCTCTGATCAGCAGAGGCTTTTTATGCCAATAGGTTTTCATGAACTTTTGCGGGCTGATTCCCCCAAATAAGGCCCACGGCTCGTCTAGAGGCAAGGTTTTGGGTGCTTGGGGAGGCTCGTACGGCTTGCTCAAGTAAAATGAAGTCATAAAGTAAAAGCTATATAGAAACTAATTAAAAATAAATGTTTGATGAATTCCGCATGAAGATCGCAAAAAATACAATCGTATCCCTTCGCTACAAGTTAACCGATGCTCAGAATAATGTCATTGAGGAACCTGATTCTCCGATGGTATACCTGCACGGTGGCTATGACGGCACTTTTCCAAAAATCGAGACTATGTTAGATGGTCAGGATGTTGGCTATGAAGCCACTATTCAGCTCGAGCCTAATGAAGCATTTGGTGACTACGATCCAGAACTACTCAAGATTGAGCCGCGTGTGCGTTTTCCAGAGCCACTAGAAGTAGGTATGCAATTTGAGGGTGTTCCTGAAGCTGAGGCCCAAGAGGGTGCCGAAGCAGCAAGCTTAGCCGCAGAAGTTGATGATGGCGATGAAGATACTTTGATTTACACCGTCACCGATGTTGCTGACAATCAAGTGGTGTTAGATGGGAACCATCCGCTTGCTGGTATGGCTTTACGTTTCTGGGTTCAGGTAGAAGATATTCGTGAAGCAACCCGTAATGAAATTGAAAATGGCCACCCTGAAGGTGCTGAGAGTTTTATCTTTGGTATGCCAAATGATCAAGATGGGGATGATGAGGAAGATCTAGATGGTTTGCTAGACAACAGCACTCTAAATAACCCCAATCCTCGAACCTTGCACTAAGCAAGATTTACTCTAAGACTTACTCTTTAAGCCATTCTTTTAGGGCGCCAAGGTCGCGCTTGGTGTCACTCTCTTCATTTGGATTGGTGTCACTAGCGGGGTTTCCTAATTTTGCTAAAGCTTGTTCAAGAGCGACTATCTTTGCCTCTTGCTCAAGGCTCGCGTCGATCAAACCTTTTAGAGCCATCGATACCGGATCATCCACGTTTGGGGTGATGCCATAAGCAGAAAAATATTCTTTGGTTTTGCTGTCAGAGCTTTTGGGTAAATCCGGATGCAGTACTCGCGCAGGAATACCAACGGCAGTCGCGCCAGCTGGAATTTCTTTCAGAACCACAGCATTGGAACCAACGCGTGCACCGTCGCCCACTGTGAAGCCGCCCAGCACTTTTGCACCAGCGCTAATCACGACATCTTTGCCAAGAGTAGGGTGGCGCTTCACACCTTTATAAAGCGAGGTGCCACCTAAGGTGACGCCTTGATAGATCGTGCAATCATCACCAATCTCAGTAGTTTCGCCAATCACAATGCCAAGGCCGTGATCTAAAAATACGCGCCGGCCAATCTTGGCCCCCGGATGAATTTCAATCCCGGTTAAAAATCTTGCAAACACGGATAACAGACGTGCAATCCACTTGAGACCAAGAGACCATAAAAAATGAGAGATACGATGCAGCCAAATAGCATGCAAGCCGGGATAGCAGGTGATGACCTCAAGACGGTTTCTTGCGGCAGGGTCACGGGCAATGATGGAGTCGACTTGGTCGAAAAGCGAATTAAACATGGTTTGATTTTAGCGGGATACGCTTATTTTCTCAGGAGCATTTGTTTTGCGATGCCCCGAAGAAGATCAATTTCTTCTTTATGAAGCCGACTTCTAGAGAATAGGGCCTGTAGGCGAGCCATGAGCTTCTTAGGATGGGAAGGGTCAAGATAGCCAATCGCCTCTAAACCCTCTCTCCAGTGCTCCAGCATGGCCGCAACAGCAGCCGGATCTGCATAGTCAGGCAAGTCCTGAGCACCTTGAGTGACGCTAGAGGGCTTACTGAGAGCCTCTCTGAGGGTAAAAGCGCAAACCATCAGCGCTTGGGCGAGGTTTAGCGAGGGATAGGCGGGGTTTGCATCGAGCCATACCCGATGGGTGCACAAGGCTAGATGTTCGTTCTCTAG
>Ga0007872_1000118_pt1 | contig 16240 bp, 8 predicted proteins | sample CryBogCBH29Jul08_FD_55002 | JGI IMG/M metagenome (GOLD analysis project Ga0007872, IMG submission 55002) | Freshwater microbial communities from Crystal Bog, Wisconsin, USA - CBH29Jul08 | ecosystem: Environmental > Aquatic > Freshwater > Lake | place: Crystal Bog, Wisconsin, USA | collected...
TATAGCTTGGAGCAGGAAATCTTTGCATGGGCTAAGCATACGACAGGCGAGGATAATGGTGATAAGATACTTTCTGTGTCAGTAATATACGGAGCTAATGGTCAAGATGACGAGGTTTGGGTAACAGTCTTACGTAACCCAGCAACAGCTCTTGGATGCACAATAGAGCGTATCTACCCCATTTCGTGGCAGACTTATAACGTTGGTCAGCCAGCATTGTCTCAAGCCTGCTATGTAGATTGTGCTACGTCCTACACCCCTTCTACAGGCGGATCTAATACGCTTACAGGACTACCAGCATCGTTGTATAACAGACCTGTTGTAGCGGCGCTCATCCCAGCTTCAGGCACGGGTATGATTAGCTTTAGAAACCTCACATGCAGTAATACTGGTACTGTCACCTTGCCTAACTATGTGCCTGTTACGGGAGACGTAATTTGGGTAGGACTGCCAATTAATTGGTACTTACAACCTATGAGGCTCGATGTTGACCAGAGGGCTGGTGAGGTGGTTGGGCTAACCCGCGCTTTAAGCAAGCTATACGTACGTGTGGTTAACTCGATTGGTGGACAATGGTCTACGCCGCAAGGAGACGTTGTAGACATACAAGCCTATCCTATTACAGAGAACTCTGGGCTTCCTCCGCCATTTGTGCCTAATAAGCCATTAGACCTAGAATTAGACGTAGGTGGGCTTACGCAATATGAGCTGGATGCTACATTCACTTTACAGGGCTATGACCCGCTTCCAATGACTGTATTGGGCGTAACCATTAAGCAGGATATAGGAGGTAGTCCATGAACCTAAGGCTTATAGACCGCGAGAAAGATTACCCAGAACTGTCCTCTTGGTGGACAAAACGTGGCCTAGCTCCCGTACCATTAGCCTGCCTACCATCCCTAGGGGTGATAGTGGAACATGGCGTGGGTATAGCAGCTGGATGGTGCTACGTTGACCAAGGCGGTAGAATTGCCGTTATAGACTTTATAACCACCAACCCTAGCGTTGCTATGGGTAGGACGACAAATGACGCTATAAGCCATATAATAGGCTTCTTTGAGGCCAATGCTAAAGACGAGCAGATCCCTTGCATATTGTCATTTGTGGCTAAGGATACGGGTTTACATCGCTTTATGGTCAGAAACGGGTTTACTGATAACGTAAGTAGCCCTCATATACTACTTTCAAAATCCTTATAGTCATGGCTTTACCCGCAATACCACTAGCAATAGCAGCTACAGCACAAGCCGTAAGCGCAGGAGTACAGGCTTATGATGCTAGTAAAAACGCTACTTATGCAGCCAAGGTGGCTGATTATAACGCCAAAGTAGACATAGCCAACGCTCAACAGCAGGCTATGAATGCTCAAGCTAATATAGCCAAAGAGCGCGTACAGAACGAAGCCTACCTTTCAAGCCAACGTGCAGCTTATGCGGCATCAGGCATACTTTCAGATAGCGGCAGTCCGTTAATGGTACAAGCAACCACCGCAGCTAGAATGGAAACCAATATCCAACAACAATGGATGACTGCTCAACAGCAAGAAGCTACGGGATATGCTGCAGCAGAACAAGCTGTAGCGCAAGGAAAGGCTCAAGCTGAAGCCTATCACCTTCAAGGAATGGCAGATATATTTAAAGGTGTTGGAAGTATAGCTCTTGCATTTGCTGGAGCCCCAGCAAGCACAGGAAGTTTAGCTAGCGTACAAGCGGCAGGTGATCTATCTGGTACAAGTGCTTTCACGCCAATGATGAGCAATCTTATAACAACTATTAACTAATGGCTAATATACCTACAATTCCAGGCACAGAATCGGTACAAAGCCCACAAATAGGAGTTCAGATTGATCCTAGGGCTGGTTTACAAGTTGGTGCATCATTAAGCCAAGCAGTAGGTGCAGCAGCAGATGCTATTTCCGCGTACGAAGAAAAGAAACAAAAGTTAATAGATATTAACGTACAAAACACTGCGGCATTAACACTTACTAAAGCAGCTAATGATTATAGAAATCGTATAGCAAAAGGTGAAATACCAGACGACCAAGTAGTTCCAGGCTGGCAAGAAACTTTTAATAACGTACACGCNCAATTAGGGGACGAGCTTTCAAAGGCATCCCCAGAAGCACGTCAGGCTATTAACTATCAAGTTCAAATGAAGGGACTTGATACCACGGGTGAGATGCAAGCGGTGTCGGCAAAAATGCTTATTAACAAAACAATAGGCACATCTGATGCACGTATTAAGAATGCGGTATTAACTGGAGACATGAGCTTAGTGCCAGGCATTAAAGCCAATTTAGATCAGCTCGTATCTCAAAAAGTATTAACTCAAGAAGAAGCTGACTTGAAACTAACTGAGGCAAAACAAGGCATAATAGAAAACAACGCTGCACACACTATTTCAGCGAATCCACAACTTGTAATAGATACTGTCAACGCTGGGGGGTACAAAGAAATTCTTAACCAGAACAAACGTGATGGGTTGGTTCACATGGCTATGGATCAACAAAGGAACAACTTATCCAGTTTAGTAAGCCAAAACATAGATCCTATTTCAGGGCAAGTTCCAGAAAAATTAGTTAATGAATGGATGGATAGTGGTTTAATTAATAGAAAAGCTGGAACGGGCATTATAAACGGACAAAGACGTCAAGATTACAGTGTAAATGTACAAGGCTCTCGTGAAATCAGATCTCTTATAAGAAATCCCGCAACATGGCAAAACGGAAATGCAAGCGTAATAGGAGATGACTTTGCTAACAGAATAGTTACTGAAATTACGAACGTGCCATTACGTGATAGCTTGCTGGCTTATTTAAACAAGCAAGTAGATGCGGTGCAAAAAACTGGCAAGACAAGTGAACCAGAGTTTATACGTACTGGTTTAACAGAACTTAATAATGATCCGTTAAACACTACTGCATCAATTTACAAAGCAGTTACTGCTAAAGATAATAAAAATGTCTATCAAATCACAGATAGACAATTAACCAGATTGTATTCTGGTTATGGTTCAAACAGACAAGAAATAATAAAAAGTTTACAATCAATTAACGCAAAACAACAGGATGATTTTGCGCAAAAGATGCAGGACTTTGTTGATGCTAATAAACGTCCACCAACTGCAACGGAAAAGTTAAAGATTAAGAACGATGTGTTAAGCAGCAATATTACCGCAAACGTTCTTTCTGCATTTCACGGCAAAACAGTATCAGCACCAATTCCATACAGAAACGATGTTGTATTAGTTACAAGACCTGATGGCGTAATAGGCACAATAAAGAAAACAGATGTTACACAAGCATTAGCTGCTGGATATAAACTTAATCAATAAACATGGCTAATGATGCAAAACCATCGTTTGAGTTTACGCCAATTAATCAATCAACTGATGCTGGCAGTAAACCATCGTTTCAATTTACACCTGTAAACCAAGAACAGAAGGCTTTATTACCTGATCCAAAACCAACTAATATATATTCAGTATTTGGTGGATCTCTTGATACATTACACGAAAGAGTAAATCCGCAACAAGCAGATGTACTTAAACAATTAGATGTTCTTGGGCCAGAAGTTAATGACGCTAGGGCTAAGATTGCATTACGTTATGATATTGAAAACTCTGGGTTGTATAAGATAGGCGCATTACAACAAGGTTATGAGGATACTAATTGGGAACAACTCAGAGATGATTACTATTCCAATTATACCAAGTTAAACACAAAGGGTAAGTCAGACGCAGATGTGTATGCTATGCGTCAAGAACAGTTGATGAATGATGCTAGAGCTGCTCAATATGGTAGTTTTAGACCTCCAACAGCATTAGAGAAAGTTTCATTAGCTTGGGATAAATACACAGGTGGATTCTTTAATCCTGGTGTTAAAGCAGCACCAATACACGCAGAAGGAGTAACGTCAGATTGGACTGATTGGCCTCACAGAATAACTAATTGGGCTTTAGAACAAGCTCTGACTCCAGCTAACATTGCAACTGGAATAGTGGGCGGAGCTGCAACTGGCGTATCTAAATCTGCTACTGCGGCATCCACTGCTTTAGAATATGGTGGTAAGGTATATGGTGGTTTAGCACTGTCTCAGTTACCCGCAGGTTTACAGAAAACAATTTTAGACGTTGAAGATCCTACCGCAACTAAAGCGCAAGTAATTGAGGATTTAGTAACAACTGGTTTTCAAGCATACATAGCTAAATCAACATTAACGTCTGGTGATCTTGCGTTAAAATCAAAGTATTCTGTTTATAACGCTATTAGTGGTTTACCTAAAGACATGGCAGGTGATTTAGCTAGAGATCTTTACAAAACAACACCAATAGAAGCATCAAAAGTCCTTTACGAGTATGGTAATAAAACAACTGGTTTAAGCGCTGATAAGTTATATGAGGCATCTGAAAACATGCGTAAGATGTCTGAGGTAGAGCCAGAAGATGCTAAGGTTTTAAACAGAATGCAAAGAGCTTGGGGTGAGGTACAAAGCATTATTGCACCAGAATCTCGCACACCAGAAGCCAGACAGATGGCTAATATCTTGCGTCAAAGAACAGGAAACATTGCAAGGTCTGTTGCCGTAGCTACCGATTCTTTAAAGGAAGCTAGTGATGTTTTTGATAACATTGCAGACGATCAAAGATTTGAATTTATAAACAATATAGAAACAGGTCAGCCACAACCTGAGCTTATTAACAATTTAGATAATAAAATAGATGCTCAGAAGGTTCAAATGTTTGATGATACAATTAGAACTGTTTACGAGCAGGACAAAAAAGATTTAGAATCATTAAAACCAGATGAGCGCAGAGACTGGATTGAAAACTATTTTGTTCATCAATGGAAAGATCCAGAAGCAGCAAGAGAGAAAATACAAAAGCAATACACTGGTGATAAACTTTTAGGTAATAAGAACTTTTTACTTAAGCGTACTATACCAACAATAAAAGATGGTATGATCCCAGAATCGCAAGGTGGTCCTGGTCTTGTGCCAGTAAGCTCTAACCCTGTTGAATTAACTCTTAATTACCACAGACAAGTAAGAAACTATATTGAAGGACAGAAAGCTATAGCGGAAGCTAAAGATAAAAATCTTATCAAGGCAGTAATGGGTGGCGGTGAAATACCAGAAGGTTATGTTCGTGTAGAAGGGCCATTGGGTAATATTTACGGACCTAAGTATGGTGCAGTAGGACTTCCAGACAAAGCATCGGGCGTAGTTGAACCAGATGATGTACGTGTATACGGAAAGCGTATAATGGGTAACTATTATGCCACTCCAGATGTTGCTTTGATATTGAATAACTTTTCTTCCCAAGGACTTGAGAAGTACAAAGGGTATAGAGCATACATGAGCCTTTCTAATGCTCAAAATCAATTACAACTTGGATTGTCCGCCCTTCACGGAACAACAACATCAATTAATTCCGTAATAAGCAGAATGGCTCTTGTTACACAAAATGCTTTTGAAGCAGGACGTACTGGAGATGTTGAGTACGTAAAAGATGCTTTCAAGAATTTGGTTCAAGTTCCAGTAGCTCCAATAACAGATTTGTTTAAATCTAATGCTTACAGAAAAGCATACGTATTACCTGGTTCATTGGGCGAAGAACTCGCAAAAGAACTTGATGCCTATGCCAGCGGTGGTGGATCAGCATTCAGAGACGAGCGTTTTAAAACAAACATAACACGTCAAATGAAGGATTATTTTGCTCAAAACACTATTCCTTCAAATTTAAAAGGTGCTTTAGCAGTTCCGTTTGCTTTATCAGAAGGCTTAACAGGAGTTATAATGGATCAATATGTACCACGTATTAAGCTATCTGTTGCAGTAGATAATTTAAAATTGGAACTTAATAAACTTGGACAAGATGCAACTATTGAACAAGTCAGAGAATCTGCGAGAAAAGTAATTGATAGTGTCGATAACAGATTTGGTCAGATGTCTTATGATAATCTGTTTTGGAATAAGACACTAAAAGATGTTTCATTTGGTTCTATACGTGCAGTAGGTTGGGATTTAGGTACAATACGTGAGGCTGGTGGTGCAGGTATTGATACTGCGCTTTTCTTAAGAGACGCGTTAAAACCTGATAAGAAAGCTGAATTTACACAACGTATGGCTTACATGATTAGTTTTCCAATAGTCACAATGACTATGGGGGCTATTTATCAGTACCTAAAAACAGGAGAAAAACCACAAGAACTTAAAGACTATTTCTTTCCAAAGAATGGTGCTACAGATCAGTATGGCAATCCAATGCGGTCGTCATTGTTTGCTTACACAAAAGACTATTACAATTACTATACAGATCCTGTAGGTACTGTTACTAGCAAGGTCAATCCTACCATTACTACGTTCTATGACATGATAAGAAACAAGGATTTCTATGGTAAGGAAATAGTAAATGCAGATGATCCTTTGGTTAAAGAACTATCAGACTTTGCAAATTATCTTTATAAAACAAATAAGCCTATTGGATTACGTCAGTTTGAAACTTCTGGAGTAGTTCCTAAAACAACTGAACAATACGCAGAACAACTTGCTGGTATTGGTGCGCCGCCAAAAGCTGTTGGTAAATCACAAGCAGAATTGTTGGCAGCAAAGACTCTCAGTAAGAGACCATTTGGTGATAAACCTTATGATGCACAACAACAAGCTGAGCTTAACCTAATTGAAAAGTATTTACGTACAGGCACGGTACAAGAACAGAATTTAGCTCAAGACAAGTTGGATGACATGCTTAATAAAGGAATTATTACTAAGCGTGAAAAAGAGATTATTGAGCGTGGTACTGAAATGACCTATCTACAAAAAGCAGTTGAACGTATGACTGTAGATGAAGCTCTAAAGGTTTACAGTAAAGCTACAATTAAAGAACAGGACGAAATAAGAGATTTCTTAGAACGTAAGATTAACCGTCTGAAAGTTGATGGCGACAAGAGAGATGAATACATGGACAAGTTGGACAATTTATCAAAAGTCAGAAATGTAGACACTTCATTACGATGAGTAGCCCATTTCCAGACGAAGTTGAATATGACATGAATATGGCTGAGACAGGCCGTAGTGGATGTCTTATTCCCGAAATTGAGGACGACTCCTCAGGAGACCCAGACTATGACGAGACGGATTAAAGCAGCAGCAGTTAAAGACTCTAATGGCGTTCTCCATACCGCACGTATGCACGATGATACGGGGGTCATAGGAGAGCGTGGGTTTTTGCTTAATGATGGTTCCTTTGTAGACCGCTATGAAGGGATGAAGGTTGCCCGCGAATCAGGCCAGCTTATGGACGACGAGGGTCGTGAGGACTTACACAGCCGTATGACCATGATGGATGACTACCCAGATGACGTAGGACCTGGTAAAGAGAATGACGTTATTTCTGAGAAGATTGCCCTAGTGTGCTGCAACCCCTTGTTCTGTTCCTTAGCCGAAAGGTTTGGGCGGGACTTCAAGAAGGTTTACCTACACATCCCTTATGCGGGATCTTTCCCCACCATGAACTCTGGGCTAATAGGCACAGGGCTTAAGAACGTGGAGTTGGTGGATGATGTCTTTGGACCCCACTTTGATAAGGTGGACATNTTCATATTCCCNGACCTTGGTACAGCAGCCTTACAGATACACCTAGANAAGCTAGGAAAGCGTGTTTGGGGGCCACGGAATGCTGANGAGCTAGAACAGTACAGAGAGCTATGTAAAAAGCTCATGGAGGAGCGAGGGCTACCTGTACAGCCTTGGAAGGTGGTAAAGGGCGTAACGGCCTTAGAAACGCATCTAAAGGCCCATCCACGGCAGCATGTAAAGATTGATAAGTGGCGCGGGGTAACAGAAACNTTCTTCAGCCCTGAATGGGACGTTGTAGAACCCAAGGTGCATGCCATAGCTAATGACATAGGCGGCTTTAAAGAGGAGCTTGAGTTCATTGTTGAGGACGACCTCCCAGACCGCGTAGAGGTGGGTATAGACACCTATTGCATAGACGGCATGTATCCCGACAACACCCTATTCGGCATAGAAGCCAAGGACATGGGCTATGTAGGACAGATGGTTAAATGGGATGATATACCTGAGCCCTTAAGAAGATGGAATGAAACCTTTGCNCCTTTGTTTGCCCAATATGGATGCCGTGCGTCNGTCTCTAANGAAGTACGTATAGGCAAGGACTTAAAGCCTTACATGGTGGATGCGACAATACGTGCCCCTTCCCCGCCATCAGAACTATGGCAAGAGCTATTCACCAACCTATCCGAGATTGTATGGTATGGGTCAGAGGGGATCTTGGTAGAGCCTAAGCCTGCGGGCAAATGGGGCGTAGAAGTACTTATTAAGTCCCAATGGGCTAAGGACAACTGGCAAGCCGTTGATTACCCAGAGAAGTATGCCAACCANATAAAGCTCTATAATTGCGTAGTCATTGATNGTAAACGNTTTGTAGTAACCCAGCATGAGGACATGATAGAGATAGGAGCNGTGGTAGGCTGGGGANACACCCTAGAAGAAGCCGTAGAACATGCTAGGGAGGCGGGAGAATCCATCAAGGGCTATGGTATCAAATTTAACATGGGTCCAATCGACACCGTGAACAAGGCTATCGAGGAGTTGGTTGAAATTGGTATTTCGCCCTTCAAGATGGACAAAGAAGAAAAACAATCTAAACCAGACTAACGATGAGCGTAACAAGTCAAACAGCTACCCAAACAACGGCTTACGTCAATACAGCCACCCCTATNCCTATAGGCTTTCCGTTTAACTATACCAATGGCATTCCTGACCTCATCGTAAACAATGGGGCTGTTACCCTAGGCTTTAACGTAGACTACACCATTAGTGGTGGTGGGTATAATGCCATGAATCAGCTACAAACTGGTACGCTTACATGGACGGGGTTTACGGGCACAGGAAGCCACATCCCTACGGCTGGTGATTTGATTACCATTCAGCGTAACATTCCGCTTACACAGACTACTACATTCAGCTCCACAGGTCTCCTAACCCCTTTGATGATTGAGCAGGATGATGANAGGCTTACCACNATAGCTCAGGAGATTGCGAACAACCAATATAGTCCTTTTCCTAACATTTCTGGTGGCCCTCAGATTCCATGNATTCCTTGGATTACAACAGAAACTGGTACGCCATCCAACACGGGTACNACAACATCTCTTAATAGCTTAAGCGTAGTTAATATTACCAATAACTACCTACCGCTTATTATATCTACGTCTATCACCTATCCTGGCGCAGGAGACGGACTTCAATTTTGGAAGCTGCGTGTTAATACAAACAACAATGTAAATAACCCTGGCATCTACGTTGTCCCCCTTTATCAGGCATCTGGTCAGAACTTAATTTGGGTTAGAGTGGGATAATAAATGCCTTCCACTTCCAACTTTGATCTAACGTATAACCAACAAAACGTTGTTGCTGGCGGGGCTCTGTCTAACCCTGCGGCAACGACTGGTATGGCTGGCGGCGGAGTAGATCAGATATTAGCTGGAAGTAATATCACTGTTAGCCCTACGTCTGGTGTGGGTACAGTGACCATTTCAGCAACTGGTGGAACTACAACAACAGGACAGTCTATACTAGCTGGTAATAATTCAGGCGGGTTTCAAAACGTTTCGTTAACAGGCTTAAATTACGACACTACTAGCCACACATTAAGCACTACTAACAATGGTAATGTTGTTGGACCTAGCACTGGAGCAACAGACGGAAACGTTCCTTTGTATGACGGTACAACAGGTAAGTTAATCAAGAATGGTCCTGCTCCTAACATAACGATTGCTGGTACATCTACAGCTTTAGGTGGAAGCATATCACAGGATACTATTACGGGATTAAGCGCTACAGCAGGTATAGTTAAACATACTAGTGCAGCTAACACTTTAGCCTTAGCTACGGCAGGTACGGACTATTCTGCTGGTACGTCATCTTTAGCCACAGGAATAGTTAAGAGTACGACAAGCACGGGAGCTTTAAGCATAGCTACTAATACAGATGTTAGTAATACCTTTCCTACATCTAGTACTGCTAATCAAGTTTATGCTACGCCAAATGGAACAACAGGAGTTCCTACTCTTAGGTCTTTAGTTTCCGCAGATATACCATCATTAAACTATGTTGCTTCATCTGGCGGCACTGCTACCAACCTTACATTATCTGGTACATTAAAAGACAGTAATTCAAGTAGTGCTGGTACTAGCGGACAGGTTCTTTCCTCAACAGCAACTGGTACTAAGTGGATAACACCATCAAGTGGTGGTAATGTTACAGGTACAGGTTCAAGTGTAATAGGAAACTTTGCAGCGTTTAGTAACACAAGTGCCTCAGGAATTAATGACACAAACTATAATAGTGGTTCATTTGTAGCGGCATCTAGTGGATCAGCAGCCAATCTTACATTAACAGGCACATTAACAGCAGGCGGTAGTGCAGGAACTTCTGGATACTTTTTGCAAACAACTGGCACTGGCGTCAAATGGGCATCTACAAGTGGTGGTAGTGGTGTAACGCAAGTTAATCAAGGCACTGGTATTGCGTTAAGTCCGAATCCTATTACCACAACTGGTACAGTAGCTTTGGATTCCGCGTACGCTGGTAATGGAATAGGCACTGTTAACGGAATAGCTAAAGGCAATGGCTCTGGCACTATTACAGCGGCTTTAGCAGGGACAGACTATTCGGCAGGCACATCAACCCTTGCTACGGGTGTTCTCAAAAGCACAACAACCACAGGTGCTTTGAGTATAGCTGGCGGATCAGACTTAAACAGTACGTTTGGTAGCCAGACAGCTAAGACCTTTTACGCAGCTCCTAATGGAGGCTCGGGCACTCCTAGCTTTAGGGCTATAGCTGTATCAGACGTTCCTACGCTTAATCAGAATACCACAGGAACTGCTGCCAACGTCACAGGTACTGTTGCAGTTGGTAATGGCGGCACAGGAACAGCAACAACTCCTACCAACGGACAGTTATTAATAGGAAATGGCAGTGGTTATACATTAGGAACTATTTCAGGAACTGGAACTGTAAGCGTAATTAACGGTACTGGTACAATATCAATTAACGGATCTGGCTTATCAAACCCAATGACATCAGTTGGTGATTTGATAGTTGGCGGAACATCGGGCACACCTACCAGACTTGCTGGCAATAATGTTGGCACTCTTTACAGACTCACTCAGTCAGGCACTGGTAGCGCAAGTACAGCTCCTATTTGGAGACAAGATAATGTATTTAATGTTAAGGACTATGGTGCTGCTGGAGACGGTACAACACCTGATGATACACCATTACAAAACGCTTTAACAGCAGCTGCTAACGCTAATGGTTGTTTGTACATTCCTACAGGTAATTATAAATATTCTACTGGATTAACTCTGCCTTCTGGATTTGTTGGTAAAATTTCAATCAAAGGTGACGGATACAGAGTATCTACCTTATTGTATGTTGGTACAGGCACTGCATTAGACCTTGAGCTTACTAGCGGCACAACTGGTAGCGGAGGTACAGTTTACTATAACAACGTAGAGATATACGATATTGGTATAATAGCTAATGCTACCTCTGCGGCTTCTACGGGATTAAAAATAGCTTACATTAACGGAACATCTCCGTCATCAGGACAAAACTTTGACGAGACTCATCCTGGTGTCGTATTAGACGGATTGTACATATCGCCTTTATTCACTGGTCTTTACGTACAAGCAAACGCAAACGCTGGTTTTAACTACGGAATAAAACTGTTTGGTGTTTGTGAAGCCTCACTTAAAGACGTTTACGTTGTTGGTAATGATAGTAATTACTTAAACACTTGGAACTCAACTAACGGTTGGGCTGCTGGCACAAGAGGTATATGGTTAAGCGGTGGTGTTAACAATTTTTGGCACAACGTAAACGTAAGATATTGGGGTCAAGGAATTGTGTTTAGCGCTCCACCTGTTGCTGTACCTTCTGGGACTGCTACATGGACTTCAGGTACTTATTATACAGCAGGCCAGTACGTACAAGCGAGTTATGCTTACAACGCCATTTACGGAGTCGTTACGGTATATGCTTACTGTTGGGTGTCGCACACAGCAGCTAGTGACTTTGAAACAGATTTTAATAATGGTAATTGGATAATACAAAAGTATCCAGTTGAAGGTAATTTTATGTCTCAAATAAATGGTGTAGAGCTTGGTGAGTTCATACACGTTTATGGTATAACTGGAATTGGTTACAACCCTGGTAGCAATCTTACAGAGCCTAATACAACAACGATAAATAACTTTCAGTTAGATAATGGATACGGCGCTTCTGGTACTTATGTTGGTAATAGACGTGGAATTGTTTTAGAGAATACTAATAATACATTTATAACTAACGGTCTTGGGATATTAGGCAGTAGTTCTGGTAGTCCAGTAGTTGGTGTTTACAACTGTACAACAACAACAATCTCGAATTGTAAGTTGTATAATGGTAATACAACCAATGGTAATGCCTTACAATTTAGTAATTATGTTGATTATGGTGGTGCTACATTAAGTGGATCTACCAACTGCTTAGTGACAAACTGCTTGCTTGTAGGTGCTGGTGGATCTGGACGTGGGGCTCAAATTGACTCAAGTTGTTCCAATATAACGATCATGGGATGTAGCACAATAGGTAGCGGTGCATCAGGAGTCTTAGACAATGGTAGTTCAGATATAGTTGTTTATAATCAAACATAATACATTTTAATAACATGAAACGTCTATTCCTATTTCTATTAACGGCTGTTGGGCTTTATGCCCAAAATCAGAACGTCACTGTCCAACCATCCCCAGGTTCGGGTGGTATGAATACGGGCACGTTTAACACCTATGGTATTAACTACTATCTAGCTAAGCCAGCTACGACATGGGACTTTACACAGGCTACAGTGTTGTTGCCGCAATCTATTTCTGGGGTCTTGTCCATCAACGCAGGACCTGGAATTGGGGTAAACAACAGCACAGGACAAGTGACAGTAAGCAACCTAGGTGTCATTACACTTACGGCTGGGAATGGGCTTGTAGGTACGTCTACGGCGGGAAATATAACGCTTAACAACGTAGGTGTGCTGGGGGTTCAAGCAGGCACGGGTATTTCAATTACGGGCAATGGAAGCTATCCCATTATCAATAGTGTCTCTACGACCAACGGCACAGTTACTAACGTATCTGCAATAGGGCAGAATGGTATAGGGGCTGTTACAACCAATAGCTCTACAACGCCTGTCATTACGCTTAACTTAGGGGCTATTACGCCAAGCTCCGTTACCACGAATGCTTTAACAGTAGGCTCTCTAACGGGTCCTGTTGTCTCCATAGGTGGTACTTATGGCATTACAGGACAGTCGGGTACGGGGATTCCAGCATACAACAACGCTCCCAATATCACGAACGCCACCCTTCTTGGCACAACTAACGTAGCTAACATTTCTACAACGGGGCTCTTAACTACAACCAACATCCGTACAACAGGGCTTACAGGTTATCTCTACGGCAATGATAATACGGGGAATGTCTCGGCTTCTACAACCATCCCAGCTGGCAGCGTCACAGGGCTAGCTACAGTGGCTACTACGGGCAACTATTATGATTTGACTAACAGACCTACCCTTAACGCAGGAACTGTCACCAGCGTGTCAGGAACGGGCACTGTGCAGGGAATAAGCCTATCTGGTACTGTTACCACGTCTGGTAGCTTAACTCTCGGCGGATCTTTGTCCCCCATCAATCTGGCTTCCCAAGTTAGCGGAACTCTAAACGTAGCATCTGGCGGTACAGGTGTGACAACATCATCTGGTGCTAATAGCGTAGTACTTCGTGATAGTAATAGTAATGTATCTGCAAATAACTTTTATTCAGGATTTACTAATCAAGCAGCAAGTGGCACTACATTAACATTAACGGCTGCATCTGCACCTAATATTGTAATTACAGGTTCTGGTGGACAGGTTATTAAACTGCCTGATGCTACCACCCTTCCTAACGGAACATTATTTTCATTTAATAACAATCAGTCGTCAGGAACAATTACTGTACAGAATAATTCTGGCACTACTGTATGCACGACACAATCAGGTGCATATATCTATTTAGTATTATTAAGTAATGGTTCGGCTGCTGGCACTTGGGATTATCACAACGTAGCTCCGTCTAATGCAAGCTGGTCAACAAACACGTTGTCATGGGCTGGGGCTTATACAAACGGAACATGGAATGGTAATGCTATAGGTGTTTTATACGGTGGCACAGGAACAACTGGTCTTACTGGTTATGTTTATGGCAATGGCACGAGCGCAATGACTGCTAGCACAACAATTCCTACATCAGCTTTAAGTGGTACAATAGCTTTAGGTACACAGGTGTCTGGTACGCTTAACGCAGCTTCTGGTGGTACGGGGGTGGCTGGCACTATAACGGGTTATGAATATGCCAATGGTACGGGGGCACATACGGCTAGTACAACCATACCAACGTCTGTCCTTTCTGGCACAATAAGTAATAGTCAGCTTACCAATAATAGCATAACGATTGCAGGCACGGCAACGGCCCTAGGAGGCTCTATCTCGCAGGATACGATCACTGGCCTATCCACAACTGGGTTAGTTCAACGTACAGGCGCTAATACGCTGGCAATAGCTACTCCTAATACGAACTACCTCCCAGCAACCACAGGCAATAGCGCACAGCTCTTAGCTTCTAACGGCTCAGGAGGAATGGCTAATGTTAATGTGGGTAGTGGGTTGTCCTATTCAGGAGGAACGCTTTCTAGTACGTCAGGGGGCGGATCTGTAACCAACGTAACAGTGAGTGGTAACTCAGGTGTGCTGGCAGGAGTGGCTACGCCCACGACGACACCTGCTATTAGCATAGGACTAGGCAACATAACGCCTCTTAGTGACACGTCTGTATTTAATGGACCTATTGGAGGAACAACCCCTAACGCTGGTAGCTTCACAACGCTTAATAGCTCTGGCGTAACTCAGTTGGCTACAGGTGGAAGTTATACTTATATTGGTGGTGGCGGAACAGGCCGTGGAACTGGTTTATTACAAGTTAGTAATGGCATACAGGCTATAAGTACATCTAACACATCCTTAGCCTACATGGGTCCTGTTTCGTATAACTATTACAATAATGGTACTGGTTCAAACTTTGTTGGTTCTTTTTTATTTCAATATGATACGGCTGCTACGGGAACTACTGCTGGTATTTCCAACGCATCATTAGGCGAATTGCTTTTTCAAAATAACAGCAATGGTATGATAATGACCAATGGACTTAATAGTTTATATTTAGGTACTTATAATACAATAGGTTTAAGTATTAATAGTTTACAACAAGTCAGCGTACCATCGACCGCTAGCTCGTCTAGCACCTCCACAGGAGCCTTAGTTGTCGGCAACGGAAGCAGTGGTGGACTGGGTGTGGGCGGAAATGGGTATTTTGGTGGATTAGTTGCTACTAATTTAGGTTTTCTATCTACAAATGCTTATTCTGGTTATGGTAGTGTATATGGAGCAGGTATAGATTTTAATAGTCCTAATATGAGATTTCTTAGTAATGCCAATTCTACTAATGGAACTTTTCAATGGTTATCTGGCAATAATGGTAGCTTTACTAGCCGTATGTATATTGATGGATCAGGCAACGTGGGCATCGGCACTACCTCGCCTAGCTTTTCTCTAGATGTACAAAACACTAGTACCAATGCACCATTGATTAGAACCTATGGTAACACTTATAGCGGAATACGTTTAGATACTTCTAATGGTAATGCGAATGCTAGAAACTGGGATGTGGTAAGTAACTTTTCAGCTTTTGGCGATTTTGGAATAAACCAAAGTAGTACATTAGGTGGCAGTCCAGATTCTGGTACAAATAGATTCTATATTAGCCAAGCAGGCAACGTGGGCATCGGCACCACCTTGCCTAGCGATCTTTTAAATGTAAATGGCTCTGCTAAATTTAATTCACAAATAGGCATTGGTGGCGCTTCACCCAATTCTGTTTTTTCTATCAACTCTTACATAGGTACAGGTAAAACCACATTACAATTTCAAGCTGGTACTGGTAATTTGTGGCAATTTGGTACTAATGCAGGAGCTGGAACTAGTGATGATATTACTGCGATTTATAGCGGTACATATGGATCATCACACGGATATAATCCATTAATGTTATGGAATAGTGCTGGTAGTGTATCTATTCCTG
>Ga0007872_1000128_pt1 | contig 15439 bp, 12 predicted proteins | sample CryBogCBH29Jul08_FD_55002 | JGI IMG/M metagenome (GOLD analysis project Ga0007872, IMG submission 55002) | Freshwater microbial communities from Crystal Bog, Wisconsin, USA - CBH29Jul08 | ecosystem: Environmental > Aquatic > Freshwater > Lake | place: Crystal Bog, Wisconsin, USA | collected...
ACTTTGGCATGTTGGTTGGCCATATGCCCGGATTTTGGCATCGCTGGTGCAACCTGAATAGAGTCTCCCAAGACGTGGATATCTTTACGCGCCGTTGACTCAAAATTTAAGTAATGAACGTTGACCCAACGGCCATTGGAATTTGCAAGCCCAGTGTTCACTGCAATTGCTCCGGCACTCATTGCTGGCAATATATTTAGCACATCTGCTTTGATGTCATCCTCTACTTCAATCTTTAAGGTTTTTGTTTTCGCATCTACAGCGATCACATTATTTCTGGGGCGATAGTCAATCAAGCCGGGGTATTGCTCAGCCCATACTTTTTTAAACAAAGCACCTTTGGAGGTGACGTCTTGATTTGCATCCAAAATAAGCACTTTGGATTTTGGCTTGTGTTGTTTGAGGTAGTTTGCGACCTGGCATGCTCGTTCGTAAGGACCAGGGGGGCAACGATAAGGCGCCTCCGGAATGCTAATAGCAAATACGCCACCATCACGCATGGCCGCCAATTGCTTATGAAGTGCGACCGTTTCTGGGCCGGCCTTCCAGGCTTGTAGTGTCACACCTTCTTTATTTGCCTGAGCGAGACCTTCAATGCTGCTCATGATGAGGCTGACACCTGGCGAGACAACCGCCTTGTCATAGGGCAAGATTTTTCCTGAGGCGAGCTTGGCCGTTTTCTTATCTGGGTCGATACTCACAACACTGTCTTGTATGACTTTAATGCCGTGGCGTTTGCTTAAGCTGTCATAGGAAGAGGTGATGTCTGCCATGGTGCGAGATCCCCCAACCACAAGATTGGAGAGTGGGCACGATAAAAATGCGGCATTAGGCTCTATTAAAGTGACACGGGCAGTGTTGTTAGAAAAGAGGCGCAAATACTTTGCTGCTGTTGCACCACCGTAACCACCACCAATGACCAATATTTCTGCCTTTTGTAGGTTGGCACGAGCTTGACTAGAGAAGCCAGCCAGCCAGCCCACTCCTGCAGCACTTTGACCTAAGAAATGTCGACGATTCATATTGGCTCCTTTATTGTTTTTTGCCAAGTTGAAGGGCGATGGTTTGAAGTTGCTCATCGGTGTAGCCCTTCGTAAGTTGGGGCATGATCGTACCTTCGCGCGAACCATTTTTGTATGCCTGAAGTTGAGTCAGCATTTGTTCGCTTGTAAATGTATTGATGAGTGGGATGCTAGCGCCTACAACACCATTCCCATTTGTGCCATGACAGTTAGCACAGGTTGCAGCTAAACCACTTTTATATAGCTGGCTTGCATTTGATATTTGGGCGATTGTAGGGTTGCTCATGAAGCCCAATCCAATGAGCATGGTCATGAAGTAAGTGAGTTTGGGATATTGATTTCTCATGGGAATACTCTTTATTTTCTCTAGTGCAATATTAATAATGACTAAGCGGTATTGAATGCACCTATCTTAAACAGTAGTCTAAGATAAAACATGATTTTGAATAGAATCATTCTTCATAAGCTCAGAACTAAAAGTGGTGAATAAGGCTATCTAGTAGGGCTTCTGGGCTTTTTGCCACTTCAGTGCTAAGCCCTTTAAACTAGGGACATGCGAAGTACTTTTTCTTACCGCAGTGCCATCCTCATCTTGCTCTTAGGCATATTCACCTATCTTTATGGTTTAGATAGTCGATTTGCCCCTAAAAACGGTGATGAGTACCCATATATGCATATTGTGCGGATGACCGCTGATTCTGGAGCTTGGTTGCCACTCCAGTCTGAGATGGATGGGATAAAGAACACCAAACCTCCGCTCTTGTTTTGGCAGGGGATTGCTAGTACTGGATGGGCTAGCCAGTGGAGCCTCTCGAGTCTTCGTTGGCCAAGCCTTGTGTATACCGCCTTGACCGCATTTTTCTTATTTCTGGCGGTGCGTCGTTTTAGTGGCAAGACGCAAACAGGGTTATTAGCTGGTTTAGTGTGGCTCTCATTTTTTGCAAGCTATCGCTATGGTCGGCCATTTTTAACTGATCCCCCTGAAGTATTTTGGCTGAGCCTACCGTTTATGGCTTTGCTGTACTGGGGTAAGTCCGCCTTTGAATCAAAATTATTATTCCCATTATTGGCTGCCATCTGTTTCGGTTTGGCGTTACTTTCTAAATCGTTTGCTTATATCGTGCCGGCATCTTTGGCTCTGAGCCTGTACTACTGGCGTTGGCGTGAATGGAGTATTCCGAAGTTTTTGATACATGACTTCACGAAGGTTGTTTTGATTGCGGTGTTGGCCTTAGGAATCTTTGCGCTCTGGTTTGCACTCGATCCATTTCCTGAGGCAGTTTGGAAAGAATTTGTACTTGGTGAAAATGCTGGAAAATTTGAGGCGCGCAGCTCGAACTATCTATTAGATTTTATTCGTGGTGGCGATAGTATTTGGATGTTGTTGCTGACAACGCTAGCAAATGCAGGCCTATTCTTTTTTGTTTTGATTAGCGCCCTGTGGCAGTGCTGGCGCAATCGTCGCTTTCTTTCTCTAGAAGAGAGTCTCTTACTTTTATTAGTTGCCGCTTTCCTATTGATCTTTAGTCTGCCTAGTCAGCGTTCTGGCCGCTACCTTTTACCAGTCATGCCGGCCTTTGCCGCATTGATTGCGCTGTATTGGGATCGACTACCCTTGTGGGGCTTTAGAGCTGCACTCTTATTGCAGTTCATCATTCTTTCTGCGCTGATTTGGGTGGGCGGTCATTTACAAGCATCCCACTTTTTAGGTGAGGTAGGTGCTTGGACCTACTCGAGCTGGCATTGGGCTTTAATGGTGATCAGCTTGATGGTGATCTTGGCTGGCTTGTTTAGAAAAAATCTTGTCAAGACGATTGCCTTAGCTGGATGTTTCTTGTGTTATTGCGCCTTAGCAAGTAGCTTATCTCCTCTTGAGGGTGCGCTAGGGCGCTTTAATCCGGCCACTATGCAAGCTGTTCAAGATCAAGAGGTATGGATTCCTTGTGACTATCGCGCCAAAGATGAAGAGTACCGCTTGCTGTTGCCGGGCGCCAAACTACATGGTTATTTAGCTAAGGATGCTGGCAATGTGGATGCTCTAGTAAATGCCTATCCCTTGGTAGCAGTGCAGGCACCTCTTGGGCTTGCCCCGCAGATTTGTGAGACTTGCAAGATTGTTGGTGGACGCATGGAAATGCGTGCACGCCACTCTGATGAAGAAATTAAAGATATGCTGATGGGCCATATTGGTGAGCATCTGTTTGTAATGGAGTATTTGATTTCTACCCCTGTAAAAATAACTGAGCCGCAAAGCGGTAAGGATGCTTGTCGATGAGTCGTGTCATTGCCTTTTGTTTTTTATTGCTAGCCGCTGTTCTGGGTTTTTTATATATTGATAGTCGACCAGCGTGGGCGCCTTTTACTGTCTCTGCTGTGGCAGTTGTTGAGGAAGAGCAAGCTCAAAGCAGTCCAGTTAAAAAATCATCCCCAGTTAATAAACTCACCATAGCCCATCCACAATCAGATTGGTTGCCAGATACTGGCGCCGCTTCAGTACATGCTGCATCGTTAATTAGTCTGAAAGACGGTGCTATTCGAGCCTTCTGGTTTGCTGGTAGTAGAGAAGGCGCATCAGATGTGGTGATTAATAGTGCCATCTATGATTCGAAGTCTGGTGCTTGGAGTGCGCCAACTGTCGTCATGGATCGCCTTACCGCAGAAAAAGGTCTATCACGCTATATCGCTAAGCTAGGCAATCCAGTTCCTAGTAGGACGGCTGATGGCCGCCTGCAACTGTTTTTTGTTACGGTATCTATCGGTGGCTGGGCTGGAAGTTCAATCTCGACCATCAGTTCAGATGATGACGGGGCAACATGGGGTCGCCCACATCGTTTGATTACCTCACCCTTGACTAATCTGAGTACTTTAGTGAAATCACCCGCTATTCAGTTTGCGGATGGTCGCTTAGGTTTGCCTGCCTATCATGAGTGGATTGGTCGGTTTGGCGAGTTCTTGAGGATCGAATCTGATCAAGTGATTGATAAGCGCCGCATGAGCTCCGGGCGCAGTGCGATTCAGCCAATTGTTTTTACAGACGGCACTGAACAGGCAGCAGCATATTTCCGTCAAGCGAGAAGTGGATCTGCGCCTAAGCAAATTCCTGTGAGCGAAACGCACAATGCTGGCCAGACTTGGCAGACTATCGGCGACTTAGAAATCGCCAATCCAAATTCAGCGATTGCCGCATTGACCCTATCGAACGGCATGCGTTTATTGGTATTGAATAATCTAGAGGCGGGGCGCCATCGCTTGGTTTTGCTAATGGCCGACCCTAGCGATAAAGCTAAGCAATGGCAAGTGGTTCAAGTGCTCGAAGATGATGAAGCATTACCCGACGAGCAGCGTCGTGAGTTCTCATACCCATACTTGATCACGGGTGATGGTAGTGATGCGCATTTGGTTTACACCTGGGATAGAAAGAAAATACGCCACATGCATTTTGGATCCGCTTGGCTCGCCCAGTTACAGAGTCAATTAAAAGATCAGAAAAAAGAAGGGGAGCAATGATGGATCGTTTAATGCAAATCGTTGCCTTGATAGAGATGTCAATCAGTTGCGCCGTCATGGTGATTTGGTTGATAGAAAAAATATTCCAAGTCAGCATGCCACTGAGCGCCCGTATCATTCTCTTGATATTGTTTGGCAATTTCTTCTTTTGGCCGCTTGGCTTATTTATGGAGTTGCCCATAGCGGCTTATGTTCGCGGTGTAACGGGCGATCTGAGCATTGTTTCCATGTTATTACTCTGGTCTACTCTATTACCTTCTAACAAGCCCAATCCCATTGCATTTAAAGTTGCAGTCGCGATTGTGGCTATTAGTTTCTATCCGCTTGCACTCGGTTTAGGAATGTTTGATCCATATACGTGGGGGTATGGTTCGATCGGCTTTCTGATTGGAGTCTTGGTATTTGCAGTCATTTGCGGTCTAGCTAACTGGAATAAAGGGGTCTGGATCATTGCGATCGCCATTATTGCCTGGACCTTTCATTGGCATGAGTCCGCTAACCTATGGGATTATTTATTGGATCCTTTCTTGGGTATCTGGGCTATTGGGTCTATCGTCAACTCGTTTCGGCTGAAGCGCCGCGAGCGAGCGCAATCAGGATACTTATTTAGGGCGGGATGATAAAAACCGAGATGAATATGAAACAACTTACTCAGAAAAATACTCAAGTGTCCAATCAACGTGCTGCATCACTTTGCTTGATGATTGCTACTGTTACTTCATTGTTAAGTGCTTGTGCTGGCAATAGCTATCCAGATCCACAAATGCCGGTCTACCCTCAGTCTTATACTCAGAGTTCAAATTACGATACAGCACCTCAAACGATTTCTTCTGAGCAATTGCAATCATTGGTTTCTCCGATTGCGCTCTATCCTGATGCATTGCTCTCACTCATGCTTCTCGCTTCCACCTACCCATTGGAAGTTGCCGAAGCTTATAACTGGAGAAGAGGCAATGCAGCGCTAAAAGGTTCTGCATTGCAGGATGCGCTTAAAGCACAATCATGGAACGATAGCGTGAAGTCCTTAATTTCTTTCCCGCAAGCTTTTAATATGATGGGTGATAAATTGCAGTGGACCCAGAACTTAGGGAATGCTTATAAGTTGCAACCCGCAGATACGATGAAGGCAGTGCAAGCCTTACGGAAGCGCGCAATTAAAGCAGGGACTCTAAAATCTAACCAGCAAATTACAGTCACTACCGACGCTAGTTCCAACGTCTTAATTGTTCCAGCAAATACACAAATAGTTTATGTTCCTAGTTATAGCCCTGATGTCGTTTATGGGCCTTGGCCATACCCTGACTACCCACCGTACCCAGCATATGACCCAGCATGGGGGGCAATGTCATTTGGCCTGGGCTTGGCAGTAGGGGATGCATTTTGGGCGACGCCTAGTTGGTCAAATGGCACGATTAATGTGAACAACACTACTACACCCAACGGTAGATCTAACCGTGGATTAATTGGTCCAAGTAGCATTCAAAATCAACAACGCTTGTTAAATGACTGGAAAAACAATGCTTCACCTCAGGATAAGCAGGCTGCTAAAGCTGCAGGCCAACGAGCAGATAGCGCTTTTCAGAAAGATGCCACCCCACAGGAGCGAGCGCAAGCCGATCGGTTAAACCAAGATGCTCGCAATGATTATCAAACCGATAAAGCGAATCCGAACACTTATCGCGAGGCCGCTCAAGAAAATGCATTACGTGATCAAGCTCGCTTTGATGGCAATCAAGATCGTTTTGCTGGTGACCGCTCCCGGGGCGGTTTTGGTGGCGGCTTCGGTGGTGGTCACATGGGTGGCTTTAGGCGTTAATCTTTATATATAGAAAAGAGTTATGAATACATTACGAATATTCTTATTGCTGATGGTATCGATCCTTTGTGTTTGCGAGAGTGCATTTGCTCAGAAAGATCTACCAGCTAACGACGCATCAACCGCTGCTTTGGTTGAGCTTTGCAAAAATCCAGATGACCAAGATGGGCGAAGCTTTTGTTTTGGCTTTGGTGAGGGGGTCTATCAGGCTTATTTAGCTCAGCAAAAGTCTGGCACAAAACCATCTATTTGTTTTCCAGAGCAAAGTGGTACTCGCGAAGAGATTTTGCAGAAGTTCTTGAGCTGGAATAAAGTAAATCCGCAGTTCAATACTGAACGCGCAGCTAAGACACTAACGCGCTTTTTTGCGGCAAACTATCCCTGCAAGTGAGTGCATGGTAGGGGAGGATGGCAAGAAGGGCGGAAACAAAAAAGCCAGCGTGAGCTGGCCTTTTTATTGGTACTAGAGAGAATGCTTAATCAGCATACGCACCAGCTTTACGAATCACTGGACCCCATTTATTGATTTCAGATTCTAGATGGTTCTTGAGTCCAGCAGGCGTTGCTTTGCTTGGTGGAACAATCTCAATATTAGACTCTGCTAAACGTGTCTTCACTTCTGGATCATTTAAAGCGGCATTGAGCGCTTTGTTAATTTTTGCAAGCACAGCCGGTGGAGTACCTTTTGATACATACATACCATGCCAAACTTTGACATCAAATCCTTTGAGGCCTTGCTCATCCAATGTAGGAATATTTGGCAGGGCTGATAAGCGCTTCGGTGTTGTTACGCCGTAGGTCTTGACTAAACCATCTCTAATGTAGGGAACAGTTTGTGTTGTTTGATCGCACAGCAGGTCAACTTGACCGCCCAATAAATCCGTTAGAGCTGGGCCTGTGCCTTTGTAGGGCACGGTAGTCAATTCCACGCCTTCGCGGGACATGAACAGCAAACCGCAGAGCTGTGAAACCGCGCCAGGACCGGCATTCGCCAAAGTCACTTTATCTTTATTGGCCTTGATATAAACCTCAAGCTCTTTAAAGTTGTTAGGCGGGAAGTTCTTGCGACCTAAGAGCACCATTGGTACGTCAACTACTTGACCAATGTATTCAAAATCGGTCATNGGATCAAATTGGAGTTTCTTATACAAGGCTGGCGCTGTAGCCATACCCATGTGGTGAATAAAAACGGTGTAGCCATCTGGAGCAGACCGAGCAACACGCGTTGCAGCAATCGTTCCGCCTGCACCAACTGTGTTTTCAACGATGACTGTTTGCCCCAAGGATTTACCCATTGGAATGGCAATGAGTCGAGCCACCGCGTCGGTAGGTCCACCGGCGGCAAATGGTACGACTAGCGTTACCGGCTTATTTGGATAGGGATCAGCTGCAAGAGCAGATCCAATAAAGGAGGAGGCGAGTAGGGCGCCTAGTCCTGCCAATATGGATGTACGTAATTTCATGGTTTTCTCCGTCTAAATTCTATAAATCGAATGACTTGTTTGAATATATTTATATGCAGGTTTGATTTTGCCAGCATTCTTGACTTGGCTGATTAGTGTTTACCAGCAATTGCAAGGGTTCTTTGGGCTAAAAGTACCACTGGGCGATCAATCATGCGGCCATCTAACTTGATTGCACCACCTTTAGAGGCTTGATCGGCCTCTATCACCCGCTTAGCCCAAGANACCTCTTCCTCACTTGGCATAAAGGCAGTCTTGACTGGGGCCACCTGTTTAGGGTGAATACAAAGTTTGGCGCCAAAGCCCAGCCGTTTAGCCCGCTGAGCATCAGCCTGAATGCGCTCAATATCATCGGTAGATGGAGTCACGCCATCAATCGGCGGAGCAATTTGGGCTAGCCGCGAAGCTAAAACGATTTGGTAGCGTGCGATTTGTAGTTCGGTTTCTTGGGGATCGCAAACCATTCCAAGATCAGCCTGTAAATCAATATTGCCCAGAGCAAGTCGAAGCACCTGGTTTGAGTTAGCTAGCTCTTTGAGTTTATCTAGCCCAATCGCAGTTTCAATCATGGGTACGATGGCCGTATTTGGCAAGATTTGTGCAGCCCCATTAATTTGATCGAGAGATTCACTTTTCGGGATTAATAAGCAAGCAATATTGAGCTCTTGTGCCAATATTAGATCCGCTGCATAAAATTTTGTGCCAGGTGAGTTTGACCTCAGNACTAAACGCTTCTTTTGTTCGGCTGTAAATTGAGGCCAGGCTGCACGAATGGCGCTACGCGCATGTTCTTTTTCATCTTCTGGCACAGCATCTTCTAAATCCAGAATGACGGCGTCAGCGCCACTATCCAAGGCTTTTGCAAAACGCTCTGGACGTGTGCCAGGAACAAATAAGAAGTTGCTACTAAAGCCAAGAGGTGTGTCGAGTGGGTTCATGAAATAGAGAAAAAATGAAATACGTAAATGAAATGTATCAATTAATTGCGTGGCAGTAAGAAGCCTATCTTGGACTGTTTACGAACATTCCACAAGAGCTCAATGGCTTTACTCATTTCTGCTGCGCTGGCGCCACCGCTAAATGCAGCAAGACGCATGGCTTTATCGGTAATCTCAGTGCGACTGAGCGTATTGCCTGGATCGCCTTTTGGTTCATCGACTCGACCATCTAGGATTTGGCCATTATGAAGATGTACTTTGACTTTACCAATCCAGCGTTGCGGGTAAGCGCCATCCACTTCAGGATCCAAAGTCATCGTCACACGATCTCGGAATAGACAAATAGCATCATCATGAAAATGTTGATCGAACTCTTGTAAGCCAGCAAATTGATAGTGTGCAATGAGCGCCAATACCGTTCCCATTGAAAACTTGGATTGATGAACGGTGGCTGGATCGGTCACTGGTCCCAAGACATCAATNGCCCCTTGNTGAACTAAAGTTTCTACTTTCGCTATATCNCTAGGNTTGAGTTTNTTTGCGAGCATGACTTGCAGNAAGGCATCNGCTGCAGGGTGAGTATGACGACAAGAGGCGTGATATTTAAANCTGGTTTCAGCAATAGCCCAGCGTNTGCCAAGACCATCCACTAGCTTGCTTGGGTCTGAGTCGCTTGACATCCCGGCCGCCATACCTTGCTTACCCTCCATGATGTGTTGAGCGCCAGTAAATCCNGCTTGTGCAATATAGGCAGACATCAAGCCAGTAGAAGCCGCATGCGCAGTGTGTAATTGTTTTGAATCTGCAGCATCTCGTAAGAATTCCCAAAGACCGGCAGACTGAGTGCCAGCCGAACCAAAGGCATGGAGCATTTGTTCGGGGTTCAGTTTCAGGAGATGGCCAACTGTCGCAGCGGCTGCAAGCGTGCCGGCAGTGCCAGTGGTGTGAAACACTTTGTAGTGTGAGCGACCCAAGAATTCGCCAACGCGAATACCGACTTCATAACCCGCAACTGCAGCAGTGAGCATTTCTTCACCAGATGCACCAAGNGCTTGCGCACAAGCTAAAGCAGGCGGAAACACTACGGTAGCGGGGTGAAAGACTGAGCCGTTATGGACATCGTCCTGTTCAGCAACATGTGATGCTGCGGCGTTAGCCATGGCTGCTAGAAATGGACTTGAGCTTGCACGAGAAATCAATACTTCAGATGGGCCAACATGGGAACTATCGTAGCCACTCATGTTTTGTGCAAATTGCGCAATGATCTCAACAGGACGCGAGCCCTTACCAGCAATCGCCGAACCAAACCAATCTACTAATAAGTCTTCTGCACGCGCAATGACATCATTTGGAATGTCAGCAATCTTTAGATTGGCGGCAAAGTTAGCTAGCTCTTTGGATAAATGGGGTGTCGACATAAAGGGCGCCTGTTCTCGTTAAGCTAACACTGCGGTTGCTTGCATNGTGAGCCAACCCTCGTGATCTTGGGCCCAGATAGAAATCATCTTACCGCTAGGATCTTTTTCGAGATCGGGCTTGGCACTTACTTTGAAGATGTTGATATCAAAGGTGGGGCGGATGGCACGGAATTCAAAACTCTTGAGCTTGCATCCCGGAATACTTTGGCGTACGAGGTCAACCAACAAGGTTGCAATCAGTGGCCCGTGAACTATGAGACCTGGGTAACCCTCAACTTCAGTCACGTACTGGCGATCGTAATGAATGCGATGGCCGTTAAAGGTGAGTGCTGAGTAGCGGAATAACAAAACATCATCCGGTGTAATGGTCTTAGACCATTTGGCATCACTTGGCGCTGGTGTTGGTGCCACGGGCTTGTCATCTGGTCCAGGCGCATCGCGGTACACAATGTCATGTTCTTCAATGAGGGCCAAACCATTTTGGTTGGAGATCTCATGTTTGACTAAAACAAAAATCAGATCACCGGTGCGACCCGCTTTATGAGTAACAGATTCAATTTTAGAAACCCGTTTGATCTCATCACCAACAGAAAGCGGCGCAAGCCATTGCACGCGACTACCAGCCCACATGCGACGGGGTAGCGGAACTGGAGGCAGAAAGCCGCCGCGTTTAGGGTGACCATCGGGCCCAATTTCAGATTGGCGAGCATGCGGTAAAAAGTACAGCCAGTGCCACAGTTCAGGCAAGAAGCTACCTTTGCTTGGCGCAGGATCTGGACGATCTAAGGTGGCCGAGAGTGCTCTGACTGGCGCTGCTGTGACAGTGTCTTCAAGAGACTCCGTTTTGCCGAGCCATTCTTGGAGGTGGGTGATGGTCTGAGGTTCGATTCGCATAACTTCCATTATGCCAATCTTGAGCTACTTAGGCGCCAAGTAATATGGAGCTGAGATAGGCTAAGAGCCCCGCCAAAGCAGAGCCTGCCAATACCGTGATAACCCCTTTTTGGTACTTGAAAAGCGCAAGGGCTGCCAATAGGCAGATCACCATCGAGATCCAAGAAATTGAACCTCCTAGGCCATGTGGCAGAAATACGTGATACGCAAAAAATAGACCTAGATTGGCGATCACACCAACCACTGCTGCAGTAATTGCAGTGAGGGGTGCAGTGAAACTGACATTGCCATGGGTCGACTCAATCAGCGGGCCACCAACCAAAATAAAAAAGAAGGAGGGTAGAAAGGTGAACCATGTTGCTACGCACGCACCAAGAGCGCCAAACCAAAATGGATTTGCATTACCAATAGATGTTGGATATGGCCAGCCAAATAACCTACAAAGGCAACCACCATGATTAATGGGCCGGGAGTTGTTTCTCCTAGTGCCAGACCATCCATCATTTGGCCTGCGCTAAGCCATTGAAATTGATCGACGGCACCTTGATAGACGTAAGGCAGTACAGCATAAGCGCCACCAAAAGTGAGGAAGGCAGCCTTGGTGAAGAACCAAGCGATTTGTGGATAAAGTGTTTTCCATCCAAACAGAGCCGCAAGACTTGCTATTGGAATAATCCAGAAGAGCGCAGCAACGGCTGAATGCTTGATGGTTTTCTGAATATTAAATTGTGCGTGCTCTGGCGTGGGCGTGTTGTCGTCAATGATGGCAGGAAGATGCTCAACAACTCCACTTGAACCATGACTACTTTTTTGTTGAAAATATTGTGGGTATTTCTTGCCACCCCAAATTCCGATCAATGCTGCTATGACAACAATGATTGGGAAGGCTACATTCAGAATAAAGATGGCNAGAAAAGATCCCAGCGCGATCCAGCGTAAAGCTTGATTGTGAATAGTGCGCTTACCAATGCGCACGGCAGCATGGATGACGATCGCCGTTACTGCAGGTTTAATACCAAAGAAGATGGCTGCAATCCAAGGNACTTGCCCAAAAGTCAGATACACCCATGACAAGCCAATCAAAATAAACAGTGATGGCAAGACGAATAAAGTACCCGCCAAGATCCCACCCCAACTGCGATGCATGAGCCAGCCAATATAAGTAACTAGCTGTTGCGCCTCAGGACCTGGAAGCAGCATGCAGTAATTGAGCGCATGTAAAAAGCGCCGCTCAGAAATCCAGCGACGCTTTTCAACTAGCTCTTGATGCAGGACCGAGATTTGTCCTGCGGGGCCGCCAAAACTAATGAATCCTAATTTTGCCCAGAACTTTAAAGCTTCTGTAAGGGGAATTGGATTTTGTTTGACTTGCCCAGGATTCAACTTACTCGCCCATNCCGACCGCTACTTGGCTAAAGCCATTGTCGACATAAATGATTTCAGCAGTAATGGCACTNGCTAAATCTGAAAGNAAGAATGAAGCTGCATTNCCAACTTCCTCAATCGTGACGTTGCGACGTAAAGGGGCAGCATTTTCAAAGCCACTTAAGAGCTTGCTGAAATCTTTAATGCCTGAAGCGGCTAAGGTCTTGATGGGNCCTGCAGAAATGCCGTTTACACGAATGCCTTTAGGGCCCAATGAGGTTGCAAGGTAGCGAACAGAAGCTTCTAGTGAGGCCTTTGCAAGACCCATCGTGTTGTAGTGGGGGACGGTGCGCATTGCTCCAAGATAGGTCAAGGTTAACAATGAAGAGTTTTCTCTGAGCATCGGCAGTGCTGCTTTGGCCATCGCTGGGAAGCTATATGCAGAAATGTCATGGGCAATACGGTAAGCCTCGCGAGTAAATCCATCCAAGAAATCACCGGCAATTGCCTCCCGTGGGGCAAAACCAATGGCATGGACTAAGCCATCGAGCTGTGGCCATACTTTGGCCAAATCGGTAAATACAGCCTCAATTTGCTCGTCGCTACCGACATCACAGTCAAAAATGAGCTCTGAATTGAATTCTTTGGCGAAATCTATGGTGCGCTCTTTAAAACGCTCTCCTACGTAGGTAAAGGCTAATTCAGCCCCTTCACGGTGGCAGGCTTTAGCGATGCCATACGCAATGGAGCGGTTAGAAAGGAGGCCGGTAATCAGAATTTTTTTGCCGGAGAGAAAGCCCATGATGTGTCCTTTGATTCAAATAAGATTTGCTAACTACAATTGTTGCATATATGTTCATCCACATCCCCTTCCGTCAAATTACCTGCTTTTTGCTGCTAGCCCTACTGGCTGGGGTGCAGGCCAATACAGCACAGGCCGGACAGGGCATTTCTCAATATGGCAAACCCAAATATGCCGATGGATTTAGCCACTTTGACTATGTAAATCCCAATGCCCCTAGGGGTGGAACCCTGACTTTGCCCAATCCTGGACAAAGAACCAGTTTTGACAAATTCAATCCCTTTACCTTGCGAGGTATTCCTGCGCCTGGGATCGAGCTGATGTTTGAATCCTTGGCTGAAGGGAGCGCAGATGAAGTTTCCAGTGTTTATGGCTTGCTCGCGGAGGATATTGCAGTGGCAGCGGATCACAAATCAGTCATCTTTCGGATACGTGAAGGGGCAAAGTTCTCTGATGGCAGCCCAGTTCTAGCTGCCGATGTCAAACATAGTTTTGATGTCTTAATGAGTGGACAAGCGCACCCACGCTACAAAACAACCTTTGGTGATATCAAGCAAGCCGTGGTTCTATCTGCTCGCGAGGTACGCTTCGATTTTAAAAATACGAACACTGAACTGCCTATCTTGGCAGGAACATTGCCCATCTTTTCTCATAACTGGGGCAAGAAGGCAGATGGCTCAATGATGCCGTTTGATCAGATGGCCTTTGAAACACCGATTGGCAGTGGTCCTTATTTAATTGAGTCATTCAAGGCTGGTAAATCCATTACCTATAAAAGAAATCCCAATTATTGGGCCGATCATTTGGGTAAGCCTTTAAATATTCGCGTTGGTTTTTATAACTTTGATCGCGTGCTGTACAAACTTTACAGTGATGATGCTGTGCGGCTCGAAGCATTTAAGGCGGGTGAGTTTGATGCTTTGGTTGAGTATCGCGCCAAGATTTGGGCTAAAGGGTATGTGGGCACAAAGTTCAATGACGGCACTTTATTCAAGAAGGCTTTCCTCAATCACAATGGCGCCGGTATGCAAGGCTTCGCCATGAATCTGCGTCGCCCTATTTTTCAGGATCCGCGCGTGCGACAAGCAGTGGGGTATGCACTTGATTTTGAGTGGCTCAATCGCCAAATCTTTTTTGATCAATATGGCCGTATCAATAGTTACTTCACTAATAGTGATTTGAGTGCAAACTTTGATGGCCCACGCAAACCTACTGAAGCAGAGTTGAAATTACTCAAACCTTTAAAAGCGAAATACCCTCAGTGGGTACCAGATGCTGCCTTTGGCCCAATGCCACCTGCGCCGTCTACAACACCTCCAGGTAGCTTGCGTCAAAACTTGCGTAAGGCTAGAGCCTTACTGGCTGAGGCAGGCTGGCAATATCGTGATGGCGCATTACGCAATATTCAGGGTGAGCCATTTCGCTTTGAGATGGTTGAGGATGGACCATTCTTTTTAAGAGTGATTTCTGCGTATGTGCGTAATCTTGAAAAGCTAGGCATCCAGGTGGATGTGAGAACCAGCGACTTTGCACTCCATCAAAAGCGCATGAATGAGTATGACTTTGATATGACCACGATTCGCTTTCAGGACTCTCAAAATCCCGGTAGTGAATTATGGGATCGCTTTGGTAGTCAGGCTGCTAAAGAAAAAGGTTCTGATAATGTTATTGGAATTCAGTCGCCCGTAGTAGATGCTTTGGTTGAGGAGATTACCAAAGCAAAGAATCGTGATGAGCTGCGTGCAGCTACCCGTTCTTTAGATCGTGTGCTGTGGAATAGTTACTTTGTTGTACCGCAGTGGTACAACCCAACGCATCGTGTAGCGTATCGTAAAGAGATGCGCTATCCCGAGCCTCCTTTGTATTATTCAGCAGAGGCCTGGATCATGCAAAACTGGTGGAAAGAGGGATCTCAATAATGCAAGGACAAATGCGCTCCTACATTTTTAAGCGTCTGCTCTTAATGATCCCAACCTTGTTGGGTGTTTTAACCTTGACCTTTGCCGTGGTGCAATTTGTACCTGGTGGTCCAGTAGAGCAAATGGTTCTGGAATTGAAGGGTAAAGGCAATGCCTCAGTAGGGGGCTCAGAGTCTTCTGGTGCTGGCGCTACCTATCGCGGCCGACAAGGTGTTGATGCTCAGCGCTTAGAAGAAGTGAAAGCACTCTATGGGTTTGATAAGCCACCACTTGAACGGTATTTCATGATGCTGGG
>Ga0007872_1000143_pt1 | contig 14578 bp, 10 predicted proteins | sample CryBogCBH29Jul08_FD_55002 | JGI IMG/M metagenome (GOLD analysis project Ga0007872, IMG submission 55002) | Freshwater microbial communities from Crystal Bog, Wisconsin, USA - CBH29Jul08 | ecosystem: Environmental > Aquatic > Freshwater > Lake | place: Crystal Bog, Wisconsin, USA | collected...
ATTTTATACGAGCAGGCGCGACCGGTATTCCTGGACAGTGAGCCCCAGGGCTGGAATCTCGACCCAAACCTGCTGGCGGAGTTTCTGACGCAGCGCGCCCGCGTCAGCCGGCTGNCGAAAGCAGTGGTGGTGGTGCATTTGTTCGGCTTGAGCGCAGCGCTCAATGAGATAAAGGAAATCTGCCAGCGGCACGGGGTCACGCTAATTGAGGACGCGGCGGAATCGCTGGGCGCACGTTATCACGATCAGCATACCGGCACCTTCGGAGAGATTGGTGTTTTTTCCTTCAACGGCAATAAAATGATCACCGGCACGACGGGCGGAATGCTGGTGGCCAAAGACGCGGCGAAGGTGGAACAGGCGCGCAAATGGAGCCAACAGGCGCGGGACGCCGACCCGCTGGGCGTGAATAATTACGTCCACAGCGAACTTGGTTTCAACTACCGCATGAGCAACGTCGTGGCCGGGATCGTGCGCGGGCAACTCGAAATCCTGGAAACGCGAGTGGCGCAGCGGCGCGCGGTTTTCGAGAGGTATGGTGCCGGTCTGGCGGCGGTGCCGGGTTTGACCCCGCAGGCGGAACCCGCCGGTAGACGGCACACGCGTTGGCTGAGCTGTTTTCAGGTGGATGAGGATCAATTCGGCATGACGGCACTCGATTTGATCCGGTGGCTGGACGCGGCGAATGTGGAAGCGCGTCCGGTCTGGCGGCCCATGCACACCCAGCCGCTATACAAAAACTTTGAGTACATCGGTAGCAGTGTGGCGGATGCTTTGAACCGCCAGGGCATCTGTCTGCCGAGTTCCAGTTCGCTTTCGGAAGTGGAACAGGGTTTTGTCATTGAACAGATTCGCGCGGCGCATGACCGGGCGTAGCACCCCGATAAGTTCACCAACGTCCTTTAGCTTGCAAGCAAACGGCCGGCAGCGTGCCAGCTGAAATTCAATCCCATTGAACCCGGGCAGATCACCGTTACGGTGAGGTGCCTATTTCGTTCATAATTTATGTGGAGCATTAATCGAATCCTCAGGAATACCGTGGTGGCCATGCTGTATGCGCTGATCGCGGCGGGCAGTCTGGTGTTGAGTTATATACTACGCTATGACTTTGCCCCGCCGGGAGAAGTCTTGCGGCAAATGGGGCAGCAGATCCCGTTTTTTGTGGCAGTGCAGCTGATCGCGATGTTTTTCATGGGCCAGTTTGACAGCCTGCTGACGTTTTTTTCGGTTCCGGATTTCAAACGAATTCTCAAAGCCAGCCTTTTAGCGGGGCTCGTATTTGGCAGCCTATGGGTGTTTTCCGGAGGTGAACTCATGCCGGCGAGAAGTATCATGGTTTTGAATGGAATCCTGTTTCTGGGCTTGGTCAGCAGCCTGCGCCTGTTGTTACGGCATGGGCGCGAACGCTGGGAATCAAACAGCAACCAAACCAAAGACCGTCTGGAAACGGTGGCTATCATAGGCGCGGGTGAAGCGGGTGCCCGATTGGCGCAGCGCTATTTGGCACACTCGGGTCACGGGCTCAAGCCCATGGTTTTCCTAGACGACGATGTTAACAAGTGGGGGCAGCAATTGCACGGTATTCCGATCGTGGGCGGTCCCATCTGGCTGATCGAGAAAGGGCAGTCCGCGGGAATTCGCCGGGCCATTATTGCGATGCCTTCCGCCTCGCGCATGCGTTTGCGCACCATTATTGAAAAGCTTGAAGGCAAGGGAATCCGTCTGGACACGGTGCAGTCCTATGCTGACCTGCTGCAAAGCAATGATGCCGCCGCGCGGCTGCGACCGATTCAGATTGACGATCTGCTGGGTCGCGATCCGGCCGAGCTTAATTCCGAAAAAATCCGGGAGATGTTAAGCGGGCGCGTGGCCGTGGTCACCGGTGCCGGTGGGAGCATCGGTAGTGAACTCTGCCGCCAGATTCTGCATTATGCGCCGGCTAAGCTGCTATTGATTGAACAAAGCGAGGGGCAATTATTCCTGATCGAACAGGAATTGATCGGAGCCGGCTTCAAGCAATTGATCGTGCCGCTGGTGGCGGATATTTCCGACACGAACAGAATCAGGCATATTTTTGCCGAGCATCAGCCCGCGATTTTATTTCATGCCGCCGCCCACAAGCATGTGCCGATGATGGAAAGCCAGCCGGTGGCGGCGATTAAAAACAACGCCCTGGGAACGGCCCGGCTGGCTCAAAACGCCCTGGACTGCGGGGTAAGAAAATTTGTCCTCATTTCCACCGACAAAGCCATCAATCCGACCAGTGTCATGGGTGCCGCCAAACGCATGGCGGAAATGTTCATTCAGGCGCTCCAAGCGGCCAACCCGGGTAAAACCCATTTTATCTCGGTTCGATTTGGCAATGTGCTGGGATCCTCGGGGAGCGTTGTGCCGACCTTTCAAAAGCAAATCGCCAACGGCGGCCCCGTGACGGTAACGCATCCGGAAATGACCCGTTATTTCATGACCATTCCAGAAGCGGTGGGACTGGTTTTGCAGAGCGGCATGATGGGCAGCGGCGGGGAGATTTTTCTTCTGGACATGGGCAAGCCGGTCAAGATTGTGGATCTGGCCAGAAAACTAATTTTGCTCCAGGGCTTAAAGCCGGACGAGGACATCAGCATCCAGTTCTCAGGCTTGAGGCCGGGAGAAAAGATGTTTGAGGAGTTGAGCTACAACAGTGAAAAAATGAAGGAAACCGGGCATGCCAAAGTCTTTCGACTCTTTACCACGGCACCACAACTGGAAGCCGTTCAAGCGAAGCTGGCGGAATTGGAATCCAAGTTTGCCGAAGTCACCACTGATGATTTAAAACGCCAGATGACCGGGCTCGTGCCGGAATACACCCCGAACTATTCGCAGCCTGAAAGGATGGATGCCGCCAAGATCAAGGAGGCTGGATTAAAGAAGCCGACGACGATTCGAACCTTTGGAAAAAATCTTTTGCCGGAATCCGATTCCGCGTTGTTCCAGCAAAGTTCTTAAATTATGAAATGCCAAATTCATCCCATAAGCCTAGGCAAGTTTAAGTGGCCCGGCCCGTTTACTATTTCCTTGTTGGTGGGGACCACCTTGCCGGGCACGGCAGGGGCGCAGGCAGCATCAAGCACCGACCCCATACCCATCAGCGACAATCCAGTGACTGAGGCGGGTCCGGTGCCTGCCACCGCGTTCAATCGCGGGGATCAGTTTTCCCCGCTTTCCTGGAAATACGGCGACTGGCGCGGCTTTTTCACCTTCACCGGCCAGTTGCGTTATGATGACAATATCACGACCTTGTCCCGGAACACCCTTTCGGACCTGATCGGGGTCGCGGCACCCGCCATCAACCTTGAATATATACCGGCAAAGGTGTCCGAGAACACGATGGTGCATTTGGATTACATGCCGCAGTTCGTCGGGTATTGGCAGTATCGGGAATTCAATACCATCAATGAGCTGGCTAATCTGAATGTCGATTATATCACCGGCCGTTCTGAATTCCGGTTCAGCGACGCGCTGGCGATCACCACGGATCCGGCGGTGGAGCAAACCCAATGGGGGCAGACCACGGAAAACACGACCGAATTTTCCTGGGCTTATCAAGCCACGGAAAAGACTTCTATCACCATCAAGCCGCATCAAGACTGGTCAAAGGTGGAAAACAACCTGGAAGTATGGCAATATGGCATGGGAATGGAGCTGGGTTACCAACTCACTGATAAATTTGGTTTACTGGGCAGTTACGATGTAACCACAGTGAACTCCAGCGCAGGGTTGGACGGTCTTATTCAAGCGTGGCTGGGGGGATTCTCCTGGGAGATCACCGGCCGCAGCCGGTTGGATTTCCGGTGCGGCCTTCAAACCATCTCTCTTGCCGGCAATAACGCTTCGGGCACCGAGACCGCCCCCGACCTGTCCCTGGCTTGGAATTATCAAATCGGCCCTAAAACAACCCTTGAATTAAACCTGGCCTATGACAGCCAGTTTTCAAAATACACGGCCAACCAGCTAAATAAGACGTTGTTGGGACGGCTGACGACGAAGTATGCCTGGACGGAAAAAATGGGCTTGGAACTGCGCGGGGGAGTCCAATCGGTGGAGCAAGCCACCATCCAATCCGCCGGCAGCAATGGCGGGACGTTTAATTATTGGACCACCGGCTGCGGGGTGGTCTATCAATTCAACCAAAGAACCCAATTCCGACTTGATTATGACTATCAAGCGCGCACAGCCAGCCAGCTTTATTCAGCGTATGACCGGGACATCATTCAACTGCAGCTTCAACATCGTTTTTAAGACAGACTCCAACCATAGTTTTATCGTGTGAACTATTACCCTCATAAATTACTGGCCGTCGTTGTCGTGGTGGCCGCGGGTTTGGCCATCAGCCGGGCGGAAGCTCCGAAAATCCATGTCGACGTTGCCGTGGCGACGACGACTGAATACCAGCTGCATCCCGGCGACACCATCCAAGTCCGTGTCTATGGCGAAGAGGATCTTACGGCCAAGGTCAAGTTGTCTGAAACCGGCCGGGTGATCCTGCCGCTGTTGCCGGCCGTCAACTTAAACGGGATGACAATTGAAGCAGCCAAGGTTTCTATCCGGGACGCTTACCAGAAGGAGTACCTGCGCAATCCCGTGGTGACGGTTACCATTGAGGATTACGGGTTGATATATTTCAACGTCCTGGGACAGGTCCGCTCTCCGGGCGTTTATCATTATGCCGCCAATGAGCAGATCAGTCTGGTACAAGCCATCGCTTTGGCGGGAGGTTATTCGCGCATTGGCGAGCCCAGCCGGATTACCATCAAACGAGTCATCAAAGGCAAGGTATCCATCATCCGACCGGACGCGGGTGCCATGGCGGAAAAGGAAAACAGTTCGGTCATCACCATCTGCCCCAATGATGTCATCACCATTGGCGAAACAATTTTCTAACCCGGCTTATCACCATGCAAAATCAATCTGTTAAACCGCTTGTCCCACCGACATCCGGCGGATTCCAAAAGAGTGTTTCACCGGTGGTCTCGGCGCCGGATGGCCTGGACGAATTAAAGCAGTTAAGTCACTCCTTGCGGCAGCATTGGCTGTTTGTGGCCATGGTTACGGCCGTTATTTTCATGGGTGCCTTGGTTTATAGTTTTATAACCACGCCGCTATATCGGACGCAGGCCACGGTTGAGGTGGCGTCCCAGGAGCAGATGGTCATGCATATTGAAGACGTGAACAAAGTGGGCCTGGGCCAGCTCGATGTCATGAACACGTTAGTGGTCAAGTCCACCCGCCCGGCGGTGCTCCAGCGCGTCGTGGCCCTGAACAGACTGACCAATCAGGCGGCGTTCCGGGACAAAAATACTGGGCGACTGCCGTCCGAAATGCAGGTGGTGGGGATGATTGCGGGCCAGGTGAAAGCCCAGTTGCGCCGGAATACCCGGCTGATCGACATCACGGTCGAAAGCGTGGATCCCGGACTGGCCCAGATGATTGCCAACGGGGTGGCCAACCAGTTTATCCGCCAGGAGATCGAGGATCAGGGTACGGTCAACCGGTTTGCCAATGCCGCGCTGATTGAAGAATCCACCCGGCTGCGGAACGTCTTGGAGGAGTCTGAAAAAAAACTGCAGGCTTACCGGGAAAACAGCAAGAGCGTGTCGCTGGGAGACCGGCAAAACATTGTCGATCAAAAGCTGCACGGTCTCGCCCAACAGATAAATGATACCAAGGCCGAATTGACCCAAATGCAGTCGCAACAGGAGCAGGCCGGGCAATTGATCAATGACCTTGACCGCCTTGAATCACTGCCCATCATCAAAGCCGACCTAGCGGTCAGTGCTTTACAGGGGCAGATTGTGCAGCAGGAGACGATCGTCAATTTTTATGCGACCCGCTATACGGAAAAGTATCCCAAGATGATTGAGGCGCGGCAACGGCTGGCGGAACTGAAGAATTCCATCGGAGTCGCCGCCCTAGCGGCTTCGAAAAGCCTTAGTTCGGCGGTGTTGGTATTGAAAGCAAAGCTGAATAGTCTGGAGCAAGCCATGGCTGCCGCCGAACAACGGTCTCTAGAATTAAGCCGCCTGTCGATTGATTACAATATTCTCGAACGCCAGATGGAGTCGGACCGCACTCTATATCAGGCCGTATTGGGGCGAATGAAGGAGACGGATGTGGCCAAGGGCATAGAAAAGACTTCGTTACAAGTCATCGACCTGGCGGGGTTGCCGGCCGAGCCGTTCAAACCCAAACGGCTGCTGATCATGACGGCGGGTTTGTTTGGCGGCCTAATGCTGGGCGCGGGGATGATCTTCCTTATGGGGCAGCTGGGAGGCAGGATCAAGAGCGTGGATCATGCAGAACAGACCTTGCGCCTGAACGTGCTGGCCGTCATGCCTGATGATTTAAAGTTCATGCGGAAATTCTCGAAGTGCATCATGCGGGATGCGAGTCAAACCGCGATGGGCGAAACTTTCAGAACCTTGTGCGCCGCCTTGCAAATACGCTGGGCGGACAGTCTGTGCCGGGTGGTTATGTTTTCTAGCGCGATGGCCGGCGAGGGGAAAACCACGATCGCGGCGAACTATGCAGCCGCCCTGGCCCAGCAAGGTCGTCGCACGGTGCTGGTGGACTGCGACCTACGTAAATGTACCTTGTCAAAAAAATTAGAGATAGCCCCCGGGGCTCCAGACTTATGCCGTTACCTGGCAGGGCGTTGTCGGCTGGAAGAGATAATTTATCCCGGAACCATGGAAAAACTGAGAGTTATTCCGGCGAGCTTTCCCATAGAATCACCGGGAGTACTATTTGTTAGCCCCGGTTTTAATCAATTCATGAAAGAGTTGCGGAATCGTTATGACATGGTGGTATTGGACTGCCCCCCGCTGCTGCCGGTGGCGGACACCTTAAACTTGCTGGCGGTGGCCGACGGCGTGGTTTTGATTGCCAACGAGCGCAGTACCTCGATTAAAGTAATCCAGCGGGCCCTGAGCTTATTGCAGCGGGCAAATGCGTCCGTGTTGGGCCTGGTCATCAACCGTGTTTCCAATGAAGAAGCCTACTACCATTATAAGTATGAATATGAACCCGTCAGAAAGGATTAAGGCGACGACAGCTTTCAAGGCTCATGGTGGTGTAAAACGCCGCCAAAACTACAAACAGGTGCTGGATGGAATAAATTTGAAAGGGAAAATCGAGCGTTGCGTTGAGCAAACCGGTGCCCAGGCTTAACGCAACCAGGCTGACGAAACAGTCTGGTACGACCAGTGAGTGCCGGTTCCAGGGAGAAATAACCACCAAAACACCTGCCCCCAGCACGAGGAGAAAACCACCAAGACCATAAGTCACGAGTGTCTGGAGCCAGTCGCAATGAAGATACACCTGCCAAAGCGAATCGGAATCCGGACGATAGAGTTGATATAGCGCGATAAAACTCCCCGGGCCGGAACCTGACGCCCAATGGTCGTGAAGCATTTCAAAACCCGCCCGGTATAATTTCCACCGTTCAGCGCTATGGAAACCGGCGCGTGCAAACCGTTCGGACCAGCCATGCCAGTTTAGCGTCAGGCCGGCCAGGATGGGTAAGAGAACGACACCGGCCAGAATCGATTTCAATTTAATTCCACGGCTGGCCTTCAGCAAAATCACCGTGGCAAACAAAATGGCCAGGAGATTCACCGCCAGCGAGAGACGGCTCTCCCAAAAAAAAGGACAGATCATCATGGTCAGGGCGAAAACCAGCAATCCCCAGCGTCCGAGATTCAAACCGGCGGCGGGCGGGTTACTTCGGGCGTTGACCAGCAGGGACCACGCCGCCAGCCCCAGCGGCCAGACGAGTTCAAGATATTGCAGTCCGTTGCTGCGATAGGCATAAGGGCCGAACTGCATCCAGGCCTCGTAATTAATTTGGGGCTGGACCAGCCAGAGCAGTTTGGGCGTATTTTGCCACCGTTGCAGCAGGCCTACCACCGCCAGCAAAAAACCATTGGTCACAATAAAATAGATCAGATGCCAGGAACGATGCGGCAAAGATCCGGTGTCACGTGAGGAGCCGTTGGAATGACTGTTTCTGGCGCCGGCCAAAAGCCAGTCGCGCGTGGCCCAAAACGTTCCCGCCAAGGCGAAATTTTGCCAGCAGACAAACCAACTGGCATGACGGTCATAGCTGTGAGGCAGCCACGACAGATGCGGCAGGGGATGGAAGGCGGCGGTGGCCGGGTCAAAAGTCGATTGGGCATTTAACGCCATCAGCAGGCTGTAGCCCAGAATGGATAGCGTTGTCCAAAACAGCGCCTGAGTGGTCCATGACCAGGATTTCGCCGGTTTTGGGAACCAAAAGTTTTGAAATAACCAGAGAATTCCCAGGCTGGTGCCGGATATATTCAGTGCCACCACGGCCCAGGTCTGGGTGCTGCCAAAGGCCCACGGGGCAAAAGCCAGGCTAGCCAAGAGCAATATGCCAATGATGCCGTCGAGCCAACCTTGCAAAGGGCCAGGGGATGGACTGGATTTTTTTGGAAATGAATGCATGGGGATTGAATAACCTAGCCGCCGCGATTATTGGCAACTTCCTAGCAGCCAAACCAGCTTAAACTAACAACCAATTATTATTAAAATGAAACTAAAAATAAACCTAAACAATGCAATTTGCGTGTTTTTATTGGCCGGCGGGCTGGTGCAGGCCGCTGAACCGGTCAAGGATGTGCGGCTTTCGGCCATTTGCTGGGGCAGGGGAACCATCGAGATGACCAATTATAATGGGCGATTTCTAAAGGTCGGCGAAGCCTACACGATGGTCGCCAAAGCCTCGGCCGGATGGGTTTTCACCAATTGGACCGATGGTTACAATCTGCCGGTAACCAATCACCCACGCCTGACGTTCGTGATGAAAACCAACTCTGCCTTCATTGCCAATTTTATCAGGCATAGGCTGCCTGTCGGGAATCTGGATGGCGTTGGCTTGGCCGATATTCCGCTCCGAGTGCTCGCGGCGGTGAATGCCGCCCCCCCGGGTGAGCGGGCTAATGTTTTGGATAGTTGGATTATAACCGTGGCCGCCGTAAAAACATCCGCCTTGGCCTCAGTCATCACCACCGTGGTGACGGCGAATCCGGAACTGCTCGCCGATGCAGTGACATCCGCCGTGGCCGCCAGTCCTGCCCAAACATTTACGCTGGTTTATGCAGCAGCCAGAACGCCGTCGGCCAGCCTGCCGGCCGTGGTCGCGGCCGCCTGTCTGGGTTCGCCCAAGATGGATTATCAAATTGCCCAGGCCGCACTGGCCGTGGATCCGACCGCGGGTGCGGCAATCCTACAAGCCATCATTGCGACTATTCCGGAATTATCAGACGCCATAACCAGACGCTGGTCCAATACCAGCGGAACCCTTACGGTCAACAAAACTTTGGCCATCTTGTCACAAAGCATGACCGCCATAGATTGGCCAATCAATCCCGCACCGCCTTATCAACCGCCTCATGATTATTCCCAACCTTGATTATACCCGGAACCGATAACGTTGCGTTTAAGAGTCTGTCTAAAAATTCCGATGAGTGCTGTTTTCGTTCTGAAGGCTCTAAATCCATGAATCAGATTGCCTACAACTTTGCTGATAGCATTAAGTCGAATCGTAGCCGCTTCATTCTGGCAGCCATTGGTTTTGCCCCGCTCCTTTGGAATTATGGCGGAATGCTATGGAGCCGTCCGGCTTATCAGTTCTTTCCGTTGGCCCTGGTAGCGGCGGGAATGCTTGCCTGGCGGTCGGCCGGACAGATGGAGCAGCCACTATCGCCGGGAAATTTGCAGGCGACTCGGATTTTGAGGCTTACCACCGGACTTTTGTTTACGCTGGCCTGCTTTTTATGGTCACCCTGGCTTGGGTATGTCACAGGGTTGCTGGCCGTGGTCGCAGTTTTGTGTGGCTTTGGCGGCAGGACGCTATTGCAGTTGTTTTTACCGTCCGGCCTGATGTTGCTGACGATTCTGCTGCCGCCGCTGGGTTGGGATGAAATCCTGACGCTTTGGCTGCGCACAGTGACAGTAAACTCCAGCAGTGCGCTGCTGGATTGGCTCAAGGTAATTCATGTCCAGGATGGAAATGTTCTGCTATTACCCGGTCAAAAACTTCTGGTGGAAGAGGCCTGCAGCGGCATCAACTCGTTTATTCTGGGCAATGCCTTTTGCCTGTTCTGGCTGCTCTGGCAGCGGCGTCCGTTAAGTTGGCTGATGTGGTTCATTCCCGCCGCCTCCGGCTTTGTCATGCTCGGCAATGTGTTCCGTATTACTGCCGGCGCCACGGCCAGTTACTATTGGCAGCTGAACCTGCTGGGTGGACGAACGCACGAAATTTTTGGATTGCTGTTATTGCTGGGTTATTGCGGCCTGATAATCAGCTTCGATCAATTGCTGCTCTTTTTCACGCAATCATTCCTGTGGCCAAAAACAAATGAAACGTTGATTAGTAATATACCAGCTACGCCGGTTGGCCAACCGGTTTTGAGTCGGCCCACCAAAGTTTCCGGGTTTGGATTCAAGTATGCGGGTGCGTATCTAGCATTAGTAGGGATCAGTGCCTGGATCATTCGGGCCATGGCAGGAAACAGTCACGATGCAGCGAACCTGCCCAGTTTTACTTCGACGCCGGATTATAAACTGACGCTGCCAGCCAGTATTGCGGGCTGGCAAAGGACGGACGCTGATACGGGCAACCTGGTGCTGGCCCAGGTTTTCGGGGTGCGATCACGCATCTGGCATTACCAACGCGACGGTGGCGAGGCTTTGGTGGCGGTGGATTATCCGCTGCCTGGATTTCATAATGTTAAAAGCTGCTACATGAACGCCGGCTGGAAGGTGCAGAATGAAGAGCCGGTGATGCAGGGGAAAAACCAAATAGACCTGCATACTATCAAGCTTACCATGAAGCTGTCATTGACTTATGCGATGGTGCTTCATTCCGTTATGAATGATCAGGGAGCCTGGCTTTTAGACGCAAATGTTCCCGGGCATAAACCGGATTTATGGCGAAAGCTTTTATGGGACGAACCGGTGCTCCCCAAACCCGTTCAGGCAGGCTATCGGATACAGCTTATCACTGGCGGTTACGAGCCTTTATCCGAGGCGGAGATGGCCAAAGCCCGTGAGTTGTATTTTTCCGTCCGCCCCTTGCTTGCCGCCCAGCTGGTCAACCAGTTGCAGTCGTTGGCGAAATAGAACCATGCTCGCACAACTTAATGATTGGGTAGCCAAGCGCCAGTGGAACCACTTCGTGCGCGGACTTCCCGCCCTGACGGCTGGTGTCATGCTGGGGCTGGCGATATTAATGATTTGGGCCAACCACCGGCAAAGCGACCGGTTGGATTATCAATACCGGCACCGGGCTTTGGTTGCATTGCAGGCGGGCAGGTTTGAAGAGGCGCGGGTGGCCTGCCTACGTGAATTATCCAATGATCTGGGCGAATCCGACCGACTGCAGACCGTCTATCAACTGGCGCTGACCCTCAGTGGTCTGGGCCAAAAGCGGGAGGCGGTGGCCTTGCTGACACATGCCGCACCGCTTGATCGGCCCGGCTCCCTGCCGGCTCATATATTGCTGGCGCAAATGTTTTTAAATGAGGGGTTGGTGCCTGACGAGAACAATCTCAAACTTGCCGAACAGCATTTGCTCAGCGCTTTAGCCCTGGATCCGCAGTCATCTGAAGTCAACGAACTGCTCGGACGCTATTACATCAACACTCACAATTTAACCAAGGCGCGGGCGCGGTTGATGGAAATCTATCCGGCAAAAACCGAAGCCGCCCTGTTGTTGGCGATCACCTATGCTTTGGAAAAGGATAAGGATACGGCCACGCTCTGGGCCGACACGGCCATCTCCGACTACAGCCTGAAGCTCAAAAACTCCGCCCCCGGCGACGATCCCACCGCCCGACTGGGATTGGCGAGTGCCCTGATGGTGGAAGAGAAATATGCCCAAGCCATCGCTGCGCTGGAGCAGGGACAGCGCCTTGCCATCAATCCAGCCTACGCATTAACTATCGCGGACGACTGTGCCACGTGGGCAGATCGGATTGCAAACACTTCTCAAAAAAATGCCGCCGAACGGTTGCGACTCATCCAAAAAGGCCTGACGAATTCGCCGCAAAACATAAAATTACAGATGCAACTGGTGCAAGCTGCCCGAGAGGCTGATCAGGCTGGTCAGGCCGCCAAAACACTTTTAAATCAATCGATGGCCTTGGCCAAAGGGGAAGCCGCCGCCGACTGGCATTTTTTATTGTGGACGGATGCGCGAGAGCGGGGTGATTTGATTGTCGCCCGACGGCAGCTCCAGATTGCCTACGAACTGGCCCCCCAAGTGCCATTCATCCGGAATGATCTGGCGATGGATCTCTCGACCGGTAATCTGGATGATGCGGAACGCGGCTTGAAAATCATTCAATCCGTGGTGGAACAGTTTCCTGAAAACCCACAATATCGGGATACTCGGGGGCGCATTCTGGCCCGGTTGGGCCGCAATGGTGAGGCGGTGGCCGATCTGGAACTGGCGGTAGCAAAACTCTGGAATCCGGAGGAAACCCGGCGGGTGCTGGCAAAAGCAAAAACGGCTCTGGGCAAACCTCAATTAACCGAAGCGCCGCACCAGATGCTGAAAAAGGTCAAATCGACGCAATAAAATGCGGTTTTTCAAAAAAAAAGCTGCGCTGGCAGATGAAAAGGTATCGCTTACTGAATTATTGTTCCGGTTTTCTGCTGGCATGCTAAATTGGCCAATATGAATCGGGTTGGTAGAATCTGAATTTGAAATAAATACATATGAAGACAATCAACGCATTGCTTTTGGCCGGTTTGGTGCTTTTCACTGTGAATGCCCGAGCTGATTATGCTTTGTCCACCACGGCGGGGTCGCATAACACGATCGGGACGGCTTTGACAACAATAAATACAGCAAGCGGCACCACTGTTTTTAATATATCGGTTCTCGGCAATAGTGGTTACTATGCAGGAAGCTTGTTTTCTTTATATGAAGTGGACAGCAGCGGTAACCAATTATCGGATAACCTAGCTGGACTATACACAGCCAGCCAAAGTGGTCTGGGCTTCCATCAAGCATTGAACAATGGCACAGCTTATCATTCAACCGTTTCTTGGACACTTGGTTCGGGCTTGGTGAGTGGTTGGTATGCGTTAGGATTAACCGTAAATCAAAGTGCAAGTGCTGGTGGGCTAACGCAAGCTAGCGGGACGGGATTTACTTATTTTTATATTCAACCTACAGCCGTACCGGAACCTTCTCAAGTGGTGGCTGGTGGAATGTTATTGGGCTGCGGAGCACTGGTGTTTACCGGCCGTCGCTGGATGAAGAAGTCGGCACAATAAGTAAAAAAAGGCCTGATATAAAAATCAGGCTTTTGCCTGTTCAGGTTTTCCAAATAGCTCAACCCGGTGATCGCGATCCGTTTGTATCTCGTCCCAATTGATTTCCACCTGCGTTTGTACTCCTAAAAATTCAATTAGCAGGGCCACCCGCGCTTGGCTAGGCAAAATACGGCAGACCATTCCTTCCGTGCCCCGCATGGGACCGCTTTCGATTAGCACCCGGTCGCCGATTTTCAGCGGATGATCCACGTTGGTCACCTGTTCGGTGCCAAAGGCCTCCCTTAATTCACGGATGGCTTCTGCTGGAATCACCGGATAGTGCTGTCCAAAGTGGATGAGGCCGGAAACGCCGGGAGAATAAGTCACGTCCCGCGCGTGTTGCCGCCAGTCAAATTTGCAAAAGAGATAGCCTGGAAACAATGACTCAGTAATCCACTGGCCTTTTCGCCGGCCAACACCGCAATACCGGATTCGGGGCCAAAACGCCTCAAGAAAGTCCACCCGCTTAAGAAAGTCGAAGGCGAACGATTCACGCCGGTTCTGTGTTCTTACACAAAACCAAGCCAACTCGTTTTTAGTCTGATTAGAATCGGTAGCCACTTTGTGCATGCTCCTCTTGATTGCTAAAAATATCCAAAACCACCACAATTTTACCTGCTCAATAATCGCGCGTTAATATGTCCAATTATTGTGCGTATTATTTGTCTCAAATTCTTACAAGGTAAGCCAACACTTCTACTGTGTCTAACAAAAATTGTATTATTAGTAAATTTGTTCGAATTGTTATGATAAAGCCATTTCCACTGCGCTATTCCCTGCCGTTATTTCTGTTGCTGTTTGGTGCGGTATTGACCTGCTTTTTTATCGCAGATAGCATCCGGTTTTCCGACCGTCATATTGAGGCGGAAGCCCGTATGAATCTCAATTCGCTGGGGGAACGCTTCGCCACCCAGCTGGAATATTATTACAGCCATAATGAGGGGGAGTTTATTGCGAGCGGCAATGCGCTGATTAGCCGGATACCGCATCTTCGCAGTAGTGCGATTTTTGATGAGGCAAATCATCCGCTGGTCCCAACGCGTGCCAGAATAAAGCCGCCGGCGGATTATCTGTCATTTGTGCTGGCCCGAAAAACCTTGCTGCCGCAGATTCAAACGAGTGAAAACAATCAGATCCTGACCGGGGCGTTTCCGTTTCGGCTGGGGCCGGGGCACTGGGGGATATTAAATTT
>Ga0007872_1000157_pt1 | contig 13576 bp, 14 predicted proteins | sample CryBogCBH29Jul08_FD_55002 | JGI IMG/M metagenome (GOLD analysis project Ga0007872, IMG submission 55002) | Freshwater microbial communities from Crystal Bog, Wisconsin, USA - CBH29Jul08 | ecosystem: Environmental > Aquatic > Freshwater > Lake | place: Crystal Bog, Wisconsin, USA | collected...
ACGATCCGCTTGAGTTGGCAAGGTCCGTATACCAAGTTTGATAACTTGGCGATGGGATCGGTTGGATACTCTTCAGGTGGTTACGAGCCGTTCTAAAGTGCAATCTAACTTACCAAATAAAAAGCCTCGCAATCAAATGAACTGACGCGAGGCTTTTTTAATGCAACGGAGTAAATAGATATTACTTGCCGCCTTCACACTTCTTGATGGAGGCTGCCTTGGCAGCACCATAGAGTGGTTTGCCATCTTTGCTAACCGCTTTGGCTTCGCAACCTAAATCTGGTTTTGCATCGCCCAGACATTTTTTAATGGAAGCATCTTTAGCTGCGCCATAAATTGGCTTACCGTCTTTGCTAACCGCTTTTGCTTCGCACTCGGATTGAGTAAACGCAAAGGATGATGCTGAAAAACTGAGTGCAATGCCGATAACACTTAAAGCAATGATGATTTTCTTCATGTGACATTCTCCTTTAGTGAAATAGGCGAAGTGCCCAGTTTCCTTACGTTAATGTAACCAAAACTAGAACAGTTTGGTACTTAGTGTTAACTCTATGTGCCGTTCAGCATGCCACTAAGGCGTAAATCTTCTCGCCTCAGTAAATCTAGCGGCCCAGTAAGGGTTCTCAATCTGCTCTAGACGTACGGTGCCACCAGCACTTGGGGCATGTACAAATCTGCCTTGGCCTACATAGATGCCAGCATGGGAGTATTTCTCGCCAGTGGTGTTAAAAAATACGAGATCACCTGGGGCAGGAGGCTGATTCTCAATACTCCTCCCTCTAGCGCTCATTAGTTGAATCGTGCGCGGTAGCCTAATGCCAACTGCTTTGTTATAGACATAGACAATAAGCCCGCTGCAATCAAAGCCACCCTTTGGGGTATTGCCACCATAGACATAGGGAACACCTACGAGACCTACTGCCGCAATAGAAACATCTTCTGTACCGACTGTAGTNTCTTGCTTAAATTGTGNAACNTTGCTGGCNTTCGATTTTGAGCTAAATGTGCTACACCCAGAAAGTGCAAGAAGGGCGCAAATAAAAATGCCGCACCCAATCAGAGTGCGGCATGTAAGAGCTTGCTTAGAGTGCGTCGGCTGCATGATCCGCAAGACGTGAACGCTCACCACGGGCAAGCGTGACATGTCCACCATGACGCCAGCCTTTAAAGCGATCCACTACATAAGTGAGGCCTGAAGAGCCTTCCGTTAAGTAAGGTGTATCGATCTGCGCAATATTGCCAAGACAAATAATCTTTGTTCCGGGGCCTGCACGAGTGACTAGGGTTTTCATTTGCTTTGGTGTTAAGTTTTGCGCTTCATCAATGATCACATACTTGCTCACAAAAGTTCTGCCACGCATGAAGTTCATGCTCTTCACTTTAATGCGTGAACGAATGAGTTCTTGCGTTGCTGCGCGACCCCACTCACCAGCATTGTCCTCATTGCGATGAAGCACTTCTAAGTTATCGTCAAATGCACCCATCCAAGGCTGCATCTTTTCTTCTTCAGTACCAGGCAAGAAGCCAATATCTTCACCAACAGGAACGGTTGCACGGGTAATAATGATCTCGTTATAGCGCTTACTATCAAGCACTTGCTCCAAGCCCGCAGCCAGAGCCAGTAAGGTTTTTCCGGTGCCTGCTTGACCTAAGAGTGTGACAAAGTCGACATCCGGGTTCATCAATAAATTCATGGCGAAGTTTTGTTCGCGATTACGTGCCGTCACACTCCAGACATTATTTTTCTGGTGCGAGAAGTCTCTCAAGGTTTGCAAGAGGGCAGTCTTGCCGTTGATTTCTCGAACTTGGGCATAGAAAGGGGTCGAGCCATCTGGATTTTCTTGATAGACGAATTGATTAATCAACATGCTAGGAACACTTGGTCCTGTAACTCTGTAGAACATGGTGCCGGATTTGCTATCGGCCCAGCTCTCCATTGCCTTGCCATGTTTTGGCCAAAAATCTGCCGGTAAGCTCATGACGCCCGAGTACATCAGGTCGCGATCTTCTAATACCTGATCATTGAAATAATCTTCAGCAGGTAAGCCTAAGGCGCGCGCCTTAATACGCATATTGATATCTTTAGATACCAACACCACTTCTTGACCTTTGCGCGTCTGTTGTAGCTCGCTAACCACAGCCAAAATCATGTTGTCACCCTTGCCTTCAGGCAGGCCTTCAGGGAGGGCCTGGGTGGTCAGTTTGGTTTGAAAGAAAAGGCGTCCTGATACATCCTGATTGCCTAACTTGTTGAGGGGGATGCCTCGTCTAGTGAGCCGCTAGTCCCAGCTACCAGTTGATCTAAGGATCTACTAACGGTACGAGCATTACGGGCAACCTCGGTCATGCCTTTCTTATGATTGTCCAACTCTTCGAGTGTGGTCATCGGCAAGAATAGGTCATGTTCGGAGAAGCGGAACAGAGAGCTTGGATCGTGCATCAACACATTGGTGTCAAGGACAAATAAGCTTGGAGGACCAGTGCGAATGACGCGCTTTGGTTTCTCTGGGATGTTCAGTGATTTGCCATCAGTTTTATCAGTGCGAGCAGGGCGACGATCTGCCTTAATTTTTTCGAGAGCTACTTCTGCGGCGGAGAGATCTTCTTGAGTATCGTTAGTCCAATCAGCAGTATGATTTTCCATTACAACTGGTTTTGCTGGGGCAGGGCGTTTCTTTAAATCTGGCGTATGTTTTTGGCCTAATTTAACTTGGTCAGCAATTTGAGTTGGGATGGGGGGCAATGGCATGCAGACTCTCCTAAAAGAAAAAACCGTCAGGCAGAGAGCTTTGACGGTTTGTGATGAAACTGGTTTTCAAGCGGTTGTTGGTAAAACGAAGGGGGTTGCTCGCCGTGCCTGCTGTATATCCAGGCTCTTGAATCAAACGGATTGTTAGTCTTTCCCGTCGGTTACGGTGCATATGACTTTACTTTACCCCAAATTTTGGGCTTTGCAAGCACCTAGCCAAAAATTATTAAAAAAATTAACTAATGGCTTGGGCGGCTTGTAATACCTCTGTCACATGGCCTGCTACCTTAAGTCCGCGCCACTCTTTTGCCAGTTTGCCAGAGGAGTCAAAAAGGAAGGTGCTGCGTTCTACACCGCGCACTTGCTTGCCATACATATTTTTCATTTTCATGACGCCAAAGAGTTGGCATAACTTCTCTTCGGTATCGGCTACCAATTCAAATGGCAACTCTAATTTNCTNCGGAAGTTGTCATGGGATTTGAGGCTATCTCGCGATACTCCCACGATCAANGTATTCGNCTTAGTGAAGGCTTCAATGTTATCGCGGAACTCTCCNGATTCAGCAGTNCATCCAGGAGTCATGTCTTTTGGATAAAAGTAAATAACCAATTTCTTGCCTTGNGCAGAAGCTGGTGTAAATGTTAGGCCTGATGTCGCAGGAATTGCACACTCCGGAATAGATTGTCCGATAGCTACTGTCATGATGATCCCTTTAATAAATGAATGTCTCTACTGCTCTAATGATTTTTTCACTACTGCTTATTGCTTAATGATTCTGCACAATCAACTCACCGCTGCGGTTTGGTATTTCACCCCAGCTCACGGGTAATACCGCTATTTTATCGAGTTGTTTGGTGATATCCCAAGATTGGTGTAATTGACCCATGGTGACCAAGTCATGACCTTGATTTAGCCAGCCTATCAGCAGTTGCTCAAAGGCTGGCAGGAGCTTTTGGCCCTCTAGTTCAGCATGCAATGTAAAGACTTGGTCGTTTGGGTTGCTTTGGGTAATTTCTAGGAGCTTTTTGACTGCCCCGAATTCATCAGCACCATCTATGCCAATAAGTTCATCAAAAGTCGGGAGGGTAGTTGGGTATTGGACGTGTTTAGCCTTCCCAGAAGGAAGTGCTAAGCGGTAAGGCATGAGGTTGGCTTCAGCGCGGCCATCGGATGAGTATTTCATGCCCCATTGATCGAGTTGCTCAAACGCTGCTTCATTCATTTGCCAGCCAGCCGCACCGTAAGTGGCTGGTGGATGCCCAAAGATTTCTACAAAGCGATCCCAAGACTTTTGCATCTGGGCTTTTGTCCATACGGCATCTTTGGTACGTACGGCATCTTGCCATGCCACATGGTCCCAAGTATGAATACCGGTTTCATGACCAGCCTGGTCAATCGCACGCATTTCTGCTGCAGCCTTTTTACCAATATCCGGTCCAGGAAGGAGTACGCCATATAGCAATGTTTTGATGCCGTAATGCTCGACAACGGAGGTGCGACTGACCTTCTTCAAAAACCCCGGACGAAAGACCCGCTTGAGAGCCCATCCAGTGTGATCGGGGCCAAGGCTAAATAAGAAGCTAGCCTTTAGGCCAAAGCGCTCCAGAGTGCGAGCTAAATTGGGAACACCTTCTTGGGTGCCGCGTAAGGTATCAACGTCTACCTTGAGTGCGATCTTTGCCATGAACCTCGGAGCTTATTCTTTGTCGACTAGGTGACGTGCTTTTTCAACATCCTCACGATAGGCTTCAAAAATATTCTTGAGCGCATCGGTCATCGTGGTTGTTGGCTTCCAGCCTAATTCCTGCCTGAAGTTGTTTCTTGAATCTTCACTTGGTTAGCAGTCTTTGCATACTCCGGAATGCTTCTAGCAATCTCTAACATCTGCGTAGCGAGATCGCGCACAGAGTGATTGTTGATTGGATTGCCAATGTTGTAGATCTTGCCGTCAGCGATACCATCTTTGTTATCAATAATCTTCATCAAAGCATCGATGCCATCATCAATATAAGTAAAGGCACGTTTTTGAGCGCCGCCATCCACCAAGTTGATTGGCTCACCGCGAACAATATGGCCCAAGAACTGGGTCACTACGCGTGAAGAACCTTCTTTTGGTGTGTAGATACTGTCAAGGCCAGGCCCAATCCAGTTAAATGGGCGAAAGAGGGTAAAACGTAAACCNTCCATGCCGTAACCCCAAATGACGCGATCCATTAATTGCTTAGAGCAGGCATAGATCCAGCGTGGCTTGTTGATTGGTCCGTAAACCATATTCGATNCTGCAGGATCAAATTCACCNTCTTCACACATGCCATAGACTTCGGATGTAGATGGGAANACNAAATGTTTTTTGTATTTCACGGCTGAGCGAACGATGGGAAGATTCGCNTCAAAGTCGAGTTCAAATACTTTTAATGGCTGCTGTACATAAGTAGCNGGAGTAGCGATTGCTACCAAGGGCAAGATCACATCACATTTGCGGATGTGGTATTCAACCCATTCTTTGTTGATGGTGATGTCACCTTCAAAGAAGTGCATACGTGGATGCTTAACCAAATCACCTAAGCGATCGTTTTGCATATCCATGCCATAGACATCCCAATCGGTCGTCTCCAAAATGCGCTTTGAAAGGTGATGGCCAATGAAGCCATTAACGCCAAGAATGAGTACTTTTTTCATCTTTACTGCCTCGTTTTAATCTAATGAGTATGTTGCTAGTTCGTTGCTGAATTCGTTACTGAGTTGGCTGCAGGAACCATTCTAAAATTTCAACTACCTGGTGGTCGCCGCAAATGCCGAATACCCGATTATCAACCACTTGGATGCCCAGTGCCCCGAGATCGAGATTGTCTGGAAAGGGCCCTTTTAGGGTGGAGCGCGCCACAATCATCTTCCGACCCTGATTCTCGGTAAATGCGCCTGGATACGGGGGTGCTACGGCGCGCACAAGGTCGTGGACCTGTTTGGCAGTTTGTTCCCAATGAATGCGCCCATCTTCCGGTTTTCGACCGCCAAAATAGCTCCCTTTACTCAGCGCATTCGGCTTTTTGGGAACTCGCCCTTGAATGAGTTCTGGGAGCGCTTGGTGGATGACCTCGACAGCAGCTTTGCTGACCTTGCCAAAGACATCGGTGGCGGTTTCATCTGGCCCAATGGTGACTGCGGATTGACCAACAATGTCGCCTGCGTCAGGCTTGACTTCCATGACATGCAGGGTGGCACCAGTTTGAGTTTCTCCGTGAAGAATGGCCCAGTTCACTGGAGCGCGACCACGATATTTAGGTAGAAGGGAGCCGTGCATATTGAGAGCGGCAATCTTGGCACAAGCAAGTAGCTCGGCCGGAATCATATGGCGATAGTAGAACGAGAAAAGATAGTCTGGTGCTAGCTTCCGAATTCTAGGAATAAGTCCCGTCAACTCGCTTGCTGTTGGGGTGAGGTAGGGAATCTGTTGATCTTCGCAGAGTTTGGCAACACTACCAAACCACACATTTTCATTGGGATCATCTTGATGGGTTAATACCAAATCAATCTGAATACCGGCACCGATCAAGGCCTTTAAGCAATTGACGCCTACGTCATGATAGGCAAAGACGACTGCGTGCAATTATTTTTTCTCTAAAACAGTTTGCACCACATAGCGTGGACGTTGTCTGACTTGTTGGTAGATGCGGCCAATGTATTCACCTAGTAAACCGAGCCCAAAGAGCATCACGCCAATGAGGAAGAAGGTAAGCGCGAAAAGTGTAAACACACCCTCAACTTCAGCTCCTAATACAAAAGCGGCGTATCAGCAAGTAGACAAACAGGCTTCCCGCAGCTAAAGATAAAAGCATCCCGAGTGCAGAGAAGATCTGCAGCGGCATGACCGAGAAGCCGGTCACCAAGTCAAAGTTCAAACGAATCAGTTGATACAAGCTGTATTTAGATTCACCAGCAAAGCGCTCCTCGTGTTTGACAGTGATTTCAGTTGGGTTGGCAGCGAAGGTATAGGCCAGTGCCGGAATAAAAGTATTGCTTTCATCGCATTGACGTACCAGGTCTACGATGCGGCGACTATAGCCACGCAACATACAGCCTTGGTCGGTCATGGTGATGTGGGTAATGCTTTGGCGCAGTTGATTCATAGCGCGTGAGGCAAATTTTCTGAAGAAGCTATCGCGACGATTTGCGCGGATAGTGCCCACATAATCATGACCCTTTAATAACTCATTTGTCAGAGCATCAATCTCTTCAGGAGGATTTTGCAAATCCGCATCGAGCGTGATGATGTATTCGCCACGAGCGTATTCAAAGCCGGCCATGATGGCCATATGCTGACCAAAGTTACTGTGAAACAGCACCGCACGAGTAACGTCTGGGCGCAGCTCAACTTGTTTTGCTAATAATCCAGCGGAGCGATCTTTGCTGCCATCATTCACAAAGACTACTTCGTAACTAATATTGCGTTTTGCTGCCAAAGTATCTAGCGCTGGATAGAGGCGATCAAACAGCGCCTGAAGTCCGTCTTCCTCGTTGTAAACAGGAATAACGATGCTAAGCGTTGGGGTAGCGGCTAAATTGGCAGTCATGGTGCAATTTTGCCTGATCTTACTGATCAAGCCTATTTATTGTGTACAACTAGTTTTTACGGTGTTTTTTCAGGATGCCACATAAGCCCTGGGCGATACGAGGCACATCCCCATCAGTCATTCCAGGAAAGAGGGGGAGGGTCAAAATAGAGCGTCCGATACGTTCTGCAGTCGGAGTATTAATAGCTTGGTAGCCTAAATTCTTGTAGAGAGTAAAGCCAGTAATAGCGGGGTAATGCACTCCGGTACCAATACCCAAGTCTTTGAGTTCGGTCATCACTTGGGCGCGATCTACATTGAGTTGGTCTAGTGGCAGGATGATTTGAAACATATGCCAATTACTCTCTGTGAAATTCTCAGGAGGTAGTTCTAATTGAAGATCTTCGATGCCAGCGGATTTCATTTCAGCGCGAATGACATCAAAGTACTGACGCGCTAAATTGCTTCTACGGGTTTGAAACGCAGGAAGCTGTTTGAGTTGATGAAGACCAATGACCGCATTAACATCAGTCAAATTATCTTTACCACCGAGCACGTCTACATCCATGCCATCCATGCCTTGGCGGGTTAAGCCTTGCAAGCGAAATTTCTCGGCAAGCTTTGCTTCATCCAGATTATTAAAAACCAAGCAACCACCTTCAACCGTAGAGAGGTTTTTGTTGGCCTGAAAGCTAAAGCTCACTAGATCCCCAATGGCGCCAATCTTTTGGCCTTTCCACTGCGAGCCAAAGGCTTGCGCAGCATCTTCAACCACCCGCAAATTGTGTTGCTTGGCTAGCGCATAAAGTTGATCCATGTCTACAGGCAANCCAGCCAAATAGACCGGCATGATGGCNCGNGTCTTAGGGGTAATNGCAGCGCTCACTTTACTCAGATCAATATTGCGAGTGATTGGATCAATATCCACGAATACCGGTTTTGCTCCGACACCTAAAATGACATTGGAAGTAGCGACCCAAGAAATTGGAGTGGTAATGACTTCATCGCCTTCACTGATACCCAGCACTTGAAGAGCAATCTTCATGGTAGCGGTGCCGTTGGCAAAGCAGCGCACAGGACGTCCGCCAAAATATTCACTTAATGCGGCCTCAAATTCAGCGAGCTTAGGACCAGAGGTCACCCAACCCGAACGAAGTACTTCGCCAACGGCATCAATCGTTGCTTGATCGAAGCTGGGTCGAGTAAAAGGAATGAATGGCAGTGCTGACATAGATGGCCTTATTGTTTTGTGGGGCTTGCTGTATCTGGGTGCTTCACAATGACTCTGCGCGAGTCTCTGCCGACCTCTTGCATTGGCAGGCCTTGTTTTTGTAACTCAATGTATTGCTCTGGAACCATGAGGGCATATGCGGTGTCATCCTCTTTCCAGCGCGCGGTAAATGCTTCGAGAGTTGGCATCCATAACTGAGGCTCTTGCTGCACGCCAAACTCGAGTTCATCTGGAGATGCCACCATGATCATAGTTCTACCTAAATAGAAAGGAACCGTATGGTCCAAAATATTCACGGAATAGAAGTTCACCTTTTCTGGGATATCTACTTTTACTTGTTCGACTAAATCTATTCCTGATACGGCGCGACCGAGAGTTTCGTGACCAGTGCCGGCGATGATGGCGCACAGAAAAAAGCCTCCAGCAAAACTCGTGAGGCTGAGCAGCCCGTTTCGTTTACTTTTCCATGCGGCCAATAAGCTAAAGATTATCAGGGCTACTAATGCTGCAATGATCCACAGGGTGTACTGCGCATACGCCAGGATTTCATCAGGTCTTGCTTGTCGGCTAATTTCTGAGAGGAAGAAGAAACCAACTGCACCCAAGACCGTAAAAGCAAGTGCTTGCAATCTCCAATTCAATCCAAGTGAGTTGTGTTCGCCCAGGAGTTGATCAAGTCGGGCTCCAATCAGTATTGCCAACGCTGGGAAAATCGGAATAATGTAACCCGGTAACTTGGAGTGTGAAACGCTAAAGAAAGCGAAGATCACGACAGACCAACACACCAATAACCAGCTACTGGAGAACCCACGCCAGCGCTCACCCCATGCTTTAGCCATGGCTCCTGGCAGCTGTAATACCCAAGGTAGCAAACCAATCATCAGGAGGGGGGCAAAATAATAAATAGGACCTGTTCGACTGTGAGCATCTTGTGTGAAGCGTTGCAAATGTTCGTGAATAAAAAAGAATTCTAAAAATTCAGGATTGCGTTGCGATACCAAAACAAACCATGGCGCAGAGATGATGAGGAAAATAATAGTGCCACTTAAAAGATGCAGACGTTTCCAAATCTTCCAATCCCAATTGGTCAATGAGTAAGCAATAAACACCATGGCTGGAATAGCTGCACCAATCAGACCTTTGGATAGCGTCGCTAGCGCCATGAAAGCCCAGCAAAGCCACATCCAATGACGCGTAGACGATTTACTTTGTGGGGACTGCGCCAACAATAGACTGCACAGCGCCGCCACTAAAAATGCTGACAGACCCATGTCCAGGGAGTTCATGTGCCCACTGATGACCCACATAGGGCTGGATGCCAAAACGACTGCGGATAAAAATCCTGCTCGTGCGCCATACAACTTGGCACTGGTTAGGCCGACAGCAATAATAGTTAAAAATCCAGTCAGCGCAGTCCATAGTCTGGCTTGCCAATCCCCAATACCGAATGCTTTGAAAGCAATAGCAGTAGCCCACACTTGCAGTGGTGGTTTCTCAAAATATTTATAGCCGTTGTAACGCGGAGTGACCCAGTCACCCGTGACTAACATCTCGCGCGCGATTTCTGCATAACGTCCTTCATCTGAAGGAATTAAATGCCGGTAATTTAAAGTGCCAAACCAGAGGAGTGCATAAACCAAAGCCAGCAGGAGAATCTTGCTGGGGTTTAAGAGGTTCAACTGCTTGGTTTGGCCTAATTGCATTCGTTGGCTTCCACAATCAGGGCTAATAAGACTTGCCGACCTTCACCAACCAATATGTTGTATGTCCGGCAGGCTGCCTGAGAGTTCATGATCTCAAACCCAATCTTGGCTGAAATGAGGGCTTTTAGGAGTTCTGGCTTGGGAAAGCGCTGTTTAACGCCTGTGCCAATCAGGATTAATTCTGGCTTTAGAGCAAGCATTTGCTCAAAATGGCCCGGTTCTAGGGCTTCAAATGCCTTGACGGGCCATTCTGAGATAGCCCCGTCTGAGCTAATCAAGACTGCGTGTCTATAGGGAGTCTTGTTGATCTCGACGTAGCCGTCACCATAGCCGGTGATCGTATTGGCTCCGGAATGGGGGTCAGATTGAAGCTTCACATGCACTCTCTGTCATAATTATATGGATTATAGCTAGCTGTTTTTTCTCAGATTTCAAGAACTTACCTTTAATTTATTGTGAAACCGATCCTAAAGTCCGAAAAACTCAATAACGTCTGTTATGACATACGTGGGCCAGTGCTCGAGCTTGCTCAGCGCATGGAGGAAGAGGGTCAAAAGATCATCAAATTGAATATCGGCAATGTGGGGGTATTTGGCTTCGACCCTCCCGAAGAGATTCAACGCGACATGATCCGCAATTTGAGTAATGCATCAGCGTACTCCGATTCCAAGGGAATCTTTGCAGCCCGCAAGGCAATCATGCAGTACTCCCAGGAAAAAGGCATCCAAGGCGTGACTTTGGACGATATTTACACCGGTAATGGCGTTTCTGAGCTCATTGTGATGTCAATGAATGCATTGCTCAACAATGGTGATGAGGTGCTGGTTCCCGCTCCGGATTATCCGCTTTGGACTGCTGCTGTGAGTTTGTCTGGTGGATTGCCAGTTCACTACCTTTGTGATGAATCAAAAGAATGGGCACCTGATTTAGCAGACTTGCGCAAAAAGATTACGCCGCGCACCAAAGCGATTGTGGTGATTAATCCCAACAATCCAACAGGTGCTATTTATTCCAAAGAAGTATTGGTCGAATTAACTGAGATTGCGCGCGAACATGGTTTGATTTTGTTTGCCGATGAGATTTACGACAAGATGCTGTATGACCAAGAGAAACATCTTTCCTTGGCGTCTTTATCTACTGATGTCGTCATCATTACTTTCAACGGTCTATCCAAGAACTACCGTTCCTGCGGCTATCGCGCTGGCTGGATGGTGGTATCTGGTGATAAAGAAATGGTGCGCGACTATATTGAGGGGCTCAATATGCTCTCCTCAATGCGCCTGTGCGCCAACGTGCCAGGGCAATATGCGATTCAAACGGCGCTTGGTGGCTATCAAAGTATTAATGATTTAGTAGGCGAGGGTGGTCGTTTAGCAAAACAGCGCGATCTTGCTTGGAAACTTATTACAGAAATTCCGGGTGTGACTTGCGTCAAACCTAAATCTGCTTTGTATCTCTTTCCAAAATTGGATGCAGAGATGTATCCGATTGAGGATGATCAGCAATTCATTGCTGATTTTCTGAAAGAAGAAAAAGTGTTATTAGTTCAGGGATCTGGATTTAATTGGGCAAAGCCTGACCATTTCCGTGTTGTGTTCTTGCCCCATGAAGATGTGTTGAAAGAGGCTATTGGCCGGCTTGCACGTTTTCTGGAGCGTTATCGTCAAAAGCATGGTCGTAAGACTTCTTCAACTGCAGCAAAGGCATCATGAAACCGATTCAAGTAGGTCTGTTGGGTATTGGCACTGTTGGTGGTGGTGTATTCACCGTTCTCGAGCGTAATCAAGATGAGATTCAACGCCGCGCTGGCCGTGGTATCCGCATTCATACTGTTGCAGACCTCAATGTAGAAAAAGCGAAAGAGTTGGTCAAGGACCATGCATTGGTTGTGAATGACGCGCGTGCCGTGATTAACAATCCTGAGATTGATATCGTAGTTGAGTTGATCGGTGGTTATGGCATTGCTAAAGATTTAGTGCTTGAAGCGATTGCTGCTGGCAAGCATGTAGTCACTGCCAATAAGGCATTAATTGCAGTACATGGCAATGAGATTTTTAAGGCCGCACATGAAAAAGGTGTGATGGTTGCATTTGAAGCTGCAGTGGCTGGCGGTATTCCTATTATTAAAGCCTTACGTGAAGGCTTAACAGCAAATCGCATTGAGTGGATTGCCGGCATCATCAATGGCACTACGAATTTCATTCTTTCAGAGATGCGTGACAAAGGCTTGGACTTTGCTACCGTTTTAAAAGAGGCGCAACGTTTAGGTTACGCCGAGGCTGATCCTACCTTTGATATCGAAGGTGTTGATGCTGCCCATAAAGCAACCATCATGAGTGCGATTGCATTTGGTATTCCGATGCAGTTTGAAAAAGCACACGTAGAAGGTATTACCAAGTTAGATGCCATTGATATTAAATATGCTGAGCAGCTGGGCTATCGCATTAAGTTATTAGGCATCGCTAAAAAGACAACTACTGGTGTTGAGTTGCGCGTACATCCAACCCTGATTCCGACAAAGCGTTTGATTGCTAACGTTGAAGGCGCCATGAATGCGGTGCAAGTATTTGGTGATGCTGTTGGTACCACTCTCTACTACGGTAAAGGTGCAGGTTCTGAGCCAACCGCTTCTGCGGTGATTGCGGACTTGGTCGACATTGCCCGCTTGCTGAGCGCTGACCCTAAGAATCGTGTTCCTTACTTAGCTTTCCAGCGTGATTCTGTCCGTGATACACCAGTACTGCCAATGGGTGAGATCACCACAAGTTACTACCTGCGCATGCGTGTTGCTGACCAGGCTGGTGTGCTGGCTGATATCACTAAGATCCTGGCGTCGCATGGTGTTTCAATCGATGCACTCTTACAAAAAGAGGCGGATGAGGGGGAAAGTCAAACTGACTTGGTTGCGCTCACACACGAAACTAAAGAGAAAAACATGCTTGCGGCGATTGATGAGATTCAGAATCTTAAAACAGTCGACGGTGAAGTGGTCAAAATTCGTTTAGAAAATCTGTCTTAATACACAATGCGTTACCAATCAACACGCGGTAATAGCCCGCAGCAATCCTTCCTAGAAATTCTGCTGGGCGGATTAGCTCCTGATGGGGGCTTGTATTTACCAATGCACTATCCGAAGGTCACACCAGTACAACTCGATTCTTGGCGCGGCCTGTCTTATGCTGACTTGGCTTATGAAGTATTGAGCTTATATTGCGATGACATTCCAGAGAATGATTTACGTGCCCTGTTGCGTAAAACCTATACCGAGCAGGTCTACTGCAACGGGCGCTCACAAGACAATGCGAAAGACATTACACCTTTACATTGGCTGGGTGAAGAGGG
>Ga0007872_1000169_pt1 | contig 13027 bp, 16 predicted proteins | sample CryBogCBH29Jul08_FD_55002 | JGI IMG/M metagenome (GOLD analysis project Ga0007872, IMG submission 55002) | Freshwater microbial communities from Crystal Bog, Wisconsin, USA - CBH29Jul08 | ecosystem: Environmental > Aquatic > Freshwater > Lake | place: Crystal Bog, Wisconsin, USA | collected...
ACCATAGTAGGTATACGTCGTAGAGGCTACACCCCAGAAAGTATTCGTTTGTTCTGTGAGCGTATTGGGGTCTCGAAAGCAGATAGCTGGATTGATATGAGCACGCTGGAGCAAGCCTTGCGCGATGATCTAGAAGCTAGAGCACCACGGGCTACTGCCGTGCTCAAGCCACTGAAGTTGGTGATTGAAAACTTCGATGCTGCAGCTAGCGAGTCTTGCTCAGCACCTCGTCACCCCCAGCATCCTGAATGGGGTAATCGTGAATTCAATTTCACACGTGAGTTGTGGATTGAAGCCGACGACTTTATGAGAGAGCCTGTTAAAGGTTTTTTAGACTCTATCCGCCCACTGGTGATCAGCCTGGTGGAAGAGTGCGCTTACGTCACGGCTTCGTGATCGAGTGCACTGGTTTTGAAACTGACGCTGCTGGCAATGTCATTCAAGTGAATGCGACGCACTTTGCTGACAGCAAGAGCGGGACACCGGGGTCAAATAATTACAAGGTTAAAGGCAATATTCATTGGGTGAGTGCTGCTGAAGCCATTCCAGCTGAAGTGCGAATCTACGACCATCTCTTTAGTGATCCGCACCCTGATAGCGGTGATAAGAATTTCTTAGACGCTATCAATCCAAATTCCAAGAAAACCATCACTGCTTACCTAGAACCTTGCATGAAAGATGCCAAAGCGGAAGATCGCTTTCAGTTTGAACGTCACGGCTATTTTGTCGCAGACCAATCTGATTCAAAACCTGGCAAGCCAGTCTTCAATCGCGCAGTCGGCCTCAAGGATTCTTGGAAATAGTCTTCAAAAATACTGCCACGCTGGGATAGCGTAGCGGGGTTTTGAGTTCGGGCAATCGAGTATTGGTCACACGCCTGGATTCACGCATAAACGACCACAGCATTGGACTGACTATTTTCTGCAACTCTGCTGCAGGTATTCGCGCAGGCCGCTCCAAACCAAAAGCATCTGCCACCTCGTCAAAGTAATCCCCCATTTTGGTTTCACCGCCGTCACAGGCATTGATAACCCTCTGAGGTTTGCCGTGATACACCGCAGCGCAAACTAAGCGGGCCAAATCATCACTTTGGATGTGATTTGAATACGCATCCTCATCCGATATTAGCGCTGGCGTCCTTGCTTGCAAGCGCTCGACTGGGAGGCGATTGGCAGCATAAATGCCCGGTACGCGCAGAATCGTGACAGCGACACCATGAGCTGGTCCCCATAGGCGTAAGACCCGCTCAGCATCGACCCTCCGCTTTGCTCGCTCACTTTGAGGATTTACTGGTGTTATCTCAGACACTCGACCCCCTTTATGGTCACCATAGACCCCTGTAGTACTCACATAAATGAGGCGACTGAGGCTAGCGGGCCCTTGGGCTAAAATTCGGGTCAGGTTGCGGGTTCGGCTATCACGATGACCTATGTTCTGGGGTGGCGCCAAATGAATCACGGTTTCCGCCAAACCACTTAAACGCCAGAGAGTCTCTGGCTTGTCTAAGTCCCCCAAAATAGGAGTGATGCCAAGTCCCCTCAATTCTGAAAAACGGCTTTGCTGCGAAGTGAGCGCAAAAACGCGATAGTTCCGACAAAGCTGTTTAGCTACGCGGAGACCAATGTCGCCACAGCCAATGATCAGGATTCGGGGTTTACCAAAAGATTGCATAAGTGACATCGTAACGATTTATTGAAAGGAATGAGAGTGTCCTACCAAGTCACGCTCAAAACGAGCGGCAAACAATTTACTGTGAATCAGGATGAAACTGTCCTGGAAGCTGCTCTGCGCCAAAATATCAATTTACCCTATGGCTGTAAAAATGGTGCCTGCGGATCTTGCAAAGGCAAAGTCCTAGAGGGTCAAGTTACCCATGGCCAGCATAGCGAAAGCGCCATGTCACGTGCCGACGAAACTGGCGGCGCTACTTTATTTTGTTGTGCCCACCCCCAATCCGACTTGCTCATTGAGGCTCGCGAAGTACAAGGGGCTGGAGACATTGCGATTCGCAAAGTGCCTTGTCGCGTCAATGCGATTTCCAGACACGGCAGTGATGTGGCTATTTTGAAACTCCAACTGCCTGCTTCTGAACGCTTTCAGTTTCTAGCGGGTCAGTATCTCGAATTTCTACTCAAAGATGGCCAACGCCGGGCCTATTCCATTGCCAATGCTCCAGAGCAAGAAGGCCCACTAGAGTTGCATATTCGTCACCTGCCAGGTGGACTGTTTACAGATTTTGTCTTTGCTGCAAAAGATCCAGCGCTCAAGGAAAAAGATATTCTGCGTTTTGAAGGCCCGCTAGGTAGCTTCTTCCTAAGAGAAGACTCCAAGAAGCCCATCATCTTTGTAGCGGCCGGCACTGGCTTTGCCCCCATCAAATCCATCATTGAACAAATGCAGGCGAAAAAGATTCAAAGGCCTATTTCCCTGTATTGGGGTGGACGTCGTCCGAGCGACCTCTATATGAATAGCTTATGCGAGACCTGGGCACAAGACCTGCCTGACTTTAAATACATCCCGGTGATTTCTGATGCACTCCCTGAAGATGCCTGGGATGGTCGTAGTGGCTTTGTGCACGAAGCAGTGATGACGGATCACCCAAACCTCAAAGACTTCCAGGTCTACGCTTGCGGAGCCCCAGTCATGGTCAATGCCGCACGTCAGGACTTTTCATCACAATGTCATCTGCCTGAGGAAGAATTCTTTGCGGATTCCTTTACTAGTGCCGCAGATCTTGCGGGATAATAAAATCCTCTTTCTATTTAACCGTTGCAGACAGTCATCAGAATGAATAAGCCAGCCCAGTCCGTAGATGCTCACTCCATTATGTTCATCACCCAAAGACCAGAATTGGTCATGGCTGAGGGACAAGGCTCGTGGCTAACGGATAACAACGGTAAGCGCTATTTAGACTTCTTGCAAGGCTGGGCAGTCAATTGCCTGGGCCATGGCAACCCCGGCATGATCGCGGCACTCAACGCTCAAGCCAAAAAGCTGATTAATCCAAGTCCAGCGTTTTACAACGAGCCGATGATTCGCCTGGCAAATCTACTCACAGACAATAGTTGCTTTAATAAAGTCTTCTTTGCCAACAGTGGCGCTGAAGCTAATGAAGGCGCAATCAAGTTAGCGCGCAAATGGGGTCAACTCAATAAGTCTGGTGCTTTTGAAATCATCACCTTTGATCACAGCTTTCATGGCCGCACGATTGCCACCATGAGCGCTTCTGGTAAACCAGGTTGGGACACGATGTTTGCCCCACAAGTTCCAGGCTTTCCTAAAGCAGATCTCAATGATTTGGACTCAGTCAAAAAACTGGTGACTGATAAAACTGTTGCAGTCATGGTTGAGCCAGTTCAAGGTGAAGGCGGTGTGATTCCAGCGAGCGCCGAGTTCATGACGAGCCTGCGTAAGTTCACCAAAGAAAATAATATCCTCTTGATCGTGGATGAAGTACAGGCAGGTTGTGGTCGCACAGGCACTCTATTTGCTTATCAGCATTACGGCATTGAGCCTGACATCATGACCTTAGGAAAAGGTATTGGTGGCGGTGTTCCACTCGCAGCACTGATGGCAACGGATGCAGTCGCTTGCTTTGTTCCTGGCGACCAAGGCGGCACTTACAATGGCAATCCATTAATGACTGCAGTTGGCATTAGCGTAATTGAGCAACTATTAGCCCCAGGGTTTTTAGACTCCGTCAAAGCCAAAGGCCAATTACTGCGCTCTGAACTCCTTGCCCTCTCTGAAGAATTTGGTCTTGAAGGCGAACGTGGCGAGGGTCTCTTACGCGCCCTCATGCTTAGCAAGGACGTTGGTGGAAAATTGGTAGACCTAGCGCGTGATCGCAGCCCAGAAGGTTTGCTCATTAACTCACCAAGACCCAATCTATTGCGCTTTATGCCAGCACTCAATGTGTCTGATGATGAGATTCGTCAGATGTGCAATATGCTGCGCGAGTTGTTAAAGCAGGTAGCTTAAATATTGCTTAACCCGAATTATTCGCCTACTCACTCACCTAGATAGGCAGTTCGCACTCGTGGGTCTTGCAAAAGCTCTTTACCCGTTCCACTGAAGGTAATTAAACCGCTCTCCATCACATAAGCGCGATCAGCCATCTGCANNGCTAANCNTGCATTTTGTTCTACCAACAAGATCGTCATACCCTTAGCAGCAAGATTGCGAATCACATCAAAGATGGTCTCCACCATGATGGGGGATAAACCCATAGATGGTTCATCGAGCAATAACAACTTCGGCTCTGCCATCATCGCCCTGCCCATTGCTACCATCTGTTGCTCACCGCCTGATAAGGTTCCGGCCAATTGAGATAGACGTTCTTTTAGCCTAGGGAAATAAAAATACACCTCTTCTAACTTGCGCTCAAATGCCTTGGCATCCGTTTTTAAGAATGCCCCCATCTGTAGATTTTCTAAAATGGTCATACGCTTAAAAACACCGCGACCTTCAGGAACCAAACCTAAGCCTAGCTTGACCAATTCATATGCAGGCATGGCTTTTGTCTGCTGCCGATTAAATTCCACCTCACCAGCTGCTGGACTCAATAATCCGGCAACCGCCTTGAGGGTTGAGCTTTTGCCAGCGCCATTTGCACCGATCAAAGCGACTAGCTCACCATCTCCCACCTGAAAATCAATTCCCTTAACGGCATTAATCCCACCGTAAGCGACTTTGAGATTCTGAACTTTTAAGAGTGCCGAGCTCATTACACGGCCCCCTGACCAAGATAAGCACGAATGACTTCTGGATGAGTGCGCACATCTGCTGGCTTACCTGTAGCAATCACCTTGCCATAGTCTAAGACAGTCAAGCTATCGCAAATTCCCATCACGAGACTCACATCATGCTCAATGAGCAAGATCGTTGTGCCATCCTCCCGAATGCGTAAGAGCAATTCACGTAACTCTAATTTTTCGGTGGCGTTCATGCCCGCAGCAGGCTCATCCAAAGCTAAGAGCTTAGGCTCAGTTGCTAAAGCTCGGGCGATCTCTAGGCGACGTTGATGTCCATAAGACAAGTTGCGCGCCTGCATATCCGCATATTCACTTAAGCCAACATACGCCAGCAACAAGCGTGATTTTTCACGAATAGCCCGCTCTTCCTTTTTTGTCGATGGGAAGCGAAAGATAGCGCCGAGCAAGCCAGATCGTTAGAGCGGCAATGACAACCCACCATCACATTTTCAAGAACGGTCATTTCACCAAAGAGACGAATGTTCTGGAAGGTTCTGGCTAATCCAGCTTTAGTGACATTAGCAACAGACTCTGGAGAATAGGCAGCGCCATCAAAAAGAAATATGCCAGCATCGGCCGGATAAAGTCCGGTGATGACGTTAAAGAAGGTGGTCTTGCCGGCACCATTAGGGCCAATTAAGCCCACAATCGATCCGTGTGGGACTTGTAAGCCAACATTTTCCAAAGCCTGCACACCACCAAAGCGTTTGGAGACATCCGTGACATCGAGTAGCAAAGTCATGATGCACTCCGCTTCTGCCAAATGCCGCCAGGGCGATACAGCATGACCAGAATTAAAGCCAAGCCATAGATCAATTGACGAATCACCTCGACATCAACTAGGACATGACCAAATAGAAAATTCTGTACAGGTTGTGCCACACCGCGCAAGACTTCGGGAAAAACAGCCAGCAAGATGGCACCTAATATCACTCCAGGAATATGGCCAATACCACCCAAGACCACCATGGCTAATACGACGATAGATTCCCACAGCGTAAATGACTCGGGCGATACAAAACCTTGGAATGCAGAAAAGAGGACGCCGGCAACTCCAGCAAACGAAGCGCCAATGGCAAAGGCCATTAACTTCATATTGCGCGTATTAATACCCATGGCCTTAGCAGCAATCTCATCTTCGCGAATAGCCACCCATGCGCGCCCAATCCGCGAGTCTTGTAAATGTAAGCACACGATTGCCACAGCAATCGCCAGCAATGCAAATAGATAAAAGACAAGATATAGACCTGGCATCTTGATAAAACCCAGGTCCAAGGTCTTGGCAAAATTAATACCAAATAATTGAATTGGATCAATTGCCGTAATGCCCTTTGGACCATTGGTCAGGTTCAGTGGACGATCCAAGTTATTCATAAAGATACGAATGATTTCACCGAAACCTAAAGTCACAATCGCCAAATAATCGCCGCGTAACTGCAGTGTGGGTAAGCCCAAAACAATTCCAAATACGGCCGTCACAATGATCGCGAAAACGGCAACGAACCATGGTGAAAAATGCATGCCTGCTGGGAAAACAGTGGCAATCGCTTCAAAATTCTGAGGTAAATGCGGAGAAGCTAACAAAGCATAGCTATAAGCGCCCAAGGCATAAAAAGCGATGTAACCCAAGTCCAATAAGCCCGCAAAACCCACCACTACATTTAGACCTAAAGCCAAAACAATGTAGAGCAAAGCAAAATCTAAAACACGCACCCAGTAATTGCCGCCACTAGCGCCCACCACCCAAGGCAGAAGAATCAGAGCAACTACTCCTAGCCACAAATACGTGGCTCGATTGATCTGAGTAAAACGATTAAGCACGGTCCGACACTTTCTCGCCGAGCAAACCAGTAGGACGCAATACTAAAACCAAGATAAGCACGAGAAAAGCAAAGATATCTTGGTAGTTGGAACCAAAGACGCCGCCTGTTAGCTCGCCAATGTAGCCGGCACCCAATGATTCAATTAAACCTAAGAGCAGGCCACCCAACATAGCGCCCTGTAAATTTCCAATGCCACCTAATACGGCAGCAGTAAAGGCCTTAAGCCCAGGAATAAATCCCATATAGAAATGCACATTGCCATAATTACTGGCAATCATCACCCCCGCTAGACCGGCCAATGCACCGCCCAACATAAAGGTGATGGAGATCACACGATTGGGATTGACACCCATCAGTGCAGCAATTTGTGTTTGCTCTGCAGTGGCGCGCATAGCGCGGCCTAGCTTAGTTTTTTCCACTAAGAACAGTAACCCGCACATGACTACTAGCGCAACCACAATGATGACAATTTCTTTTCCGGTAATAGTTGCACCGCTACCAAATACGTCAATAGGGCTTGATGGCAGCAACTGTGGATAGGTCATGGGATTACGCGACCAGATCATCATCGCAATTGTCTGCAGCAGAATTGACATGCCGATGGCAGAAATCAAGGGGGCTAAACGCGGGGCATTACGTAATGGGCGGTAGGCAATGCGCTCAATCAAATAGCTCAGACCGGCGCAGACCGCCATCGTGACCGGTAAGACGATTAAGAGTGTTAACCATCCTGGTAAATCACTTGTGAGACTCAGAATCAACCGCAGCAATGACAACGACACCATGGCGCCGATCATCAATACTTCACCATGGGCAAAATTAATAATGCCCAGTACGCCATACACCATGGTGTAACCCAGAGCAATCAAGGCATAAATGCTACCAAGCACTAAGCCGTTGATGATCTGCTGGAGGAGGATATCCATTAATTCAATCGGGAAATTAAATGAAANNAGNTNAGGTCACAAGATAAGGTCAAAAAAAACAGCACCGCAATTGCGGTGCTGTTTGAGTTGAGGCCTCTTACATCTTAATNACTTCAAGAACTGTTTTCTTTTTGTCTTTAAAGTCGTACAAAGTAATCACGCCTTCTTTCATATCGCCTTTGTTATCAAAAGCAATGTTGCCAATCAGGCCAGTCATCTTAGTATCTGGCATCACCAACAAGATCTTAGAAGGGTCGGTAGAGTTGGCGCGCTTCATAGAATCCACCAAGACATACACCGCATCATAGGTAAATGGCGCATAAATTTGCACATCAGAATTAAAGCGTTCTTTGTAGCGCTTCTGGAAGTCTGCACCCTGAGCCATTTTAGAAAGAGCCATACCTGCTTCAGAGCACACTACGTTCACCACCGCATCACCAGCAAGCTCAGCCAATTTTTCAGTACACATGCCGTCACCACCAACTACTTTGGCCTTAATACCAAGCTCTGCTGCCTGCTTAGTTAATGGACCACCAGTCGCATCCATACCGCCGTACATGATGACGTCAGGCTTAGTGCCCTTCACTTTAGTCAGAATGGCTTTGAAGTCAGTAGCCTTGTTATTGCTAGCCTCGCGGGTAACGACTTTGACGCCAGCAGCTTTAATGGTTTTTTCGAACTCATCAGCTAAGCCTTTACCGTATTGAGTGGAGTCATCAATGATGGCTACGGTTTTTGCTTTCAAGTTTTTGGATACGTAGTCAGCCAAGGCCGGACCTTGTTGCGCATCTGTTGCCACTAAGCGATAAGTCGTTTTAAAACCCTGCTTGGTGTAATCAGGATTGGTAGATGATGGGGAAATCTGGGTAATGCCTGCATCACTATAAATTTTTGATGCTGGAATACTGGTGCCAGAGTTTAAGTGGCCAACAACTCCAGCCACTTTTGCATCAACTAATTTTTGCGCGACTTGCGTTGCTGTCTTTGGATCTTCTGCATCATCCTCAGGCACCAAAGTCAAAACGACTTTTTTACCGTCAATCGTCAAGCCGGCCTTGTTAATTTCTTCAAGAGCGAGGCGTGCGCCGTTTTCATTATCTTTACCCAAGTGCGCAATCGGGCCAGTCAATGGGGCAACGTGACCAATTTTGACCTCAACAGCATCGCTCGGAATCGAGCTAGCTTTGTCGCCACCTTTTCCGCAGCCCGCTAGCATCAATACCGTAGCAGCTGAAACGGCCAATGCACTCTTGATAAATATCCCTTTTGAATCGCTCATCAACAACTCCTTTAGTAAATGCATCAGTTAACTAAGTTTTTAGGTAATGAAAATATTACATCTTCGACAACACCNTCTAGATTTCGCACCTGTCTGGGTCCAAATTCTTGTATGCGCGCCACAATCGCTTGTGCCAAGCTCTCGGGGGCTGAAGCGCCTGCAGTTAGACCTACCCGCTTTTTACCAGCAAACCATTCTGGCTTCAGTTGTTCAGGTGCATCCACCATATAGGAAGGTACGCCTAATTTTTCAGACAACTCTCGCAAGCGATTGGAGTTAGAGCTCGTCGCGCTACCCACGACAATCACNACCTCAACTTGGGGTGCCATAAATTTGACAGCATCCTGGCGATTCTGTGTCGCATAACAAATATCTTGCTTACGAGGCTGAACAATCTTGGGAAACTTTTGGGTCAAGGCTTCAACAATCTCTTTGGTTTCATCTACAGAGAGCGTGGTTTGCGTGACAAAAGCCATTTTTTCATCTGCTGCAAAGGGCAGGCCTGCTATATCAGCCACTCTCTCAATCAAAAACACGCCTTCTTTGACCTGGCCCATCGTGCCCTCAACCTCGGGATGCCCTGCATGGCCAATCATCAACACAGTGAAGCCGTCTTTACACATCTTCACAACCTCAAGATGCACCTTGGTCACTAAAGGACAGGTCGCGTCATATACCTGCAGCCCCCGCTCCTCTGCATCCCTACGAACCTCTTGAGATACCCCGTGAGCGCTAAAGACCACAATGCCACCCTTGGGAACTTCATGCAATTCCTCAACGAAGACTGCGCCTTTTTCTCGCAGCTCATTGACCACATAAACGTTGTGCACAATTTCATGTCGCACATAAATCGGCGCGCCAAAACGTGTCAACGCTTCATCTACGATATGAATCGCTCTATCAACACCCGCGCAAAAACCACGGGGTTGGGCCATCAAAATTTCTGCAGTGTCTTTATCGCTCATCTGGATTTAAAGGATGCCAACGATTTCAGCTTCAAACGTCACCGGCCTTCCAGCCAAGGGGTGATTGAAATCAAACCAAGCACCCTCTTCATTAATCGATTGCAACACACCCGCATATTGAGCGCCGCCAGGAGCATTGAACTCAATCACATCACCAGGATTAAATTGCACGTCGTCATCGCGCCCTTCTTTTAAAGCGCCCAAGGAAACCCACTGCACTAAATCGTCTTTGCGCTCCCCGAAACTTTCTTCCGGCGGCAATAAGGCAGTCTTTTTTTCACCCACACCAAGTCCTAACAACACCTTTTCAAAACAAGGCGCAAATTGTCCAGATCCCATCATCACCGTCGCAGGGCGGTCAATAAAGGTATTGATGTAATCCTCCCCACTGGGCAAAGTCAGCCGATAGTTGAGAGTCAAGTAGGAGTTAGGCAACACCGTAAGCTTAGTCATAAGGTGATTGTATCTAGACCCGTACAAACTATGCACTCCCCGATTTCAGATTGGCCTAAAACAGAGCAGCCCCGAGAGAAGCTCCGCACCCATGGGGCGGCTTTTTTGACTGATGCTGAGTTATTAGCCATTTTTCTCAGGGTGGGGGTGAAAGGTAAGTCAGCCGTAGCCCTTGCCGAAGACCTGCTTCATCACTTTGGAAGCCTGCCAAAGCTATTGAATTCCAGCCCAGAAGAGCTGACGCAAATCCATGGAATGGGACTATCTAAGTGGTCACAAATCCAGGCCGCCTATGAGCTGGTAAAGCGTAGTCTTGAGGAGGGATTGGCTCAAGACTCTATTTTTTTATCGCCCATACATGTCCGAGAGTTCTTACAGGCCAAAATTGGGCGTCTACCCCATGAGGTCTTTCTATGTCTTTACCTGGACTCCCGCTATCGCCTAATCGAGTGTCAGGAGCTGTTTCGGGGCTCAATCACCCAGACCGCCGTATACCCCAGAGAAATCCTCAAAGAAGCTTTGGCCAGAAATGCCTGCGCCCTAATCGTGGCTCACAATCACCCTAGTGGCAACCCGATTCCCAGCGAAGCTGACCAAAACCTTACCCAAACCCTCAAAAACGCCTTGCAATTGATCGATATTCCCCTGCTTGACCACTGCATTGTGAGCGGCAGTGGATTTTTCTCGTTTTCGGATGCTGGCCTTATGAAAATGGTGATAAATGATAGTAAATACTAACTTAACTAATAATTTACACCCCAAAAAGCCTTTTGGCCTGGCAGGGCTCCAAACTAAAGCGCATTGGGGGTAGATCAAAAGGGGCTTAGCCTGATACAATCTTCTTTTTTCGCAATTAATGGAGTCCGTCATGGCAAAAGTTTGCCAAGTCACTGGGAAGAAGCCGATGGTTGGCAACAATGTATCCCATGCAAACAATAAAACGAAGCGTCGCTTTTTGCCTAATCTGCAAAACCGCCGTTTCTGGGTTGAATCTGAAAACCGTTGGATTAGCTTGCGCTTAACCAATGCTGGTTTGCGCGTTATCGACAAAAATGGCATCGATGCTGTTTTGACTGATCTACGTGCACGCGGCGAAATTTAAGGAGCACAAAAATGGCTAAAGGCGGCAGAGAAAAAATCAAATTAGAGTCATCAGCTGGTACTGGTCACTTCTATACCACTTCAAAAAACAAGCGTACAAAGCCTGAGAAAATGGAGATCATGAAGTTCGATCCAACCATTCGCAAGCACGTTGCTTACAAAGAAACAAAGCTCAAGTAATTTACTTACTTGCAGCAAATAAAAAACCCGCTACATCAGCGGGTTTTTTATTGTCCATGACTTGACCAACTTATACGTAGCGACGTAATCGTAAAGAGAAGTCACGCAAACTCGAGAGGCCACTCTCTTCGGCACGCTGACACCAAGTATGCAATTGCGATAACAACTGATCGCCAGTTGCATTAGAGCGACTCCAGATTGCTTGCAAGTCGCGTCGCATTTCAATCATCTTGCGCAACTGTGTATTGCTAGCAATCAACTCTTCAAGCTTTGCCTTTTCTGCTTCGCTTAAGCGGGCTTCATCTTTACCCAACCAGGTGCGCGCATCCTTTAGATGTGAGGCTAATACCTGCATGTGCTGGACTTCATTGCTAAAGAAACTCCGCAGAGTCTTACTATAACGAGCCATGATTTCATAACGGTTGGCAATGATTGCCTCAAGAGTGCCTTGATCTGCGGGGCGTAAGTCGCTCAGCACTGGCTTTGGTGAAGTCTTCTTCACTTTAGCCAAACCAACTGTGCTCATCATCTGAATATAGAGCCAGCCAATATCGAATTCGTACCATTTGTTGGAAAGCTTGGCACTCGTCGCAAAGGTGTGATGGTTGTTATGTAACTCTTCGCCGCCAATCAAAATTCCCCAGGGAACAATATTGGTGGAGGCATCTTCACAATCGTAGTTGCGATATCCCCAGTAGTGGCCAATACCATTGATGATGCCGGCAGCAGTAATCGGAATCCACAGCATTTGTACAGCCCAAACAGTCAGGCCAATTGCGCCAAATAAAAACACATCGATGATGAGCATCAAACCAAGACCTTGCCAAGAAAGGCTGGCATAAACATTGTGCTCAATCCAATCATCTGGTGTGCCATGGCCAAACTTGTCTAGCGTCTCTTGATTTTTGGATTCTGTTTTGTAGAGTTCAGCACCACGAGAAAGAACGGTGCCGATACCGAGGATTTGTGGGCTATGCGGATCATCAACGGTCTCGCATTTAGCGTGATGCTTGCGGTGAATGGCTGCCCACTCCTTAGTAACCATGCTGGTTGTAAGCCACAACCAAAAACGGAAAAAATGGGATGCAATTGGATGCAAATCTAAAGCACGGTGCGCTTGGCAGCGATGCAAAAAGATCGTGACGCTAGCAATCGTGATGTGGGTAACGATCAAGGTGAAAACCAGAATTTGCCACCAAGACCAGTCTAAATATCCGTGCGCAAGCCAATTCAGAAAGAGGTCAAAACTTGAAACTGAAGCTGTGTTCAAAAGGGTGTCCCTAAAGAGGTCTAAACCTTTATTTTAATTCTTCTCAGCCTTCTCCAGCTTCTTAGTTTTCACTTTTTTCTCTTTTAACGCTTCTTTCTCGCCATCCGCTACTGGTACGGACGCTTTCTTTTGGAACACGGCCCCAAAGAAACCATCCGTCCCATGAACATGTGGCCACAGCTGCCACCAAGGGTTATCCGGACTGCAACCAACGGGTAAGGCATCTTTTGGAAAGAGGGGCTTGAGCACCTCAGCCGCTGGAACAACCTCAAAATT
>Ga0007872_1000197_pt1 | contig 12099 bp, 10 predicted proteins | sample CryBogCBH29Jul08_FD_55002 | JGI IMG/M metagenome (GOLD analysis project Ga0007872, IMG submission 55002) | Freshwater microbial communities from Crystal Bog, Wisconsin, USA - CBH29Jul08 | ecosystem: Environmental > Aquatic > Freshwater > Lake | place: Crystal Bog, Wisconsin, USA | collected...
CCCTGCCACTCCTCTTTGCCGGTAACAAGGTGAAAAAGATGTCCGAGGAAGCGGTTATCGAAGGTGGCATCGCAGAGGTAGCTTTCATCGCCACCAACAACGACACGGGCAATGACCCGTTTGAAGAAGTTGTCGTCAGAAGAGCTGAGTGATGAAATCGGGGAGAGAGTGACCGGCAACTGGTAGAGCTCGTTTTCACCGCTTGAGTAACGCACTTCAGTCATCAGCAGCTTTGCCTGATCCATGCCGGCAACAGGTACAGTATCAATAATGGAGATACGCATAATGTTACGGGCTTTGCCGCCAAACCAGCGGCTTGCCTTGTAGTATTCCGGCAGAACATTGGTCTCTAACATTTCGCGGCTTCTGCCGGTGAAGAGGCTCTGCCAGCGGGAGACATTGGCAACCGGCTTTTCGAGAGAGCTGCGGTCAGCGGTATCCTCGGTATCTTTGACAAGCTTCAGCCAGAAATAACCGAAAGCTCCGAGGGCTACCATGTAAGGAGTTTTGCGGATTTTCGGGAAGCGGTTCATGCTGAATACCTCTTCAGGAATGTACCCTTCAAACCCTGAGAGGTCAATCATGACCGCCTGGGCATTTCTGGATAGATTGATCACCGTAAGCATGGTTTCATCCTCATAGCGACGGATAAAGATAAGTGCCTTGGGGTTGCTGACCTGCAGGAACTCGATAGTGCCGCGATTGAGTGACTTGTAGCGACGAGCTGTGGAGATGGCATGACGCATCCACCAGAGCAGAGAGTTGACATTGCTTTCCTGAACCTCAACGTTCAGGGCTTCGTAATGGTATTCAGGATCGATAATGACCGGCAACAGAAGCTGCTGGGGATTGGCACGCGAAAAGCCTGCATTGCGGTCGGAGTTCCACTGCATCGGGGTACGCACACCATCACGGTCGCCAAGGTAGTAGTTGTCGCCCATACCGATTTCATCACCGTAGTAGAGCACTGGCGTCCCGGGAAGGGAGAGGAGCATGATGTTCATCAGCTCTATCTTGCGGCGATCATTGTTCATGAGTGGTGCAAGACGGCGGCGGATGCCGAGATTGATGCGGGCCTTGGGGTCGTTGGCATAGACTCGGCGCATATAGTCACGCTCTTCATCGGTCACCATTTCAAGGGTCAGCTCATCATGGTTGCGCAGAAAGGAGGCCCACTGACAGCCTTCCGGTATTTCGGGAGTCTGATCGAGAATATCGATAATTGGAAAGCGATCCTCTGTGGCAAGAGCCATGTACATCCTCGGCATAAGAGGAAAATGGAAGTTCATATGGCACTGGTCGCCCTTGCCGAAATATGCTGCGGAATCTTCGGGCCACTGGTTGGCTTCCGCAAGCAACATGCGGTTCGGGTAGTGCTCGTCAACATAGGAACGCAGCGTCTTCAGATATTCATAGGTCTGGGGGAGGTTTTCGCAATTTGTACCTTCAGCCTCATAAAGATAGGGTACAGCATCGAGTCTGAGGCCGTCAACACCCATTCCAAGCCAGAAGTCAAGAACGTCGAACAGTGCCTGATGAACTTCAGGATTTTCAAAGTTCAGATCGGGCTGGTGATGGAAAAAGCGATGCCAGTAATACTGACCGGCAACGGGATCCCATGTCCAGTTGGAAGCCTCGAAGTCCTGGAAAATAATACGGGTTTCAGAGTACTTGTTCGGATCGTCGTTCCAGACATAAAAATTTCTCTCAGGTGATCCTGCAGGAGCTTTTCTTGCCCGCTGGAACCAGGCATGCTGGTCAGAGGTATGGTTTACCACCAGCTCGGTAATTACTTTCAGTCCACGAATATGGGCTTCTTCAAGAAACTCCTTGAAATCTTCCAGGGTGCCGTAGTCGGGGTTAACGGTCATATAGTCGGCAATATCGTAACCGTCGTCACGGAGCGGCGAAGGATAAAAGGGAAGCAGCCAGATAGCGGTAATGCCAAGGCTTTCGAGGTACCCAAGCTTCTGGCGTAATCCCTGAAAATCTCCAATACCATCATTGTTGCTGTCAAAAAAGGTTTTGACATGCGCTTCGTAAATAATTGCGTCTTTGTACCAGAGCGGTTCAGGTTGATACATGATATTCTGCTTTGTTAGGTATAGCTAAAAGTTATTAATAATAAAACCGGTTCATGCTGTCATTCAGACGAGTGTTACCCTGAAAATATGCGCTGGCATAGTCCGGGGGTTCACTTCCACATAGTTCCATTCACCGTTCCAGTCGTAGCGTGCTCCGCTCAGCAGATCCTCAACCTTGAACGGATAATCGTGCGAGAGGCTGAACAGCTCAAGCGGGAATCGCAGCCAGCCGCCCTGAGTGTTCGCAGAATCGAGGTTGACGACAGCAAGAATAATATTACTTCCATCATCGCTTCGCTTGAGATATCCCATCAATTGATCGTGCTCCTTGCCGGGTGAAGCCTCGACGCGCACAAAGGTGATGTCGTTGGTCTGCTGAAGTGCGACATTCTCTTTTCTTATCCGGTTGATTCGAGTAATCTCTGCGCGGATATTGCCGGGCCGGTCGAGATCCCACTGCTTGATTTCATACTTTTCGGAATCAAGATAGTCCTCCTTGCTCCCCGGGACAGGGATATGCTCGCACAACTCATAAGCAGGAGCATACATACCGTAGTTCGATGAGAGAGTTGCCGCAAGCACCAGGCGGATAATAAATCGGCTCCTGTCGCCGGTCTGAAATTCATGATGAAGAATATCAGGAGTGTTCGGCCAGAAGTTAGGGCGCATGAAGTGTTTCAGGGGTGATGATGTCAGCTCAAGCAGGTACTCCTGAAGATCATGTTTTGTATTTCGCCAGGTAAAGTAGCTGTAAGACTGGCTGTAACCCACCATGGCAAGCCGGGCCATCAATTTAGGCCGGGTAAATGCCTCGGCAAGAAATACCGTATCGGGATGCTCCGCCCTGATCGAGGCAATAGCCCACTCCCAGAATGGAAAAGCCTTGGTATGGGGATTATCAACACGAAAAATTTTCACCCCCTTTTCAATCCAGAAGAGAAAAATACTTTTCAGCTCAATCCAGAGATTCTGCCAGTCAGCAGATTCAAAATCAATGGGCAGGATATCTTCGTATCGTTTTGGCGGATTTTCTGCAAACTGCACAGTACCGTCGGGACGCCACTTGAACCACTGCGGATGCTCTATTACATAGGGGTGATCAGGTGAGCACTGAAAAGCTATATCAAGGGCCACAGAGATACCGTGCTCCTCAGCCTCGGCAACAAATGCTGTAAATTCCTTGATAGTGCCCAGTTCAGGATGAACTGCCTTATGCCCGCCATCCTTGTTTCCAATTGCCCAGCAGCTTCCAGGATCACCGGAATCAGCAACAAGAGCATTGTTTTTGCCCTTGCGCTTGGTGTCGCCTATAGGATGAATGGGTGGCAGATAAATGACATCGAACCCCATCCCTGCAATCAGAGGCAATAGCCGGTGACACTCCTTAAAGGTTCCATGGTTACCAGGGGTAGTACTCCATGACCGGGGAAAAAGTTCATACCAGGCACTGCATCCTGCTTTTTTCTGCTCCACGGTCAATCCGAGATTTTTTTCATACCATGAAGCGTGACGCTTATCGGGATTGCGATCCATAACCTCTTCAAGCTTGCCGTCAAGTGCTGCGGCTGCAGCCTCATCGCTATCATCTGAACAAAGCAGAGCAGCACATGCACTGAGCATAGAAGCATCAGCTTTTCCGGCTCTCGTTGCTCCCGCGTTGACCAAGAGCGCCCCGGTCTGCAGATCAAGTGAAACATCCTGACCAGCCTCAATCTTTTTGGACAATCCCTTTTTCCAAGTCCTGAAATGATCAACCCATGCCTCAATGGTATAGTCATACCTGCCAGGGTTCCCGACAGTAAAAGAACCTTGCCAGCGATCGTTGCCCTGATGAACCATCAGCGACCGCTGCCACTCAGTTTCGCAGCTCTGCCGGAAACAGAGCTCTGCACAAATTGTGTCGGCACCGTCAACAAAAATATCGGCTTCAACCATAATACGCTCACCCTCAACCGCTTTTGCAGGGTACTTGCCTCCATCAAGTTCAGGAGAAACATTTTCTATAACAACGCGTTGACGGCCATCAAACTCTCGATCGCTGTAATTGGGAATGGCTCGTTTGAATGTAGTATTCATCTTCAGCATCTCTGATTAGCACCCGGGGGGATCCCGGTCATAAAGCAGGTGCTCCGATCATAGTTCCGCAAATGCGAAAAGAAGCGTGAACAGTTCCGGTACTGCTCCCTGTTTTTTTTAACAGAATGGAAAATATGAAAACTCCTTTACTTTTTTGTGTAGATACTCTTCTAATTTTAAAGGGCCAGAAAAACACAAACCTTTTCACTGCTTTTGATTTCTTTTGAAAAAAATTGTTCTTTGAGGATGCTATACCGTTTTATTGTCAACAATGAGTTAGAGAAAACCATGTTTGAACCACAAAAAGAAAGACTGCAGGAGATTCATCGTCGCCTCGAACAGTTACGGGGGTATCTTTGACGTTGAAGAACGTAAGGAAAAGATCTACGACCTTGAAAAAATTTCAGCCGACCCAACTTTCTGGAGTGACCAGAAAGAGGCCCATAAAGTTTTAAAGGAGCTGAACGAACATAAATCCTGGACCGAAGGATATGAAAAGATCGCTTCTAAGGCGACAATCTGTCAGGATGAACTTGACATTGCTGCTGAGCTCGAAGACGAATCCTTCACCGACGAGCTCACCACAATCATCGCCTCAATAGAGCAGGATATCGCAGCTATTGAGTTTAAAAACATGCTTTCAGGTAAAGATGATGCAGGCAATGCCCTCATCACCATTCATGCCGGAGCAGGTGGCACCGAGGCTCAGGACTGGGCGGAAATGCTCTATCGGATGTACATGCGGTGGGCTGAACGCAAAGGCTATAAAATCTATACCGACGATTATCAGGAAGGCGACGGTGCTGGCATAAAAACCGCCACACTTGAAATTGAAGGCCCTTATGCCTACGGATATCTCAAAGCTGAAAACGGCGTTCACCGTTTGGTACGAGTCTCACCCTTCGACTCAAACGCAAGGCGTCATACCTCTTTTGCAAGTGTCTTCACCTACCCTGAAGCACCTCCCGATGTTGAAATCGATGTGCGCAAGGAAGATCTTGAGCTTTCAACCTTCCGCAGCGGCGGCAAGGGTGGCCAGAATGTCAACAAGGTTGAGACAGCTGTACGTATCAAGCATATTCCATCGGGTATTGTCGTTGGCTGCCAGGAAGAGCGTTCGCAGTTCCAGAACAGGGAACGCGCCATGAAAATGCTGATGGCCCAGCTCTACCAGCGACAGCGGGACGAAGAGGAGGCAAAAAAGCGAGAGATCGAAGGCAAAAAGAAAAAAATCGAGTGGGGAAGCCAGATCCGCAGCTATGTGCTGGATGATCGGCGGATCAAGGATCACCGCACAAATTATGAACGGTTTGATGTTGAAAATGTCCTTGACGGAGACCTTGACGAGTTCATGCAAAAATATCTCTCGGAGTTCGGCGACTGATGTTCAACTCTGAAAACAGTGCTGTACTCCGGTTCGGCATAATCACCGACATTCACTTCTCCACAACTGAAGAGCCTGCGGCAGCAATTGAAACTGCCGCTGAGCTTCGAACATGGCTTAAACAGTGTAAGAAANATAACGTTGATTTTCTGTTTCAGCTCGGCGACCTGATTAAAGGCAGTTATAACCATAACAGGGCAGAACTTCAGCAGGCCAGCTCCATTCTCAAAGAATTTCCCGGTATTATCCACCATGTAATCGGCAACCACTGCCTTGCACGGCAAAAAAAGGAACTGTTGATAGCACTCGGCCTGCAAAACACCTACTATACCTTTACCGCGAAAGGGTTCCGATTTATCGTGCTTGATGGTATGGATCTCTCAATACAGAACGAGCCTGAAACACCGAATGAGCGAAAAACCCTTGAATACTTTCTTGCCCAGCCAGAAAAACACGACTACTGCGGTGCAGTGGGTACAAGGCAAAAAGCATGGCTGAAAAAAGAGCTTGACATGGCAGAACAGGCCGGTGAAAAGGTCATCATAGTGTGCCACTTTCCACTGATCCCCGAGACAACCGACAGCAAACACGGCCTCCTCTGGAATCACGAGGAGATTGTTGAACTCCTTGTCTCATCCAATGCAGTAAAGGTTTGCCTCTGCGGCCATTATCATTATGGTGGCTATGTGCTGCGAAACAGCATTCACTTTGTTGTGCTGCCAGCATTCATGAACCGGCACGAGCATACCCAATTCACCTGCGGCACCGTTGAACTGCGAAGCGATAGAATGGTGATCCGCAGTCAAAACAGTTGTGTCATATACGATCTTGCACTCCGTTGACCTTTTCCAATTTATTCAGGAATCAATCAACGGCAGAACTCGACGTATTCATGAGTTAAGTATTTATGCCGGTTCACTATATTACCAGAAGGAATTATGGTGTATGTCACACAAAAGGTTAACCCGAACTGGAGGTTTCAGTCCCCTAAGAAATCATACCATCAAACACCACAATCAAACTTGAGAATGAAAAAAAAGGTTTCAATAATAGTATTGGTTTACGGAATGTGGGCTGCACCTGTTTCAGCCTCAGAACCTTATTTCAGCACTTTTGTCGGCAACTCAGATATGAACCATGTGGGTCGAGGTCATGACAACACAGGCGGCACCATAATCGGTGCAATAGGATTGGATTTTGAGAATAACTTCCGACTTGAGGCAGAGGTTGGCTATCAGGCTGTCGGCAATAATGGCGAATATGGCTCAAATTTAGACACCAATGTAGCCACTCAGTTGATTCTGGCCAATGCCTACTATGATATTTCCTGTACCGATGCCGTTATACCTTATATCACTGCCGGTGCAGGGGGCGCTACCGTCAACCCCTCGCCCGGAGCTTTAAACAGTGCTCAAACATCTTTAGCCTATCAGCTCGGTGCCGGTATCACCGTCCCGATCAGTGAAAACGTAAAGCTCGACGCACGATACCGCTACTTTGTAACACCCAAAGTAATTTTAGACCCAGTTTATGACAACAACAAACTATCAAGCAACACCATCTTTGTTGGCCTGAGATTTAATTTCTGATATATTTGCCTTTTAAACGTCAAGCCTTTTTGCCGGCTGGATCACAATGAAACAAATTCTGCGGGCGATGAATCTATTGTCTGCATTTCGGCAAGCAGTGTTTCCGGAGCAATATCCTGTTCATGTGGCCATGTGACCGCACCAAAGAGTATCCCTACCTGATTGAAATAGTTGATATCACGCAGTTCGCTGAAAACTCCATGATCAAGATAGGGTGTGAGATCAAAAAAACCTTTTTGCCCGCCCTCGGTTTCAACATAAATCCGGTAATCGGTTAGCGGCTTAACACTCTTGACATCCCAATACATAGTCACCTCATAACGGGTTTATTTTATAAGGAGTCTCGCCATTAACTGCTAATTCTCAGTCAGCCGCCAGCTCATCCCGACGCAACTCAATCCAAGCCTGTACTAACCGCAACTGTTTGCGCGGTAACTCGCCTATAATAATCTCGCCATCCAAAATTCCAACGGTTGCCTCAAACTCACCATACCTGGCATGAATATGTGGCAAATGATGATGCCTGTTATCAAGGAGATAAAGGCGAATGATAATCCCGTAAAACATTGAGATGATTGGCATGGACAGAGTACCAAACAATTCAGTTAAAACACAATACTGTAATGAAAAACGCCATATCCTAACGAGTTATAAAAAAATTAACACTGAATAAAAAGCCAAAGCAATTTGAGCAGCACAGTGACGGAATAACCGATAGCCGCCAGAATCCATAAGGCTATTATACTATACGATCAAGCACGGTGACAATTCGGGCGGCGGCGGCACCATCCCATTTTTCGGGAATTTTTGTGCGGTTTGATTCGTGCTTGTGCTTTCCGGGATGGAGGATGTCGTGAACGCGGCTTATGATATCTTCCTCATCAAGGCCGACAAGAACGTTGGTGCCTATTTCTATAGTCACCGGGCGCGAAGCTGACTCCATCATTGTCAGACAGGGCACATTCATGACGGTNNCCTCCGACTGCAACTCTTCAATATCAGTCAGCAGCATCACCGAGTCTCTAAGCAACAGCAGCAGTCCAGCATGCGCAAGCGGTTCAGAAATAATCTTCACATTCTCTATTTCACTGAATGCAGCATCAAGCCCATGCTGCTTGAGAAGAGTATCAATACTGTCAAACTGCGGAATGAGCACAGCCGTCTTGCTGGAAACCTCCTTCAAAAGCCGAAGCATCATCTCAAGCGGCTCTTTCCTGGAAAAATGGCCTTCAGGGTTCAGGAGCACAAGTGCATAGCTTTTCGGACGAAAGCCATGAGCTCTGGATACGGGCAATTGGTTTGCCTGCTCCATCACTTTGACAAGGCTGTCGATTGCGAGGTTGCCGACAAAAAAGACCTTTTCATCGGCCACCCCTTCATTGATCAGGTTGTACTCTCCACTGTGCTCGCTGACAAAGTGGTATTCGGCCATGGCATCAATGGCAATACGATTGATCTCTTCACTATCCGCGCGTTCATAGCTCCGAAGCCCTGCATCTACCGCTGCAACCGGCAGACCGAGCTTTGCAGCTGTCAGAGCGGCACCAAGCGCAACATTATCGCTCCCGCATACCATAACAAGATCAGGTTTTTCGGTAACAAGAATTTTTTCCATACCGGTCATTACTTCAGCAAGTTGTTCAACCGGTGAACCTGGCAAGAGAGACATGACAATGGAACCCGCCGCGTCGCCAAGCCCAAAGCATGCGGCAAGATCGCTGCTGATCGGCTCAATCCCTTCCGGGACAGTAAGGATCGCAACAGGCTGATAAGCCCTGTTTTTTTTCAACGCGTCGTATAAGGGTGCAAGCAAATGAGTACCTGGCCTGGTACCGGCTATAAGGAGTAATTTTTTCACAGTAAAAACAAAGCTTTGTTACATTAAGACGATAAGCACTTTCCGGGACTCCATCATTAATTATCCGCCATGCGAAGAATCACTTCCGTTACGTTATTAACCGCCACTGTTCTGATTCTTCAGGTGATCATTTTCCCGGCTCTGAACCATAATATACTCAGGGCGGAAAAAAATAAAATTATTCTGCAGCACGCAGATCTCATTGAAGGCGGCGAAACTGAAACCGGGCCATACCGGTCTGTCTCAGGCAATGTTGTATTTCTCCACAACAACATAACGCTGAAATGTGACAGTGCCATTGATTATGAAAAGGAGAACAAAATAGCACTCACCGGAAATGTATTCATTACCGACAATAGTGTTGAAATTTACGGCGAAAATGGAGTCTACAACACTGACAGGCAAATCGGCGAATTAAACGGCAACGTCCGGGGCCGGATGCTTGACAACTCCCTTTCCGGAAAATCGAAGAGAGCGGTAGTTAACAAGATAACCAGCCAGATCTGGCTCAAGGATGACGCCATTGCCTGGCATGACCGGCAGCAGATGAGCGGGGAGGTTATTCTTCTCCACCTCAAGGAGGTTGGCACTAGCGGGAAACGCAAAAGCATTGATGAAATAGATGTGGAAGGCAATGCGTTTTTTGCTGCCCAGGACACTCTATCCCTGTCACCGATTGTGTATGACCAGTTCAGCGGGAAAAAAATGGTTATCCTGCTCAACGACAAATCAAAGATAACTGGAATTACCCTTACCACTCAAGCCGAAAGCCTCTACCACCTCTATAACAGTGAGCGCCAAGCGTCCGGCATCAACTATTCCAGCGGAGATATGATCCGGATGTTCTTTACCAGTGGCATCCTGAAACAGGTGAAGGTCATGGGAAATGTTGAAGGAAAGCAATACCCCGAGAGTTTCCGAGGTAATAAAAAAATTAATCTTTCAAAGTTTGCCTGGAGAGAAGAGGAAAATCCGTTTAAACAGCCGAAAAGCCTCCCTTGATAGGGAAAGCTTTTCTCTGAACCAAAAAAGGTCTATTTTGCTAACGGGCAGGAGCTCCCTGAACAAGCGCCCGTTGAGCATGGTGCCGGTGCAGCTGGAGCTGACTCTTTTTTGCTTGGATTATAGTCTGTTTTATAAAACCCTGATCCCTTCAGTACAAATCCTCCTTCACCAGTAATAACACGCTCAAAGCTCTCTTTTTCACATTCCGGACATATTGTCAAAGTCTTATCGGACATTTTCTGAACAATTTCAAGTTCATTCCCGCAGTTGTTACAGCGATACTGATAGGTTGGCATATCTATGTTTCTCCTTGATTATTATCTTTCCGTCTGTTATTGTTCAACAGTCAGTAGATTCTTTAAAGTCTACAGGCCTTATGCAGGCTGGGTTAACGTATATAATTATATTTCCCAAAATAAAAAAGCTGAAGCCGTGATCGTCAAAACCCGAGCCGTGATATTACGAGAAATCAAATACCGTGACCAGTCCAAAATCTGCTCTCTCTACACCCGAGATTTCGGCAAAATGTCAGTTATCATCAAAGGTGCACGCAACCCGAAAAACAAGCTATCCGGATTGTTCAACCCAGGGAATGTTGTCGATATTGTGCTTTATAAAAAAAACATCCGGGATATTCAACTTGTCAGTGATGGTAACCTTGTTTTTAGCCCAATGGTTCCCGCTCCTGACCTTGAACGGTTCGCCATTCTTTACAGGATCATCGACCTTGTTCGTCATACAACCGAGGGTAATGAAAAAAACCTGTCGCTCTTCACACTGCTGGCTGGAACCCTTGAAGAGCTCTATCATGACAATATCAATTGCCAGCAGCTCTATACCTGGTTTCTCTTGCGCTTTGTTTCACTGCTGGGCTTTCAACCTTCACTGCGATTCTGTGTCATAAGCGGAAAGGAGCTTATGCCAGCCGTTGAATCGATGAAACTGACAGAGCTTTATTTTGTCCTGAACCCAGGCGGACTTGCTCTACCCGATGCTTCAGGAGAGAGCAGCGCAACAAAACAACTCATCCCTGTTCGCCTGGCCATGCTGTTACGCACCCTCGCATCAACGCGCCTTCCGTCCGGCAACTCAATCAATGCCGATCCCGCTGACATTGAAATGCTCTGGAATCTGCTTCAAGACTATTGTTCCCTGCATTTTGGGCATACCAAACCAGGGAAAAACCTCTCCATCATCTCACAAATCCTTCTGAAATAATCTCGCTGCCAGTTTTTGGGGTTTTATATCTTCCGGAGTATTTCTATCTTGAGCAAGCATTTTATTACTCTTTTAACGTCTTGCTCAATCCTAAACAGCATTGTCCGACATGCTTCAACATACCAAATCAGCTGAACTCTTTGAAAAAGCAAAGAAGTTTATTCCCGGCGGAGTGAACTCTCCTGTACGGGCATTTAAATCCGTAGGTGGAAATCCTATTTACATGGCTAAAGGTTCAGGCGCCTACATGACCGACGTTGACGGCAACACCTATCTTGACTATGTCGGTTCATGGGGACCATTCATTCTCGGCAGCATGCACCCAAGAATAACGGCTGCGCTTGAATATACCCTGAAAAACATCGGTACCAGCTTCGGCACTCCGATTGAAATGGAAATTGAAATTGCCGAGCTCCTCTGTAAAATTGTGCCTTCGCTTGAAATGGTCCGTATGGTCAACAGCGGAACTGAAGCCACCATGTCGGCAGTGCGGCTTGCAAGAGGCTATACCGGACGCGATAAAATCATCAAATTTGAAGGGTGCTATCATGGCCACGGCGACAGCTTCCTTATCAAGGCAGGTTCAGGCGCTCTGACACTTGGCGCTCCCGACAGCCCCGGTGTCACCAAAGGCACTGCAATGGATACGCTTAATGCGAAATACAACGACATTGAGTCAGTAAAGCTCCTTGTCAATGAGAACAAGGATAAGGTTGCAGCCATCATCATCGAACCAGTTGCAGGCAATACCGGCGTTATTCCTCCACAACCAGGGTTTCTTGCCGCTCTTCGCGAGCTGTGCGACAAGGAAGGTATTGTGCTGATTTTCGACGAAGTGATGTGCGGTTTCCGTGTTGCTCTCGGCGGAGCGCAGAGTCTTTATGG
>Ga0007872_1000213_pt1 | contig 11439 bp, 11 predicted proteins | sample CryBogCBH29Jul08_FD_55002 | JGI IMG/M metagenome (GOLD analysis project Ga0007872, IMG submission 55002) | Freshwater microbial communities from Crystal Bog, Wisconsin, USA - CBH29Jul08 | ecosystem: Environmental > Aquatic > Freshwater > Lake | place: Crystal Bog, Wisconsin, USA | collected...
TGGATCTCAGCGGGATCTAACTCGCCGTTCTCAACAATTTCTTCTACTTCAGCAACAGTGATCTTGCCAGCCATTGCCACCACTGGGTTGAAGTTGCGAGCGGTATGTCGATAAACTAGATTGCCTGAACGATCGGCTTTCCATGCCTTCACCAATGAGATGTCAGAAACAATCGAGCGCTCCATGATGTATTGCTCACCATCAAACTCTTTAATCTCTTTACCTTCGGCTACTAAAGTGCCGACACCAGTTTTGGTATAGAAAGCAGGAATGCCACAACCGCCAGCACGTAACTTTTCAGCCAAGGTCCCCTGCGGTGTAAATTCCAACTCCAGCTCACCTGCCAGATACTGACGCTCGAACTCTTTGTTTTCTCCAACATAGGACGAAACCATCTTCTTAACTTGACGGGAATTTAATAAGATCCCCAGGCCAAAACCATCAACCCCTGCATTGTTAGAGACGGCCGTCAAATTCTGCGCACCCAACTCTTTCACCGCCAAAATGAGGGCTTCAGGTATCCCACAAAGACCAAAACCGCCAACTGCGAGCTTCTGGCCATCCTTCAAAATATCCCGCAAGGCATCCACTGCCGATGGGTAGGTTTTATTCATCGCTTATGTCCTAATATTGCCAAAAATGGTAAAAAAGTAATCATAACGCTTTAGCCTGTCCGGCTAGGCTCCAAATGGCACTAGCTTGGTTTTTCATACTGAGAACCCCTGCTTAGATCTAAACTACTAGTAATAAACGTCTTATTTTTGAGATATTTCGGAGAAATAACATGAATTCCCAGGAACTGTTAGCGCAATTTGGACCTAGAGAGTCCATGGACTATGACCTGGTGATTGTGGGTGGCGGACCGGCTGGTCTGTCAGCGGCCATCAAGGCTAAGCAGATCGCCAGCGCCTCTGGCAAAGAGCTAAGTGTTTGCGTTCTAGAAAAAGGTTCCGAAATTGGCGCTCATATCCTCTCAGGCGCCGTCATGGATCCCAAGGCCCTCACTGAGCTATTTCCGAATTGGAAAGAATTAGGCGCCCCACTAGATACAGAAGTAACACAAGATCAATTTCTCTTTTTAACTGCAAAGAACTCATATCGAGTTCCTAACTGGATGTTGCCCCAATGCTTTAAAAATGAAGGCAATTACATTGTCAGCCTGGCGAACGTCACGCGCTGGCTAGGTCAACAAGCTGAAAACCTGGGTGTGGAAATTTTTCCCGGCTTTCCAGCTGCAGAGATTTTGTATAACGAACAAGGTGCAGTATCAGGAGTGATTACCGGCTCTATGGGCTTGGATAAAGAAGGTCAGCCGACCGATCAATTTCAACTGGGCATGGAACTGCGCGGCAAATACACTTTGTTTGCTGAAGGTTCACGTGGTCACCTAGGCAAACAACTCATCTCCAAATTTGCTTTAGATAAAGATGCCGACCCGCAAAGCTACGGCCTTGGCATTAAAGAACTCTGGGAAGTCGAACCCTCTAAGAGTAAGCCTGGCCTTGTAGTTCACACTGCTGGTTGGCCGCTAGAGAGTGATACCTATGGCGGCTCTTTTCTATATCACCTTGGCGACAATAAAGTTGCGGTTGGCATTGTGGTGGGACTCTCTTATAAGAACCCATACCTCTCTCCTTTTGAAGAATTCCAACGCTACAAGTTGCATCCAAAAATTCGGGAAACCTTTGAAGGTGGCAAACGCATTGCTTACGGTGCACGTGCGTTAACCGCTGGTGGTTTAAATAGCCTTCCTAAAACCGTCTTTCCTGGTGGCGCATTGATTGGTTGCGATGCAGGCTTCTTAAATGCCTCGCGCATTAAAGGTAGCCATGCCGCCATTAAGACTGGCATGTTGGCAGCAGAAGCCGCGGTTGCCGCCATCAATGAGAATCGCTCTGCTGATGTGCTTTCAGCCTACCCCGCAGCATTCCAAAATAGCTGGCTACATACTGAACTCAATCAAGCCCGTAACTTCAAACCATGGATGTCCAAAGGGCTTTACGTCGGCACCTTGATGGTAGGTCTTGAGCAAAAACTATTGGGCGGCAATATGCCTTGGACAGTGCATCTCCAGCATGCTGATCATGAGTGTTTAGAGCCAGCATCACAACATCATCCGATCGACTATCCAAAACCGGATGGCAAGATCACTTTTGACCGACTCTCATCAGTATTTATTTCTAATACCAATCATGCTGAGAATCAGCCGGTTCACTTAACACTCAAAGATGCATCAGTACCAGTCGATCTCAATCTGAAAATCCTATGCCGGGCCAGAGCAACGTTACTGCCCTGCTGGTGTGTATGAGTTTGTTGAAGAAAATGGTAAATCCCGCTTGCAGATCAATTCACAAAATTGCGTGCATTGCAAAACGTGCGACATCAAAGATCCAAGTCAAAATATTATTTGGATCACACCAGAAGGCGGCGGCGGACCAAATTACGCTGCGATGTAAATGTCGTAAAACTAGTGCGATGGGTAACGGCGTGGCCGGAGTTTTTGAATAGCCATACCGGCCAATCCACAAGCCAAAGCGGACATCACAAACACATCGCGCGGTTGGAATGCGTCCCAGATCCAACCTGCACATAATCCACCTAATGTTCCGCCCAATCCATAAGAGATCGTGGCCATGAGAGCCTGCCCCCTAGCCTGCAGCGGTCCAGTAAACCAGCGTTGCAATAATTTCGTCGCTGCACTGTGATGCGCTGCAAAAGTGCCAGCATGCAAGATTTGGGCGAAGATTAACACTGGCGTTAAAGGGTAAAGCGCAATCAAGGCAAAGCGCACCACGCCGACACCAAATGATGCTTGCAATACCACCTCGGCATCTAAGCGACTCAAAACTTTGCTCTGGAAATAAAAGAAGATGACTTCAGCAAATACGCCCAATGCCCAGAACAAGCCAATTTGGAATTTGTTATATCCCAAGTTAGATAAGTACAGGGAATAGAAAACATAGAGCGCAGCGTGGGCAAAGATCATGAAAAAACCAGACAGCAAGAACCAGCGCACGTCTGGGTTAAACAGTACGACTAAGAGCTCGCCCTTCACCATCTTGCGACGCTCCATCTTCGGTTCGTGCAACAGGAAGGTAATCAATGCCAACAGGCTGAGAACAATCATGCCAACAATGGGATAAAGCTCAATCCCCTTACGCTGAAAGAGTTCGCCAGCAACCAATACCATCGCAATAAAACCAATTGAACCCCAAAGACGTAAACGTCCATAGCGCTTATCAAAGGAGTTATCTTTAAATAAAGCATGCACGGTTGCTGATTCGCCAAGAGGCATCAGGCTGCTCAAAATGGTATGCAAAACAAACATCCACACAAAGAAAGCCATGTAGCTATTCAGAAAGAAGATGCAGACAAATACGAGGGCTGCTAGGCAGGCACAAAAACGAATGATCCCAACCCGATTGGATAGATAGTCAGACAACCAACCCCAAGAAAATGGTCCGACGATGCGTGTGATTTGCAACATCGACATCAGCACTGCTATCTCAATAACATTAAAGCCACGGTCTAAGAAAAATAAACTGGCGTATGGTGAGACCAAACCCACGTAAGCAAAATATAAAAAGAAAAAGGACCCGAAGGCCCACCGTACTGAAGGTGTCATTTTCTGATTACGCTATCTTGCTAAGTGAAGTGATTTAGTCCGACTTTGACCCAGGGCGGGCAGCCGGAATCGGTGGAACAGACAAAGTAACATCGCCGCACTGCGCACGATGACGCAAAGCGTGATCCATCAATACCAAAGCCAGCATGGCCTCAGCAATGGGGGTTGCTCTAATACCTACACAAGGATCATGACGACCTTTGGTTTGTACTGTAATCGGTTTGCCATCCAAATCGACTGATTGTTTTGGACTCAAGATGCTTGAGGTCGGCTTAATCGCAATGGAAACCTTTAGGTCTTGACCGCTACTAANACCACCCAAAGTTCCGCCAGAATTGTTNCTAGCGAAACCNTCGGGATGCANCTCGTCGCCATGCTCGCTACCGCGTTGAGACACCGACTTAAAGCCCGCACCAATCTCCACACCCTTGACGGCATTAATACCCATCATCGCGTGCGCGATGTCTGCATCTAATTTATCAAAGAGTGGCTCACCCAAACCAATGGGTACATTACGTGCACGGATTTCAATCTTGGCACCACAAGAGTCCCCTGCTTTACGCAAGTCGTCCATATAAGACTCAAGCTGCGGAATGATTTCAGCATTCGCTGCAAAAAATGGATTCTGATCAATCTGCGCAACATCCTTGAATGGAATCTCAATCTCACCCAACTGACTCATGAAGCCATAAAACTCGGTGCCATATTGTTCATGCAACCATTTCTTCGCAATCGCTGCCGCAGCCACTACGGGCGCAGTCAAACGGGCCGATGAACGACCGCCGCCGCGTGGATCACGCAAGCCATATTTATAGTGATAAGCATAGTCCGCATGACCTGGCCGAAAGGTTTGCAAAATATTGCCGTAGTCTTGGCTGCGTTGATCGGTATTGCGAATCAATAAGCAGATTGGTGCGCCAGTGGTTTTACCCTCATATACACCAGACAAAATCTCGACTTTGTCTTCTTCTTTGCGTTGGGTTACATGGCGCGAAGTGCCAGGTTTGCGACGATCTAAATCAATCTGCAAATCTGCTTCTACAAGCGACATACCGGGTGGGCAGCCGTCAACGACAGCTCCAATTGCGGGACCGTGGGATTCACCAAAAGTGGTGACAGTAAAGAGAAGGCCTAAAGTATTTCCTGACATATCGACATTATGTCATCTGTCAGGCGGATTGGCTAAGAGCTAGATTTAGCGCGGTGTAGCCTAATTAGCGGCTTTTTGCGTATCTTCAGGCCAATCCCGAATATAGGCTTTGAGCATCGTGTTCTCGAAGTCTTGGGCTTCTACAACTGACTTAGCAACGTCGTAGAAAGAAATCACGCCCATCAGCATCTTTTGATCGACCACCGGCAAGTAACGCGCATGGTCAACCAGCATCATGCGGCGCACTTCATCTATTTCGGTTTCCATATTGCAGGTCAAGGGCTTCTCGTTCATCACTGAGCGAACTTGCAAACCATCGAGCTTACCGTGACTTTTTGCCAAGGCTTGAATGACTTCACGGAAAGTCAGAATGCCGACCAGCTTATCGCCCTCCATCACAATCAAAGAGCCAATATCGTGATCACTCATCACCAAGACAGCACTTTGCAATGCAGTTTCTGGGGTAACAGTAAAAAGCGTACTGCCTTTTACGCGCAATATGTCATGAACCTTCATATACTCTCCTGCGAATAGATATTTATGGATTCAATATATCCCCAAGACCCTTAAGAATCAAGGATTTCGTGGCGATATTAGTAGCGAATAACCCTAATAAAGCCACTTCGAATGCTTGGCAGATTTGCAACCAGAACAGCGCCTGCCAAAGTAATCCACCAAGTTAGGTAGATCCAAAGCAATGCCAGAGGGAAGATAGCAAAGGCACCATACACAGTTTTATAGAAGGCGGTATTGGTTAAAAACAAACCAAAACCAAACTTCATGATCTCGAAGGTTGTAGCAGCAAAAAGCGCCCCACTCAAAGCATCTTTCCAGAGGATCTGGGAATACGGCAAAATTTTGTAGACCACCGTATAGACACCAATAGCCAGGAGAACTGGGACCACGGCAGCAATAAAACTCAAGCCAAAAGTTAAAGCTTCTGTCCACCCTTCGGCGGCACTAAATAACAAGCCACTTAAGTAAGTCCCAAAGCCCAATAAAATAGGCCCCAAGAGCATGGCCGCTGAATAAATCGCTACCTTTTTTAGAATGGGGCGTCTTTTGTGTACCTTGAAAATCTGATTAAAGGCGCCCTCGATGACTGCCATGGTCATAACCGTTGTCAGTAACAGCCCCAATAAACCTAAAAGCGTTAGCCCTTTAGCTTGTGCTGAAAATTGATCCAGGTAGATAAAAGCTTGCTCGTTAATGCCTCCGGGCATATAGGTATCCAAAAGCCAGTTCTGAAAGGCGTTTTTAATGCGGATCACGCTCGGTAAATAGCTAATCAGAATTGATGCTACCGTCAGCATGGGCACGAGAGATAAGGTGGTCGTAAAGGACAGGCTGGCGGCAATTTGCTTAATATTTTGACCGCGATTGCGCTCCCATATCTCTCTAGCCAGAGCGAGCCATAATTGGGGATTACGAAAAAGGCGCATCGCCGTATCATAAGAGATCAAATATGAGTCAGCACGATATTTTAGTTTTGTACTATTCCCGCTACGGTGCCACCCGGGATTTAGCACGCCTGATTGCCGAAGGCATTGAGAGTGTTCCAGGTGCAAATGCCCGTTTAAGAACCGTTCCAGCCATTTCTGCAGTGTGTGAGGCTACTGAAGCTGCAGTTCCCAGTGATGGCGCGCCCTATGTAGAGTATTCAGACCTACAAGAATGTATTGGCCTGGCCTTAGGGTCACCCACCCGCTTTGGCAATATGGCAGCTCCCATGAAATACTTTTGGGATGGCAGCTCCTCAGAATGGCTTGGTGGCGCACTGATCGGGAANCCTGCTTGTGTATTCACCAGCACTGGCAGCTTGCATGGNGGNCAAGAAAGCACCCTCCTCACGATGATGANTCCACTGCTGCATCACGGCATGATGATNATGGGTCTGCCATACAGTGAAGCCGATCTAATGAGTACTGCTACAGGTGGTGGTCCTTATGGCGTGACCCATCTAGCGCATGCAGATGGTCGTGCGCCCATTAGCGCCGAAGAACAAAGACTCGCCAAAGCACAAGGCAAACGATTGGCCGAAGCTGCACTCAAATTAATCCAGAAATAAACCTGAGCCTCATGTACAAAAAGATCTTAGAAAAAAATCCCTATCAACTCATCGCTACCGCAGCCTTTGTTGATCTCTTCATTCTGTGTGTTTGCTGGGAATGGTTTATTTCTCCATTACGTCCAGATGGCTCATGGTTGATATTAAAAGGTGTGCCATTGCTCTTTGCAATCCCGGGCCTATGGAAAGGCAAGATCTACACAATGCAGTGGGCCTCGATGCTCATCTTGCTCTACGTCACCGAAGGCTTGGTCCGCATTACTGAGACTGGTGCTAATTTTTGGCTTGCATTATTGGAAACGCTTTTGGCAACCACTGCATTTATCTGCCTGTTGATTTATCTCAAGCCGATTAAAGCGCAGGCAAAAAGTCTTGCGAAGCAACGCGCTCACTCTGAGTGATTAAATAAGAATTGATATAACGATGTCGCAAATATTTCTCAATGAACTGGAAGCTATCTTAGGTAAGAACTATGTTCTAACTTCAGAAGGCGACACTACGCCTTACCTCACCGATTGGCGTAAGCGCTATACCGGCAAAGCCTTGGCGGTGTTATTGCCTAGCAACACACAAGAAGTAGCAGCAATTGTGAAGGCGTGCGCAAAGGCCAATATCGCAATCGTTCCGCAAGGCGGTCATACAGGATTTTGTGGTGGTGCTACGCCAGATGCTAGCGGCAAACAAGTCGTGCTGAACTTAAAGCGCATGAATCAAGTGCGCGAGATTGATGCCAGCAATCAAACCATCAGCATGGAGGCTGGCTGTATTTTGCAAGCCGTGCAAGAACGAGCCGCATCTGAAGGCTTTTTATTTCCATTGAGTTTAGGCGCCGAAGGTAGTTGCATGATTGGTGGCAATCTGGCCACCAATGCAGGCGGCACCAATGTGCTGCGCTATGGCAACACTCGTGATTTGTGTTTAGGTTTAGAAGTAGTCACGGCTCAAGGTGAAATCTGGAATGGCCTCAAAGGTTTACGCAAAGACAATACGGGTTACGACTTAAGGGATTTATTTATTGGCTCTGAAGGAACACTCGGAATTATTACTGCCGCCGTCATGAAGCTATACCCATTGCCGATTTCTCAATGGACCACACTAGTAGCAACCCAAGATATCGCCTCCACTATTGCTCTACTCAATTTGTTTCAAAAGCGTGCCACTTCATTGCTCACCGGTTTTGAAATGATGACGCAAGAGTCTCTCGCTTTGAATGAGAAACACTTTCCGCAGATGAGGAACCCGCTACAAAACAATCCACCATTCACAGTATTAATTGAATTGTCAGATCACGAGAGTGAAGAACATGTTCGTCAATTACTGGAATCGATTTTGGAAGAGGCTTTTGAGGGCGGCATGATGAGCGATGCCGTCATTGCGACCAACCTTAGCCAAGCCAATTCTTTTTGGCATATGCGCGAGCACATTACCCTTGCTCAAGCGGCTGAAGGCGCCAACCTCAAACATGACATCACAGTCCCTCTTTCTGCCCTAGAAAGCTTTATTCAGGAAACCGATCACCTCATCCGCGCTCAATACCCCGGGGTCCGGATCATCAACTTTGGCCATCTGGGCGACGGCAATCTCCACTACAACATTGCCCCTCCAGAAGGAGTGGATGCCCAAGCCTTCAATTTAGCCCATGAAAAGCCAGTACATGAGCTGGTTTATGGCCAGGTTGAACGTTGTGGCGGCTCGATTTCTGCTGAACATGGGGTCGGACAGCTCAAACTAGAGGGGTTAAGAGCTCACAAAGGCGCAGTTGCCCACGACCTCATGAAGACCCTCAAAAGGGCTTTAGACCCTCAAAATATCCTCAACCCGCATAAGGTGGTGTCGATTTAGGTCAAATTGAGTCATTTTTTGATAAATATTTTGCAATTCTTGTCATCTCGCCCTCTTTACCATGCGTTGTATGGCCATGGAGGTGACAAATATGTCAACAAGACTCAAACGTTGGGCCCGTGCAATTCAACAGATCGACTTGTCAAAGAGAACAGATCCAGAAACCGCTATTGGCTATCTAGATAGTAAATACCGCGATATCGCATGGCGTTATATCCGTATTTTGGGCTTTGAACGCACGATTAGCTTCATGGCCAGCAATAACTTCCATCCAGAATAAGCTCCTCAAATACAGACCCTAGATAGTTGATTTATCTAGGGTTTTTTGTTTGCTACTCAAGCAGTCTGATTGGGCGCATTAGCCCTAAAAACCCAAGTTGCCAGCAGCGCCAAGGCGCATAGCGCGCACGATCCTGAAAACAGGAAGGCGTAAGTCGGGCTATAGGATTCATAAATCCAGCCAAAGATAAAAGAGGCTGGAAACAGCATTACTCCAGAAATTAAGTTAAACCACCCAAAGGCAGTCCCTGCCATCCCCGGTGGCGCCAAGTCAGCCACTAGCGCTTTTTCAACACCCTCTGTTGCCGCTTTAAATAAACCATAGAGTCCAAACAAACCGCAAATCATCCAAATAGCAATATTGGGCAAGCTCATGGCCATATAAAAGAAGGCGAAAGCTAGCCAGGCAATCAAAATAAAGTACTTCCGGCTAAAGCGATCTGACAAGGCAGAAAGTGGTGTTCCAAAGATGGTAGTGATCAAAGAAATAGCTGCCCATAGCAAAGGAATTTGCTCCTGCGGCACGCCTGCGTCTCTCGCTCTCAATAACAAAAACATGTCAGAAGAATTGCCAAGGGCAAATAAGCCGACAACAAAAATGTAGCGTCTCAATTGCGGGGGCAACCCTTCCATGCTCCATGTGAATTTCTTTGGGATCACAGAAGCTTCTCTTGCCGGCTCTTTGAGGCAAAGGGCTAACACTACCGTAATGACTCCCGGAATGACTGCCCAAAGAAAAATATCCCGCAAAGGAACATTTAAGGATAAAAGCAAAGCAGCCAGCAATGGGCCGACAACGGCGCCGGCGTTATCCATAGATCTATGAAGCCCAAAGGTAATGCCTCTTTGGTCGGCGGGAACACTTTCAGCCAGCAACACATCGCGGGGTGAACTTCTTAAACCTTTTCCTAGACGATCTGTAAACCGAATCAAGAGCACCCAAGTCCAGGAGCTGGCTAGAGCAATCAAGGGTCGACCAATGCCTGCTAACAAGTAGCCAATCACAATCCAAGGCTTGGATCTTTTGGTTCGATCCACGATCACACCAGAAACCAGTTTGAAGATGCTTGAGGTCGCCTCTGCTACACCCTCAATCAGGCCAAGCGCCTTAGGGCCGGCCATCAAAACCGATGCCAAATACAAAGGCATTAAGGGGTATAGCATTTCGCTCGCAGAATCATTCACAAAGCTAATGAGGCCAATGAGCCAAACTGTTCTAGGAAGTGAGCGTAAGGTTTTCCACATGTTTTTCAATGTATCACTAAAAGTCAGGATGAAAAAAACCGGTGATTACTGTCATAAACACTTGAAACTAAAGAGAATAAAACGTAGGATCAGAGAGTCGGGTATTTACACGCAAAGATATAACAATTCAATATAGGAATAATCATGAGCCAAAAGAAATTAGTGAAGCAGTTATTAAAAAAGCTCGATAAGTTGGAAGCCGATAGAGAGAAGTTGATCGACAAGTTGGCAAAAACTTTGGATAAGATGGATAAGAAAGCAGTTCCTAAAAAAGCGCCAGCTAAAAAAGTGGCTGCTAAGAAAGTTCCAGCGAAAAAGGCTCCAGCGAAAAAGGCTCCTGCTAAAAAAGTAGCTGCTAAGAAAGTTCCAGCGAAAAAGGCTCCTGCAAAGAAGGCGCCAGCTAAAAAAGTAGCTGCGCCAACTCCAGCAANCTCAGCTTAAGTCAATCCACCTCATGACTAAATTTACCAAGGCCCTTGAGCCAGTAAAAAGTCATGAGGATCATTTGCAACTTCTGCAGATTGAATTAGTCAAACTGCAAAAAGAAGTTATTGCAAAAGGATTGCGCCTCCTAGTCATCTTGGAGGGTCGCGATACTGCCGGTAAAGATGGCACTATCAAACGTATTACCGAACACTTAAGTCCCAGAGATACGCGCGTAGTGGCGCTAAACAAGCCCTCCCCCAGGGAGGAAGGTGAATGGTATTTTCAGCGTTATGTAGTTGAGCTACCAAGTGCTGGCGAGTTCGTGATCTTTAATCGCAGCTGGTACAACCGGGCTGGTGTTGAAAAAGTAATGGGCTTTTGCACAGATGCTCAGTACAAACAATTCATGGCTACCGTGAATGACTTTGAAGCCTTACTAGTAGGTTCTGGCATCCAAATCCTGAAGTATTACCTAGACATTACTAAAGATGAACAAGCTGCGCGCTTAAAGAGTCGAGAGACTGATCCNCTCAAACAGTGGAAGACTAGCCCAATAGATCAACAGGCTCAGAAATATTGGAAGGCTTACAGTACGGCGCGTGATCTGATGCTCAAAAAGACCAATAGCGCAGATGCCCCTTGGACAGTAATTCATGCGAACGATAAAAAACTTGCTCACCTGAATTTGATTCGAGACCTTCTATCGAAAGTCAGTTATCCCCAAAAAGACAAAAAAATCTTGAAAGTAGATTCTAAGATTGTTGTCTCTTGGCCAGCTAACTCCAGCAAGCTTCCTAAGTTAGC
>Ga0007872_1000241_pt1 | contig 10594 bp, 11 predicted proteins | sample CryBogCBH29Jul08_FD_55002 | JGI IMG/M metagenome (GOLD analysis project Ga0007872, IMG submission 55002) | Freshwater microbial communities from Crystal Bog, Wisconsin, USA - CBH29Jul08 | ecosystem: Environmental > Aquatic > Freshwater > Lake | place: Crystal Bog, Wisconsin, USA | collected...
AGTTCTAAGGGGTTGCCGCGACCCGCCCCAAATACTGCTGCGCGCAGTCCGTTGCGCGCTACTTGTACGGGCACTGCAAAGTCACGATCCTCAAGCAATGAAACTTCTGCAGAGCGATCGTAGAGACGTACTACCTGACCTAGGATGCCGGCGTCATTGGCAATCGGGTTGCCGAGCTTCAAGCCATCATGGCCGCCACGGTTAATGACAATGCGTTGAGAGATTGGATTGGGTGGATTGAAAAGAATTTCAACGGGAAGCGTTTTAAATGGAATTTGCTTCTGCAAATCCATTAACTGCCGCAGGTTTTGATTTTCAATTAAGAGAAACTCTGATTGGTTTGCAAGCAATGAAAGTTCTGCTTGGCGCACTTTCATTGCTTGATTTTCTTTATCAAGTGTTCCGCGTGTCGTGAAATATTCTGAGCTAGCATCAAATACATTGCGAGGCATCAGCATGACATATTCAAGTGGACGCAAGATCCAATTGACGTTATCTCGGATGGGGTTGAGAGTCTTATAGCGAAAATCGATCAACATCAATGCGATGCTGATCGATAGACAGACAATCAGTTTGACTAAAGCAGGAACGCCTTGTCTGAAAAGTGGAGGAGCGCTATGTTGCAATGCCCTGGTCGACGTGTAAGTCGATTACTCTTGCGAGAACACTCCGCCCAACTTGTCCATGCGCTCGAGTGCTGTACCGCAACCACGAGCGACGCAAGTGAGAGGATCTTCTGCTACATGAATGGGCAATCCAGTTTCTTCCAAGAGCAAGCGATCGAGGTCACGCAACAATGCACCGCCACCCGTCAACATCATGCCGCGCTCGGCGATGTCAGAGGCAAGCTCAGGAGGAATTTGTTCAAGCGCTGCTTTTACAGCAGTCACGATTTGATTCAAAGGATCGGTTAAGGCCTCAAGCACTTCATTGCTAGTGACTGTGAAGCTGCGTGGAATACCTTCAGAAAGATTGCGGCCCTTTACTTCCATCTCGCGCACTTCGGCGCCTGGGAATGCTGAGCCGATTGTCTTTTTAATTAACTCTGCAGTTTGTTCACCAATTAACATGCCGAAGTTGCGACGAATGTAGTTTGTAATGGCTTCGTCAAACTTATCGCCACCAACGCGAACAGAGCCTTTGTAAACCATGCCACCCAAAGACATCACGCCAACTTCAGTTGTCCCGCCACCGATATCAACCACCATCGAACCAGCCGCTTCAGATACTGGCAAGCCAGCACCAATTGCAGCGGCCATAGGCTCTTCAATCAGAAATACTTGGGATGCACCCGCACCTAAGGCTGACTCACGAATGGCACGACGCTCAACTTGGGTAGATCCACAAGGAACGCAAATAATGATGCGTGGGCTTGGCTTTAACAGCTTGCTCTCGTGCACCATTTTGATAAATTGCTTGAGCATTTGCTCGGTGATCGTGAAGTCGGCAATAACACCGTCTTTCATGGGGCGAATCGCCTCAATGTTTCCAGGAACACGTCCCAGCATCGCCTTTGCCTCTTTACCAACGGCCAAAATGGTTTTTTTGCCACTTGGACCGCCTTCTGTGCGAATTGCCACAACCGAGGGTTCATCAAGCACAATACCCCGATCACGCATATAAATTAAGGTATTTGCGGTTCCTAGGTCGATGGCTAGGTCATTAGAAAAGTAGCTGCGGAAAAAACCAAACATGATGTAGTGGGAAAATAGTAAGTGTTAATGAAAATATATAGGAATGATACTCTAGCGCCCCATGAAACTTGATGATGTCCAGCGCATTGCGCACCTTTCCAGGCTTGAGTTAAACCAGGCAGAAGCCGAGGCAGTTTTGCCTCAATTACAGGCTATTTTTGCTTTGGTCGAAGAGATGCAAGCCGTTGATACAACAGGTCTTGAGCCCTTGGCCCACCCTATCCTATTCCTGCGTGACTTGGCGCAGCCCTTGAGAGTTGATCAGGTGACTGAATCAGACCATCGCGCTGAAAACATGCAATCAGCGCCGGCACAACAGGATGGTTATTTCTTAGTTCCGCGGGTGATTGAATGAGTTGGCACAACACCCCCATCGCTTTAATGGCGAAAGCCCTTGCCGCAAAAGAGGTCTCCAGTACAGAGCTGACAAAGTACTTTTTAGATCGTATTGAGTCTGGAAAGCAGTGGAATGCCTATCTTGATGTGAATACTCACTTAAGTTTAGAGCAAGCATCTGCAGCGGATGAACTTATTTCTTCAGGAAAATCAGGTAAATTGACTGGTATCCCCGTAGCCCACAAAGATGTCTTTGTCACCCGTGGCTGGAAGTCGACCGCCGCCTCCAAGATCCTCGAGGGCTACCTCAGTCCTTTCGATGCAACAGTGGTCGCTAATTTGGGCATTCCGAGTGCAGACAATCCAAATGGTGCTGGTATGGTTTGCTTAGGCAAGACCAATATGGACGAATTTGCCATGGGCTCTTCCAATGAAAACTCAGCCTACGGACCAGTCTTAAATCCCTGGAATTCTGAGTATGTTGCAGGTGGATCATCTGGTGGTTCTGCTGCTGCAGTTGCGGCAGGTTTAGCCCCAATTGCCACTGGAACAGATACAGGNGGATCGATTCGTCAGCCAGCAGCTTTTTGTGGNCTGACCGGGATTAAGCCAAGCTATGGGCGCGTTTCTCGGTACGGCATGATTGCTTATGCCTCTTCTTTGGATCAGGCGGGCCCCATCGGCAAGACTGCTGAAGATTGTGCTTTATTGCTTTCTGCGATGTCATCGCACGATCCCCGTGACTCCACCTCCTTGGCTGATTCCGGTGAAGACTATGGCCGCTATCTCAATCAGGCTTGGAAAGAAGCTAATGCCAACCCTGCAAAGCCTTTAGAAGGCTTGCGAGTTGGTTTACCCAAAGAGTTTTTTGCTGAGGGTTTGGCAGAAGATGTTGCCAAAGCAGTCAATGCCGCAGCTAAAGCTTTGCAAGACCTAGGCGCTCAATTGGTGGAGGTGANCCTACCTAAAACNAAGCTATCGATTCCGGTGTATTACGTCTTGGCACCCGCAGAAGCCTCTAGCAACTTAAGTCGTTTTGATGGCGTGCGCTATGGACATCGCGCCAGCGAGTATCGGGANCTAGGNGATATGTATCAGAAGTCCCGCACCGAAGGTTTTGGTGCCGAGGTAAAACGTCGCATTCTCATTGGTACCTATGTACTCTGCCACGGCTATTACGANGCTTACTATTTACAGGCGCAAAAAATTCGCCGCATTATTGCTGCAGATTTTCAGGCGGCATTTAGTCAGTGCGATGTGATTCTTGGGCCTGTGGCGCCTGATGTGGCATGGCGTTTAGGTGAGAAATCAAAAGATCCTGTGCAGATGTATTTGGAAGATATTTACACCTTATCGACCAATTTGGCAGGACTGCCAGCAATGAGCGTTCCTTGTGGATTTAATTCAAACAATCTTCCAATTGGTATGCAATTAATCGGCAATTATTTTTCTGAGGCGCGCTTNCTGCAAGTCGCCCATCAATATCAACAGGCCAGCGATTGGCATTTGCGTCAAGCAAGCGAGGTGGCATGATGCAATGGGAAGTCGTTATCGGTTTAGAAACCCACGCGCAATTAAAAACGCAATCGAAGATTTTTAGTGGCGCCAGCATACGTTTTGGTGCCGAACCAAATACCCAGGCATGCGCAGTAGATCTGGCTTTGCCGGGAGTATTGCCGGTATTGAATCGTCAAGCCGTAGAGCATGCGATTCGTTTTGGCTTGGCGGTGGGCGCGAAGATTTCACCGGCTAGTATTTTTGCTCGCAAGAATTACTTCTACCCTGATTTACCTAAGGGCTATCAGATTAGTCAGTTTGAAATCCCCGTAGTGGTTGGCGGACATCTTGAAATCTTGGTGGGCGACGAAGTCAAAGTGGTTGAGCTGACACGTGCGCATATGGAAGAGGATGCTGGCAAATCTGTTCATGAAGAGGACTTCACTGGCCCGCACGGCGAGGCCTCTAGTGGCATCGACTTAAATCGTGCCGGCACTCCGCTATTGGAAATAGTTACAGAGCCTGTGATGCGAAGCGCTACTGAGGCTGTGGCCTATGCAAAGGCTTTGCATGGCTTGGTCGTCTGGTTGGGTGTTTGCGATGGCAATATGCAAGAGGGCTCTTTCCGCTGTGATGCCAACGTTTCGGTGCGCCCTATGGGTCAAGTAGAGTTCGGCACCCGTTGTGAGATTAAGAATTTAAATTCATTCCGTTTTTTGGAAGAGGCAATTCAATATGAAGTGCGTCGCCAAATTGAGTTGATTGAAGATGGCGGTAAGGTTGTTCAGGAAACCCGTTTGTATGATCCTGATCGCCAAGAGACCCGCAGCATGCGTAGCAAGGAAGATGCGAACGACTATCGTTATTTCCCAGATCCCGATTTGCTGCCTGTAGTCATTGATGATGCCTGGATAGCTGACGTACGTAGCAAGATGCCAGCCTTACCAGCGCAATTGCGCGAGCAATGGCAAAGCGAGTTTGGTCTGAGTGCATATGACGCTCAGTTACTCACACAAGATCGCGATACCGCAAAAGTATTTGAGGACTTGCTGGCTATTGTTGGTAAACCTTTAGCAAAAGCAGCGGCTAACTTGATCGCAGGCGAATTCGCTTCCTCTGTAAATAAGGCTGGTATCGCAGTAGCTCATGTGCCATTAAAGGCCGAGCATTTGGCAGCATTATTAACGCGTACTGCAGATGGCACGATTTCTAACAAGATTGCTAAAGATATTTTCGCGATGCTTTGGGAAGAGGCTTTATCAGGCAAGGCAATCAGCGCTGTTGACCACATTATTGATGCCAAAGGCTTAAAGCAAATTAGCGATAGTGGAGCGCTCGAGGCCATGATTGATAAGGTCTTGGCGGCCAATGAAAAATCGGTTGAAGAGTTCCGCTCTGGAAAAGAAAAAGCGTTCAACGCCCTAGTTGGTCAGATTATGAAAGCATCACAAGGCAAAGCCAATCCAGGCCAGGTAAATGAATTGCTACGTAAAAAGCTTGGCTAAAGCAGAATACAAATGACACATTGAGAAAGAAATAGATGAGCGCAATTGATCCGCAGCAAGCAGAACAAGAAGAGTTGGTGGCTGAGTGGTTACGAGCGACCCCAGGCTTCTTTGAGCGTTACGCCAATCTGTTAAACGACATTCGTTTGAAGCATCCCCATGAAGATCGCGCGATCTCATTGCAAGAGCGTCAAATGACCATGTTGCGCACACAAAATCAGGAGCTTAATCGTCGTCTCAGTGAGATGCTTCATTTTGGAAGTCGCAATGACAAAACACAGCAAGGCTTAGTTGCATGGTTGTTGCGCTTAATGCGCGCTAACAATAAGGCTGATGTAGAGGCTGCTGTGACNCATGGCTTAGCAGAGGTATTTGAAGTGGATGCAGCACAAATTCTGTCGCCAAACAATGCGTTTGGTCCTTGGATTGATACTCCATTATGTGGATCTGCGAAAGAGCTTGCAGCCGCTAGCGTGGATTTGTTGGCTACTCAAACGACCATCGATCCTGAATGGCAAAGCATGGTGGCAATTGGGCTGCCTTTGGGTAAAGGCGGATCAAGCAATCAAGCTCCAGCCGTGCTGTTGTTGGCAAGCAAAGATGAATCACGTTTTACCGCTGACATGGGTGCCTTCTATTTGCGTCAAATCGCTGAACTAACTGCTGCAGCTTTGGATCGCGTCCAAGCTTATGAAGTCACAGCCGACTGAACTGCATCCGCTTGTGCAGGAATATCTGCATGAGCTTCATGTATTGCGTCAGTTATCGCCGCATACGCTCAAGGCGTATCGGACAGATTTAATGGAGTTACAACTTTTTGCCGCAGATGATTCTGTTGAGCTCTTAAAGGTCAGCAATGCGCATGTGCGTCGCTGGGCTGGTAGATGGCATGCCAAAGGGAAGTCATCTAGAACGATTGCCCGAGGTCTTTCTGCCTGGCGCGGTTGGTATGACTGGATCACNGAGAAAGCGGCGCGCAGAGATGCGCAGACGGGCAGGGCACGCGTCAAATTGAGCGCCAATCCAGTGGACGATGTCAAAGCACCTAAGCGCTTGNAGTCCTTGCCTAAAGCNCTTTCGGTAGAACAGGCTTTGGCATTGGTTAATCAAGTGGTGCAAGAGGCGGAGGAAAAGAAAGATCTGGAGTCCATTCGGGATGCTGCGATTGTGGATCTGCTGTATTCCTCTGGCTTACGTCTTTCGGAGCTCTTGGGTATTGATGTGATGCAAAGCAAAGATCGCCAACATGAGTCTGCGGGTTGGCTAGATTGGGATGCAGCCGAGGTCACTGTTTTAGGNAAAGGNGGCAAGCGCCGCTCTGTCCCTGTTGGGTCACCTGCCATGAAATCATTGCAGNCCTGGCGAGGGCTCCGGGATAGCGCTGAGTACGCTCAACAATCTCCCGCCTTGTTTATTTCTGCCACTGGCGCTCGCTTATCCCCTCGTACCGTTCAAGCGCGTTTACGTACCCTAGCGATGCGCGCTGGTTTGCCAACCCATGTGCACCCTCACATGATGCGTCATAGCTTTGCAAGCCACGTACTGCAATCCTCACAGGACTTACGTGCGGTGCAAGAGATGCTGGGGCATGCCAGTATTGCTAGTACCCAAATTTATACTTCCTTAGATTTCCAGCATCTTGCTCAGGCGTATGACAAAGCACATCCTCGAGCAAAGGCTGGTAAAGGCTGAGGAACTCGGTAAGATACAAGGTTTCCTCCAACGGGGAATGATTCACCACTAGATTTTGAATGGACTGACGATGGCATTAATTCCAGTAACGATTCTCACGGGCTTTTTGGGTAGCGGCAAAACTACCCTCCTCAAGCACATTCTCACCGAACAACATGGCAAAAAAATTGCTGTGATCGAAAACGAGTTCGGCGAAGAGAACATCGATAACGACATTTGGTTCAGGACAATCAAGAAAACATTGTGCAGATGAGTAATGGCTGTATTTGCTGCACGATTCGTGGCGATCTGGTGGACGCCCTCAATGAGCTTTGGGAGCAACGCAAGGATAAGAAAATTAGCTTTGAGCGTGTCGTGATTGAGACCACTGGAGTCGCCAATCCTGGCCCAGTCGCCCAGACCTTCTTTATGGATGACGATGTAGCGGATCACTATGTGTTGGATGCCGTAGTGACTCTGGTGGATGCTAAGCATGGGCAGCAGCAGCTCAGCGAACATGAGGAGGCTCAGCGCCAGGTAGGCTTTGCTGATCAAATCTTTATTACTAAGACCGATCTGGTAACGCCTGCTGAGGTTGATGCCTTGCGTGCCCGCTTAATGCATATGAACCCCCGTGCGCCTATTTCTGGGATTTCTAAGGGGGTAGTTCCGCTTGAGGCGGTTTTAGACCTCAAGGGCTTTAATTTGAACGCCAAATTGGACATTGACCCGCATTTCTTGGAGCAAGAGGACCATGACCATAGTGATTGTGGTCACGACCACAGCCACGATCACCATGATCACAGCAACTGCGGCCACGACCACAGCCATGATCATCATGGTCATGCAGGGCATACAGACCGCATCCAATCCTTTGTATTTCGTAGTGATAAACCCTTTGATCACAAAAAGCTTGAAGACTTTTTGGGCGGCATTTTGGAGGTTTTTGGCGAGAAGATGTTGCGCTATAAAGGCGTGCTTTATGTGAAGGGAAGTAACCGAAAAGTGGTATTTCAGGGGGTTCATCAGATGATGGGCAGCGATTTAGCTGGTCCGTGGGGGGCTGAGCCCAAGCAAACCCGTATGGTGTTTATTGGCATTGACTTGCCTAAGGACACCCTATTGGCAGGGCTCGAGGGGTGTTTGGCTTAGGCGGGTTCGGATACAATCTGCCGCCACGGTCAATATTGATAAAAGGTCGTAAAACTTTGGCAGAATGAGGCAATAATGCTTCAAACCCATGGAAAGAATGAGATGACGGTAAAAACAGCAACAAAAACTGCAGCGGCTCCAAAAGTTAGTAAGGCTGCAAGTAGCAAAGCTCCAAAGGGTGCGCCTTTAACTGAAGCTGAACTGCTCAAAATGGCTGACAAGGACTACATGAATGCAGCCCAGTTAGATTTTTTCCGTCAGAAATTATTGACCCTCAAAGAGGACATCTTGAAGAATGCATCAGAAACTACTGAGCATCTTCGTGAAAACATTTTGGTTCCGGATCCGGCCGATCGTGCAACGATTGAAGAAGAGCATGCGCTTGAATTACGCACCCGCGATCGTGAACGCAAGTTGCTGAAAAAAGTAGAGCAGGCTTTGGCGCGGATTGAGACTGCTGATTACGGTTGGTGCGAAGAGACTGGCGAGCCAATTGGCTTATCCCGTTTGATAGCAAGACCGACGGCCAATCTTTCCCTTGAAGCACAAGAGCGTCGTGAACTCCGTCAAAAGTTGTTTGGCGAATAACCTTTTAATACTTCGGCTGCAATGACTAAGCACCTACCAACCCTTGCTGATATCCCTCCTTTGTTAAAGGCGGAGATCTTGGCCGAGGCTTTGCCTTATATCCGCCAATATCACGGTAAGACCATTGTGATTAAGTACGGCGGAAATGCCATGGTGGAAGAGCGCCTCAAAGAAAGTTTTGCGCGCGATGTCATTTTGCTCAAACTGGTTGGCATGAATCCTGTCGTAGTGCACGGCGGTGGCCCACAAATTGATGAAGCACTGAAGAAGATCGGCAAGACCGGAACGTTTATTCAGGGTATGCGCGTTACCGATGATGAAACCATGGAAGTAGTCGAGTGGGTACTTGGTGGCGAGGTGCAACAAGATATTGTTATGTTGATTAATCACTTTGGCGGACAGGCAGTTGGCTTGACTGGTAAAGACGGTGGTTTGATTCATGCCAGAAAAATGATGATCCCTGATGAAAAAAATCCAGGGAAAAAAATAGATATCGGTTTTGTGGGTGAGATCGAGGCCATTAATCCTGCGGTTGTAAAGGCCCTGCAAGATGATGCGTTTATTCCGGTGATTTCTCCTATTGGCTTTAGTGCTGAAGGTCAGGCATACAACATCAATGCTGACTTGGTTGCTGGCAAGATGGCTGAAATTCTGCATGCTGAGAAATTGGTGATGATGACCAATATTCCAGGCGTCATGGATAAAAATGGCACGCTCTTGACCGATTTAACTGCTCGAGAGATCGATGATTTATTTGCTGATGGAACTATCTCTGGTGGTATGTTGCCTAAGATTTCCTCGGCCTTAGACGCTGCGAAGAGTGGTGTGAACTCAGTGCACATTATTGATGGCCGTATTGAACACTCTTTATTATTAGAAATTCTGACTGAGCAAGCTTTTGGAACGATGATTCGTTCTAGATGAGCTATGGATAAGTGATAACTATGCGTGATTCTTTAGAGCCTTCAGAAATTGAAAGTAGTGCCGCTGAGGCTGGCAAGACACGCAAGCGTCCACGTCCAGGAGAGCGTCGCTTACAAATTCTGCAAGTGCTTGCGGAGATGTTGCAAAACCCTAAAGGTGAGCGCGTAACCACTGCAGCGTTGGCAGCCAAGATTCAGGTTTCTGAGGCGGCGCTTTATCGACACTTTGCTAGTAAAGCCCAAATGTTTGAGGGCTTAATTGCCTTTATTGAGCAGACGGTTTTTGGTTTGATCAATCAAATCAATCAAAAAGAAGAGTCAGGCCTTGCGCAGGTGCGCGGCATTTTGCAGATGCTGCTCTTCTTTGCTGAGAAAAATCCTGGTATGACTAGAGTTCTTTTAGGTGATGCTTTGTTGCAAGAAGATGATCGCTTGCAAGAGCGCATTACTCAAGTGCTAGATCGCGTTGAGGCCTCGTTAAAGCAGGCCTTGCGAATTGCCCAATCCCAAGGTAGTACGTGGGGGCAGGCGGGTCAAGATGAGATTAGCATTCGTGCGGCCATGTTGATGAGTTTTGTTTTGGGTCGCTGGCATCGCTTTGCTCGTAGTGGCTTTAAGAAGCTACCAACTGAAGCATCTGATATTAGTCTTCGCATTCTTCTCTCCGAATGAGCGAGCTACACCTCTCTAGAAATACTATCCATTTTGCCGAGCCCTTGCCTTTGCAAAGTGGCGCCATGTTATCCGGCTACGACCTCGTCATTGAAACTTACGGCAAGTTAAATGCTGATAAAAGTAATGCTGTACTGATTTGCCATGCGCTCAATGCCTCACATCATGTAGCGGGCCCTGCACCTGAAGACCCTGAAGACATTGGTTGGTGGGACAACATGATTGGTCCAGGTAAGCCTGTAGATACCGATCATTTCTTCGTTATTGGTGTCAATAATTTAGGTTCTTGCTTTGGCTCTACGGGGCCAATGAGCATTCATGCGGAAACTGGCAAACCTTATGGGGCAAATTTCCCCGTGGTGACTGTAGAAGATTGGGTGAATACCCAAGCGCGCCTGGCTGACAAATTGGGTATTCGTAAATTTGCTGCAGTCATGGGTGGAAGTCTTGGTGGCATGCAAGCCATGGCCTGGTCGATTCAGTTTCCAAAACGTTTAGATCACTGCGTTGTCATTGCCTCGACCCCGAAATTGAGCGCGCAGAATATTGCATTTAA
>Ga0007872_1000250_pt1 | contig 10406 bp, 10 predicted proteins | sample CryBogCBH29Jul08_FD_55002 | JGI IMG/M metagenome (GOLD analysis project Ga0007872, IMG submission 55002) | Freshwater microbial communities from Crystal Bog, Wisconsin, USA - CBH29Jul08 | ecosystem: Environmental > Aquatic > Freshwater > Lake | place: Crystal Bog, Wisconsin, USA | collected...
CACTTAGATTTTTAATCTGGTTTCAGATTACGAGTGCGTATCACTTGTGCCCATAGCTCTACTTCGTTATTGACAAACCCTTTAAATACCTCAGGTGAGCTTCCAACTAAGTCGATACCGTTTGCTGCAACCTTACTCTGCATCTCTGGTGATTTCAAAGCCTTGTTAAAGTCCTGCGAGATTTTGAGTACATTAGTATCGGACATCGCCCTGTTCGCAAATATTCCATACCAAAGCGTTATCGAGTATCCCGGAATAGCAGCCTCAGCCACAGTTGGTAAGTCTGGCAAAGCGCTGCTGCGTTTTGCTGTTGTGACCGCGAGAGCCCTAACCTTTCCCGCTTGCATATTTGGCAAACTCACTGGCAACCCAGGGAAGTAGGTTTGCACATCACCCGCCATCAATGCATTTAAGGCTAATGCTCCACTGGTAAATGGAACATGTGTCATCGTAATTCCAGCCCTAGAATTGAAAAGTTCTACGGCCATATGATCAGCATTACCTATTCCAGAAGAGCTAAAGTTAAGCTGATCAGGCCGTTTCTTTGCATACTCAATAAATTCTTTAAGATTTTTGACGGGAAGATCTTTATTTACAATCACCACCAAGGGCATTGAGGTAATTTGGCTGACTGGCTTTAGATCCTTTTTTAGGTTGTATCCCAATTTTGGATAAAAAGAGGCACTGATGGTAATGGCGTTTTGAGCAATCAAGATAGTGTGGTCATCGTCCAATCCAGAAACATATGAGGCAGCTACATTGCCTGCGGCTCCTGTTTTGTTATCGACTATAACCGGCTGACCCCAAATCTCTGACAGGCTTTGGGCTATTGTTCTAGCGACTAAATCCATACTGCTTCCAGGACCTAATCCTGAAATAATTCGAACTGGCCGATTGGGCCAAGGAGCTTGAGTAGATTGAGCCATGCCAAAACTTGCCGTGAGCAGCAACGCACAAGTGATTACTACCTTATTAACGGATCCCATATACGTCTCCAGTAAATCCACCATCATTTAAAAGGGCAAGTACTTTTCTTGTCCAGATTCTTTTGCAACTTCTATCAAACTTGCTTGAGTATCTTCTGGTAATAACAAACCAAGTTGACGATTTCGAACATCGGCCTGATTTTCCATTTCTCCAGGGAAGTAGACCTGCTCATGACCTTCCGCTAAAGGCACATCCTTTAATGAGTGGATGTATTCATCTATACGTTGCTCAAATTCTGCGAGGGGTTGGAATGCAGATACATCCATCGAGACAATAAAGTGGCCAGCTCCGCTGCGATTGACGGGATCATATGGTCCATGGACTTGGTCTAAGAATGAACTTCCCGAGAGAACCCCAGAAAGGATATCCACCATAACCCCCATGACATAGCCTTTGTGACCAGCCATCGGCAAAATAAAGCCCTCGATCGCTGCTTGCGGGTCGGTAGTGGGTCGACCATCTTTATCAATAGCCCAATCATTTGGAATGCTTTGACGACGTTTTTGAGCGAGATAGATCTTGCCCCGTGCTACACCCGAATTTGCCATATCCATCACTACTGCCCCGTGCTTTCCAGCTGGCACAGCAATAGACCACGGATTGGTGCCAATCTTTTTTTGGCGACCGCCCCATGGCGCCATATTAGGCCCTGCATTGCTCATTAAGATTGAAATGCAGCCATTTTGAGCGCCCATGCGCGTGAAGTACATGCATGTTCCAAAGTGATTAGAATTTTTAACCGACACTATTCCAACGCCATGCTTCTTGGCCCGCGCTATCGATTCCATCATTGCACGTTTAGCTACCACTTGCCCAACTCCATCGGCTCCATCCATTACAGCGATGGCTTTGGAATCCACCACCAAGGAAGTATTCGCAACTGGCTTCATGGCACCAGATCTCAAGCGTGCGTAGTACCAAGCCAAACGTAAAAGCCCATGAGATGAATGCCCCCATAACTCAGCCTGGACTAGGGTATCGGCCGTTAGAAGAGCATCCTCTTCAGATAAACCAGTACTTTTATAAACCGCTTTGGCAAACTGAGTTAACTCTTCGTGAGGGATATAGCGGATAGAAGTATTCATAAATTATTGATGAGAAAAGAGCGCTTGGCCTGGAGTATCCATCCGCGCAACCAAGACAGAACCGCTATCAGATTCCGTAATAAATAGATCTTGGTTATCTTTACCGCCAAATGCAATATTGGTTGTCATTTTTCCAGCGCAAGAATTAATCCGCAGCAAAGGTTCGCCCTGTGGAGAAAATTTCCACACTGCCCCCAAACCAGCATGGGCCACATAGAGATTGCCAGCCTGGTCCAAAGCTAAACCATCAGGGCCAGAGCCTCCTGACATTTGAATAAAATTGCCCGCCCTAGTAATAGAGCTATCTGGCAAGATCATTGCGCGCCAAATATTATTCGATCTAGTGGCTGCTACATAGAGAAAATTTTCACCAGCACTTAAAACAATGCCATTCGGACTGGGTACATTACTGAGAAGACAGGAAAGTTGACCTTTATTNTCTAGACGGAATACGCGGCCACTGGGATCTTGTAAACCAGTTTGACCTTGATCTGTGAAATACAAATCACCAGACTTTGAAAAGACTAAATCATTTAAACCCTTGAAAGACTCGGTCCTGTATCGCTCGATGAACGGAGTAATTGTTCCCGCAACAGGATCAAGCAGCATCAAGCCATTCTTATGGTCAGCGACAAAGATGCGGCCATCGCGATGAATCTTCAAACCATTTGGTTCGCCATCATATTCAAGCACCAAGGCAACCGCCCCTTGAGGGCTGACACGATAAATTTGACCAAACGCTATATCTACAAGAAATAGATTTCCGTCACGATCAAAAGAGGGTCCCTCAATAAAGCAATCAGTCTTTAGAGTTCCTTTGCCGGCTTGCAGTCTCTCTGCGGAAATCTGGCCAGGTTTGCGAAAACCGTCAGGAATACGAGCAAAAACCTCAGTCCCTAATATGGGAGGCGCTGAAAACATCTTATCTCCGTTACTTTTTATAGTTGTGATGAATCTCTAAGAGAATATTACTCCAAGCTTGCATTACAGCAACTTATCAGTCAGGCTGAATATTTCCCTTTTGGATGACTTTCACCCACTTATCTTGTTCGGACTTTTGGAACCTAGCAAACTCCTCGGGAGTAGAGCCTACGGCAAAGGTGCTTAATTGATCAAGACGCTCCCTCACATCGGGCATTTTCATAATCTTGGCAAGCTCTGCCGATAAGCGCTGCACAATTTCAGGTGAGGTTCCCGCCTTCACTTCCAGACCATACCAAGAGGAAGCCTCAAATCCAGGCAGCACNCTTTCAGAAACCGTTGGAACGTTTGGATAAGAAGGCAATCTTTTTGCTGTGGTTGTTGCAATAATTTTCAGCTTNCCCGATTGAATATGCTGNGTTGATGTCAGTAATGTGTCGAACATCAAATTCACCTGACCAGCCAAGACATCACTAATCGCTGGAGCGGTCCCCTTATATGGCACGTGAACCATATCAATATTAGAACGTAGCATAAACATCTCGGGAACTAGATGAGAAGACCCACCATTTCCAGCAGAAGCAAACGTTAACTTTCCTGGATTGGCTTTTGCGTAAGCCAATAATCCAGCTAAGTCACCGTAAGGGGCATCTACTCTAGTAACAATCACGATTGGCACTGTCACCAACAAAGATACTGGGACAAAATCCTTATTAACGTCATACGATAACTTCTTATACAAGCCTGGGTTGATACCATTTGTGCCAATAGAAACCATCACCAAAGTCTGACCATCGGCTGGCGCTGCCAGGGCGGTCTGCATGCCAATTGCGCCATGAGCGCCCGCTTTATTTTCTACGTAAATGGGTTGGCCCAAAGCATCGCCTAACTTGTTTGAAACCAACCTCGCCATCACATCCGTAGGCCCTCCCGCCGGAAAGGGAACAATCATTTTTAGCGGGCCATTCGGATAAGCTGAAAAAGCAAGGCTACTAATCAATATAAGGGGCAAAAGCAGAATGCACTTCATATAGTTACTTTGGAATAGGTGCAATTAAAATATGGCCAGTAGAAGATTCCGTCATCACAAGAGACAGTCGATCAGGAGTAAAGCAAACATTGGTGACGGTTTGACCAATGGGAGTCTTGATATAAGCCATTAATTCACCACGCTTATTCAGTTGAAAGACTCCTCCCAGGCTAGCGTGGGCTACGTAGAGATTATCTTGCTCATCTAAGGCTAAGCCGTCAGGTCCACTCGTTCCAAAAAAAGTTTGGAACGCTCCCACTTTACCAGTTGCAAAACCAGCAAAGATTGGCATACGCCATACATTATTTGCTCTAGTGGCGGCGACAAATAAAAACATGCCAGCACTATCAAATACCAAACCATTTGGACTGGGTACATTGTTGAGAACTACATGGAGGGTGCCGCTTGGCTCTAAGCAATAGACTTTTCCAGATGGGTCATGCAAACCTGTTTGCCCTTGATCCGTAAAAAATATATTGCCCTTGCCATCCAAGATTAAATCATTCAGACCCAAAAAGTGCTGATTACTATTCTTGGGGCCAGACAGCACTGTTTCTAATAATTTTGTACTCGGGTTTAATCTCAGCAGACCCTGCTTGTGATCTGCAATCCAAATCTGACCTTCTTGGTCTATTGCTAAACCATTCGGCCAGCCGTCATATTGAATGACCAGTTCCCAATTTTTATCTGGGGAAATTTTAAAAATTCGGCCATAAGGAATGTCTGTGACATATAAATTTCCCTTGGCATCAAAGACGGGCCCCTCTAAGAAACTATCGATTAACTGACCTGGCTTATTGATCTTAGCCCATTGGTTTTCTTGGGCAACCCTAAATGAATCCGGAACGGCAGACCAGATACTGGCCTCAATGATTTTGGGTGCTTGAAATTGAAGATTCCACATAACGATTCATTATTCCGCAGTTAGACCAGCTTGTTTGACGGCAACACCCCACAACTCAGATTCTTTTTGTATGAATTTTTTGAACTCAGCGGGACTCACAGCTCCAGGTTCAGCGCCTAGTTTAGTCAAGCGCTCTCTTAACTCAGNATCAGATAAGCCTTTTTTAACCTCTGCAGCCAATTTATTAATNACAGNTGTCGGCGTCCCCTTGGGAGCTGCTAAACCAAACCAATTAGAAACAGCGTATGTTGGCAAACCAGCCTCCTTAAATGTCGGAATCGTTGGAATGGTAACTAACCTTTTTGACCCCGTAGTAGCCAACCCCCTAATCTTGCCGCCTTCAATTTGAGGGATAGCAGTTGGGGCCGCCGTAATGATAAAGTCAACCTGCCCTGATAGGACAGCTAACATAGCCTCACCAGCCCCCTTATACGGGACATGAGCAACCTCTATTTGCGCTACATACTTAAAGAGCTCAGCCGATAAATGCGTAGAGCTTCCAGCGCCACCAGAACCATAGTTCAGCTTTCCTGGATTTACTTTTGCATAAGCAACTAAGGAGGACAATGATTTGAATGGGGAGCCTTCCGGAACAACCAAAACTACTGGCGTTTGAGTAATGATGGCAATCGGCTCTAAATCATTTGGGTGGTCCCAAGGCAATGACTTAAATAAAGATGGCAAGATGGCATACGTGGTGTCATTTGCCAATAACGTGTAACCATCTGGCGGAGCCTTAGCAACAAAATTGGTTGCAATCGTACCTGAGGCCCCCACTTTATTTTCTACATAAAAAGATTGCTTCATCTGCTCAGTGAGCTTTTGTGCGATCTGTCTTGTTGAAAAATCAGCCGTACCACCAGCGCTGTACGGNACAATAATTTTTACAGATCTATCTGGATAGCTTTGTGCCATGCATGCGCCACATACCATCGATCCAATTACAGCAATCCAGTAATGGATAAATTTACTATTCACTTATATCTCCGAATATTTTTTTAATAATGAACTGAGCCATTTTCTACAAATTCTGATATCTCTTCTGAACTATAGCCAAGTTGACTCAGAATTTCTTGAGTTTGCTCACTAAATTTTGGTGGGTTATGACGAATACCCAACCTTTTGCCATCCATCATCAATGGCAACAAGGGTNTTGTGGTTTCTTGACCTGCCTTTGGTCCNTCGGTAATGCGAATAGGGGCTAAGCCGCCAGTAGCAAGCAAATGAGGATCTTCAAATAACTGCTCAGGTCTCGTAATAGGCGCAAACGGCAACCCATGTTTCTCAAATACATCACTAATATGCTTTGCTGTGAATCCCACTAAACGCTTTCTTACTTCTGGAATGAGTGTTGNTCTTGCCTCTACNCGCTGGTTATTCTGCCCAAGATTGGGATCAGCATATAAATCTGCAAAGCCAAAGGCATCGCAGAATATTTTCCATTGAGTNTCTGATACCACTGCCAAGAAAATCTTNTCTCCACCGGCCACCTCAAANACGTCATAAATAGCCCATGCAGATATCCGACTTGGCATCGGCTTGGCCGCNTTACCAGTTACTGCATATTGCATCATATGTTGGCCAACCAAAAATACATTGCTCTCAAACAGTGCACTTTGAATTTCTTGTCCTGCGCCTGTTACATCCCTTTGCCTCAAGGCAGCCATCACTCCGATAGCACCGAAAACGCCGCCCATAATGTCATTTACTGAGGAGCCAGCGCGCAGTGGTCTATCCTCAGGCCCCGTCATGTAAGCCAATCCCCCCATCATCTGNACCACTTCATCCAACGCAGTACGGTGATCGTATGGGCCCGGCAAAAAACCTTTATGAGAAGCGTAAATCAATCGAGGATTAGTTTTTTTCAGAATGTCGTAATCTAAACCTAGTTTTGCCATCACTCCAGACTTAAAGTTCTCACTAACGACATCAGCTGTTGCAATCAACTTTTTGACAATTTCAATTCCTTCTGGCGACTTCATATCAAGCGCAATACTTTTTTTATTACGATTAAACATTGGAAAGAACCCGGCACCAGAGCCTAATAGCTTTCTGGTTTTGTCTCCGTCGATAGGCTCTACCTTGATCACTTCAGCGCCCAAGTCCGCCAAAATCATTCCACAAGTTGGGCCCATCACCATATGGGTAAATTCAACTACCCGAATGCCTGCATATGGAAGTGTTTTGTTAATACTCATCACCCGCCCCACTGTGTTGCAGGCATAAATCCCTTTGGCGCTCCAGCTTCAGGGACCATTCCGTAAATAATTTCAGAAGGAACNCCAGCCTGCAAAGGCTTGCGCGCCTCAAATAGCAAATCTAAATTGATGCCTGTTTTAATGCCCATTGCTTCAAACATAAATACCAAATCTTCAGTAACCACATTGCCTGACGCACCTGGAGCATACGGGCATCCACCCAAACCGCCCATAGATGAATCGAATGAAGTAACACCCTCTTCATATGCGGCCAAGCAATTAGCTAAGCCCAAGCCGCGCGTATTGTGTAGATGTGCCGCCCCTGCTTTACTNCCAATGGCAGCNTTTAGTCGTCNAAANAATCTTTTGATTTGTGCAGGGTTTGCATAGCCAGTAGTATCTGATAAGCCAGACTCATCTGCTCCNGCATTGATTGCCTGCTCCGCCATCCAAATCACTTCATCCTCAGGCACTAAACCTTGTATGGTGCACCCGAAAGCCGTTGCTATTCCGGCCTCTACTTTGACCTCTGGAGCAAATTCTTTACGGTACTGCGCAATCTTTTGAACTTCCTCGATCATCTCTTCACGCGTTTTACGCACATTCGCCAAGGAGTGAGCTGCGCTAGCTGATACAGGAATGGTGAGTTTATGTACTCCAGCTTCGATTGCAGCTTGAGCTCCACGTAAATTGGGAACTAAAGCCATTACCGTCAAGCCTGGGAGCGTCTTNGCATGTCGCACGACTTCCGCAGTATCTGCCATCTGAGGTAGTAATTTAGCCGGAACGAANGAACCTACCTCAATTTCCCGAACGCCTGCTTTATACAAGGCATCAATCCAGGCATTCTTTTCCTCAGTGGGCATGATTGACTTAATGGATTGCAACCCATCTCTTGGACCCACTTCACTGATCAAAACATCTNTTGACGCCGAATTCATGTTGTTCTATCCTATAGAATACTATTCTATTATTAAAGCACATCAACCATACCCTGTCTATGCCAAGAAAATCTACCAAAGAGAATGACGGGAAAATCCCCATGTCAGATGCAGGGGTGGCTGCTGTAGATAAAGCGCTTGCCATCCTCCGGCTCTTTACCTCGGAAAGCCCTGAGCTGTCCCTCATTCAAATATCTGAAGCTACAGGGCTATATAAAAGTACTGCCTTACGTATGCTGGCCTCTCTAGAAAATTCCCTTTTAGTGCTTAAGCGATCTGATAGCATTTATGTACTTGGTCCTAGCATTGCCACCCTGAATGCTGCATATCAACATCATGAATCTCTTGAGACCCTAGTGATGCCTATATTAAGAAACTTGACCAAATCTACCAATGAAAGTGCTGCATTCCATGTACGCCAGGGCAATAAACGTCTGTGCCTATATAGAGTGGACTCTGAGCAAGCACTTAGAGATCACATCAAGGTAGGTGACCTACTGCCAATAGATAAGGGTGCTGGTGGAAAGGTGCTGCAAGCGTTTGAAGGTGCCAAAGGTAAGAGTTCAGCGCAGATTAGAAAAAACATGGTTTTGACCATATCCGGAGATAGAGTAAAGGAGATTTCTGGCATATCTTCCCCAGTCTTCAATTCTGAAGGACTCATAGGCGTCATTACCCTCACAATGCCCACTTACCGCTTTGATCCTAAACAGTCAAATCTCGTTAAAGCAAGCGCAAAAAAACTAACAGTACTTTTAGGTGGCAAGTTTGATTGCTCGCTTACTTAATTCAGAATCATCCATAGATGCTTGGCTTGTAGGTAAATAGCCAAATAGCGGCAATTTAATTTTTATCACCAACTTTGCCTGCTGAAATGTCCATGATTAAGCGTGACAGCAAATACATTCTTGGGGTGATGGAACTGACCAATATATATTCATCGTCATTAGAGTGGGCACCAAAGCCTTGGACACCCATACTCTCAATCACTGGATTTTGAGTATCTAGCGCAGCAAACGCAGCATCTGTTCCACCGCCGGCAGCTACCGTTCCTAAAATCAAGTCACGCCCAAGCTCCGAATACACTTTTTTTGCATATTCGGCCATTTGCAAAGACTGTGGACTGGTCACCAAAGGTGGGCGGCGGCGCTCAAAACCAAGCTCTACTTTGGCATCAGGTATTTGCTGCGTTTTGACACGCTCTCGCACTTTATTCTCCACCACATCAAAATCTTCTTTTTTCATCACGCGAACATCGGCAGTGGCAAACGCAATGGAGGGTATGACATTTCGATTAGTACCAGCAGTTGCTAAAGTCCAGTTCATTTTGATCCCCTCTTTAGGATCAGACAAATCACGCATTTGTTGAATCTGAAATGAGAGCTCATCCAAGGCATTGCGCCCCAACTCGGGAGCAGCACCGGCATGCGATGCCTTACCAGTAATATTCAAATTGACCGCTGCAATCCCTGCCGTAGTAAGCGCAATGCGATCTGACTTTGCTTGAGATGCCTCACATGAAAAAGTGACATCATGCTCTGCGCCTAGTTTGGAAAAATANGCTCGCGCAGCTGGTGAACTAATTTCCTCGTCTCCATTAATCAGNACGGTAACTTTTCCATACTCATTAAATTTCAACTTTCTCAAGCTATCCATAGTATGCAAAATCAATGCTATTCCTTGCTTATCNTCCGATATACCAAGACCGTAAGCCCGATCTCCATCAACNCTAAAGGGCTGCTTAGCNAGCATACCCCTCAGNTATACGGTNTCCATATGGGCAATCAAGAGTATTTTCTTTTTGCCNGCNCCCTTAAATTCAGCCTTAACCATGCGGCCTGGCTTGTCAGGTGTATCGTGCATTCGATACATATCTTTGCCTGGCTCGATAAACTCCACCTGCCCACCAAGCGCTTTAAGTCTGTTAAATATCAGCAGTGATATCTTATCCAGCCCTTCACGATCTCTGCTGCCAGACTCAATAGATACTAATTCTTTTAAAGTAGTCAAATAAGGCTTTTGCTCTCCCTCAACCACTGAAAATATAGGCTCTTGTGGAGCGGCCATGCATATTCCAGAAGTGCCGATTACGGCGCAAAAAACCAAAAAGCGTTTTTTCATTTACCCCTCCGATTGATGATCAATTGATCATACATAAAATGATCTTGTAGTGCCATATAGGAAATATGATTCAACGCTTACCAGCACCTCTTTGAGACTCATATATCGCTGCTCAATCAATCCAAGTGGGGTATTGATGCATCACCGAATGAAATAGTTCAGATTCAGTAAATTGATTTAACCATTTTTTTGTCAAGGTGAATGGCAATTCTTCAAACC
>Ga0007872_1000273_pt1 | contig 9990 bp, 14 predicted proteins | sample CryBogCBH29Jul08_FD_55002 | JGI IMG/M metagenome (GOLD analysis project Ga0007872, IMG submission 55002) | Freshwater microbial communities from Crystal Bog, Wisconsin, USA - CBH29Jul08 | ecosystem: Environmental > Aquatic > Freshwater > Lake | place: Crystal Bog, Wisconsin, USA | collected...
GCGATAACCGGTATGCCTACGGTCGCACCTTCACCGCTGAAGGACTTTATTTTCAATGAGGAGCGACCTCACGAACTCAGTGAAAGGGAGATTGAAACCATTATCGGCAGCTTTGCTGCTGCTGCCGGGCGGGCAAGAAAAGCCGGGTTTGATGGTGTCCAGCTTCATCTGGCGCACGGTTACCTCCTTGCAGAGTTTCTTTCAAGCTATACGAACCGGCGCCGAGACCGTTGGGGTGGTTCGATCGCGAACAAGTTCCGCATTGTCTCGGAAATACTCCGCCGCATCAGGGCAGAGGAGGGCGACTATCCCGTGCTGGTCAAAATTAACGGGTTCGATCACCGGCGGGGAGGGATGCGGCTTGTTGAAGCTGTAGAAATCGCCCGTCTGCTTGAAGTTTCGGGATGTTCGGGCATAGAGGTTTCTTCGGGCACTATGGAGGAGGGACTTTCAATCATGAGGGGACCTGTTTTTCCGTCAGAAGCGCTGCTTGCCAGCAACTTCAGGTTCAAGTCGCTGCCTGCACCGGTCAAGAAAGTTCTTGCGCCCCTGCTTCGCCTGGCCATGCCATCGCCCAAGCCCTGGCGTGGGTACAATATTGATGTTGCAAAAGCAATCAGGCAAGATGTCTCGATTCCCGTCATTGCCGTGGGGGGCATCCATACGCTTAAGGATATCACCGGTGTGCTCGAAAGCGGCACGGCTGATTTTATTTCCATGTCGCGTCCGTTTGTTATTGAGCCGAACATTGTGCGTAACCTGCAGGAGGGGCGGCAGAGGGCATCGCGCTGCATCGAGTGCAACTACTGCGCAATCATGATTGAGGATGGTCCGCTGAGATGCTGGCACGGCAAGCTCCCCTAGAAGCAACCTTTGAGTGAAATAGGAGTTATGGGACGGAGGGGACTTATGGGACTTATAATGGATGAATGCGGTGAGAACATCGATTGTTCACTGCATGTCGGGATGATAAGGAGGGTGAGTGCGAGTGGGGGTAGCGACCACGGCAGCGGCAGTCAAAGAGCGTGAGCACTTCCGTAAGCAATATCTTGAACCACTCCTTTCNGCAGGATTGCTTGAGCGATCCATTTCTGATAAACCCCGAAGCTCGAAACAGCGATACAGAACAACGCCTGCCGGTCGAGCAATGGTTGTAATATCTGATAAGGATTTCATGTCATGATTCCAGCAATGCTTTTAATGAGGGNTTTGTTTGAGTGGAATAGGAGTTATGGGACGGATGGGACTTATGGGACTTATAATNGATGAATGCGGGGAGAACATCGATTGTTCACTGCGTGTCGGGATGATAAGGAGGGTGAGTGCGAGTGGGGGTAGCGAAAAGTGGCTCGCCAGGGCTTATGGCTTCGGCAGAAATCTGACCATCTTGTTATTTTGCTGCGATAACCGCTCACTACACTTTAAAACCGCTATAAATTGCAGTGAACGGTTTGATTTTCGAGCACCGCCCAACACAGTAATCGGGTTTCGGAACAGATAAATAGAGCGGCTCAGATGTTTTATGCAAGCAGTGTCAGTTTATTGAAAACCTTCTCGGCAATATGACCATCTACAGCTTTTTGATAGGCTTTGAAACCCTCTGTGGTCATATGCTTTTCCAGCAATGCCTGGCTTTCCCATACTTCATAAAAGATAAAAACCGCGGGGTCGTTGTTATCCTCGTGACATAAGTACGTTTTGCACCCCTCATCTGCTCGGGCAAAAGCAACAAGTTTGAGTAATTCACGCTTGACCAGTTCAACTGACTCTTTTTTTGCTACAACTTTTGCAACCAAAATCAATTCTGACATTGTTCTCCCTCTTTGTTTAAATTTGTTCATTCTCCCGTTTCCAATAAAAAACCTGTTCGAAAATGGCTGAAAATAAAACGTTTATCAAGAATATTCTGATTTGGAACAGATAAAAATTAACGTGCTTCGGATGTGCCACCGTTTATAAGACCACTTTTTCATGGCAAAAATCCGTTTGCTGAACCAGTAAATTCTTCCGGTTCTCCTGGCAAAAGAGCTTTTTTATAAAAATTAACTATATTCTGTCCAGAATAGCCAGAATATAAAAGAACTACATCCGGGAGAAAGGAAAATGAAAACATGGCAACTTCAAGAAGCAAAAAATCATTTGAGCGAAGTAGTCAGGAAGGCTATCAGTGATGGACCCCAAAACATTACTTTGCACGGTAAACCTGCTGCGGTAGTAGTTTCCTATGCTGCTTACTTAAAAACAACGGCTAGAACAGGTCGAAAAAAGTCACTTTCAAAGTTTTTTGAAAGTTCGCCACTGAGGGATATTGAAATCGATCTTGTGCGAGTGAAAGATCAGGGAAGAGAAGAGGTGAAACTGTGATGCTTAAGCACGGGTTTCTTCTGGATACCTGTGTTATTTCAGAGCTTATTAAGCCTTCACCATCATCGAATGTAGTACGTTGGGTCGACGATCAAGATGAAGAGGGTTGTTATATCAGTGTTATCACTGTTGGAGAGATAGAAAAAGGTATTTCGAAGCTACCGGAAGGGAAGAATAAAGAACGATTGCAAGCGTGGCTATACAGTGAGTTGACCGATCGATTTAATGATCGTATTCTGGATGTTTCTGTTGACGTTGCCCATACTTGGGGTAGAATTCTTGGTGAAGCTGATAAGAATGGCCGTTCACTACCGGTTATTGATGCTCTTATTGCTGCAACTGCAATAACCAAAGGATTAACCGTGGTCACTCGTAATACAGATGACATGAAAGAGAGCGGCGCAGCACTCCTTGATCCATGGGAGTAAGAGAGTGAGAACCCTTTTGGATAAGGAAAATGGAGTGCGAGCTGAGTGGGACGGTATTGAAGAACATCGTTTTAAGGTAACCCGGCTGCGCCGAGGCGTGCCGGGTTGACTTGTGACTTTAAAAAAGCTTACGCTTTTTCTACGATCTTGCGCTCTTTGACTTTCAATGCAGCCTTGCCGGTACGTTTGCGGAGGTAGAAGAGTTTTGCTCTTCTTGCCTTGCCGTGCTTGAGTACTGTAACGCTCTCAATGTTTGGCGAGTTGACAGGGATGATTCGTTCAACACCAACACCGTGAGAAATCTTTCTGACTGTGATTGTTTTGTTACCGCCGGCTCCCCTGTCGCTGATAACAATACCTTCGAAGGCCTGAAGTCTTTCTTTTTCGCCTTCAATAACCTTCAACTGAATCTTGACGGTATCACCCGGGTTGATTTCCGGAAAATCGGTAACGGCCTGGGTGGCTTCTACTAACTTGATTAACTGATCCATGACGACAACTATTTACGTTATTTTTTCTTTAATTCTTCTAAAACTATATTACTCGAGAAGATCGGGCCGACGCTGCCTTGTTCTTTCAAGAGCATTTTCACTGCGCCAGTGTTCGATGTTACGGTGATGACCTTGCAATAAAACTTCAGGAACCTTCATACCACGGAATTCTGAAGGCCTTGTGTAATATGCACAATCAAGCTGCCCTGTCTGAAATGAGTCGGTCAGGGCTGACTCACTGTCACCAAGAACACCGGGTATAACCCTGACGACAGCATCCATAAGAAGCAGTGCCGGTATTTCACCGCCTGAAACAACAACATCACCAATGGATATCTCCATGGTAATCAAATTCTGACGGATTCTTTCATCGATGGCTTTGTAATGACCACAGAGAATAATCACGTTGTGCAACCTTGAAAGCCTGTTTGCCATTGACTGGTCAAACAACTTTCCATCGGGTGTAAGAAAGATGACTTCATCATACTCTCTTTCTGCCTTCAGAGCTTCGATACAAGCAAAAACCGGTTCCGGGCGGAGCACCATCCCTGAACCACCGCCAAATGGTGAGTCGTCAACCTGTTTGTAGCGACCCAGTCCATAGTCATGCAAGTTATGGATATGAATGTCCGCATGATTTTTTTTCCTGGCGATACTTAACAATCCGTTGTCAAGCGTCGAGTCAAAAAAACCTGGAATGACAGAGAGAACATCAATCCTTATTGCATTCATTGGATGTGCACCAGTTTCATCATACTTTTCACCTGGTTCAACCATTTACAGAAATTCGCTGAATCTTGGTATCACCATGTACTTTTCACTAAGATTGAACTCTTCTACAAACTCGTCTATTGCCGGTAACAGAATTTTATTATCGCCGACCTGAACCTCATAGACTTCACTGGCAGGCATCCTGATAACGTTGGTAACAATACCGACTTCAGTGCGATTGCGGTCGAGAACTTTCATGCCTATAATTTCATGAACATAGGCGCGGTTTTCCGGCTGAGGCAATAGCTGATCGTCTGTAACAAACAATTTCCAGCCTGTTAATGCTTCGGCTTTTTCCATAGTATCAATTCCTTCAAAGAACAACCATGCAAACCCGGCTGAAAGAGCGGCTTTTTTTACCTTTAACCGCTCAACAGTATCAACGGATTTGCCCGCGTAATATTCACGTCGCGAAAGAAAACTTTCTGGAAAGTCGGTAACAAGCTCGACTTTCACTTCACCCTTCAATCCTTTCGGTTTGAGAATGACACCCGTTATATAGAGTTCCATTCCGACCTCACCTTATACGTATGATCAGGCTTCAGTGCCTGCTGCTGCTTTCGCTTCTGCATCTTTTTTGGCTGCGCGACGATGAGATTTCAATGCAAGGCGTTTCTGACGTCTGACGTTCTGATGCTCCTGCCACTTTTCCATCTCGGCGGTAATTTCAGCCTCGCTGCGACCCATGCTTTTCAGTCTGAGTTCATAGAGCAATCCGGTTGTACGGATAAGACTGTGAACTGTTGCTGTGGGCTGTGCACCCGTCTGCATCCAGTATGCAATACGGTCTTTGTTAATGGTTACAGCGTGCGGTTTGGCGGTAGGCTGATAATGGCCTACAACTTCAAGAAATTTGCCATCCCGTGGTGAGCGTGCATCGGCAACTACAATCTGGTATACCGGCAATTTTTTTCTTCCTGCTCTTTTCAGTCTGATCTTTACCAAGGCTAATATATTTTAGTTAATGTTTACTGTTAACAGTGTGTGTACTCTATCGTTTTAAAAACTTATCGAGGGCAAGATTCTGCGATGTAATTTTTCTGCCCGACTGGGAGAGCTTTGATACTGAACGCATCATTTTTTTCATCTCTCCAAACTGCTTGAGCAGAAGGTTAACCTCCTGCACTTTCGTTCCGCTGCCTTTGGCAATGCGCTGACGGCGACTGCCATTGATGATATCAGGATTGCTTTTTTCCTGTTTGGTCATTGAGTTGATCATGGCCTCAATGGGCTTGAAATCGAGATTCTCAAGATCCTGCTTCGGAACCATCTTGTTAAGACCCGGCACCATTTCAATCAGCCCCTGAATGGAGCCCATTTTTTTAAGCTGCTGCAACTGATCAAAAAAGTCGTTGAGATCAAACTCATTTTTCATGAGCTTTTTCTGCATCTCGAGCGTTTTTTCAAGATCAAGATTTTCCTGGGCTTTTTCAACAAAACTGACAATATCGCCCATACCAAGAATCCTCTGAGCCATACGGTCAGGATAGAACAAGTCAAGGTCGTCGACCTTTTCACCGATACTGATAAATTTAATCGGTTTTTCAACAACCTGTCGAATCGAAAGCGCGGCACCACCTCTTGAATCGCCGTCAAGCTTAGTAAGCACAACACCGTCAAAGTCAAGGCGATCATTGAAAACCTTTGCGGTATTGACGGCTTCCTGACCCATCATGGAGTCGACAACAAAGAGCAGTTCATCAGGATTGAGCGAATTCTTCAATGCCTCTGCTTCAGCCATCATGTGCTGATCAATCTGCAGACGACCGGCAGTATCAATGATCAAAACATCCTTTGCAGACGAGCGTGCCTCATCAAGACCTTTAAGGGCCGCCTTCAGGGCGTCCTGCTCTTCTATGGCAAAAACGGGAACATCCACCTGCAGACCAAGGGCTTTCAGCTGGTCTATTGCTGCCGGGCGATAAACGTCAGCGGCAACAAGCAGCGGATTTTTTCCGTTCTTTTTCAGGCGCAGAGCAAGTTTTGCGCAGAATGTTGTTTTTCCCGATCCCTGCAGACCGGCAACCATTATTATTGCAGGTAGTTTTTTTGGTGAAAGGTTGAGGGGTTTCTGTTCGCCACCCATCAGTTCAGTCAGTTCATCGTAGACGATTTTGACGATCATCTGCGCAGGTGATACGCTTTTGATGACCTGTTCGCCAAGAGACTTTTCTCTTATATCTTCAATTAATTTCTTTGCTACCTTATAGTTAACATCGGCACCAAGAAGAGCTCTTTTGATATCCCGCATGGCGAGACCAATATTGATCTCATTAATGGTAGCCTGACCTGCGAGTTTTTTAAAGGTGGCCTCTAATTTATCACTTAGACTGTCGAACATTGGTTCCTGCTTTTGTCAGATAAAGCTTAAAAATGCTTAGCTTTAATTATAACAAAAAATAGCAAAAAATACAATGATAGAAGTATATCATTCATTGTTTAAACGGTTTTTCCTGCTATTTTTTATATCCTGAATCTCAGAACACCTAATGAAACAAGAGGTTATGACTGCAAGCACCATTGAAACCATCCTGAACTCTTTTCGCAGCAAGCGAATTGCCGTTATCGGCGATATCATGCTTGACAAATATATTTTCGGCCATGTTTCCCGTATTTCGCCGGAATACCCGGTACCGGTTGTAGATGTCACCCATGAGGACTACAGGCTTGGAGGTGCGGCTAATGTTGCCCTCAATACACAGTCGCTCGGGGCAAAAACCATACTGATCGGCGTTACCGGGGCGGATAACAACAGGGAGATACTGCTTGAACTGTTTCGTAACCATGGGCTTGCCACTGAAGGCCTGATCAATGATCCCTCGAGGCCGACAACATGCAAGACAAGAATACTTTCGCAAAACCATCATATTACGAGGGTTGACTTCGAAAGCAGAAAAGAGGTTGAAACAACCATTGAACATGCAGTTATCGAGTCTTTTAACTCTGTTATCGGTTCAATAGATGCGGTAGTCCTGGAAGATTACAACAAGGGGGTTCTCAGCGCAAAGGTCATTGAGCATGTCATTACAACGGCAAAGGAACATCGTGTCCCGGTACTTGTGGACCCGAAACTCAAGAATTTCTTTGCCTTTAAACAGTGTTCTGTTTTTAAGCCTAACCTTTCAGAAATGGCGTCGTCATTAGGCATTGTTTTGCACAACAATGAACCTGAGATTGAGGAGGCATGCCGTCTGCTTCAGGAAAAACTTCAGACTGAAACCATTATCGTTACAAGAAGCGACAAGGGTATGACTATCTATAATGGAGGATTTACCCATATTCCGGCAACTTCGCTCGAAGTTGCCGATGTTTCCGGCGCCGGAGATACTGTTATCGGGGTTCTGGCGCTTGGCGCCGCTGCGGGTATTGATATAGTAACGAATGCAACTATAGCTAATCTTGCCGCAGGAACGGTCTGTCAGGAGGTAGGTGCCGTGCCCGTAAAAACGGAAAAACTGATCAGGGCTTATCAGGAATATCTTCAATGATGGAGATATGGCGCTCTATTTCTTCAGGATACGGCGGGTTATAGGTGCTATCCATCAGGAGCATTTTCAGATTGTTCATTGAATAGAATGGAACGTCAAACATTCCGGCATTACTGAGTGCAGAGGGAACATCTTTGCCCGGGTCGAGATGCATGACAAAGGTAACAAGTACTTTTCCATGACTTACGGGGTTAAAAACCCACATTCCGACTGCGTGACGAACCCTGTGATACTGTGGATTGTCGGGCAGGTAATCGGGTTCGCCTTTCATGACAATTGCCACGGAATTCCCCTCTGCCGATACGAGTCCTGTGCGCATAATTACCTCTCTCTGCTGGAGAGGCCACGGGGTTTTGATTATTTGACGGACAACATACTCTAAGGCACCAGCTTTGTGAAGGATGTGCATGTCTTCAAGCTGATGAACCCAGCGATTGTAGCTTGGCATGTCGTGAAAAAGGCTGATCAGCTTTTTCAGAGGCACCTGCATCTCAGCTTCGCCCTTAAACCCATGAATATCGGAACCTTCAACTTTTGAGGAGAAAATTTTTATCCCTTTGTGTTCAACCCGAAATTGCCAGTTTCCCTGTAGAATTAACTCAACATCCATACTGTTCAGTTAGCGTGTGTTTATCAAGACTGTAAAAAAACTCATCACCCGGTTATAAATTGCTCATAGTTCTGAATGACGTCTTTGGCGGATTTCTGAAAGGGGACGTCAAGCGGCACAAGATATTTTTCCTTTTTGACCATCTCCTTTAAATTAGTCAAGGTATGGTAGGGGGTATCAATAACGGCAATGTTGGCGAGCCAGGACGGAATTTCGCCTCCGGGTTCGATGTGAAGGCGAAAAACCACCCTGCACTGATTAGCCGACAGGGGAATAATGTTCCAAGCACCCTCAAGCTGTGGAACACGGACATACTTATCGTTTAAAGGGAGATAATCTGCCATGCATTCGAGTTTAATATAAACCTCGGATGTTTCCGGATCAAGGTAGCCTTGTGAGCGGGTTATGATTTCGCGGTCTGAAACCGGCCAGGGGGCTGTAACATGCTGATAGACAATTCGGCCCTCGTTTTCGGAAAGCTCCTTCAGCACCTTCATTTCTTTGGTTTTCCATACCCATTCTGTTGCAGCGTCAATATCATATAAAAGACTCAGCACGGCATGTTGCGGAGCGTCGATGGTGGCAATACCGACAAACGAAAGAAAATCGGAGGTTGGAACAGGACAGGTGAATATTTTCAGCCAGTCATTCTTCAGGCGTAACGTACACGATTCACTTTTGATTTTTTCAAGCAATGACATAATCACCTCATTTAAATCGTTAATAAATAAGAAGAAGTATCAGGTATCTGGCACAACTCATTCATGGTCTAGTTCCCGGTAACGTTTCAGCAATTTTGATAACCGGGTCGGCACTTCGTACAAAAAACTTTATCTGACCTTGAGCACCAAAGAGCTGATGTGCAATTTTCGATTTTACTGCCCGGGCAATGTTTTTTCGGTCCTTGACAAATGCATTTCTATCAAAGACGATGTTTTTTGCCTTACAGGTTTTTATAACAAGTGCCTCAAAACCTTTCTCTTCAGAGTAATCGGCAATAAAGCGGTCCAATGTGGAACGATAAGCCTGCACTGAGCTATGGGAATCATCAAGAAGCTTAAGCGCCATTTCATCAATTGAGCCCGACTGGTAGAGCTTCTGATAAAAATCGGAATAGGTGATTCCTGTGACCCAGAAGTCAGGTATAATACCACCAGCATCCCTTAACGCAGCGAGCTTGCCTTGCGCCTTTGTGTCTTTACCTTTGAGCGACAATATCAAAGCAGGAAGCGATGAGGTCTTATAGACAGAAACTTCACTGGTTTTCAGGTACAATAAACTGTCGGGATCAGTAAAGAGTTTCTGAGGAAGAATATTTTCCATCGAATCTTTATAGTAGAGCTCACGGCCTGCAACCCCCTTATGATAGACTCTCTGTATCTGTCGGCCTGACGGGGTATAATATCGTGAAACGGTCAGGCGGATTGCTGAGCCATCAGCAAACGGGAGCTGGCGCTGCACCAGCCCTTTTCCGAATGTCAGCTCACCTAAAACAACAGCTCTTTGGTTGTCCTGCAGGGCTCCTGCGAGAATTTCTGAGGCTGAAGCGCTTCCTTTGTCGACAAGAACAATCACTTCACCTTTTCTAAAACCCTCATCAATGGACTTTGCGATATAACGCTCATCGTCTGAACCACCTGCCCGGCTTTTTGTATAAACGATTAACTGGCCTTTGGTCAGGAATTCATCGGCTACCGCCACGGCCTGCTCAAGAAAGCCTCCCGGATTTCCTCTGAGATCAAGAACGATTTTTACCATACCCTGTTTTTTCAAGCCGGCAAGTGCCACTCTGAACTCCTCGGCTGTTGTCGCAATGAATCGGCTCAATCTTATATAAC
>Ga0007872_1000294_pt1 | contig 9587 bp, 9 predicted proteins | sample CryBogCBH29Jul08_FD_55002 | JGI IMG/M metagenome (GOLD analysis project Ga0007872, IMG submission 55002) | Freshwater microbial communities from Crystal Bog, Wisconsin, USA - CBH29Jul08 | ecosystem: Environmental > Aquatic > Freshwater > Lake | place: Crystal Bog, Wisconsin, USA | collected...
ATTTTGATTGTGTTACAAACTTTCTTCTCACCATTCCAAGGTTTCTTGGTAGAAAAATTTGGCCCACGTCTCTTGTTGTCTATTGGCACAGCATTGACAGGATTGAGTTGGGTGCTCTCCGCTAACCTCACTACTGTTTCTAACCTCTATATCACCTATGGCGTATTGGGTGGCTTGGGTACCGGTATTGTCTACATCGGCGTTGTTGGTTTGATGGTGCGTTGGTTCCCGAATAATCGTGGCTTTGCAGTCGGTATGGTTGCCGCTGGTTACGGTATTGGCGCCTTGCTGACTACCTTCCCAATTGCTGCTAGTTTGGCAGAGTCTGGCTTGCAGGGTACTTTGACATTCTTTGGTTACATCATTGGTGCGGTTGGTCTATTGGCTGCGCAAGGTATTCGCGTACCTCATGCGGATCGTGTTCAGACTGCTAGCCAGGTTGAAGCTGCAGCATCTGGTATCGCTCCAAAAACAATGCTCAAGACACCGGTTTTCTGGTTGATGTTCTTGATGATGTCCATGATGTCCACATCGGGTTTGATGGTGATCTCACAGATGGGTGCTTTTGCTAAAGATTTTGGTATCACAGGGGCCATGGTGTTCGGTATGGCTGCACTACCGTTGGCATTAACCATTGATCGCGTTACGAATGGCTTAACTCGGCCATTATTTGGTTGGGTATCAGACAAAATTGGTCGCGAGTACACGATGACGATTGCGTTTGGTCTTGAGGCAATTGCGATGTTTGCTTGGGTCATGACCCGTTCTGACCCAGTCATGTTTGTGATCTTGTCAGGTATTGTGTTCTTTGGTTGGGGTGAGATCTTCTCTTTATTCCCATCAACCTTGACAGATACATTTGGTCAAAAGCATGCAACAACCAACTATGGCTTCTTGTACATGGCTCAAGGCGTAGGCTCAATCATTGGCGGCCCGATCGCTGCCTACATCCATGGCGTGACAGATAGCTGGATGCCGGTGTTTGCCATCATGATTACCTTGGATGCAAGCGCTGCATTACTTGCCTTCTTTGTATTACGCCCTATGCGTTCCAAGTATATGAAAACCTTAGCTGCATAACATAGCTCGCAAAGATAAAAAGGCTAGCAATTGCTAGCCTTTTTGTTTTCTGGAAGCGTAAGTTAGTCTGGCTGAATGCCACCATCTTTAATTACCTTCTTCATCTTCACCAAGCCTTGAGCAATCATCTCTTTTAAGTTGTCTGGTCCTAGTGGCACAAATTCAAAGCCTTGCTGAATAAGTTGCTCACGTAGCTTGGGGTCCTTTAGTGCCGTAGCTAAAGATTCATTAAGCTTGCTCACCACTGCTGGTGAGGTACCTTTTGGTGCAACCAGCGCACCCCAGGTCGAGAACTCATAACCTTTAACGCTCTCACTAACTGTTGGTGAGTTTGGCAGCAAAGGTGACCTAGTTTTACTCGTAATGCCGAGTACCTTTAACTTGCCGGCGCGGATGTGGGGAAGCACTACTGAGAGGGCGCTAATCATGACGGGAACTTGTCCTGCCATGACATCGGTCACGGCAGCTGCGGCACCACGATAAGGGATGTGAACGATAGGTGCACCAGTGTATTGGCGAAAGATTTCCATACCGATGTGTTGGGGTGAGCCATTGCCACCAGATGCGTAATCAATCTTGCAGGATGTTCTTTGGCAATGCGCACTAGATCAGCGGCAGTGTTTCCAGGGAAGGATGGATTGGCAACCATCACAAAGGTAATAGCTGCCACTTCAGAGATCGGCGTAAAGCTTTGGACGGGGTCGTAATCTACCTTTTTATAGAGATTAGGCAGCATTGTCAGGATGCTGTCGTTAAAGGCGCCTAAAACATAACCATCGGGCGCACTCTGAGCAACCTTACCTGCACCAATAAGCCCTGCACCACCAGGAAGATTTTCAATGGTGATCGCTTGACCTAAATTCTCGCCCATCTTCTGCGCAATAGGTCGCATCAACAAATCGACACCACTGCCAGCTTGCAGGGGCATGATGGTTTGGATGGTGCGGCTAGGGTAGGGGTTTTGTGCATTTACAGGTGCAACGCAAAGCAAACCTGTCGTGCCCAGCAGGAGAGTGGAAAGTAACAATGATTTGATATTCATGACGTCTCGATTTAAGTTGTTTGATAGCATTCTGGTGACGCTTGACCTTATATTAGCGCAATAAAAAACCGCCCGTAGGCGGTTGATAAACCAGGCGGTTAGGGCTTGGTTTTAAGATACGGATTTCACCATATCTTCCACGACCTTCTTCGCATCACCGAAGACCATCATGGTTTTATCCATGTAGAAGAGTTCATTATCTAAGCCAGCATAACCAGCAGCCATCGAACGTTTGTTAACGATGATCGTTTTAGCTTTGAAGGCTTCCAAGATTGGCATACCGAAGATTGGACTACCAGGAGTACGAGCCGCAGGATTGACAACGTCGTTTGCGCCGAGAACCAATACCACGTCAGCTTGGCCGAATTCACCATTGATATCTTCCATTTCGAATACTTGATCGTATGGCACTTCAGCTTCAGCTAAGAGTACGTTCATATGGCCAGGCATACGACCTGCTACCGGATGAATGGCGTACTTCACAGTAACGCCATGGTGAGTTAACTTTTCAGTTAATTCTTTAAGGGCATGCTGAGCACGCGCAACAGCAAGACCATAACCAGGAACGATGATCACAGTGTCAGCATTTTCCATAAGAAAAGCAGCATCTTCTGGTGAACCAGTTTTGTAGTTCTTTGGACCGCCATCATCGCCGCCACCTGCAGAAGCCTCAGCGCCGAAGCCACCGAGCAATACCGCAATGATGGAACGGTTCATTGCCTTACACATGATGTAAGACAGAATCGCACCTGAGGAACCTACGCAAGCACCAGCAATAATCAATACGGGGTTGCTTAGTGTGAAACCAATACCAGCTGCCGCCCAACCGGAGTAGCTGTTGAGCATGGAAACAACCACGGGCATATCTGCGCCGCCGATGGGGATGATCAAAGTGATACCCAAAACCAAAGCTACTGCACACATCGCCAAGAAAGCGGCGTGACTACCTGTCATGAAGTAAGCGACGCCACCAGCAACCATGGCAATAGCCAAAATCAGATTGAGTAAATGCTGGCCTGAAAAAGTCACTGGCTTACCGCTAACCTTACCTGACAACTTGCCGAAAGCAATGACAGAAGCAGTGAAGGTAATTGCGCCGATGAATGCGCCAATGAAGAGTTCAATCTTCTGGGCGCCGGTGTGGTCATGGGCCGGATTAAATACTGCAGCAATAGCGATTAATACCGCTGACAAACCAACAAAGGAGTGCATGAGAGCTACAAGCTCAGGCATCTTGGTCATTTGCACGCGCTTAGCAGCAATGGTTCCAATAATCGCGCCACCAACAATTGCAGTAGCAATTAATGAGATGACTGGCTTGAAATCGGGAATTAAGAAGGTAGTGATTACTGCTAGCAACATACCAATCATGCCGAAGGTATTGCCTTGGCGTGAGGTGGTTGGTGAAGATAGTCCACGCAAAGCGAGGATGAACAACACTGATGAAATAAGATAAGAAATAGCGGTTATGTTTAACATGAGTTTGGTCTCTGTATTGGTCTTTTTCTGGTGTTATTTAGTTGCGGCCGCATCAGCCTTTGGGGCTTTTTTCTTGAACATCTCAAGCATGCGACGGGTAACCATGAAGCCACCAAAAATATTGATGGAAGCTAGAAATACAGCCACTGCACCGATGACGCTGGTGAGGGTGATTTCATCGCCACCAATGACTTCGGTCTGCAAGAGGGCGCCAACAATAATGATTCCAGAAATCGCATTCGTAACCGCCATCAATGGCGTATGGAGTGCGGGAGTAACGTTCCAAACAACGTGATAGCCAACAAAAATGGCCAATACAAACACGGTAATGTTTTGGACTGTGAGGATGCTTTGAAAAGCAGCGAGATCCATGATGATTCCTTCGTATTAGATTTTGTTAGTTTTTACGGACGGCTTGGCCATCACGACACATTAAGCAAGCAGTAACGATGTCGTCATCAGCTGGAATGACTAGCTTCGCATCTGCATCAACGATCAGCTTCATAAAGTCGAGCAAGTTGCGGGCATAGAGTGCAGAGGCATCAGCAGCGACCATGCTGGCAAGATTGGTGTAACCAATAATCTTCACACCATTTACCTCAACAATTTTGTCAGCTTGAGTCAGCGGGCAGTTGCCAGAACCGTTATCGCCACGACCAGCAGCCAAGTCAATCACGATAGAACCTGGTTTCATATTGGCAACGGTATCGCTATGTAAGAGCACCGGCGGTTTACGTCCCGGAATCAAAGCAGTGGTGATCACGATGTCAGCTTGTTGAGCACGTTCAGAGACTAAAGCTGCCTGACGCTTCATCCAAGCCTCAGGCATGGGACGGGCATAGCCACCAACGCCTTGAGCGATTTCGCGTTCTTCATCAGATTCAAATGGGACATCTACAAACTTGCCCCCCAGTGATTCGATTTGTTCTTTTACAGCGGGACGGACATCGGAAGCTTCAATCACAGCACCCAGACGTTTAGCTGTTGCAATCGCTTGTAATCCAGCAACACCAACACCCAGAATGAGCACGCGGGCAGCTTTAACAGTACCAGCAGCAGTCATGAGCATCGGCATAAAGCGTTGGTACTCATTAGACGCAACCATCACGGCCTTGTAACCAGCAATATTGGCCTGGGAGGAGAGAACGTCCATGCTTTGAGCGCGGGTCGTTCTAGGTGCAGCTTCTAAAGAGAAGGCTGTAACCCCTTGGGCTGCCATTGCGGCGATATTGTCGTTATCAAATGGGTCGAGCATGCCAAGGAGCACACTGCCGGATTTAATCTGTTTGAGTTCGTCAGCTTCTGGTGCGCGCACTTTCAGCACAACTTCTGCGCCAAATGCATCAGCAGCGCTGCCAATAGTCGCGCCTACAGCTTCATAAGCAGAATCCGGTTGGCTAGCCTGTACGCCGGCATCCTTCTGGATGACGACTTGATGACCTTGCCCAATCAGTTTTTTAACTGTTTCAGGTGTAGCGGCTACTCGAGTTTCCCCGGGCCTTGTTTCCAGCGGCACTCCTATGCGCATGGCATGTCTCCAAAAGCGAAATTTACAAAAAATCTATTTTAGTGAAATAGGCAAAGTTGCGCCTATTTACTTCCCCTTGCTGCCATTTAAGTAGTTTCGGCCTTTTCTCGGTGGAATCGGCCTAAGACTTCTACAATATGACTTGTCAGCTTATATTGAATTCTCGCATTATTTAATGATCTACCTCAAATCTATGCCGCTTTCTGCTTCAAAACCTACCAAAGTCGTTGTTGGGATGTCTGGGGGGGTAGATTCGTCGGTTGCAGCTTGGATGTTGAAGCAACAGGGCTATGAAGTGATTGGCCTGTTTATGAAGAACTGGGAAGACGACGATAACGACGAATATTGCTCGGCCCGCCAAGATTGGCTGGATGTCGTTTCAGTGGCAGACATGATTGGAATTGACGTGGAAGCTGTCAATTTTGCCGCGGAGTACCGAGAGCGCGTATTCGCAGATTTCTTGCGGGAGTATGCCGCAGGTAGAACTCCAAATCCAGATGTCCTCTGTAATGCTGAAATTAAATTCAAAGCCTTTTTAGATCACGCAATGAGTTTAGGTGCTGATGCGATTGCAACGGGTCACTATGCGCGGGTTCGTCATGAAGGTGGCAGAGTGCAGCTTTTAAAAGCAGTCGATGCCAGTAAAGACCAAAGTTATTTTTTGCATCGTTTAACTCAGGATCAATTAGCAAAGGTTCTTTTCCCTTTGGGTGAAATACCAAAGACGGAAGTTCGCAAAATTGCTGAAGAAATTGGTTTACACAATGCGCGTAAAAAAGACTCCACCGGAATTTGTTTCATCGGCGAGCGCCCATTCAGAGAGTTTCTGAACCGCTACTTACCGCGTACCCCAGGACCCATTAAAACCCCTGAGGGCAAGACCGTTGGCGAGCATATGGGACTGGCTTTCTTTACCCTTGGGCAGCGCAAAGGCATTGGTTTGGGCGGCAGCCAAGACGGCAACGGAGACGCATGGTATGTGGCTCGCAAGGATATAGCAAGCAACACCTTATATGTGGCGCAAGGCCATGAGCACCATTGGCTTTTAGCAAATCATCTCTCTGCAATGGATGCCAGTTGGGTCGACGGTGTTGCGCCAGTCCCCGGTAAATATTCAGCCAAGACGCGCTATCGTCAAACAGATTCCGCTTGTGAAATCGATGCTGGTTCTGAAGGTCCACTGAGTTTTGAGTTGACTTTCCCAGAAGCTCAGTGGGCAGTAACACCAGGACAATCTGCCGTCTTGTATGACGGAGATATTTGTTTAGGTGGCGGAATAATTTCTAGTTAATTAAGCGGCTGGCGGTGCCGTCTCAATAAACGAAGCGCGTTGCTCTAGNTTTTGGTAAAGNTTNTTGAGATTTGGGTATTGGCTAGCCCACTGNAAGNTGGGGAAGCGGAAGGCCAAATACCCCAAAGCGCATCCCACTGCAATATCNGCCAAAGTCATTTGATTGCTGTGACACCAAGGATTTTCACCAAGTAGCTCTGACATTTGACGTAAAGAGACATCGATTTTGCCCATTTGGCGATCAATCCAAGCCTGGCTTTGTAGCTCTGCAGGGCGCCAGCTCGCCTCTAGGCGCGCCAGAATAGATGCATCAACGATACCGTCAGCCAGGGCTTCCCAAGTCTTGACCGTGGCCCGTTCGCGGCTACCAGCCGGAATCAGTTTGCCCACAGGGCTCAAAGTATCAGCATATTCGGCGATCACCCGGGAGTCATAAATAGCTTCGCCATCATCTAAAAGTAGGCAAGGCACCTTCCCAAGCGGGTTTGAGGCGTTAATTTTGGTGTCTGCAGCCCAGACGTTCTCAACTTCAAGGGCGACATCTACCTTTTTTTCAGAGAAAACGATGCGTACTTTACGTACATAGGGGCTTGTAAGGGATCCGATTAGTTTCATAGGTATAAGTATAGCTATTCTGATGGGGTGGGTTTGAGCCCGGAACGCATTAAAATCAGGTTTTATAGATATCTTCAATGTAAAGGCAATATCCGTGAGTCAGCCTCCTTTCTACTCTTCATGCGCTTTCCCCTTTGGATGGGCGCTATGCCGGCAAACTCGATGCACTGAGACCTTGGTTATCTGAAGCCGCATTTATGCGCCAGCGAGTCTTTGTTGAGATTCATTGGCTATTAGCTCTGGCCGCAGCAGGCTTAGCAGAGGTACCAAAAATTAGCGCTGCGGATGAAGCCTTTCTTTTATCGCTTCCTGAAAACTTTTCGGATGCTGATGCCCAGCGCATTAAAGATATTGAAGCGTTACTAATCATGACGTTAAAGCAGTTGAATATTTCTTAAAAGAGAAAATCTCAGGCCGCCCAGATCTACTGAAGGCGAGTGAGTTTATTCACTTTGCGTGTACCTCTGAAGACATCAATAACACTTCACATGGCTTGATGTTGCGTGGCGCACGTGACGAAGTGTTGTTGCCGCAATTGAAAAAGATTCTGACCGTCTTGACCGACCTGGCAATCGAGCACGCTAAAGTACCTTTGCTCTCGCGTACTCACGGGCAGCCTGCCTCCCCAAGCACCCTGGGTAAAGAGTTGGCTAACATTGCCAAACGATTAGAACGTGCTATTGCAGCAATTGCTGCTGCACCGCTGTTAGGAAAAATGAATGGCGCTGTTGGTAACTACAACGCGCACATCTCCGCCTATCCTGATTTTGATTGGGAAGCCTTTTCTAAGAATGTAGTCGAGAAGCGCTTAGGCCTGACATTCAATCCTTACACTATTCAAATTGAGCCCCATGATGGTATGGCGGAGTTGTTTGATGCGATCGCTCGCGCCAATACGATCTTGTTGGATATGGATCGTGACTTCTGGGCTTATATTTCCATTGGTTACTTTAAGCAACGCACCAAAGCCGGTGAAATTGGTTCTTCCACCATGCCACATAAAGTCAATCCGATTGACTTTGAAAACTCTGAAGGTAACTTGGGCGTGGCGAATGCACTGCTACGTCACTTAGCTGAGAAGTTGCCTATTTCTCGTTGGCAACGCGACCTGACCGACTCAACCGTATTGCGTAATCTTGGCCCAGCATTTGGCCATAGCGTATTGGCTTATGACAGCGCATTGCGTGGCTTGAGCAAGCTTGAAGTAAACCATGCGGCGATTGCTGCGGATTTAGATCATTGCTGGGAAGTATTGGCTGAGCCAGTACAAACCGTCATGCGCCGTTATGGCATCGAAAATCCTTATGAGCAGTTGAAGGAACTCACGCGCGGCAAGGGCATTAACCAAGCTGACTTGCAAGCATTTATTCGTGGCTTGAAGATTCCCGAAGACGCCAAGGCGCGTTTGCTGGAGATGACACCCTCTTCTTATTTAGGTAAGGCGGTCGAATTGACCGAACGTCTCAAAAAGTGAGTTTGACTCCGAATTCAGAATACGGGGCGCGTCCCCGAGTCTGGTTTGCTGCATACCAATTACTTTGGCACCTCTTGCTGCCCTTGGCTTTTGTGCGCCTTGCTTGGCGTGCACGCCACTCGATTCAGTACTTAAGTTATCTGCCTGAGCGCTTGGGCTTTGGCTACAAGCAACCCATTTCGCAAAAAGCGGTTTGGATACATGCAGTATCAGTGGGTGAGACGCGTGCAGCTCAGCCATTGATCGAAGCCTATCTGGCTCGTGGTGAATCCATCCTATTAACGCACATGACTCTGAATGGCCGCCGTACTGGTGCGCAATTATTTGCCAAGGCGATTGCGAGTGGAAAAATATGTCAGGTGTATTTACCTTACGACTTGTGTTGGTCAGTAGATCGATTTTTAAAAGTCTTTAAGCCTAAGCTGGGTTTATTTATGGAGACTGAGGCCTGGCCAACGGTAGTGTTTCGTTGTGCCGAGATTGGCCTGCCACTGTTTTTAGTCAATGCACGCCTTTCCGAAAGAAGTGCACGTCGTGTGAATCGTTTTGGTAAAGCAGGGCGCGCTTTGTTTCAGGCATTCACTGGGATTTTGGCCCAAACCGCATTTGATGCCGAGCGTTATCACAGTCTTGGTGTGAAGCGGGTTGAGATTATTGGCAACCTCAAGTTTGATGTGCCGCTTGATCAGAGCTTAGTTGCGCAAGGACGAGCTTGGAAACAAGAGCTCCATGCAACCCAGCGCCTCATGGTTTGTGCAGCCAGTACACGCGATGGCGAAGAGGCGATCATCCTCCAGGCCTGGAAAGATCTTTTGCTTAGTAATGCATTTAATGTTGCGCCTTTACTGTGTCTAGTTCCACGGCATCCGGAGCGTTTTTCTGAGGTGGCGGATCAAATTCATCATGCCGGACTAAATTTCCGTCGTCGTAGTGAGTGGGTTGGAACTCCAAAAGAGACTAATCACTTGGAAGTGATCTTGGGTGACTCGATGGGTGAGATGCCAATGTATTACAGTGCCGCCGATCTGGTGGTGATGGGCGGTAGCCTGTTACCTTTTGGTGGGCAGAATCTGATTGA
>Ga0007872_1000322_pt1 | contig 9131 bp, 5 predicted proteins | sample CryBogCBH29Jul08_FD_55002 | JGI IMG/M metagenome (GOLD analysis project Ga0007872, IMG submission 55002) | Freshwater microbial communities from Crystal Bog, Wisconsin, USA - CBH29Jul08 | ecosystem: Environmental > Aquatic > Freshwater > Lake | place: Crystal Bog, Wisconsin, USA | collected...
TCGCCACGCGCAACGCCCACAAGGTCGAGGAAATCCAGGCCATCCTCGGCGTGCAATTCCGCTGCCTCACGCTCAAGGAATTTCCCGATGCACCCGCCGTGGTCGAAAATGCCGACACGTTTGACGGCAATGCCACAAAGAAAGCCGTGGAACTGGCGAATTGGCTTGCGGGAAAACATTCAACATTCAACGTTCAACATTTAACGCCCCAATTCATACTCGCGGATGATTCCGGCCTGGAAGTGGATGCGCTAAACGGCGCGCCCGGCGTACATTCCGCGCGGTTCGCCGCGCTGGACAAAAGCGAAAACTCCCACGACGCCGACAACAACGCCAAGTTGCTGCGCCTGCTCAAGAACGTGCCGCTGGAAAAACGCACCGCGCGGTTCCGTTGCGTGATCGCGCTGGTGCCAGTGCCGTCTGGAAAAATCGAAAGTGCATCGCCGGTTCGTTTCGCAGATGAATATGAAGCCCAGATTTATGACGGCGCGTGCGAAGGGCGGATTCAGCTTACCGCCAGCGGCCACGACGGTTTCGGCTATGATCCATTGTTTATACCGGACGGGTATAAGCAATCGTTCGCCGAATTGGGCGAAGACGTGAAAAATCACTTAAGCCACCGCGCCAAGGCGCTAGCAAAGCTCAAAAATTATTTCAGCAAACTGCCTAGCTGAAGCTTTTTCCGCAATTTACCGTTGTCGGCGCACATCCGCATTTTGCCGCCGGGCGCGGGCACACAGTAAAATTCCCCGCCGGAATTTTCCACGAGCAGGCTGCCCGCCGCCACGTCCCACAAATTGATGGTGCGTTCGACATAGGCGTCCAGCCGGCCGCTGGCAACATAGACCAATTCCAGCGCGGCGGAACCCATGATGCGGATTTTTTTGGCGCGGCGCGAAATGCGAATCATGTGCGGCAAGCTTTTTTCCAAATTGTCCTGGCTCTTGGAAAAGCCCATCGCGATGATGCAGTCCTCAATTCTGGTCCGGTTGCTGACATGGACGATTTTTCCGTTCAGTCGCGTCGGCGCGCCTTTGGTTGTCGTCCAGATTTCGTCGGTGAACGGGTCATAAATCACGCCGACAACGGATTTTTTGCGATGCTCCAGCGCAATGGAGACAGCGGCATGCGGCATCCCAAAAAAATAATTCACCGTGCCGTCAATCGGGTCAATCACCCAGCGATATTCCGCCGTCACGTCGCCAGTGCTGCCTTCCTCGCCCAGGACGGGAATCTGCGGAAATGCGGCGGCAAGGGTTTTTTCGATAAGCGCCTGACAGCGCACGTCGAGTTCCAGCTTGATATCGTGAGCTTCGGCGCAATTGACGTGTTTGGGCTTGTGCCAGTTGGCGTGCATGACTTTTCCCGCGGCGCGCGCGGCTTTTACGGCGGTGGTGAGAGCGAATTTGAGGGAGACAGGTTTCATTAAATTAAGGGATGATTTCCGAGCGTTGCTCCAGTTGCTTGAGTTGCGCCTGCTGTTTTTGTCCAAGCAGCTTTTGTTCATGGGCTTCGACGACCTGCAACAGGTCGGCGGCCTCCAGCAGGCGCGGAGCGGTGACGTAGCTGGCGCCGGCGGCGTAAAGTTTGGGCAGATCTTCGAGCAGTTCGGCGTGAACGATGATCTTTGCGTCTGGGTTCAGCTCACGCAGCTGGCGAAGCATCTTCAGATTGTCCGCGCCCTTGAGCACGGTGTTGGGCAGCGAACAAATGATGAATTCCGCGTGTCCTGCACCGGCATGGTGCAGCACTTCACGGGCGGTGATGTCGCCGTAAACGGCGTGGATATTACGCGTCTTCAACTTTTCATGGACGACGGGGTTGAAGTCAATCACCACGATTTCAGGAATCAGATCCGGGCGGTTGTGTTCGATTTCCGCGAGCAGCGAGCTGGCCGTCCACGAGAAGCCGAGCAGACAGATGCGCCTGGACTTTTCTCCGCTGGAATTTTCATTCGCGCCCTGACCGAGGTCTTTCAAATCCAGTTTGCGCAGCCAGGGCGTCACGGCGCGCAGCAGTCCATTGCTTTTCAAAATGCCATAGGTCGACCCGACAGCGAGGAACGCGAAGGAAAACGCTGCGATGCCGACGGTGTCAGGTGAAACATCGCCACTCTTCAACCCAAGTGCCAGCAGCACCAGTGACAACTCGCTCAACTGCGAGAGGTTGACAGCCGGCAGCAGGCTCACGCGAAAACCCTGTTTCATTGAGTAGAGCAATGGAAAAACCGTCGCCAGCCGGCTCGCGATGAGAAACAGACAGAGGAAAATCGTCCACAGGATGTAAGTCACGGTCGGCACCGGGATGCTCATGCCGAGACCGACGAAGAACAGCGTCACGAAGAAATCACGGATGCTCGTGACCTTCGCGACCACGTCAAGCGTGTAGGGAAACGTCGAGATCATCATGCCAGCAATGAGAGCGCCCATGGCCGTAGACAATCCCAGCCAGCCGGCGAATCCCGACAGCGCCAGGCACCACGCCAGCGCGCCGACAAGGACGAGTTCCGGCAGCCGCGCAACAAACCGGAAAACGTGCGGCAGCACAAACCGGCTCGCGAGAAAGGCCACCGACAGCAGCAGGATGACTTTGCCCAACGCCAGCACCAGCGGCGCGAGCGCGGGATTTTTCAGGTTTGGCTGAATGGCCAGAAACAAAATCACAAAAACGTCCTGCAAGACGAGCACGCCGAGCGTGATGCGGCCCGCAAGGGTTTCCAGTTCGCGCTTGTCGTAGAGGATTTTGACGATGATAACCGTGCTACTCATGGCCACCGCCACGCCGAGATAAAGCGCCTCCAGTTTGTTATTCGCCGGGCCGATGAGGCCGAAGACAAGCCAGCCGAACAGCGCACAGCCGAGGATTTGCGCCAGCGCCGTGAACGTGATAACGCGGCCCGCGCTCAACATCCGCTTGAGGTCAATCTCCAGTCCAATCATGAACAGCAGCAGCGACAGGCCGATCTCTGAGATGGTCTGGATAGATTCCGCGTTGGTGACCCATTTGAAACCGTGCGGCCCGATGGCGAAGCCAGCGACAAGATAGGCGAGGAGCAGCGGCTGTCGCAAAAATTGGGAAAGCACCGCGAACAGCCAGGCTGCAATAATGCAGAGGCCGATATCGGTGACGAGTCCTTGCTCCATGCTGCAAAAAATTAACTGCGAACGGCATAAAACACACGAAAGATTTATGGCCGTCCGGCAAATGTGGCTACCAGCTGCCGATTCGGAGCCACAAAACTTAAATCCGGAGCTCCAAAATAAAAAAATCAAGCCTCGGAACAGCGTTCCGAGGCTTTAAAAGGAGGAGGGCTTGCTGCAAGGTCGAGTTTTAACCCAGCGCATCCAGCGAAGCCTGCGTGTGCGCCAGTTTTGCGCGCCAATCCGCGAGCCGCTGCTCATGCTCAGCGAGGACGGCAGGCGGCACTTTTTGCGTGAAGTTCGGGTTGGCCAACTTCTGTTCCACCTTTAGGATTTCAGATTGAATCTTCTCCACTTCTTTTGAGAGCCGGATTTTTTCAGCGGCGTTCAGCGGCGACATCAATCAAGCCTTCCAGTGGCAGGAATAACTCACCCAGCGGGGACGCGACGACCGGCGTGCCTTTCGGCGGCTGGTAATCGGCGTTCACTTCCAGCGACTCGGCGTTGAGCAGGAGCTTGATGACTTCCGCATCGTGCGGCGTGAGCTGCTGTGCGGGCTTGAAGACGTATTTCACCTTCTTTGCGGCCTGGATGTTGCCGGCACGGCGCAGGTCGCGTCCGTTGCGAACGAGTTCGTATTTCGTGTCCGTCATTTCGACGTAGCAATCGTCGAGACCGTAGTGGCCTTTAAAATCGTCGTCAAACGGCAGCGGCCACGGCGCGTTCATGATGGTCTTGCCGCCCTGATTGTCCGGCATGTCGATAGCGAAACCCATGCCGTGCCAGAGTTCCTCGGTGATAAACGGCAGAAACGGATGAAACAGCCTGATGGTGTGCGAGAGTACGAAATCAATCACGGCGAGCGTGTTCGCCTTCTGCTTCGCGTCGGCGCCGAAGAACACAGCTTTGCTCGCTTCGACATACCAGTCGCAATATTCGCTCCAGAAAAATTTGTAGAGTGAGGCGGTGGCTTCGCTAAATTTGTATTCGTTCAGCGCGATGGTGACTTCGCGGATCGCGGCGTCCAGCTTGAGCAAAAGCCATTTGTCATCGGGATTAAGCAACGTGCGTTCGATTTCGCCTTGCACTTCGCCGCCCTGCATCTGGCGGAAACGGCAGGCGTTCCAGAGCTTGTTGCAAAAGTTGCGGCCCAGTTCCACGTCCTTCTCGTCGAACAACACATCCTGACCGAGCGGTGCGCTGCGCATGGTGCCGAAGCGGAGGGCGTCCGCGCCGTATTGAGCGATGAGCACGAGCGGATCGGGCGAATTGCCGAGCGTCTTGGACATCTTGCGCCCCTGCTTGTCACGGATGATGCCGGTGAAATAAACATTCTGAAACGGCATCGCATCGGGGAGCGCGAACTTCGCATCACCCATGAATTCGTAGCCGGCCATGATCATACGCGCGACCCAGAAGAAGATGATGTCCGGCCCGGTGACGAGGTCGGTGGTCGGATAAAACTTCTTCAAAGTCTCGGTGTGCTCCGGCCAACCCATCGTGGCGAACGGCCACAGCCAGGAGCTGAACCAGGTGTCGAGCACGTCTCCATCCTGCGTCCAACCCTCACCCGTCGGTGCCTCAAGACCGCAATAAACTTCCGTGCCGCGATACCACACCGGAATCCGATGTCCCCACCAAAGCTGGCGGCTGATGCACCAGTCCTGAATGTTCGTCAGCCAGTGGTCGTAAACCTTTGCCCAGCGGTCGGGATGAAATTTCATCCGGCCCTCGGCCACGCAGGCCTGGGATTCCGGCACGGCGGGATATTTCAAAAACCATTGCTCGCTCAAACGCGGTTCAATCGGCACGTCCGCGCGCTGGCTGAAACCGACGTTGTTTTCGTAAGGTTTTTCTTCGACCATCACGCCCTGTTCCGCAAGAAGTTCCACGGCAACTTTGCGTGCTTTAAACCGGTCCAGTCCTGATAGCGCCCCCCCCGCCAAGGGGTTCATGGAGCCATCGGCGTTGATGACTTCGATGAGCGGCAGCTTATGGCGCGCGCCGATGTCGAAGTCCGCCTTGTCGTGCGCGGGCGTGACCTTGAGCACGCCGGTGCCAAATTCAAAATCCACATGCTCGTCGCCGATGATCGGGATGAGCTTCTGCTCGCGCGGCAATTCGGACGGCAGCGGCCGCACGATGCGCTTGCCGATGAGATGCGCGTAACGCGGGTCCTTCGGATTCACAGCCACGGCGGTATCGCCGGGAATCGTCTCGGGCCGCGTCGTGGCGATGGTGAGCCAAGTGTCCGGCGCTTCCGCCACCCGCACTTTAAAGTGATACATGAAACCTTTCTGCGGTTTCATTTCCACTTCCTCGTCGGACAGCGCGGTCTGCGAAACGGGGCACCAGTTCACCATGCGTTTGCCGCGATAGATGAGATTCTTTTTGTATAGTTCGACGAACACCTTTTGCACGCAGCGCGAATACTCCGGGTCCATCGTGAAGCGTTCGCGCGTCCAATCGCACGAGCAACCGAGCTTCTTGAGCTGGTTGATGATGATGTCGCCGTGCTTTTCCTTCCACGCCCAAACGCGCTTGAGAAATTCTTCGCGGCCGAGGTCATGGCGAGATTTTTTTTCCTCCTTCTTGAGCTGCTTTTCCACCATCACCTGCGTGGCGATGCCGGCATGGTCGGTGCCGGGCAACCAGAGGACTTCCTTGCCGTCCATGCGCGCCTTGCGACTAAGGATGTCCTGAATAGTGTTGTTGAGGACGTGGCCCATGTGAAGCATCCCGGTGACGTTGGGCGGCGGGATGACGATGGAATACGCTGGCTTGGCGGACTTCGGATCGGCGGTGAAACAGCCCTGCCTCAGCCAGAAGGCATACCATTTGTCCTCGACGGACTGCGGTTCGTAGGCTTTGGAAATTTCAGACATTTTCGGAAAAAGTTATCAGCCACAAATTTTCACAGATAGGACGCAGATGAAAAACTGTCTTTGCAAAATCTGCGATTCATCGGTGCACATCTACGGTTACAGAAATTATTTCTTCAATAGCGCGTATTCCATCGAGTCCACCAGCGCTTCGAGACTGGCCTCGATGATGTTTTCGCTCACGCCAACGGTGCCCCATTCGCGTTTGCCATCGGTGGATTCGATGAGCACCCGCGTTTTCGCCGCCGTGCCAGCCACGCCGTCGAGGATGCGCACTTTATAATCCGTGAGCGTGATTTTTTTGAGCTGCGGGAAAAACTTCGCCAGCGCCAGGCGCAGCGCGGCGTCGAGTGCGTTCACCGGGCCGTCGCCTTCCGCCACCGTTTGCGCGCGTTTCCGGCCGACGCGGACTTTTACAGTCGCCTCGCAGATTGAGCATTTTTCATCGCGGCGCATGGAGACATGATACGTGTCCACCGTGAACGGCAGTTCGCGATGCTTCAGCGCCTTGCTGATGAGCAGCGCCAGCGAGCCTTCGGCGGCCTCATATTCGTAGCCTTTATTTTCCAATTCCTTGACGCGGTTGAGAATCGACTTCAGCTCCGGTGTCTCGTTCGTGAGCTTGAAGCCCAGTTCCTGAGCCTTGATAACAATATTACTGCGGCCGGCAAGGTCGCTGATGAGAATATTGCGCTCGTTGCCGACGAGCGACGGATTCACGTGCTCATAGCTGGACGCGAGCTTCTGCACCGCGTTGACGTGCGCGCCGCCCTTGTGCGCGAACGCCGACGAGCCCACCCACGGCAGGCGCGGGTTGTGACGCAAGTTCGCAACCTCGTCCACAAACGCGGAAAGCTCCTTCAATTTCGCCAGCGACTGCGCGGGCACACAGGTTTTTCTCAGTTTGAGCGCGACACAGGGAATGACGCTGGTCAAATTGCAGTTGCCTGTGCGTTCGCCGTAGCCGTTGATGGTGCCTTGCACATGCACCGCGCCCACTTCGAGCGCGGCCAGAGCATTGGCGACGCCCAGGCCGATATCGTCGTGCGTGTGGATGCCGATTTTGCAGTTCAATTTGCCGACGGCTACTTTCGTAATGGCGGCAATTTCGCCCGGTAGACAGCCGCCGTTCGTGTCGCACAGCACCACGAAATCTGCACCGGCTTTCTCAGCCGCCTGCCAGGTCGCAATGGCATAATCTGCATCCAGCTTGAAGCCGTCGAACGCGTGTTCGCAGTCGTAGATAACAAATTTGCCATGATCTTTCAGAAACTTCACCGTGTCGCCGATCATCGCCAGATTTTCCTCCGGCGCGCAGCGCAGCACTTCCTTCACATGCAGCATGGAAGTCTTGCCGTAGATCGTCACGACGGGCGTGCCGGCTTCGATGAGCAAGCGCACCTGGTCGTCCTGTTCCACCGGCAAACCTTTCTTGCGCGTGGAACCGAACGCGGCCAGCTTGGCATTCTTGAATTTCCTTTTCTTCGCCTGCGCGAAAAATTCGATGTCTTTGGGATTGCTGCCCGGCCAGCCGCCTTCAATGTAATGCACCCCGAAAGCATCGAGTTTCTCAGCGATGCGAAGCTTGTCCGCCACCGAAAAATTAATGCCTTCGCCCTGCGAGCCATCGCGCAGGGTTGTGTCGTAAATTTCGACTTGGGGTTTCATAAATGACCGTAAAAACGGAGCAATACTATCCCTGAATTTGGCGGCAGTGGCAAACCGGAAAACATTCCAGGTTCGAGCCGGCGTCGCTCTGCGTTTTCAGGCGAAACAATTTCAGCCGCCCGTCATTTCACCCACTGGCGCAAAATCCAGGATGCGCTAGATTCCAAGCATGGAAGAATTCGCCGACATAGAATGCCCGTTCTGCGGCCAGACGTGTGAAGTGGTCATTGACACCACCCTCGCCCAGCAATCCTTCACGACGGATTGCGAAGTTTGCTGCCGACCGATTGAAGTCTGCGCGAAATGTGCGAACGGCGAGATTGTGAGCGTGGAAGCCCGGACGGAATAAATTTACTTTCCGAAAAAGCCCTTGATCACCGCCGCCACACGCTGGATCTGCACGTCGGTCAGTTCCGGAAACATAGGCAGACTCAAAACTTCACGCGACGCTTTTTCCGCCACCGGAAAATCACCCAGCTGGCACCCGAGATTCGAATAGACCTTTTGCAAATGCAGCGGCATCGGATAATGCACCGCATTGCCGATGCCGTTCGCGTCGAGATGCTTCTTCAATTCGTCCCGGCGCGGCGAACGCACGGTATAAAGATGCCACGCGCTCTCGTTGCCCGCCGTGACCGTCGGCAGTTGCAGCGACGTATCCGCCAGCAACTCCGCGTAGCGCGCCGCCACGCGCTGGCGTTCGCGCGTCCAGCGGGCCAGATGCTTGAGCTTAACGCCGAGCACCGCGCCCTGAATGCCTTCGAGCCGGTAATTGTAGCCAACCTCGTCATGGTGATAACGCACCGTCGAGCCGTGTTCGCGCAACGATTTCGCGCGGGCGGCAAGTGCCGCGTCATTCGTCACCAGCGCGCCGCCTTCGCCGCACGCGCCGAGATTTTTTGCCGGATAAAAACTGAAACAGGAAGCCGCGCCGAATGTGCCGATGCTTTTGCCCTTGTATTTCGCACCATGCGCCTGCGCCGCGTCCTCGACGAAAGGCAGTTTATGTTTTTTGCAGACCGCCGCCACCGCGTCCAGGTCGAACGGCTGGCCGTAAAGGTGCACCGGCAAAACTGCTTTTGTGCGTGGCGTGATGGCATTTTCGATCAGCTTCGGGTCGAGATTGAACGTCGCGTCGTCAATGTCCACATACACCGGCCTGGCACCGCAGTAAGAGATCGCCCAGCTCGTGGCGATGAACGTGTAGGGCGTAGTGATGACCTCGTCGCCAGGGCCGACGTTAAGCAGGCGCATCGCGACGTGCAGCGCGGAGGTGCCGCTGTTGAAGCCGAGCGCGTACTGCGCGCCGCAAAACGCGGCGAAATCCTTTTCAAATTGCGCCACATCCGGGCCGAGGCAGAAAGAGCAGTTGTCGAGCGTGCGGGCGATGGCGGTGTCAAGTTCCGCGCGCAACGGTTTGAGTTGGGCACGCAAGTCGAGG
>Ga0007872_1000327_pt1 | contig 9026 bp, 10 predicted proteins | sample CryBogCBH29Jul08_FD_55002 | JGI IMG/M metagenome (GOLD analysis project Ga0007872, IMG submission 55002) | Freshwater microbial communities from Crystal Bog, Wisconsin, USA - CBH29Jul08 | ecosystem: Environmental > Aquatic > Freshwater > Lake | place: Crystal Bog, Wisconsin, USA | collected...
GCTTTCACTCAGCCGTAAATATGCTTTGCGTCATACCACTAATACCGTTGGCGCAAAAGTGAAAGAGATTAAACAAGTGCTGGATGTGGAAACTCTATCCCATGCTGGCGATACCCACCCCCTAACCGCCAACGAGATTGGTCGCATTGACTTGGTGTTGCAAAAGCCAATCGTTTCCGATTTATTTGATCAGTCTCAGCGTACTGGTGCTTTCATTTTGATTGATGAAGCCACCAACCACACCGTTGCTGCTGGCATGATTCGTGAGGCTGTTGCGCAATAAGTTAGGCTTAACTTTATTAATAAGGGAATAAAAAGCCTCGCTTCTGCGAGGCTTTTTCTTTTCTATGGCCACTGTAATTACGCCTGAGCTTGCTCAAAAGCAGTGAGTGCATCAGCCGCGTACATTAAAGAAGGTCCGCCGCCCATATAAGTAGCCATACCTAAGGTTTCAACTATCTCTTGCTTTGTGGCTCCTAGTCTCACTAAGGCTTGAGTATGAAAGCCTAGGCAGCCATCGCATCGTGCCGCTACACCTAAAGCCAAAGCGATCAATTCTTTAGTTTTCTTATCCAAGGCGCCATCTTTAGTGGCAGCTGCCGCTAAATCGCTAAAGCCCTTCATCATTTCAGGAGCCTCGGCTCTCAACTTGGCAAGCGATCCAGAAATATCTTTGGTAATTTGCTTGTAATCTTTTGGCATTTCAATTTCCTTTATTTATGCGCGTTTACTTACAGCAACCGCCGCCACCACAACCTGTTCCACATGAATTAATGCCAAGCATTGGATATAGCGGGCAGAACTTGAATAGGCCCGTAGCCAAGGGAATAATCCCAATCCATCCCCATACGCCAACTTCATTACTTGCAGCCAGACCAACTAATACCAAACCAACAACGATGCGTAATACGCGATCGATACCGCCAACGTTACATTTCATTTGATTCCCCTTTTTTATTTCTTACAGAACTGCTGATACAAAACCTCGATGACTGCCATCGCTGAATCACTCCCCAGCGAGTAATAAATCTGCTTACCCTCCCTGCGAGTCTTCACTAGCTTTGCTGTTCTCAAGCTAGTTAAATGCTGAGACAACATTGGCTGATGAATATCCAAAATCTCTTCCAATTCTCCAACGCACTTCTCTCCTTGACTTATTTCACACAAGAGCATCAAACGATCTCGGTGAGTTAATGCCTTCATCAACTTACAGGCGGAGTCTGCAGAGTTGCGCATCTTCTTCAGGTCTAGTTTTTGAGCGGCTGATGTCATTTATCTATTTACTATTTATTATGTGTATTTACATTATGTAATTTAACATACTATTTAAGAAATAAAAGAAAAAAGCCACCCCGAAGGATGGCTTAAAGAAAATCTATGGAGGTACTGCTAAAAAATGAACTACAGGATCATATTAGTCCTGTACTTATCAGCAATTTATGACAATTGTGTGATTAAGGTGCCTAATGCACCAATTTGATGCATGCAGTGAGTTCTGCTTTAGTGATTCTCTTTGGCGTGGTTAATCGAGTACTTCGGAATTTCAATTACCAAGTCCTCACGCGCCACGATTGCTTGGCAGGAAAGGCGTGACTGGGGGTTTAAGCCCCAAGCGCGGTCGAGCATATCTTCTTCGTTTTCATCTGGGGGATTGAGGCTATTAAGCCCTTCCCTAACAATCACATGACAGGTGGTGCAGGCACAAACCATATCGCAGGCGTGTTCAATGGGAATGTCATTCTCCAATAAGGCCTCACATATCGAGGTGCCTGGCGCCACTTCAACTACAGCGCCTTCTGGGCAATATTCACTATGAGGAAGAACAACAATTTGGGTCATGACTTAGTTTCTGCTTAGTTTTAATTGCTATGTACTGGTATTAAATTTCGGCAACGTTCTTACCGGCTAATGCTTTCTGAATGCTTGCATTCATACGCATTTGGGCAAATTCATCAGTTGCCTTGGCTGCGCGGTCGACAGCTTTTCGAACCACAGCGCTATCAACTTCTTCTGTCAGGATCTTTTGCAGGATTGCCATCTCTTGATCGATGGTCGATTGCTCTTCTGTGTTGAGTAAAGCACGGTCACTATCTAATGCAGTCTGTACAGCATCTAATAAACGCTGCGCATTGACCTGTTCTTCACGTAAAGACCTAGACAATAAATCCTCTTTGGCAGAAGCAAACCCATCCTGCAACATGCGAGTAATTTCTGCATCAGTCAAACCATAGGAAGGTTTGATATCAATCGAGGCTTGAACCCCAGAGCCCTGCTCCGTGGCGCTCACTGATAACAAACCATCGGCATCCACTTGGAAGGTCACTCGAATTCGTGCTGCACCAGCGGCCATTGCTGGAATGCCACGCAATTCAAAGCGACCCAAGGAGCGACAGTCTTGCACCAACTCACGCTCACCCTGCACCACCTGAATAGCTAATGCAGTCTGACCATCTTTGAATGTTGTGAAATCCTGTGCACGGGCAACCGGGATAGGTGTGTTACGAGGAATAATTTTTTCGACCAAACCACCCATGGTTTCAATACCAAGAGATAGCGGAATGACATCCAACAACAACCACTCATCATCTTTGCTTTGATTACCAGCTAGCAGGTCAGCCTGCATGGCGGCGCCTAAGGCCACTACTTGATCAGGATTGAGGTTGTTTAAAGGTTTAGTGCCAAATAATTCACCAACAGCGCGCTGGACGTTGGGCATACGGGTTGCACCACCCACCATCACGACACCTTTAACCTCATCAGCCTTAAGGCCTGCATCACGCAAGGCTTTCTTGACTGCAACCAATGTCTTATTTACGAGGTTCTGAGTAATCTCAAAGAACTGGGCCTGACTCACGCCAACATTCACTACCGTACCATCAGCCAGCGTCTCATGAACGCGTGCCAGAGGGTTATGACTCAGTAACTCTTTAGCGTGTCTACAAGATTGCAATAACGTGGAATGGTCATACACCGACAATGGTGGCAGTTTGGCTTGCTCTATCACCCAGCAATACAAACGGTGATCAAAATCATCGCCACCTAAAGCAGAGTCGCCACCGGTAGACAGAACTTCAAATACTCCCTTGCTCATACGCAAAATGGAAATATCAAAGGTGCCTCCACCTAAGTCATAGACAGCGTAGATACCTTCAGAGGCATTATCTAAACCATAAGCAATGGCGGCTGCAGTTGGTTCATTTAATAAACGCAATACCTCAATGCCGGCCAACTTTGCTGCATCTTTAGTGGCTTGACGCTGTGCGTCATCAAAGTAAGCAGGAACAGTAATCACTGCTCCAACAATGTCATCAGAAACGGAGTCTTCAGCCAACTGACGTAAGCGCGCCAGAATTTCTGCAGAAACTTCAATGGGGCTTTTATCTCCAGCAACCGTTCTCAACTTCAACATGCCGGGCTCATCCACGAAATCGTAAGGAGCACTTTCAATATGCTCGACATCGAGTAAGCCACGCCCCATGAAACGCTTTACTGAGACGATCGTATTCTTTGGATCTAAAACCACACTCGCTAAGGCTTCAAAGCCAGCCTGAGTTCTACCATTTGGCAGGTAGCGGACCACCGAAGGAAGTAACTCTCTCCCCTGGGAATCTGGCAATACTTTAGGCAATGCATCTCTAACAATCGCCACCAATGAATTGGTGGTTCCCAAGTCAATGCCTACAGCAATGCGTCGCTGATGGGGGGCAAGAGACTTACCAGGTTCCGAGATTTGTAATAAGGCCATGATCTGTTAGTTTAAAGCTAAGCCAAAGCCGCAATAGCGTCATCGAGTTCAATAGCAAACTTATCGATGAATAGCAGGCCTCTTAATAACTCGGCAGCCCGCACATAGTTCTTAGCAGCATCAATGGCTTGAACCACTTCGGCAATGGTTTCTTGCTTGACTTGGTTGACTTCATCCATTAGCACTTCAAGGCCAGGTAGGTCTTCAGCCTGTTCATCCAAGCTCTCACGCCATTCCATCTGCTTCATTAAGAAAGCAGCTGGCATCGCGGTATTGGTTTCCAGCTTAGCGTCTACACCATGCAATTTGCATAGATAAAGGCCACGCTGAATTGGGTTCTTTAGAGTTTGAAATGCCGTGTTAGCAAAAGTCGCCATCTGCATTGCTAGGCGCTGCTCGGTATCACTGCCACGAGCATGGCGATCGGGATGTACCTCCTTCTGAATAGCAAGGTAAGCCTGATCTAAGACAGACAAATCGATGTTGAATTGCTGATTTAAACCAAAAAAGCGAAAGTAATCGTCAGACGCGGAAGGATTCGCCACAACCACACTCATCTTTTACGTTTGGATTTTGAAACTTAAATCCTTCGTTCAAACCCTCACGCACAAAATCTAATTCTGTTCCATCTAAATAAGCCAAGCTCTTAGGGTCAATAAAGACCTTAATACCATTGGACTCAAACATCGTATCTTCAGGAGCGGACTCATCAACATACTCCAATTGATAAGCCAACCCAGAGCAGCCGGTAGTGCGAACGCCTAAGCGTAAGCCACAGCCCTTGCCGCGCTTATCTAAATTGCGTTGAACGTGCTGCGCTGCTTTATCGGTTAAGGTAATTGCCATGATGTCGTTCGTTTTTTACTTATTTCGCTGGATGTTTTTCTTTGTAATCCGCTACCGCTGCCTTGATGGCATCTTCAGCCAAAATCGAGCAGTGAATCTTCACAGGCGGCAAAGCCAATTCTTCAGCAATCAAAGAGTTCTTAATCTCTAAAGCTTGATCCAAGGTCTTGCCCTTGACCCATTCAGTCACAAGGGATGAGGAGGCAATCGCAGAACCACAACCGTAGGTCTTAAATTTTGCGTCCTCAATCACGCCTTGATCATTCACACGGATTTGTAATTTCATTACATCGCCGCATGCCGGTGCACCCACCATGCCAGTGCCTACGTTGTCGTCACCCTTCGCAAATGAACCCACGTTGCGGGGATTTTCATAATGATCGATTACTTTTTCGCTATATGCCATGATATTTTCTCTTTATCTTTTCAATATTCTTAGTGTGCAGCCCACTGAATCGTGCTCAGATCGATTCCATCTTTAAACATTTCCCACAATGGTGAGAGCTCACGCAACTTCGCGATCTTCTCTTTTACCAACTTGATCGTGAAATCCACTTCCTCTTCAGTTGTGAAGCGGCCCAATGTAAAACGAATGGAGCTATGGGCTAATTCATCGTTACGGCCTAAGGCGCGCAATACATAAGAAGGCTCTAATGAAGCGGAGGTACAAGCAGAGCCTGATGAGATCGCCAAATCTTTCAAGGCCATCAACATCGATTCACCTTCAACATAGTTAAAGCTGATGTTGAGGTTGTGTGGAACGCGATGATCCATGTCGCCATTGACATAAACCTCTTCAATATCTTTCAAGCCAGCTAATAAACGATCACGTAAGGCACGAATGCGTTTATTTTCTTCAGCCATTTCAATACGGGCAATGCGGAAGGCTTCCCCCATACCAACGATTTGGTGAACCGCCAAGGTGCCAGAACGCATCCCGCGCTCATGACCGCCACCATGAATCTGCGCCTCAATCCGAATGCGCGGTTTACGACGCACAAACAAAGCGCCAATCCCCTTAGGGCCATAAGTCTTGTGAGCAGAAAAACTCATGAGGTCTACTTTGAGCTTTTCTAAATCAATTTCTACTTTGCCAGTAGCTTGCGCTGCATCCACATGAAAAATGACACCCCGTGAACGGCACAAATCACCGATTTTCGGAATGTCTTGTACTACGCCAATTTCATTATTCACAAACATCACTGACACAATGATGGTGCCAGGAGTCATTGCTTTTTCGAGCTGCTCAATGTCGATCATGCCGTTGGGCAATACATCTAAATAAGTGACTTCGTAGCCTTCACGCTCTAACTCACGACAAGTATCTAAAGTAGCCTTGTGCTCAGTCTTTACGGTGATGATGTGCTTACCCTTATCTTTGTAGAAATGGGCAGCGCCTTTTAATGCCAAATTAATACTTTCAGTAGCGCCGCTAGTCCATACGATCTCTCTTGGATCAGCATGTACTAATAGAGCCACTTCTGAACGCGCCCACTCAACCGCCTCTTCCGCAGCCCAGCCATAAGCATGGCTACGGGATGCAGCATTACCAAATTGCTCACGCAAATAAGGCAACATCTTATCCACCACGCGTGGATCAATCGGCGTTGTAGCCGAGTAGTCCATATACACCGGAAAGTGCTTAGGACTAAACATCGGAACCGCTTGTGCTGGAATGTCTTGTGGTGCGTTCATGATTTACTTATAAAAATTGGCTTGCTAGTATTTAGCTTTGCTGAGCCAGATTAAAAACGGAGTTCACGAGAGGTTTCTTGGGGGCGACCTCTTTTTTCGCTGCTACTACTGGCGCAGTCTTCTCAGACTTCACGCCTTCAATTTTGATTTTCTTATGACGCAGGTCATGCAGCACAATGCCGCGACCCTCTTGTTGCTGAACTAAATCACGCAAAGACACGGAACTTAGGTAATCAACCATTTTAGAGTTGAGATTCGTCCAGAGGTCATGCGTCATACAGAGGCCATGATTTTCTTCATCGCTATGGCAATTTCCTTTGCCACCACATTGGGTTGCATCTAATGGTTCGTCAACGGCAACAATAATGTCGGCTACGCTGATTTCATTAGCTTTACGCGCCAGGGTNTAACCACCGCCAGGACCGCGAGTGCTCTCCACAATATTGAAACGGCGTAATTTACCGAACAACTGTTCTAAGTAAGAGAGGGAAATTTTTTGTCTTTGGCTAATTCCAGCCAGCGTTACAGGGCCATGCGTTTCGCGCAGGGCTAAATCGATCATTGCAGTTACAGCAAAACGGCCTTTAGTTGTAAGTCTCATATGTCACCTTGGTAATGGATTGTTATGGACAGCTAACAGTCGAATCGGTAATACCCGACTATTCCAGTCAACTATACCATATACCCCACCAATCCGCTCAGGAATTATCCCAAAAAACTAAAGGCCATCCCGGGAACGGGCTCCAAAAGCCATTTCTTTGACCTTTGTGAGGCGGTCTCGGGTAGCAGCCGCCTTTTCAAACTCCAAATTCTTAGCCTCGGCGTTCATTTGCTTCTCTAAGCGCTTAATTTCGCCCGACAGGTCCTTCTCGCTCATATCTTCATACCGAGCCCTCTCCTCGGCTACCTGCATCTCTGAGCGCTTCTCATTGACGTCGTAAACGCCATCAATAATGTCCTTAATCCGCTTGGTCACACCTCTGGGCTCTATGCCATGAAGTTTATTAAAGGCAATTTGCTTAGTTCTGCGGCGCTCTGTTTCCCCCATCGCACGCTTCATGGAGTCGGTAATGCGATCGGCGTACAAAATGGCTTTGCCGCGTATATTTCTGGCGGCACGGCCGATGGTCTGAATCAAACTACGTTCAGAGCGCAAGAAACCTTCTTTATCGGCATCCAAAATGGCTACCAAAGAAACCTCCGGAATATCCAGGCCTTCGCGCAATAGATTAATACCTACCAAAACATCGAATACTCCCAGACGGAGGTCTCGCAAAATTTCTACTCGCTCAACAGTATCGATATCAGAGTGAACATAACGTACCTTCACACCATGATCCGAGAGATAGTCGGTTAACTGTTCTGCCATGCGTTTTGTCAGCACGGTCACTAAAACGCGCTCGCGTACTTTGACGCGCTCATGAATCTGACCCAACAAGTCATCAACTTGTGAGCTAGCGGGTAAGACTTCAATTTCAGGATCAACCAAACCAGTCGGTCTAGCAACTTGCTCCACTACTTGGCCGGTATGTGTATTTTCATAATCAGCAGGCGTTGCAGAAACAAAAACGGTTTGACGCATCTTCGTTTCGAATTCAGAGAACTTGAGTGGTCGGTTATCCATCGCAGAAGGCAAACGGAAACCAAATTCAACCAAGGTACTTTTACGTGATTTATCGCCGTTGTACATCGCGTTGAGTTGTCCAATTAAAACGTGGCTCTCATCTAAAAACATCAACGCATCATTGGGCAAGTAATCCACTAAGGTAGGCGGCGCCTCTCCAGGCATGGCGCCTGAGAGATGGCGGGAGTAGTTCTCAATTCCTTTACAAAAGCCCAACTCGTTGAGCATCTCTAGATCAAAGCGGGTACGTTGCTCAAGGCGTTGCGCCTCAACCAACTTGCCATCTTTGACAAACTCATCTAAGCGAATACGCAGTTCAGTCTTGATGGTTTCAATGGCTTTGAGAACTGTCTCGCGTGGGGTTACATAGTGAGAGCTTGGGTAGACAGTAAAGCGAGGAATCTTCTGGCGAATTCTTCCAGTGAGCGGATCAAAGAATTGCAAGCTTTCAACTACATCATCAAACAATTCCACTCTCACAGCTAACTCATTATGTTCGGCTGGGAAAATATCAATCGTGTCGCCTCGCACGCGAAATACACCACGTTTAAAGTCAATTTCATTGCGGTCGTATTGCATGGCGATCAGGCGCATCAAAATATCGCGCTGGCTCATCTTGTCGCCAGGACGCAAAGTCATCACCATGCTGTGATAGTCACCAGGATTGCCGATACCGTAAATCGCAGACACAGTCGCAACGATGATGACATCACGTCGCTCCAATAAGCTTTTTGTAGCAGACAGTCGCATCTGTTCGATGTGCTCATTGATGGATGAATCTTTTTCAATAAACAAATCTCGCGTAGGGACGTATGCCTCAGGTTGGTAGTAATCGTAGTAACTGACGAAGTACTCCACTGCATTGCGTGGGAAAAACTCTCGGAATTCGCTATAAAGCTGCGCTGCTAAGGTCTTATTTGGGGCAAAAACGATAGCTGGCCGTCCGGTTCTGGCAATCACATTGGCCATCGTGAAAGTCTTGCCAGAGCCGGTAACCCCTAAAAGGGTCTGAAAAGTCAAACCATCATCAATTCCGGCAACTAGAGCGTCAATTGCCGCTGGTTGATCGCCTGCTGGCGGGAATGGCTGATACAACTGAAACGGGGAATCCGGAAA
>Ga0007872_1000336_pt1 | contig 8858 bp, 10 predicted proteins | sample CryBogCBH29Jul08_FD_55002 | JGI IMG/M metagenome (GOLD analysis project Ga0007872, IMG submission 55002) | Freshwater microbial communities from Crystal Bog, Wisconsin, USA - CBH29Jul08 | ecosystem: Environmental > Aquatic > Freshwater > Lake | place: Crystal Bog, Wisconsin, USA | collected...
GTGATGAGCCTGCGGCGCGGCAATACGCTGGTGGCGTTCGCCGGCGGCCTGCTGTTCTTCCACGAGGTGAACGGCTGGAAAAAACTGCCCGCCGTCATCGGCATTTTGATCGGCATTTTGCTGACGATCCTCGGCTGAACGGACGGCGAAGCGGCCGGTCATTTCGCTTTTCCGCCGCCGCCGTTTCGCCTAGCCTGCCGCATGACTTTCACCGTCGCCGAACTTTTCGACCTCGCCCAGACCGAACACGCCGCCCTCTTCGACGGCTGCGAATTTGCGTGGGAAGCGCTGAAGAAAATCGAGCCGTATCTCGCCAAGGTGACGCGGCAAAATCCGCCGCCGCGTTTTCCCGGCGCGAGCATCGGCGACCGCGTCATCATCGGCGCGGGCACCGTGGTGGAACCCGGCGCGCTGATCAAAGGCCCGGCCATCATCGGCAAGAACTGCCAGATCCGGCACAACGCCTACATCCGCGAGAACGTCATCATCGGCGACGATTGCGTGGTGGGCAACGCGAGCGAACTCAAGAACGCCCTGCTCTTCAACGGCGTGCAGGTGCCGCATTACAATTACGTCGGTGACTCCATACTCGGCCACAAGGCGCATCTCGGCGCGGGGGCGAAGATCTCCAACGTGAAACTGTTTCCCGGCAACATCGAGGTGGAAGTGGACGGCGTGCCGCGCGACACCGGTCTGCGCAAGTTTGGCGCGCTGCTGGGCGACGGCGCGGAAGCCGGCTGCAACGCCGTGCTAAACCCCGGCAGCATCCTCGGGCGCGGCGCGGTGGTTTACCCGAACGTCTTCTGGCGCGGCATCCTGCCCGCGAACACAATTGCCAAGAACAAGGCGGAGATTGAAGTCGTCGTCAAACAACCGAGAGAAAAATAATAATCAGCCATGAACGTCATCAACCGAAAGTCGCTTGGTTTTGCCTTGGTTTTGCTCGTCTTAAAAGCAACAGGACTTTCGGCAGAAACATATACAAATCTGCTGGCCACGAGCTCGAAAGCTTGCAACCAAAATAATTATAAGCTGGCGCTTGTTTGTGCAAATAAAGCCATCCAAATGGAATCAAATAATCAAGCTGCGTATCTGATGGCCAGTTGGATTTACCTGCGACTGGGCCAGTTTGATAAAGCATTAAAGATGGCTAACGATGCGATACCACTTGGCACGAACTCCTTCTCGGTTAGCTATTCCTATTTTTTACGAGGATGCGTTAATACCAGAACAACGAACACAGAAGAGGCCTTGGCTGATTTGAACCAGGCTATACATATCAATCCTTCCTTTGCGGAGTCATATACATTTCGGGCGGAAAACTATATTGTCAAAAGCAATTACAACCACGCTGTCATTGATGCCAATATGGCCATTGGTTTAAACCCTAATGACATCGAAGCCTATCGCCAAAAAGGATATGCGTATCAACAATTGCAAGAACATGACAAAGCCATTCTGGCATTCACCAAGGCTATCGAGATGGATACGAACTCAACATTGACATATCAACACAGGGGATTTGAATATACCGCCATTGAAGATTATTCCAAGGCCATCGCGGATTTTACCCGAATCATCCAGCTCAACCCAAAAGATGTGGATGCCTATTCATCCAGAGGCTCGTGCCTGAGCCACGCCGGCAATTTCAGCAAAGGCATAGAAGATTGCAAAAAAGCGGTTCAATTGGACAAATCATCTGACATCGCTCTTAACAATTTGGCGTGGCTTTTGACTATCGCACCCGACGCAAAACTTCGTGATGGCAAAAGAGCTGTAAAATGTGCCACTCGCGCGTGTGATTTGTCCGGATGGAAAAATGCTTATTGTCTGGGCACGCTTGCCGCTGCTTATGCCGAAATCGGTAAATTTGATGAGGCCATCAAATGGGAACAGAAGTGCATTCAAATTGGGCTACCGAATGAAAAGGAAATGGTTCAGGCCAGAAAAGAGCTCGAATTATTTAACCGAAAAAAACCTTATCACGCGGACAATTAATTTAGACAAAACCAGAATTGCGATTCCAAATGTAACAAATCATCTAACTTGCCCCTCTACTTTTTAAGACTGTTCCTCCCTTTTTCCGCAATCAGCTGGGTCGTGTGCATCGTGGGCGTGTTCGCCAGTTGACCGCAGGTCAACTCCATCGCGCAGGGCATGTTCATAAATAATCCCAAGGGGATTCAATCATTCAACCCAGCGTTGGCGTTCCGAGCCGGACAGTGAGAATCGCCCACGCCGGGTTAACGGCATAGTGTCATATTATTGGCCACGGCAGGAACCAGTTTACCAATGGTATGAGGCAGCCTATCAACCGCAGCCTCGCCCATATCTACCGTATGGGCGCCCATACCATCCGTAGCCTCGCCCATACCAACCGTATGGGCGCCCATATCAACCGCAGCCCCGCCCATACCAATGGTATGGCACTCCATTCCGACCGTTTTCCGCTCGGTTTTGGGTCCCGGCCAACGATTCCGTTTTGCCGGTGCTGTTGATGGACAACAAATTATGCAAATTTTGCCTCGGCGTGGGCCATGTAAGGAGGCTCTAACCTCGGTTTGAAGCATTTCAGGCCAGCGCAAACGCGGGTTCTGAAGCGGGAAAGGAGTCGGAAGTCAAAACGGGTTTCAGTCAGGAGGGTGTTTTTTCAAAGTCATCAAATCGGGCTGGCTTGCGGCCGGCCCGTTGCGATAAAGTCGGAAATGCCCGTTCGCCCTTTAAGCTGGCTGCTCCTGTTCACCGCATTCGCGGGGAGTGTGGCCGCCGCGGAACCGGCCTGGCGCCAGCTGGATTACGCGCCGGTGCCGGTGGAAAATCCGCTCAAGGGGCTGGTGCCTTACTGGGATGCCCCCCATCCCGAGGCGTTTCCGCACAGTATGGAGTTCAGCTATTTTCCCATGTCGGCGGTGGTCAAGGGACCGGAGCAGTATGATTGGTCGGCCTTTGAGGCCTGGCTCGACAAGGTGGCGGGACGCGGGCATCAGGCGGTGTTCCGCTTTTTCACCGAGTATCCAGGCAAACCCAGCGGGGTGCCCCAATATCTGCGCGAGCACGGGCTGAATTTTACGCGTTTCACCCGCGAGAGCACACCGCCCCGACCGCCGGTCCTCACGGAGGTGCCGGATTACAAGAACCTGGAGTTCCGCCAGGCGATGGTCCCGTTCGTGAAAGCGCTGGGGGCGCGCTACGACGGCGATGCGCGGATCGGCTTCATCACGGCGGGCCTGCTGGGGCTGTGGGGCGAATGGCATGATTCGCCGCACCGGGAACTTTTCGCCAGCAAAGAGGTGCAGGCCGAAATCATGGACGCCTACGAGGCGGCATTCCACGTCACGCCCATTTTGCTGCGCTATCCCGCCGGTCCGCAGGATGCGTTTTACGTGGACACCACGGGGCGGCGGTTCGGGTATCACGACGATTCTTTTGCCTGGAGCACCATCGGCGACAAGCAATGGTTTTTCCTAAACCAACTGCGCGCGGCCGGCCCGGCGGCACTGGACAAATGGATGACGCAGCCCATCGGCGGCGAAATCCGGCCGGAAGCCATGGGCTGGGTGTTCGACCAGCCACAGACGCATCCCAAGGTGGAAAATTTCCGCGCTTGCGTGGACGCCACGCACGCGACCTGGATGATGGATTCCGGCATGTTCCGTGGAAAAAATCCGCCGGAACGCCAGCAGCGCGCGTTGGCCGAGGTCCGGCACATGGGCTACGAATTTTGCATCCGGCGCGTGGCGCTGGAACCGCAACCGGCGCAGCTCCGGCTCCGCTACCAGCTCGAAAACACCGGCGTCGCGCCGTTTTATTACGCCTGGCCCATCGAGCTTGCCCTGCTGGACGATAGCGGAAAAATCGCGTGCAGCCTGCGCTCGAAACAAACGCTGATGCAGCTGCTGCCGCAAAAGAGCGAGGAGCGGGAAATCGTGGTTCCGCTGGAAGGCCTGGCCCCGGCGAATTACCGGCTGCTGCTGCGCGCGGCCAATCCGCTGCCAAAGGGCAAGGCGGTTTGCTTTGCCAATGCGACCCAGAACCAAGATCTCGCCGGCTGGCTGACGTTGGGCAGGTTTTCGACTTCGGGAAACAAATGACAAACGCAGGGCGGTTGCTAAACTTTTCCCAACATGCAATTTTCCCCATCGAAACTGTTTCTGATTATTTTCACGTTCGTTTGGAGCGCGACGATTTCGCGCGCGGCCGAGGCCGTTGCCCACGAAGCCATTTCGGTGCAAGCGCCGTTCGCGATGCCGGCGATTGAAATCCCGGTGTTTCCGAAGCGTGAATTTGTGGTGACGGATTTCGGAGCGGTGGCCGGCACCAACAACATTTCCGACGCCATCCGCAAGGCGATTGCCGCCTGCCATGACGCGGGCGGCGGCCGCGTGGTCATCCCGCGCGGCAAATGGTTCACCAGCAAGATCCATTTCCAAAGCAACGTGAACCTGCATCTGGCCGAGGGCGCGGTGCTGCTCTTCAGCGACGACCCGCAGGATTATCTGCCGGCGGTGCAGTCGAGCTACGAAGGCAACGAATGCTTCAATTATTCGCCGCTGATCTACGCCTTCGGCTGCACCAATGTCGCCATCACCGGCACCGGCACGCTCGAAGCCAAGTTGGATGTCTGGACGATCTGGTTTCCGCGGTCGCCGTCGGAGTTGGAAGCCATGAAGCAGCTATACACCATGGCGGCCACTTACGTGCCGGTGGAGAAACGCCAGATGGCCGTGGGCGAAAATCATCTGCGCCCGCAGTTCATCCAGTTCAACCGCTGCCGCAATGTCTTGATTGAAGACATTAAGATCCAAAACAGTCCATTTTGGACGATCCACCTGCTGCTCTGCGCCGAGGTGGTGGTGCGGCGCCTGGATATTTCCGCCCACGGCCACAACAACGACGGCATTGACCCGGAAATGACGCGCAATCTGCTGGTGGAGGACTGCCGCTTCGACCAAGGCGACGATGCCATCGCCATCAAGGCGGGCATGGACCGCGACGGCCGGCGGTTGAACACGCCTTCGGAAAACATCGTTATCCGGAATTGCACCATGCGGCGCGGGCATGAACTGGTCGCCATCGGCAGCGAATTGTCCGGCGGCATCCGGAACGTGTATGTGCATGATTGCAAATTTCTCAACGAAGCTGACGACAAGCCGCAAAACATCGTTTTCATCAAGACCAACCATCGGCGCGGCGGCTTTGTCGAAAACATCCATGTGGAAAACATCACGGCCCGAAGTGTGAAATATAGCGTGCTGGGGATTGATACCGACGTGCTTTACCAGTGGCGCACGCTGGTGCCGACGTACGAGGAAAAACTCACTCCCATCCACGGAGTTTACGTCAAAAATGTTCAGGTCGAAGAAACGGACATCCCTTTCAGGATTTTGGGCGATGCGCGGCTGCCGATCAAAGACATTTTCCTCGAAAACATCACCGTCGGCAATGCCCATGGCCAGCCAAGGCGCTACGAGCATGTCGAGAACATCCACGAATCCGGCATCCGCATCGTGGAACCGGCCAGTGACAAGAAGGAAGGCAAATAGCAAATTTTTGCCTTTCCCCGACACCGGTTAAACGTCTTCCCCGGCTTCGCCGTGCTTGCGATAACAATCTCGTTTATTTGATCACGCCCGTAAGTTGGTCCAATTCCTGCTAGCAAGTGGTTGAATATTATGACCAAGACCATTTCGGCCCCATTGTTAAGCCGGGTCAAATCATGGCAGCTTGTCGGACTGGGTTTGAGCGGTTGGTGCACCCTTTTAAGCGTTGCCCTGCTGACATGGGGAAACAGCAGCTTGCTCATCGGTAACGCACAGGGCGGCTGTTTCGCCGCCACGATGACGCTTGCCGGTTTCGAGGCGCGCCGTTATCGCAAAGGTTCAGGCACTTTCACCGCCACGGCAAACTGGATCAATGGCCTCCCCACCGAACAGTTAAACCAGACCTTGACACAAATTTTGCAACGGCAGGAATACGTCATTGAATCCCCCTTGCTCGTCGAAAAAGAGCTGGGCTTTGGCGTGCGCGCCGTCAAATCCGGACGGACGGTGGTTTTTGAGACGGCCCGCTGGCAGGAACCCATCATCAATCTGGCGCACACCCAAACTACGGAAGAAAACCGTAAAAAAATCTTTGCCGACATCGCCTATATCGTCAGCCGCGGCCTGCCAAATGAGGAAGCTCGGATCTTTGCGCGGAGTCATCCCATCCGCTTCCTTGGCCGCCGTGAACTCATAGAAAAGTTCGCCGCTGAAAAAATAGCCGCTACCGAACATACTTCCACCGCCTGATCGTTGCCCGCACGACAAGCGCTTGACTTGCGCCGGCATTGCGACGGTAATTGGCGCATGAAAATCACCCGCCGGGATTTAATTGTCGCCGTTGCATCCATTGCCACCGCCGTCGCCGGCATGGCGCTCGCGCAATCCGCCACCAAGCCGGTGATGCATTCAAACACCTTCAATTGGGCCGACCTCAAGGTTATACCGACCAAGGTGGGCGAGCGGCGTTCGGTCTTCGACGCGCCCACGCCGACGCTCGCCAATTTCGAGTGCCACATCACAACGCTCAATCCCGGCGAGGCGCCGCATCCGCCGCACCGGCACGCGGACGAGGAATTGATGATCATCAAGGAAGGCACGGTGGAGGCGTTGCAGGACGGCCAGACGAACATCGTTACGGCCGGCGGCATTATCTTCGAGGCGTCAAATGAGTTGCACGGCCTGCGCAATGTCGGCACGAACCGCGCGACTTATTTTGTCATCAAATTTATGCCGCATGATCTGGTGAAGTGAAGTCCCGGCACGGCAATTTCTTTTCTTTTCAGACAAATTCGTGTAATCCGTGTCTCCGTGAAACAATTTGCCACCATCACCGTCATCGGCCGCGACAAAACGGGTGTCATCGCCCGCGTCACGAATTTTCTCTTCGAGTTGCACGCCAACATCGAGGCGCTGGAGGAACAGGTCACGCGCGGCCAGTTCAGCATGACGCTTCAGGCCTCGTGGAAAAAAAGCGAGCTGGACGCCGGCTCGCTCCACGCCGGACTGGAAAAGCTGGCGCGCCAGCTCGGCATGGAAATCAAGCTGCGCCTCACGGAGCCGAACCGCCGCCAGCGTTTCGCCATCATGGTCACGAAGGAGACGCATTGTTTCGACGCGCTGATGGCGGCAAAGTTGAAAGCCGATCCCGCGCTGGTCATCGGCAATTACGCAAATTTCGCGCCGCTCGCCAAGAAGCACCGGCTGCCGTTCGCGCACCTGGATTGGCATGACCGCGCCAAGTCGGAGAACGCCGCGCTGAAGCTGCTGGAGGAACAGGAGATTGATTTTGTGGTGCTGGCGCGGTTCATGAAAATTCTTTCGCCGAACTTCGTGTGGCGGCATAAAAACAAAATCATCAACATCCACCCGTCGCTGCTGCCGAGTTTCCCCGGGCCGCAGGCTTACCGGCAGGCTTACGAACAGGGCGTGAAAATCGCCGGGGTCACGGCCCATTTCGTCTCGATGCGCCTGGACGAAGGCCCGATCATCGCACAGGGCGCGTTTCCAATCACTCCCGGCATGGAACTCAAGGAAATCATGGCGCGCGGCCAGAAGCTGGAGGCGGACGTGCTGGTGAAGGCGGTGAGGCTCTACCTCGGCAAACAGCTGGACGTCTATTGGGGCGTGGTGCGGGAAGTGTGAACGCCCGGCGCTTTTTCCTTGGGCGGAATCCTGACCGGCGGCCGATACGACCATTTTTCCTTCCGCTGTTCCTCGGAAAGCATGAAGCCGTATTCGCGCAGGAAATTTTCCGCCGGGGCGATGATGTTCACCGGCCGCCGTGTGAAAGTATCCTGATAAGCCAGCCGCACCGCGCGCAATCCCAACCGGAAACCTGCCTCCACGCGACCGTAAAGCTCATCGCACATGATGGGGCTGCCGGACTCGGCCAGATGCAGGCGAATTTGATGGGTGCGGCCGGTCAGCGGACTGGCTTCAATCAACGTAAACCGGTCGTTGCTCGCCAGCACACGGAAACGCGTCTCCGATTCCCTGCCTTCCTCGGATAAATCCACGCGCATTTTGCCAAATTTTTTCGGGTCCGGGCCGATGGGCAGTTCGCACGTCCAGACTTTTTCCTTCGGCACGCCGGCGACGACCGCGAGGTAGGTTTTTTCCATCCGGCGCGACTCAAACAACTCGCCCATCGCGCGCATCGCACCCTCGCTCTTGGCAAAGAGCATCACGCCACTCGTGTCCGCATCCAGCCGGTGGACGTGCCGGAGATAACGCAGATTGCGCGAGCGCGCCCAGAAATCATCGGCGCGGATGGATGAATCAATCGCCGTCTGCAGGTTCCAGTTCGTCTGGCGCCACGAATCCGGCACCAGCATCCAGCCGCGCGGTTTGTCAATCGCGATGACTGAGCGGTCTTCAAACAAGATATTAATCGGCTCGCAGCCCGGCAGTTCGATGAAATTGGGTTTCGCCATTTTCCAAGCCTAACGGATTATCCACCGGTTCGCAAAGCGTCATGTGTCCTTGCGCACGCCAGCCTTTACACCGGCAGTTTTCCTTGCAGAATGATTCCACGCATCCGTAGCTCAATTGGATAGAGCGTTTGACTTCGGATCAAAATGTTGCAGGTTCAAGTCCTGCCGGATGCACCAATTATTTCAAGGGCTACTTGCTGGTGGAATGGAGCGGGCGATGGGAATCGAACCCACGTGTGAAGCTTGGAAGGCTTCCGTTCTACCATTGAACTACGCCCGCAACCGCTGAAATCATACCGCCCGCGCTTGCCTTGTCAACCGCTCCGCGCTACGCTCGCCCCGATGAATTCGCTGCTGCTCACCGGCGGACGGGTGATTGATC
>Ga0007872_1000368_pt1 | contig 8454 bp, 8 predicted proteins | sample CryBogCBH29Jul08_FD_55002 | JGI IMG/M metagenome (GOLD analysis project Ga0007872, IMG submission 55002) | Freshwater microbial communities from Crystal Bog, Wisconsin, USA - CBH29Jul08 | ecosystem: Environmental > Aquatic > Freshwater > Lake | place: Crystal Bog, Wisconsin, USA | collected...
TTTTTAGTAACTAAGAATTAAGCTGCAGCGCTTACTACGGATTTGATCCGAGTAACCAAAGCGGCAAAAGCTGCTTTGTCAGCAATGGCCATATCAGAAAGTACTTTGCGGTCAAGTTCGATCGCAGCTTTCTTCATACCATTCATGAATACGCTATAGGTCATGTCATGCTGACGTACTGCCGCGTTGATACGAGCAATCCACAAAGCGCGGAATACACGTTTCTTATTGCGACGGTCACGATATGCATATTGACCAGCACGCATAACCGCTTGCTTAGCAATACGGAATACGTTCTTACGACGNCCGCGGTAACCTGTTGCGGCATCGGTGATTTTTTTATGACGGGCTCTTGCTGTAACCCCACGTTTGACTCTTGGCATTTAATTCTCCTAATTTAGTCTGAGGTTAAGCGTAAGGAAGCATGGAGCGAATTGACTTAACGTCTGCCTTCGCAACTTCGGTNGTACCACGCAAATGACGCTTGTTCTTTGTGGTCTTCTTGGTGAGGATGTGGCGTTTGAAAGCCTGACCTCGTTTAATCGTTCCGCCTGCGCGAACCGTNAAGCGCTTTTTAGCGCTACTCTTGCTCTTCATCTTGGGCATAAAGCACCCCTTCATCTACTTGTGCAACATAGGTGGCAACCGACGGTCACTCTTCCTGTACCTAGAAGCACTTCTAAAAACCAGAGTCTTGCGACCCCTCCCTACATAAACAACAATCTAACTCCAAAGAATTGTCTTGTTACTTAGCCTTACGAATGGGGGCCAATACCATCACCATCTGGCGGCCTTCCATTTTTGGAAACTGTTCGACTTGGCCATGTTCAACAAGGTCCAACTTCAAACGCTCCAACATTCTGACTCCGATTTCTTGATGGGCCATTTCACGACCCCGAAACCGCAGCGTAATCTTTGTCTTATCGCCATCTTCCAAAAAGCGGATTAGATTGCGTAGTTTCACACCATAGTCACCATCATCAGTGCCGGGACGGAATTTAACTTCCTTCACCTGAATCACCTTTTGCTTCAGCTTAGCTTCATGCATACGCTTAGCTTCTTGGTACTTGAATTTGCCAAAGTCCATGATCCGGACTACAGGTGGCACAGCTGTCGGAGCAATTTCAACCAGATCGGTCTCTTTCTCTTCGGCTAAAGCCAGGGCTTCACTCAACTTAACTACACCGATGGGTTCACCATCCAGTCCAATCAGACGCACTTCAGGAGCAGTAATTTCCCGGTTAATGCGCTGCGATTTATCAGTAGCGATCTTCTAATTCCTTATAAATTAACAATAAAAGCCATCCACCCCTAGCTTTGCTCGGGTCCGACCTTCTGGGATATATCCTGCTGGAGTCGGGCAACGAAGGCTTCAAGAGGCATTACACCTAAATCCACTCCGCCACGGGCACGAACGGCCACAGTATTACTTTCAGACTCTTTATCACCAACAACTAGCAAAAATGGGATCTTCTGTAATGCGTGCTCGCGTATTTTATACGTAATTTTCTCATTTCGCAAATCGTATTCGACTCTAAACCCTTGTTTTTTCAACGATTGCTGGACTTGTTGTGCATATGCAGCAGAATTATCGGAGATATTGAGGACAACGGCCTGGGTAGGAGCAAGCCAAGCCGGCATGTTTCCAGCATGGTTTTCGATCAAAATACCGATAAAACGCTCTAAAGAACCCACAATTGCCCTATGAAGCATCACTGGGGCCTTGCGGGTGTTTTCTTCGGTGACATATTCAGCGCCTAAGCGCTCAGGCATGGAGAAATCTACCTGAATGGTGCCGCACTGCCAAGTACGCCCAATGGAGTCTTTGAGGTGATATTCGATCTTAGGACCATAAAAAGCACCCTCGCCTGGCAATTCTTCCCATTCTTGGCCGGAAGCTTTGAGGGCTCCACGAAGGGCCGCTTCCGCTTTATCCCAAATCGCATCATCACCGACACGTTTGACTGGGCGCAAGGCCAACTTAACTGCAACCTCGTAAAGCCAAAATCTTGGTATACCGCACGCACCGCTTTATCAAAAGCAGCTACTTCTGACTGAATCTGATCTTCTGTACAGAAAATATGACCATCATCTTGAGTAAAACCACGTACGCGCATCAAACCATGCAAGGCACCCGATGGTTCATTGCGGTGGCATTGACCAAACTCGCCGTAACGCAATGGCAACTCACGATAGCTATGCAATCCAGAATTGAAAATCTGTATGTGGCCAGGGCAGTTCATCGGCTTCAATGCATAAGCACGGTTCTCCGACTCCGTCGTGAACATGTTTTCTTTGTAGTTATCCCAGTGGCCTGATTTTTCCCAAAGCCCGCGATCCAAAATTTGTGGCGCTTTGACTTCTTGGTAGCCTTCGTTTTGATAAACGCGGCGCATGTATTGCTCAACTTCTTGCCAAATCGACCAGCCCTTTGGATGCCAGAAAATGAGGCCTGGGGCTTCTTCTTGGAAATGGAATAAATCTAAAGTCTTACCTAAACGGCGGTGGTCACGCTTCTCTGCTTCTTCCAGCATATGCAGGTAAGCGTCTTGATCTTCTTTTTTCAACCAAGCAGTGCCATAGATACGCTGCAACATCTCATTCTTACTATCCCCACGCCAGTAAGCACCAGCAAGCTTCATCAGCTTAAATACTTTGAGCTTGCCAGTTGACGGTACATGGGGGCCACGACATAAGTCGGTGAACTTACCTTCTGCATAGAGTGAAACATCTTCACCTTGTGGAATGCTAGCAATCAGCTCAGCCTTGTAATGCTCGCCCTGATCTTTGAAGAATTTGATCGCCTCATCACGGGGCAATACACTACGCGTCACTGGCTCATCTTTTTTAGCCAACTCAGTCATTTTCTTTTCTAGAGCAACTAAGTCATCGGGCGTAAAGGGGCGATGGTAAGAGAAGTCATAGTAAAAACCGTTATCCACTACTGGACCGATGGTGACTTGCGCTTCTGGAAATAATTCTTTTACGGCGTATGCCAGTAAATGTGCAGTGGAGTGACGCACAATTTCTAACGCCTCAGGACTCTTATCGGTAATGATGGCGAGCTGACTATCTTTGTCGATCACAAAACTCGTATCAACCATCTTGCCGTCAACAATGCCACCCAAGGCGGCTTTAGCAAGCCCACTGCCGATGCTTTGGGCAACGTCAGCTACGCGAACGGGAGCCTCAAATTCACGTTTTGATCCATCTGGCAGAGTTACTACTAGCATGACCACTCCATCTTGTTTATATACGGCAACATTTGCATCAGTACAGCACGACATCCACTAAAAAGAAAGCGCGGAAGCTTTAGGCAACCGCGCACTTTTGGGTCTTTATTCGTTGGTAGGCTCGATTGGACTCGAACCAACGACCCCCACCATGTCAAGGTGGTGCTCTAACCAGCTGAGCTACGAGCCTATTAAGACCAAGAGTTTATCACCGGCGGCGTACTTGAGTAACGCCTTTGAGCTCCTCAAGGCTGTTTTGCACTAGGCGCAGCGCTTCTGAGTCCTTGATTTCTACAGTCAACAGGATCTGGGCGACACCTTTTTTGGCGGATTTGCGTAAATCAATCACGTGCACGCCCTGCCTTGTTAGCACCTCAAATAACTCCCGCATCAATTCCGGACGATCCAAAGCGCTGACCGCCAAATCCGCCGGAAAGACCCGCTTAGACTCGTCTTTGGGATTAAGCACCCCACCGGCTTCATTCCATGCTGTCTGAATGACTCTTTCTGGAGCTCTTTCTAAAAGACCTCTGAAGGTCTTGCAAGAGCGTCGATGAATCGATACACCACGACCTTGCGTCACAAAGCCTGCGATCACATCAGGCGGTACTGGGCGGCAGCAACGCGCCAACTGTGTAAGTAAAGAGTCAACCCCAACCACGAGCACATCACTACCCTGACCTTGCTTGCGAGTGCTTTGGCGAAGAATAATTTCCGGCGTGGCCGCAGTCTTGGGTTCAGGCTTCTGCTCTACCTTCGCCTCAACAGTCTTGGTATGAGCCGCAGTCTCTTCATCGTCTAAGGCGTTGAACCAGGCACGCACGCGAGTACGCGCTCTTTGTGAGCGTAGATAGTTGCGATCAGGACTAATCCAATCTCGTGAAGGTCCACCATGCTTCACGGTGATGATTTCGACTGTTTGACCATTCTGCAGCGGTGTATCCAATGTGACCATGGCGCCATCAACTCGTGCACCACGACAACGATGCCCTAAGTCGGTGTGGACTGCATAAGCAAAATCAATGGGCGATGAACCCTTCTCAAGGGAGATTACTTTCCCTAAAGGGGTCAGCACATAAATATGATCGTCAATCTCATGATGTTTGAGTTGATCCCAAGCATCTTCCTTCCATGAGATGAGCTGTCTTGCCCAGGCAATCTGTCTTTCATAGGCGACTGCAGCGCTGTGTGTGCCAGTTTGATGGCTTGGGTTGGCTGGAGCATTCTTAGGTGGCGTAGCAGCGCCTGTATATGCACCCTCTTTGTAACGCCAGTGCGCAGCCAAACCGTACTCCGCCTGTTGATGCATTTCTTGAGTGCGTACCTGAATCTCAAAGGCTGTGCCATGCTCATCCATGACCACGGTATGCAAAGATTGATAGCCATTGGGTTTAGGTCTGGCAATGTAGTCATCAAACTCACGAGGCACAGGTTGCCATATGTTGTGCGCCAAACCCAAAATGGCATAACAAGATTTGATATCGGCAACCAATACCCGAAATGCTCTAACGTCGTAGAGATTGGCGAAGTCTAAAGACTTGCCCTGCATTTTTTTCCAAATACTATAGATGTGTTTGGGTCTACCCAATACTTCACCCTCGACACCAGCAGCTTGTAACTCTTGCTTTAAGCGCAGGACAATTTGATCGATAAAAGACTCGCGTTCAATGCGTTTGGCATCTAACATTTTGGCGATGTCGCGATATGTTTGTGGGGACAAAGTACGGAAGGCTAAATCTTCCATCTCCCACTTCATCTGCCAAATACCCAGGCGGTTTGCTAATGAAGCATCAATATCGAGAATCTCTTGTGCCCAAGCTGCAGGCATTTGGATCTTTTCTTGGGTGACCCATCGTAGCGTTTGCAAACGAGATGCAAGATAAATCAAGACCACTCGCAAATCGTCACCAAAGGCCAAGAGCATTTTGCGCAACATCTCTTCTTGGCCAGAAACACTCAAACCACCATCATCACGCACCAGTTTTGCTTGTGCCTGCCGTAGACCTCGATATCCAATCAGCAATCTTGCCGACTCATCTCCAATCAATTTGGTGAGCGCTTCTTTGCCGTGGGTGCGTGCAATATTGGCAGCTGCGGTTAAAGTCGCTTCATCGAGATGGAGCATTTGCAAAATCTGCGAAACGCCAGAAGCATGACTTTCTGCTGGCTCACCATACCAGCCATCAATGATTTTAAATTTCTCGGGTGAATGTGCCATGACGCGATGCAGAGTTTTTACAGACTGTGGGGGTTGCTGTGTGAGTACACAAACATGAAGAATTGCTTAGCTAAAGAATTCTTTTGCTAAAGCAATTTGCTCGGCCTTCACAAACGCTGGCGCATGACCTACATTTGGAATCTCAATACTTCTTGCGTACGGATTAACTTTACACATCTCCGCAACTGTTTTAGCAGACAGGAGATCTGAATTACCACCGCGCACGATTAGCATCGGAATATGGATTTGCTTAAACGCATGCCACATCGCCATCTCACCCGCCTTAGCCATAATCGGATTCACAGAAGCAAACGGCACTGAAATATCTGGGTCGTAATGCATTTCCCATAGGCCATTCTTCTGGATCAGCATGGGTCCGTTATAAATCTCCCACTCTTGTGGTGTGTGCTCACCAAAGCTAGCGCAAATGGCATTCAAACGCTCAAGTGCATCTGCGCGGTTTGCAAAAGAAAAGGTTTGGCCAACATAAGAACCTAATCGCTTAATCGCTTCAGGTTCAATGCGCGGACCCACATCATTGATCAACATACGGCGAATAGGTGAGTTTGGCATTGAAGCGTAGACCATACCAATCAAACCACCCATCGAGGTGCCCAACCAATCCACATGCGCTACGCCCAAATGCTTTACCAAGCTAGCCATATCAGCAACATACTGAGGAACGGCATACATCATGGGGTTCTGGAGACGATCAGAGTCGCCTCGACCAACTACATCTGGACAGACAACGTAATAATCCTTGGACATCGCTTGTGCCAAGGTATTGAAATCACTACCGCGTCTGGTAAGGCCATGTACGCAAAGTAATACTTTTGGATTACTTGGGTCGCCCCAAGCGTGATAAGCCATACGATGACTACCATCACCATTAGTGCACTGAACAAAAAAGGTATCGCCTGCGTGTAGCGCTGCTGGTGCTGAATTTTGGGCTTGAGGAATGTCATCATGATAATGGTCATGCTCATGCTGACCTACTTCTTCAGGCTGCAAGGTCACGTGATCAATGCCATGTTGATCAAGCAACATCACATTAATGCGCGACATGATTTCTGGCCAGTCTTGCATGTGCTCAATTTCAATATGGCCGATCAAGGCTGGGAAACTTGGTGTCATTTCCCAAACGTGTAGATCGTGAACTGCCAGTACGCCAGGTACCTTTTTCAAATCGCTACCCACCTGCAAATAATCGATATGCAGAGGCACACCTTCCATCAGAAAGTGATATGACTCATGCAGGATGCTGATGGTGGATTTCAGAATCAATAAGGAAACTAAGATAGAAAGAATGGCATCGATTGGCATCCATCCAGTCAGTTGAATCACGAGACCCGCAAGCAATGCAGCGACCGAACCAAGCAAGTCGCCCATCACATGCACTAAAGCTGCTCTGGTATTCACGCTCTTCTTGTCGCGCGATAAAACCCAAGCAACCACAACATTCATCAATAAGCCAATGGCAGCAACAATCGTCACCGTGAGTCCATCGACTTGATGTGGGGTATAGAAGCGACTAATTGCTTCAAACACAATCCATGCCACCAAGACCAACATCACAATGCCGTTAACAAACGCAGCAAGAGCTTCTGCACGGCCAAAGCCAAAAGAATGTTTAGGTGATGGCGGACGTTTGGAAATGATTTGCGCTAAAAGAGCCAAGCCTAAAGCCGCGGCATCGGTCACCATATGGCCAGCATCGGAGATCAATGCCAAAGAACCTGCAAAGTAGGCAGCAGCACCCTCCACCCCAGAAAAACTGAGTGTGAGGATCAGCGCTATCAGCAGTAGGTTCTGATTAGAAACTTCCTTGCTGTGGGAATGCTTAGCATCACCCTTCTTATGGGCATGCAAAGAAGGGTCGCTCCCAGCGTTCGACTGAGACTGATTAGGCTTTGGAGAGGTGAAATGATGGGAACCAGACATGGTGATCCCATTATTTCATTAAATGATGACTAGAGTTAGAAACCCGCTGTATCAACAGGGGCACCCGTTTTAGCAATCACCTCTTCTTTGGTAACGCCTGGAGCCAATTCCACCAACTTGAGACCCTTAGGAGTAATGTCCAAAACACAAAGGTCAGTAATGATGCGACTAATCACGCGCAGGCCAGTTAAAGGCAAAGTACATTTTGGAAGAATTTTGATCTCTTCTGTGCCATCTTTTTTCTTGGCAACGTGTTCCATCAGAACCACGACATGCTTGACGCCTGCAACTAGATCCATTGCGCCGCCCATGCCTTTAACCATTTTTCCTGGGATCATCCAGTTAGCGATATCCCCATGCTCGCTCACTTGCATCGCACCCAAGAAGGCAATATTAATTTTGCCGCCACGAATCATTCCAAAAGCATCGGCTGATGAAAAAATAGATGATCCTGGCAAGGTCGTAATGGTTTGTTTGCCGGCATTAATTAAATCGGCATCGATTTGATCTTCTGTTGGAAATGGGCCAATACCCAACAAGCCATTTTCAGACTGGAGCCACACCTCAATGCCTGCTGGCACATGATTGGCTACTAATGTAGGAATACCAATTCCCAAATTAACGTAATAACCATCTTTTAATTCTTTAGCAGCACGCGCTGCCATCTCGTCTCTATTCCAAGGCATTTTGATCTTCCTAAATTTCTTTAACTATTTAATTGGCGGCTGACAGAGTGCGCTGTTCAATGCGCTTCTCAGGCTTATCATTAATGACTAGGCGATGTACATAGATGCCTGGTGTGTGGATCTCAGCGGGATCTAACTCGCCGTTCTCAACAATTTCTTCTACTTCAGCAACAGTGATCTTGCCAGCCATTGCCACCACTGGGTTGAAGTTGCGAGCAGTATGTCGATAAACCAGATTGCCTGAACGATCGGCTTTCCATGCCTTCACCAATGAGATGTCAGAAACAATCGAGCGCTCCATGATGTATTGCTCACCATCAAACTCTTTAATCTCTTTACCTTCGGCTACTAAAGTGCCGACACCAGTTTTGGTATA
>Ga0007872_1000380_pt1 | contig 8302 bp, 9 predicted proteins | sample CryBogCBH29Jul08_FD_55002 | JGI IMG/M metagenome (GOLD analysis project Ga0007872, IMG submission 55002) | Freshwater microbial communities from Crystal Bog, Wisconsin, USA - CBH29Jul08 | ecosystem: Environmental > Aquatic > Freshwater > Lake | place: Crystal Bog, Wisconsin, USA | collected...
CCGGTACGGGTGGCACATATTGCTCCGGAATCGCTGGCACACTTTACTCCGGTAGAGGTGGCACACTATGCTCCGGTGTGCTCAGCCACCGAAATGATTGCGACACAACATGCACTTCAGGTATGGTGTAACGTGGCTAACATCACCATGACAGAGGTTGGCGATACTCAAAGGAACGTAGGTGATTTCCGATTCGCATTTTCATCTGCTGTATCCGACGCTGGGAAATGGGTATGGGGTTGGTGTTCTTTTCCGGACAGCAACGCATCTGCCGCCGATATCTGGATAGCTCCAGGATACGATAAGTTTGGTGGCTGGTCAGTTTATGATTACAACTTTGAACATTTGATGCATGAAATTGGTCATGGACTTGGCCTTAAACATCCCGGGAATTACAATGCGGACGGTAGTGGTAGTGATGGGCCTTATCTACCTGCGAATCTGGATAGTACTACGTACACTATCATGTCGTATAACTTATCGAAATACGATTTTTGGGATACATCGCTTCAGAAATACATTCTGGTTCCCCATCAAACCCCTATGGTTTATGACATTCAGGCGATTCAGTATCTCTATGGAGCCAATAATAATTACCATACCGGCAATGATACATACATTTTTGATCCATCCAAGCCCTTTTATATGTCCATTTGGGATGCCGGGGGTATTGACACCATTGACGTGTCTGACTTCAAAACCAATTGCACTATTGATTTGACGCCTGGTCATTATTCATCTCTACTCTATAACAACCAGGGAACAGGAAGCGATGGGACAGGTGCCTATCTTTATGATGGCATCGACAACCTTGGTATTGCATTCGGTGCAATCATCGAAAATGTCACGGCTGGGTCCGGCAATGATACCATTATAGGCAACAGTGCAAATAATATTATAAATGGCGGAGCCGGTAACGATACGATATATGGTGGAACAGGTATTGATACCATTGTTTTCAACGGTAAGGAAGCGAATTATACCATAACTCTATTCGGTACAGGATTTTCAACCAAAGACAACGTGGGCTCAGACGGCAGTGATACGGTACTTAATGCTGCAATACTACAATTCACAGACCATACATTGACCTTTGCGAGAACACCAGATGTAAATCTTTTAGAGTCATACCGCTTTTACAAGGCAGCATTTGACCGTACTCCCGATTATGGCGGTTTAGGTTACTGGTATAATAACATCAATCATGGCGCAGCTGTAACCAGTGTGGCGAATAGTTTTATCGGTAGTGATGAGTTCAAAAAAATGTATGGCGACAACCCGAGTGACTCGACATTCGTAACCGAACTATACCAACACGCTTTTGGACGAACACCCGACCAGAACGGATACGATTTCTGGGTTAACGACTTGAAAGTTGAAACTCGTGCACAGGTACTTACCCACTTTTCAGAATCAGCTGAAATCATTGCAAAAGTTGCAGGTATCATTGCCAACGGAATTATCTATGAAGCATATGCGGCCTGAAAATCAAGGAAAAGAAATGAGCCGTGCTTTCGGGCGAACGGGTTGTCCAGAGCGTTCTCGGGGTTATCCCATAACAAGTCGCTGCGCTCGACAAAACGCATGATTTTTGAACTATCCAATGAGTTTCTGTCTCCTCTAAAAACTATTAAGAAATAGAGTTCAATTAGTCTATTATATTTCACTTTCTTACATTGCAGTCAGGTGGAAGCGTGAACACAAGCAAGGAGACGACGATGATGCACATACTGTTCCAATGGTTGATCAATGCCCTCGCGGTCTATGCCACTGCCCATATACTCGGTGGAATTCATATAAAAAGTTTTGGTGCGGCAATTCTTGTTGCACTGGTTCTCGGGTTGGTCAACGCTGTTGTAAGGCCGGTACTGCTCTTTTTTTCAATCCCGTTTATTATTGTAACACTGGGGCTTTTTCTGCTGGTAATCAACGCTCTTTTACTGCAGTTGTCTGCTTCGATTGTTAGTGGGTTTACCATTGACAGCTTTGGTTGGGCTGTAGTTGGATCAATTGTAATAAGCGCAATTTCCTGGATGCTAAGCTCTCTTTTCAATCTCTGACCTATGACCATGCAAGGGGAAGCGCAAGCAATAGTCTTGCAGAAAGCCAACAAACTTAAACTGCAGACGGCAGAATATCAAACCGGCAAACCCGACGATGTTCTGGTGAAAACCATTGCAAGCACCATAACGCCGGGATATGACCGCCTTCTGCTGACAAACAAGCCAGTATCAAACCGGGTCTTCCACTACCCCATCATGCCAGGCAGCGAGTCAATCGGGCAGGTTATCGATACCGGCTTGGAAGTAACCGACCTTTGTCCCGGTGATTTTGTCTACGCCTTCAAAGGCGATGGCTGGACAGGAATCCAGCCTTACAGCGGGTGCCATGCGGAAATCATCCCGACATCGCGCCACAATCTTTTTGCTCTCGGTCGCCAGCCTATCCACAGAGACCTTCTCACCGGGCTTCTTGCCTATATTATCAGTGCTGTCGAAAAAGCTCCTCTCCGTGCTTCCTCAAGAGTGCTCATCCTCGGTCTCGGCTCAGTTGGGCTCATGGTTTCTGAGTACCTCAACGCTCTTGGTTTAAAGAATATCGATGCCGTAGAAACTTTCAGTATAAGAGGACAGCTCTCTCATGCCGAGCATATTGCTCTCGACATCAGCGATTTTACTCCTGATTTCAACGATAGCTATGATCTTATTTTTGAAACTACAGGAAGAATCCTTCTGATTGAAAAGGCTGTGCGTCTTATGACAAAGCAGGCAAAAATAGTGCTGATGGGCAATTATGAAATCATGGCCTATGATTACCGCCTTATACAGCAGAAAGAACCTGTTATTATCTCTTCAAGCATAGCCAACATCTGCCATATTCAGGAAGCCTACACGATACTCAATAACGAGATGCTCGACAGCGAAAAGTTTTTTACCAATGTGTTTCCCGTCTCCCAATATGAGCTTGCCTACCGCATGGCGCTTGACAGTAAGGAATCCATTAAAACCGTCCTGAGCTGGGTATAAACCACTGAAAATCTACAAGCAATGGGTATAGCTGTCCGTTTGAGCGGTATATCAAAGAGGTTCGGAAGCTTTACCGCCAACAGCAATATCTCTCTTTCCATTGAGGAGGGAACCATACACGGGCTTGTCGGTGAAAACGGAGCAGGAAAAAGCACCCTGACCAAAATCATCTACGGCATGCTGCAGCCCACCGCGGGAGAGTTTTTTGTAGATGGAAAACCTGCCCACTTTGCCTCTCCCCGTGAAGCCATCAATGCTGGGATCGGTATGGTTCACCAACATTTCATGCTCATACCAAAACTTTCAGCAGCTGAAAACATCATGCTCGGTAATGAGCAAGCAGGCATATTTCAGCCTCTGCGCCTGAAACATCTTATATCCCTAATTCGGAAATATGCCGAAGAGTACGGTCTTGCCGTTAATCCTGATGCCATAATTGAAAACCTCAGCGTGGGAGAGGAGCAGCGGGTTGAAATTCTCAAACTCCTCTTCCGTCATGCCTCCATCATGATATTTGATGAACCGACCGCCGTATTGACGCCATTAGAAAGAGAGCAACTTTTCAAAACGCTTCGATCGTTGCGTGACAAGGGAAAAACCATTATCCTCATTACCCATAAACTTGATGAAGTGCTTTCCGTAGCTGACACGATAAGTGTTATGAGAAAAGGAGAACTCAAAGGCACCATGCCTGCCTCCTCAATCACCAAACCAGAGCTTGCCCGGTTGATGGTTGGGCGCAGCGTCCTGTTAAGGATTACAAATCCACCGCCCTCATCCGGTAAAACTGTTCTCACGGTCAATAACCTTGGATATTATACAGCGAAAGGCGAAGAAAAACTTCATAACCTCACCTTTAAGGTAAGAGCCGGAGAGATTTACGGTATTGCAGGAGTGGAAGGAAACGGTCAAAGTGAACTGCTTCAGGCTCTCTACGGCCTTTCACCCTCAGGAACCCTTCTTTCCGGCGAAGCAGTGCTCAAAGGAATGTCACTCTTAGGAAAAAAACCTTCCGAAATAACCGCCATGGGTATTTCACTTACTCCTGAAAACCGCCTTCGGCATGCTGTTATTCTCGACTACTCAATCTCTGAAAACCTTCTCTTCGGGCGTCACCGGGAAGCTGCTTTTCACCGCGGGATAGGTTTCGACCGTGAGGCAGTAAACAGCTATACACAGCAAATGATTGCCGACTATGATATCAAATGCACCTACCCCTCCAGCCAGCCGCTCAGCTCCCTTTCTGGGGGAAACCAACAAAAGATTGTTCTTGCAAGGGAACTCAATCGGCCAGATATCTCTCTGCTGATTCTTGCCCAGCCTACCCGAGGAGTTGATATTGGAGCAATCGAGACCATCCATAACAAAATTATTGAAGCCCGCACCAAGGGCATGGCAATCCTGCTCATATCATCGGAACTTGAAGAGATCATTGCACTCTCAACACGTATCGGCACGCTCTACAAAGGGTCGATTCGGCACGAATTCACCCAGGATGAGGTAGCAAAAAAAAGAGATTCAGAGGATGAGTTCCAGAAAGAGATCGGCCTTTATATCACCTGAACAACCCCTCGACCATGACCCGAAAAACCAGCCAGTTTTTTATACCTATACTCTCTACGCTCTCTGCACTGCTTGTCAGCGCTCTTATCATTATGATGGCTGGCCGGGATCCGGTCATGATTTTCCAGAAAATGTTCCAGGCAACACTTGGATCCTCTTATGGCACCGGACAGGTTGTGTTTAGAATGACAACTCTTGTGCTTGTTGGTCTTGCTGTTGCGCTACCCTTCCAGGTTAGGCTTTTCAATATCGGCGCAGAGGGCCAGCTTCAAATGGGAGCCTTCGCCGCAGCAATGACAGGTGCCATACTGCCAGCCTCGCTACCCTCTCTTGCAGCTATTCCACTCTGCATTATTTCTGCAATGGGAGCTGGAGCTTGCTGGGCCCTATTGGCCGGAGTGCTCAAGATACGCTTCGGTGTCAATGAGGTCATTGGTACAATCATGCTGAATTTCATTGCCCAGGGCATTACGGGCTATCTGCTTACCTACCATTTTGCACTGCCATCGACCGTACATACTCGACCAATCATAGCAGCAGCAAACATTCCGTCATGGAACAGTGTTGCTGGATTTTTCGCTAAATCACCGGCAAATCTCAGCACACTCTTTGCCCCCTCTGTGGCACTCCTCTTCTGGATTACCCTGTTTCACTCAAGGTTTGGTTATGAAATGCGGGCTACCGGCCTGCAGCCTGAAGCAGCAAGATACGGAGGAATCAATGCAGAAAAACATACACTCTCAGCTATGGGCATGGGCGGAGCTGCCGCAGGGTTGGGAGCTGCCAATATCCTGCTTGGCTACAAACACTACTACGAAGCTGGTATGACCGGTGGAATCGGCTTTACAGGTATTGCTGTAGCGCTCCTGGCAGGCGCTCACCCTTTATGGATTCTCGTTTCTGCTCTCTTTTTTGGCATGCTCGAATACGGCGGGCTAACGGTCAACGCTTTTATACCCAAGGATATCTTCATGATGATAGAAGCCATAACCATCCTTCTCGTCATATCCTTCAGCGCGCTCGGCAATCGCATGCAGCAATAAAAAAATATCCTGTATGGCTTACCATTGTACCAGTATTATTTTTTTTTTCATGAGAATTATATAATATTCAGCAGCTGGAATACACAATAAAACAATAACAACTATGGCCAAAAAAGCTGAGAAAGATGANGGAGAGAAAACTCCAAAAAAAAGAAAAAAAGCCAATACAAAACTAACACACGAAGAGCGTGAGGAACAGATAAGGATGGCAGCATACTACCGTTGGGAAGAGAAGGGAAAAAACCATGGTTCACATTCCGATGACTGGTATGAAGCAGAAGACACACTGACCGACTGATTTATCGTTGCCTTTATTAATTCCACAAGGCCATTCCTCCACGGAGTGGCCTTTTTTGTATGTTGCAAAAACTCTTTATGGTAATAAAACGCATCGCGACACTCTGGGAATCCCTTGTAATTTTTTTTGCCGGCCTGTGGCTGGTTGTACGCATCATCCTTGAATATTTCGGTTTTATCAGTGACGGCAACGACCGAACTACAGGCATCAAGGATCTTCGGGAAGAGTATAAAAAAGCCAACTACAAGTAACGCAATCAACTACTCTGAGGTTACAACCGTCAATTCAACCGATTGATCAGGCGATACATAGGCATTGACAGCAGGCTTCTGGCTGATGACAGTATTTGGAACAAGAGAGGAAGAATATTCAGTGGTAACCTTTCCAAGTTTAAGACCTGCATCAGCAACCACCAGCTTTGCCTGTTCAAGAGACATACCGAGAACATCAGGTACAGTAATTTTTTTCATCCCTTCAGGTGAAGCCTCATACCTGCCGACAATAATAGAAGCAGAAGTACCCGACTTCACCATGGTCTGTGGTGGAATCGACTGGCTCAGTACCCGTCCATTCTCTTCGGACTTGGTCACGGTAGTGAACTGAACATTCTGAAGCGTTATATCCATACGGGCAGCCGTCTCCCGTGCATCCAGTTCTGGTCTCCCCAAAAGATCAGGCATGGGATAACTCGGTTTTTCACGCTTGTTGACTACTAAATAGACGTTTCTGCCAGGCTTGACCTCCATTCCGGCTTCAGGCATTTGTGAAAGCACAATATTGGAATCAACACCGCTGAGATATTTGACATGATAACTTTTTATCGCCTTCAGGCCAGCCCGCCGCAAGGTTTTCGATGCATCTTCATAGTTCATGTTAAGCACATCTGGCACAACATTGACGTTGCCCTGTGAAATATAGAGGGGCATGACCACCTTGTCGATCATCACAACAAACCCTGCAAGAACAAGAAATATTATCGCTACTTTTTTTTTCATCTTACATCTTGACCGTTATCACTGTTCACATCCGCTTCAAAAGGCAGACTAATACTCTCGATTCATGACAAAATCAACCAGTTGCAGCAATGAGGTTTTAGCCGCACTCTCCGGAAACGGATGAATCGAAGCAACAGCTTTTGCGGCAAGCCCTTCAGCAACTTCAGTGGCATAATCGAGCCCGCCCTTACTGGTAACAAACGCTATAACATCTTTGCTTTTTATTGCCCGTTTACGCGAACTCTTCAAAATGGAACGAATGGTTTTCTGTTCAGCTGTGGAGGCGTGAGTAAGAGCGTAAATCAATGGAAGAGTTATTTTCTTGTCCTTGATATCAATTCCCATCTGTTTGCCGGTTTTTTTTGAATCTCCGGTGTAATCCAGCGTATCATCACGGATCTGAAACGCAAGGCCAAGATACTCGCCGTAACTTTTCAACGCGGCAATATCGCCCTCGTCAGTCGTTGCACTCATAGCACCCATTGCACAGGCTGAAGATATCAGCGATGCTGTCTTGTCTGAAATAACACTCAGGTAATCTTCCTCGGAAATATCAAGACTGCGGGTTTTCTGGATCTGAAGAATCTCCCCTTCACTCATGCGACGTACCGCTTCCGAAACCATATGTAAAAAGCCGTAATCCTTGAACTCAAGAGAATAGAGCAAACCCTTTGAAAGAAGATAATCGCCTATAAGTACCGATATCTTGTTTTTCCACAACGCATTGATAGAAGGTATCCCTCGACGCATCTCAGCGCTGTCCACAACATCATCATGGATCAATGTCGCTGAATGCAACAACTCAACCATGATTGCTGCCCGATAGGTAGCCTCAGTCACACCGCCACACAGCTTGGCAGAAAGCATAACCAGAACAGGACGAATCTGTTTTCCCTGCTGTTTTAATACATAACGGGTAACCTTGTCGACCAGTGTATTCTGAGCATGAAGCACCTGCTTGTACTTTCGCTTAAAAACCTCAACCTCATCGGATACCGATAGAGTAACATCCTTGATATTCACCTATTCCCCGGACTTTTACGTGATTCAAATGCAACCTTGACCTCAGTTTGTTAAGTCAAGATAGTATTTTTTGAGCCTTGTTTTGTACCTCTATATACAAAAAGGAGCACGCGAATAATGAGGGTTACCGTTATTAGACCCGAGTGGCTCTTTACCATTCTACGTTGATTGCCGTAACCGCCAAAAATAAATGAGATTCTGAAAGATTTATTGAAAGAAAAATCAAAGAAGCGCGTAGTAGTTTATAGGAAGCAGGATAATCCCGGTTCCAAAGATTTTTAAACCACAAAAAACTAACAGACACATGAAAAAGAATTTTATTGCTGGCGTTATCGTATCACTTGCTATCTCCGG
>Ga0007872_1000386_pt1 | contig 8241 bp, 9 predicted proteins | sample CryBogCBH29Jul08_FD_55002 | JGI IMG/M metagenome (GOLD analysis project Ga0007872, IMG submission 55002) | Freshwater microbial communities from Crystal Bog, Wisconsin, USA - CBH29Jul08 | ecosystem: Environmental > Aquatic > Freshwater > Lake | place: Crystal Bog, Wisconsin, USA | collected...
TCGTACCGTTTGTTAAGGAAGTAGTGCAAAACGTCGATTTGCCGAATAAATCCATTACCCTAGATTGGCAATCTGACTGGTAGCCTTTCCAATACGTTAGCTAATACTTTTTATTTCACTATGCGCTTTGATGTTGTAACTCTATTTCCAGAAATGTTCCCAGCTTTAACGCAGTGGGGGGTGACTGGACGCGCATGTGACAAAGGCCTAGCCAGCGTCAAACTTTGGAATCCCCGAGACTATTGCAGTGATCCCCGCAAAACGGTAGATGATCGTGCTTATGGTGGTGGCCCTGGGATGGTCATGATGGTTAAACCGCTAGAAGATGCCGTGAATGCGATTAAGGCGTCCCATCAAGCGGAACATATTCCATCTGGCCCAATTTGCCTTTTGGCACCCCAAGGTGAGCGTTTTTCTCAAAAAATTGCGACAGATATCCTCAANCACGGCAATATTAGCTTTGTTTGTGGCCGCTATGAGGCAATTGACCAACGTTTTGTCGACCGGAACGTCGATTTACAGCTTTCAATNGGTGATTTTGTGGTTTCTGGGGGCGAATTACCCGCTATGGCCATGATGGATGCGGTTATACGGCTTATCCCCGGGGCTCTTGGGGATGATGATTCTGCAGTCCAGGATAGCTTCGTAAACGGGCTTTTAGACCATCCGCACTACACTCGCCCTGAAATATATGAAAATTTATCTGTTCCAGACGTGCTTTTGGGCGGACATCACGCTAAAATAGCGGATTGGCGTCGGCAGAAGTCTTTAGAGCTGACGTTAAGGTTAAGACCGGATTTAATTGAATCCGCTCGAACCAACGGGTTGCTAACCCAAGAAGATGAGCAATTTCTTCGTACGCTGTGAGTAATTTCAGGGTTGAATAAAAAGTTTGTATTTTGGTTTAGTGAAATTGATTTAACTACATCCTCTGTCTGGTCCGTTGATTTATATCTCGGGATTAAACGCTGACAAGATGTTTAAGGATTGAAAATGAATTTGATTGAAAAAATTGAGCAAGAAGAAATTGCTCGCTTAAGCGCCAACAGAACTCTTCCAAGTTTTGCTCCTGGCGATACAGTAGTCGTTGGCGTGAACGTAGTTGAAGGTACACGTAAACGTACTCAGGCCTTTGAAGGCGTTGTGATTGCTAAGCGCAATCGCGGACTTAATTCTAGCTTTATCGTTCGCAAGATTTCTTCTGGCGAAGGTGTAGAGCGTACATTTCAAACTTACTCACCATTGATCGCTAGCATTGAAGTGAAGCGTCGCGGTGATGTGCGTCGTGCGAAGTTGTATTACTTGCGCGATCGTTCAGGTAAGTCTGCACGTATTAAAGAAAAGCTTCCTGCTCGTAAAGCAGCAGCTGTTCCAGCTCCAGCCGCTGAATAAGCTATCGGCTTGAAGTAAAAAAGGCGGCCTTGGTCGCCTTTTTTGTTGCCTTAAAATAAGAACATGTCAAAGATCTCTAAACCTGAAGAAGATGCAATCAATGTTGCAGCCCCTGCGGGTTTTGATGCCCAGGCTGTGCCCATTGAATCATTGTGCATCGGTCAGCAAAAGGTATCGGATAGATTGCTCGATCCTCATCAGCTAAAAGAACGCCTTTTATCGCCTCCAGCTTGGCAGATAGAGATTACAGATGAGAACCGGCATGTCATGGCTGCTGACATCATTGCAAAGCGTCAGGCTGCGGGCAAGGTGACTCGCGCAGCTGTTTTGATTCCTTTACTACTTCAACCAAATGGCTTATCCGTTTTATTGACTCAGAGAACGACGCACTTGCGAGATCATGGTGGGCAAATCAGTTTTCCGGGTGGTCGCATGGATCCCGAGGATGCTGGTCCCAATGAGACAGCTTTACGCGAAAGCGAAGAAGAAATCGGTCTAGAGCGTGAGCGGGTTGAGATTATTGGTCAATTACCCGAGTATTTGACGGTTTCAGGCTATAGCGTCACACCAATTATCGGTTTGGTTAAACCTCAGGCAGAATATGTCTTAGATGAATTTGAAGTGGCGGATATATTTGAAGTGCCCTTGAGTTTCTTGATGGACCCAGCAAATCATCAGTTCGGGTTTGGCAGAGTGAGCAAGGTAGCCGCCGTTTTTATTCGATGCCCTATGAAGGTCGCTTTATTTGGGGAGCAACTGCAGGAATGTTACGTAACCTTTATCATCTATTAAAAGTATGACTTTCTTTTCTATTCTCTTCGCCCTGATTGCCGAACAATATCGTCCGGTATCGGCTAATCATTGGATCCACCGAATTGGTGCCCGTTGGTTGGATTGGGTTGCTGGTGAATTTGGCGGCAAGACTGAGGATGGCGCGAGTCCTGTAGGCGCCCGCATGGCCTGTTTGGTAGCTTTCATTCTGCCAACTTTCTTTGTCTTCGTGGTTTATGTTGCTTGCATGCTGACTTATCCAATCTTGGGTTTCATTTGGAATGTCACCATTGCCTATTTATTTTTTGGCTTTCGTCAATTTAGTCATTCCTTTACTGCAGTTCATGAAGCCATTCAGAATCATGATTTACCTGCGGCTCGCCTAGCCTTGGCTGAGTGGTATGGCCCTGAATTAGACGCATCAAATCTCAGTGAGACTGAAGTTATTTCATTGGCGTTAGAGCGTGCAATTGTTGGCTCTCATCACCATGTCTTTGGCGTGTTGTTTTGGTTCATGATGCCGATGGGTCCAGCAGGCGTAGTGCTATATCGCTTGGCTGACACCGCTTCGCAACGCTGGTCAGAAAGAGGTGACTTCAATTTAAGTGAAGCGGCTCGACATTTCTTCTACGTATTGGATTGGATTCCTTCCCGCATTACTGCGATGGGTTTTGCTATCGTCGGTAATTTTGAGGGTGCGGTTTATGGCTGGCGTTATCTCACTGGCAAGTGGGCTGATTCTTTATCTGCAGTGATTCTGGCTGCTGGTAGCGGTGCACTTGGCGTACGTTTAGGTGAGCCTTTGAGTGAGCCTGATAGTGATGAAGCTTTGCGGATGGCTGAAGCTGGTGAGCCTATTGTTTATGAGGTGGGTCTTGAGCCAACCGAACGGACAATGCGTTCCGCAATTGGTTTGGTGTGGCGCTTAATTATCGCTTGGATGGCTTTATTGCTAATGCTGACCATCTCTCTTTGGCTTGGCTAATGCCTTGAATCTGCGTATCTGCTGTTTTTGAATCAGAGCGCAATTGTCTAAATAGCGCTAGTCTTTCTGGCGCTATTTCATTTCTAGCGACGGCATCTCGTACTGCGCAATCTGGTTCAGTTTCGTGCGCGCAATTATGAAAGCGGCATTTGCCGATAAGTTCCTTGAACTCCCTAAAGGCATGCTCAAGTTCACTGACTGACATGTGGGCTAATCCGAATTCCTGAAAGCCTGGTGAATCAATCAGAGCCCCGAGCTTGCCATGAGAATCTCTTCCCCATGCTTCGGGTAGTTCGAAGTAACGGCATGCCGTGGTGGTGTGTTTGCCAGTGTCTAAGCGTACTGAATACTCTTGTGTGATTGCGGCAGCATTCGGTACCCAGGCATTCAGGAGGCTCGACTTACCCATACCGGACTGCCCAACAAATACTGAAACTTTCCCTTGCAGAGCAGGGCGCAGAGCTTCAATAGAGGCAGGATCAAATTTTGCAGAAACTTCACTCACTGGATAGCCCATGCGGGCATAGGGCTCAATGATTTTGCGAGCATGCGCTAGGTTATCTGGCAGATCGCATTTATTGAGCAGAATATGCAAACCAATTTGATTGGTTTCAGCAGCAACCACGGCCCTTCCTAGTAGATCGGGGGAGAAAGCTGGCTGCGTAGCCAGCACTACTAATATTTGATCAACGTTAGAAGCGATTAATTTGCTCTTAAAGGCATCTGATCGATAGAGAAGATTTTCTCTAGGCTCGATACGAATAATGCGTGCTTGATCTGCCGAAGTCATCTCCAGCAACATGCGATCACCTACGGCACCGATGTGCTGCTTAGCTGGAGTGCTTACCTGAATCAGTGGACCATCAGGCGATTCATTGTCCTGGGCATCTTTCACCAAACGCTGCGCTAAATAATGTCTTCCATAAGAAGCCGTTAGTAGCGCGTGAAATTGCTCCATGAGTTTCTAACTTTGACGTTGAAGATTGGCAATGCGTAGTGGTGCAGGTGGATGCGAGCTATAAAACGCGGTATAGATCGGATCGGGCGTCAAGGTAGAGGCATTATCTTGATAGAGTTTGACCAGTGCTGAGATCAGATCTTTAGCAGAAGATTTAGTTGCCGCAAAACCATCTGCTTCGTATTCATGTTTACGTGATGCAATGCTTGCCAATGGTGTGAAGAAGAAGCTGAACACTGGTGACACCAGCATAAAGAGTGCCAGCGCTAGGCCGCCGTTGTAGCCATTCAAGTTCGGCATCACACCTAGGTCGGTATAAAACCATGCTTGAGTGCTAATCCAACCCAATAAGGCGAACATCCCAAAGCTCAAGGCAAAGGACACCAATAAACGTTTACGAATGTGTTTGCACTTGAAGTGCCCGAGTTCGTGCGCTAAAACTGCCTCGACTTCACCGGGATTTAATTTTTCAATCAATGTGTCAAAGAACACAATACGCTTAGCTTTACCCATGCCCGCAAAGAATGCATTGCCATGAGCGCTACGCTTACTACCATCCATCACAAATAATCCCTGACTAGCAAACTCACAGCGAGCCAAGAGGGCTTCTATTTGAGTCTTTAGGGCACCATCCGGTAGAGGTTGGAATTTATTAAATAGAGGCGCGATGAAGCTAGGGAAAATCCACTGCATCAAGAGACTGAATACAGTCAATACAACCCACGCCCAAAGCCACCACAGATCGCCTGCTTTAGCCATCAAGCTCAGAATGACCCATAGCAATGGAATGCCAATAGCAGCGCCAACTCCAAGGCCTTTAATCATATCGATAAAGAAGAGTTGTTTACCCATGCGATTAAACCCAAAGCGCTCTTCTAAATGGAATTGCTTGTACCAAGAAAAAGGCAGGTCCACTATTCCGGAAATAATCGCAATCGATCCTAGGAGAGCGATTTGCTGGGTAATCCCATCGCCCAATAATTGCGAGAGGGAAATGTTCAAAATCTGCAGGCCACCTAAAAGGGTGAAGCCAATTAAAATAATGGCGCTGACACCATTCTCTAAAACACCTAACCTTAATTTAGCGATGGTGTAGTCAGCCGCCTTTTGATGTTCGGCTAAAGTCACTTTTTCGGCGAACTCTGCTGGGACGCTATCGCGATGTTTGGCAACAAAGCGCATTTGACGTTGGGCTAACCAGTGGCGCAGGCCAAAGCTTGCAAGAAAGGCAATTAGAAAAGCAATTGTGAATGTCATGAGATCATTATAGTTATGAGCGAAAAAACCAATACCCCGGACCCAAAGTCAGCACCTGCCAGCGAGAATCTGGTGTGGGTTGATATGGAAATGTCAGGTTTAGACCCAGAGTCTGAACGCATCCTAGAAATTGCCATCATTGTGACGGATGCCCATCTCAATACGATTGCGACTGCCCCTGTTTGGGTGGTGCATCAAGAGGACGCTTTGCTAGACGCCATGGATGCTTGGAATAAGGGTACCCATGGACGTTCGGGTTTGATTGATAAGGTCAAGACTGCCACCCAAGATGAGGTGACTGTAGAGGCTGAATGTATTGCTTTTTTGAAGCAGTACGTTAAAGCTGGCGTTGCGCCAATGTGTGGCAATACGATTGGCCAAGACCGCCGCTTCATGGCTAAGTACATGCCCAAATTAGAGGCGTACTTTCATTATCGAAATATTGATGTTTCGACCTTGAAAGAACTCTGCAAACGTTGGCATCCTGAGTTAGTGAAGGGTTTCACCAAGAAACAAGCGCATACGGCATTGGCTGACATCGAAGAATCCATTGAAGAGCTCAAGTACTACCGAGACAAATTCATCGTCCCATTGCCAGAGCAAGCTTAAGATTTCTGAATAGCGCTTTTGGGTCTAAAGACTTTGATGATGGATTCATTGGTTTCGATGTACGGCCCACCAATGAGATCAATGCAGTAAGGAACGGCAGCAAAGATGCCGGGAACGATGGATTTTCCATCCGCATCTTTCAGCCCTTCAAGCGTTTCAGCAATCGCTTTTGGTTGTCCGGGCAAATTAATAATGAGAGCAGCATGCCCTTCAATTTCGCGAAGAACAGCAGTTTGACGCGATAAAATCGCTGTCGGCACAAATCGTAGGCTAATTTGACGCATTTGCTCACCAAAGCCAGGCATTTCCCGTGTTCCGGCATCTAAGGTGGCTTCTGGGGTGACATCTCTGCGGGATGGCCCAGTCCCTCCAGTAGTTAATACCAAGTCACATCCCAAATCATCCACAAGCTCCACAATCGTCTCAGTGATGATTTCTTGCTCGTCAGCTATGAGGCGCTCATGGAAGACGCAAGGCGTGCTGATAGCGCTCATTAACCAGCTTTGCAGGGCAGGAATGCCTTCGTCGCTATAGACGCCCTTGCTCGCTCGGTCAGAGATCGAGATCAGGCCAATTTTGATTTCATTTGGAGTATTGCGCTTCCAAGCTTCGGTATGCTTCATGCTTCTATTCTAGCTATTATTAGGGCATGTTTACTTACACATCACATCAGTTCACAGAAATCATTGATTTCATGCTTTCAGAGGCCCGTAAGCGGGGCGCTTCCGACGCTATTGCGGAAATTTCAGAGGGCCAGGGCCTCTCTGTCACAGTTCGCAAAGGCGAAGTGGAGACCATCGAGCAAAGTCTCGATAAACAGGTGGGCGTTACTGTTTTTTTGGGGCATCGCCGTGGCAATGCCAGTACCAGCGATTTTTCTAAACATTCCTTAAAAGCGACAGTTGAGGCTGCGTACCATATTGCCCAACATACAGCCGAGGATGATTGCGCTGGTCCTGCAGAAGTTGAGCTTTTAGAGAAGCATCCCTTAGATCTCGATTTATTCCATCCGTGGTTATTGGACACTGAGCAGGCGGTAGATATTGCACGCACTGCTGAAGGCGCAGCATTTGCCGTCAGTAAACAAATTAAAAATAGTGATGGCGCTTCAGTATCTGCCCATCATGCGCATTTCATGATGGGCACCACTCACGGGTTTATGGGTGGCTATCCTTTTTCTAGGCACTATATTTCCTGTGCACCAATTGCCAGTGAGGGTGGAAAAAAATCCGCCATGCAGCGCGATGATTGGTATTCCAGTTCACGAATCCCAGAAGAACTTGCAGATCCTGCTGCCATTGGAAAGTATGCTGCGCAACGTGCACTATCAAGACTTAAAGCTCGATCCCTGACAACCCGTCGCTGCCCAGTTATTTTTGAAGCACCCTTGGCTGCGGGCATATTGGGCGGTCTAGTGCAGGCAGTATCTGGTGGATCTTTGTATCGCCGCTCCAGCTTTTTATTGGATAGTCTTGGTACGCAAGTGTTACCTAAGCATGTAAGTTTGTTTGAGAATCCTCACATGAAATCGATGACGGGTAGTGCTCCTTTTGATGAGGAAGGGGTCAAGACTGCGGCCCGCACTGTTGTGGATAAAGGCATTCTAGAAGGCTACTTTTTGTCCACATACTCCGCTCGTAAGTTAGGTATGAAAACTACTGGTAATGCGGGTGGGTCTCACCATTTGACTTTAGAGAGTACAAAAACTCCCAAGGGCGGCTTACCAGCACTCCTAAAGGCAATGGGAACAGGTTTATTAGTCACCGAGTTAATGGGGCAGGGCGTGAACTATGTCACTGGCGATTATTCGCGTGGCGCTTTTGGTTATTGGGTGGAGAACGGCGAAATTCAGTATCCAGTTGAGGAAGTCACTATTGCTGGAAACTTAAAAGACATGTTGCTCAATATTGAGTTAATTGGTGGCGATACTCTGATTCGCGGAACCAAGGAAACGGCTCAATCTTGATTCGCTCTATGACGGTGGGCGGTAAATAGCCTAAGCGATTTGAAATAGATATACTTTTAGAACTTCATCAGAAAAGTTAAGGGAGATCAGTATGCAAAGACGTTCCTTTTTAAAGAAGGCCACTTTAGGAGCTGGCGCTGCTGCTTTAGCCGCCCCTGCTCTTGGACAAAGCTTGCCGACGCTAAATTGGCGTTTAGTTTCCAGTTTTCCTAAATCTTTAGATACCTTATATGGCACGCCAGAGGTTTTTGCTAATTCTTTGCGCAAGGCAACGGATGGCAAATTTAATATCAAAGTGTTTGC
>Ga0007872_1000393_pt1 | contig 8184 bp, 9 predicted proteins | sample CryBogCBH29Jul08_FD_55002 | JGI IMG/M metagenome (GOLD analysis project Ga0007872, IMG submission 55002) | Freshwater microbial communities from Crystal Bog, Wisconsin, USA - CBH29Jul08 | ecosystem: Environmental > Aquatic > Freshwater > Lake | place: Crystal Bog, Wisconsin, USA | collected...
GTGCTTTATTAAGGGTTCGCAAGCGTGTTGATCATCGTCGCTACAACGGTGCTGTATTGTTAGGTTTACGCGGTTGTGTGATTAAGAGCCATGGCTCAGCGGACCGTTTTGCATTTGGCTTTGCCTTGGATCGCGCTTATGAAGCTGCGAAAAATCGCATGGTAGAGCGCATAGCCGCAGCCTTTGTAGTGGAGACGAAAGAATGAGTACGTATGCAAGAGTCGCTGGCACTGGAAGCTATCTTCCAGCACTACGTTTAACCAATCAGGATTTGGTTGAGCGTTTGGCGAAGACAGGTTTAGAAACGAGTGACGAGTGGATTACCACTCGTAGCGGAATTTCTGCGCGTCACTTTGCTGCTGAAAATGAACTGACGAGTGATTTAGCCACGAAGGCTGCGCAATCTGCTTTAACAAGCGCCGGCATTACTTCAGAAGATTTAGACCTCATTATTCTGGCGACATCTACGCCTGATCATTTGGGTGGATTTCCAAGTACAGCTTGTGTTGTGCAAGACAAGCTAGGCGCTCATACGGCNTGTGCTGCTTTTGATGTGCAAGCNGTTTGTGCNGGCTTTACTTATGCNCTGGCTATTGCCGATGCCTTTATTCGTANTGGTAGCTATAAAAAAGTATTGGTAATTGGTGCCGAGACCTTCTCGCGCATTCTGGATTTTCAAGATCGNGGCACTTGTGTCTTGTTTGGCGACGGCGCCGGCGCGGTCGTTTTAGAAGCCTCTACAGAGCCCGGCATTCTCTCGACTGCACTTCATGCCGATGGTAGCCAGCGTGATATTTTGTGTGTGCCTGGACGCTCTGGAAATGGCGAGGTTCACGGATCCCCCTTCATGACGATGGATGGTCAGGCGGTTTTTAAATTGGCTGTTAAGGTTTTAGAGCAGGTGGCGCATGAGGCTTTAGCAAAAGCCAATCTCAAGCCAGAGCAAATTGATTGGTTGGTGCCACATCAAGCGAACATTCGCATCATGGAGGGCACGGCTCGTAAGATGGGGATGTCAATGGACAAAGTGATCGTCACTGTCCATGAGCACGGCAATACTTCTGCAGCCTCCATTCCACTAGCTTTAGACGTTGGCATTCGCTCTGGTCAAATTCAACGTGGCCAACATCTTTTATTAGAAGGTGTCGGAGGCGGTTTTGCTTGGGGTGCTGTTGCTCTGAAGTATTAAGTAATTGATTCACCATTCAATGATTACCAACTAAACTTATTCTCATGACATTTGCATTCGTATTTCCAGGACAAGGCTCCCAATCAGTTGGGATGTTGAACTCTATAGCTGAACGTCCAGAGGTGCGCGCCACCTTGCAGGAGGCTTCCGAAGCCTTGGGTGAGGATGTCACCAAGTTAATTGCAGAAGGTCCTGCTGAAGCCTTATCTCTGACAACGAATACACAGCCAGTGATGTTGACGGCGGGTGTTGCTTTCTATCGCGCCTGGTTGGCTGCTGGCGGTCCAGCGCCGAAGGTGTTAGCCGGTCATAGCTTAGGCGAGTACTCCGCTTTAGTGGCCGCTGGCGTGATCTCGTTTAAAGATGCCGTTCCTTTGGTGCGTTTTCGTGCAGAGGCAATGCAAACCGCTGTACCAGTCGGCACGGGCGGCATGGCNGCCATCTTGGGCTTAGATGATGCAAGCGTTATTCAGGTATGTGCTGAGGCNGCTGCTGCTTCGGGTGGNGTCGTTGAGGCGGTGAACTTTAACGCCCCTGGACAAGTGGTGATTGCTGGCTCAAGCGATGCTGTCACCAAAGCATGTGAGTTATTAAAGGCTGCTGGTGCAAAGCGCGCGCTGCCATTGCCTGTATCTGCGCCTTTTCATTCTTCATTGTTACAACCAGCTTCAGAAAAACTCAAAGCTTACTTGGCTAATATTGAATTTAAAGCTACCAAGCATCGCCGTAATTAATAACGTTGATGTACTAATGTTGAATGATCCAACTGCCATTAAAGATGCTTTAGTTCGCCAAGCCGCGAAACCAGTACGCTGGCATGAAACGATTCAGGCTATGGCTGCACAGGGTATTACGCAAGTGGTGGAATGTGGCCCAGGCAAAGTGTTGGCTGGTCTCACCAAGCGTATTAACGATCAAGTCACTGGTGTGCCAGTGTTTGATGAAGCAAGCTTGAATGAAGTGTTGGCAAGCTTCAAATAAAGAACAAAGTAAGAACGGAAGACAAATATGAATCTCGACCTCAGCGGACAAATTGCATTAGTTACGGGCGCATCGCGCGGTATCGGTCAGGCGATTGCCGACGAATTAGTGAAGTGTGGTGCCAAAGTGATTGGTACAGCTACTTCTGCTGACGGTGCAAAAGCCATCGACGAGCGTTTAAAGCCTTCGGGCGGCAGCGGTTTANTNTTGAATGTCACTGCGCCAAATGCTTGTGAAGAAATCATTGATCGCATTGTGAAAGAACACGGCGGCATCAATATTTTGGTCAATAACGCTGGCATTACCCGTGATCAGTTGGCGATGCGCATGAAGGTGGACGAGTGGACAGATGTGATTGATACCAATTTGAGCGCTGTTTTCCGTTTATCTCAGGCCGTGATGCGACCGATGATGAAGGCGCGCGGCGGTCGCATTATCAATATCACCTCTATCGTGGGGCATATGGGTAACCCAGGGCAGGCTAACTATGCCGCTGCTAAAGCCGGTGTTTCTGGTATGACCCGTGCACTAGCCCGTGAAATCGGTAGCCGTAACATTACTGTGAACTGTGTAGCTCCAGGCTTTATTGACACCGATATGACCCGCGCTTTGAGCGAAGAGCAGCAAAATGCCCTAAAAGTGAACATTCCTTTGGCCAGACTGGGTAGCCCAGAAGATGTGGCCCAGGCGGTGGCATTTTTGGCCTCTCCAGCAGCCAGTTACATTACGGGTAATACCCTACATGTCAATGGCGGACTATATTTAGCCTAACGGCAAAGCAAGGATTTACTCATTTTTTGGCGGATTTTGCTGATTTGCTCCGCCATGCTGATAAAATCCTTCCATCGTTTTTTTACAACCCTTGGGGGAATTAATGGATAACATCGAACAACGCGTTAAGAAGATCGTCGCTGAGCAATTGGGCGTAGCAGAAGCAGATATCAAGAATGAATCTTCTTTTGTAAATGACCTAGGCGCAGACTCTCTTGACACTGTTGAGCTTGTAATGGCTTTAGAAGATGAATTTGGCATCGAAATCCCTGATGAAGAAGCCGAAAAGATCACTACCGTTCAGCTCGCGATCGACTTCGCTAAATCTAAAGCTCAGGGTTAATTCCCTAGTTTAGTAAATACTTAGCTATTACTGTGTCAGCATCAAATGGCCGACGCCGGGTTGTCATCACCGGCTTAGGCCTCATCTCACCTGTTGGTAATTCAGTTGATGTAGCTTGGTCTAATTTGCTCGCGGGCAAATCTGGCATTGCTACGATCACTAAATTTGACCACTCTCTGTTAAGCGTGCATTTCGCTGGAGAGGTGAAAGATTTCAATGTCGAAGAATATGTTTCTGCCAAAGAAGCGCGCCACATGGATACGTTTATCCACTATGGCATCGCTGCAGGCACGCAAGCTATTCGCGATAGCGGTATTCAGGTTACAGAAGAGAATGCAGAGCGTATTGGCGTAATGGTTGGCTCCGGTATTGGTGGCTTACCAATGATCGAGGAGACTGGCGCTGAGTTGTTAGCTCGCGGCCCTCGTCGTATTTCTCCTTTCTTTGTGCCTGGCTCAATCATTAATATGATTTCTGGCCATCTCAGTATTTTGTTTGGTCTCAAAGGACCAAACATCGCTGCTGTGACCGCTTGCACCACTGGTTTGCATAGTATTGGATTGGCGGCTCGCTTAATTCAGTACGGTGATGCTGATGTGATGGTAGCTGGTGGCGCCGAATCTACTATTTCCTCATTAGGTGTTGGTGGCTTTGCTTCGGCACGCGCTTTATCCACACGCAATGACGATCCTGCAACTGCCTCACGTCCTTGGGATATAGACCGCGATGGTTTTGTTCTGGGCGAGGGCGCTGGTGTTGTGGTGATTGAAGAATACGAACATGCAAAAGCTCGCGGTGCAAAAATTTACTGTGAGCTCTTGGGCTTCGGCATGAGTGGCGATGCGTATCACATGACTGCCCCAAATATGGATGGTCCACGCCGTTGCATGTTGAATGCTATGCGCGATGCTGGCCTCAATGCTGAGCAAATTCAGTATGTCAATGCGCACGGTACTTCTACACCTTTGGGTGACAAGAATGAGACTGGCGCTATTAAAGCAGCCTTAGGCGATCACGCTAAGAAGGTTCTCGTTAACTCCACCAAGTCCATGACGGGCCACCTTTTAGGCGGTGCCGGCGGCTTGGAATCTGTTTTCACTATTCTGGCTTTACATAACCAGAAATCCCCACCAACGATCAATATCTTCAATCAAGACCCTGAATGCGACTTGGACTACTGCGCCAATACCGCCAGAGACGTGAAGATTGACCATGCCGTGAAAAACAACTTTGGTTTTGGGGGTACTAACGGCACCTTGATTTTTGGCAAACTGACCTAATATTAGTTTTATCTTTGATTTATTGGTTTTTGCTAGTTAGGTCTACAGCATCATGAAAAAGTATCTTATTGCCATCTTGGCTATTTTTAGCTTGGGTCAGCTCTCATTTATTCCGAGCGCATTTGCCGAAACGCCACGTGTGAGCATTCCGGACTTTGCAGACTTGGTTGAGCGTGCCAGTCCAGCCGTGGTTAATATTCGCACTACCGAAAAGGTGGCGGTTCAGCAAGCGCAGGGTGGGATTCCTGGTCTTCCTGACGATCAGGCAGAATTCTTCCGTCGCTTCTTTGGTGTACCTATTCCTGGTATACCTAATCAACCAAAGCAATCACAACCAAATTCTGGCAAACCACAAGAGGCTGATCGTGGAGTGGGCTCTGGTTTTATTATCGACTCCAATGGTTTAGTCCTGACTAATGCGCACGTTGTAGAGGGTGCCACTACGATCTACGTCACTCTCACTGATAAGCGTGAGTTCAAAGCCAAGCTCCTTGGTATGGATAAACGCACTGATGTGGCAGTTGTCAAAATTGATGCGCGTGATTTGCCTAAATTACCGCTAGGCGATTCGTCTCGCGTCAGAGTGGGTGAGTGGGTTCTAGCCATTGGCTCACCTTTTGGTCTTGAGAATACGGTGACCGCAGGGATTGTTTCTGCCAAGAGTCGTGATACCGGTGACTACTTGCCATTCATTCAAACCGACGTTGCAGTCAATCCTGGTAACTCTGGTGGGCCTTTGTTAAATACAGCCGGTCAAGTCATTGGTATTAACTCTCAAATTTTTAGTCGCTCTGGTGGCTACATGGGAATTTCCTTTGCGATTCCGATTGATGAGGCAATGCGTGTTGCTGATCAGTTGCGCTCCAACGGAAAAATGGTGCGTGGTCGTATTGGGGTGGCCTTGGGTGAGATGACTAAAGAGGTTGCCGAAAGTCTTGGTTTGGGTAAACCACGTGGGGCTTATGTTCGAAATGTTGAGCCTGGTGGCCCAGCTGCTACTGGCGGAATTGAATCTGGCGACGTGATTTTGAACTTCAATGGCCGTGACATTGCCAAATCGACAGATTTACCTAGAGTAGTTGGTGACACTAAGCCTGGTACCAGTGCCACGGTTCAGGTATGGCGCAAAGGTAGCACGAAGGATCTAACAGTTGTAGTTACCGATGGTGAGGCTGCTGTTGCGGGCGCTAAAAAGCCTGAGAGCCCAAACTCTAATGGCGGCAGTAGTAATGCTTTTGGCGTTGCAGTCGTGGACGTCTCTGACGCCAAGAAAAAAGAGCTCAACATTCGGGGTGGTGTTGAGGTTACAGGCTTAAATGAGGGCCCCTTAGCGCGTTCAGGGGTTCGTCCTGGGGATGTCATTATTCGCATAGCGGATGCTGACATTACTGGGGTAAAGCAGTTTGAAGCCCTTGTAAAAGGCTTAGATGCCAATAAGGCTGTGCCGGTATTTGTACGTCGGGCCGATAGCACCCTGGTTATCCCGGTTAAGCCAAAATAAGCCCTTTTTAGGCTAAAAAAGAGGGTTCGGCGGCATTCGGGCGCCACCCATTACAATCCCTCTAAGACGACTTTTTGCAGCGCATCATTGTGGTGCGTTCTGACAAGGCGTTTTTTGAATGACCAATAAATACGCTATGGATTTAATCCGCAATTTTTCTATCATCGCCCATATCGATCACGGCAAATCTACGCTCGCAGATCGCATTATTCAGTTGTGCGGCGGACTTTCTGACCGTGAAATGGAAGCCCAAGTTCTTGATTCGATGGATATCGAACGTGAGCGTGGCATCACCATTAAGGCGCAAACAGCCGCTTTAAGTTACAAAGCCAAAGACGGCAAAACTTACAACATCAATTTGATTGACACCCCAGGGCACGTAGACTTTTCTTATGAGGTGAGTCGCTCCCTGTCTGCTTGTGAAGGCGCGCTATTAGTAGTCGATGCAAGTCAGGGCGTTGAGGCGCAAACAGTTGCCAATTGCTACACCGCCATTGAGCTAGGGGTTGAAGTTGTTCCCGTACTCAATAAGATTGATTTGCCACAAGCGGATCCTGAGCGCGCTAAACAAGAAATCGAAGATGTGATTGGCATTGATGCCAGTGATGCAATTACTTGTTCTGCTAAGACCGGTCTTGGCGTGACGGAAGTGATTGAAGAAATGATTCGTCGCATTCCGCCACCAAAGGGAAGCGCTAGTGAACCGTTGCAAGCCCTGATCATCGACTCTTGGTTCGATAACTACGTGGGTGTGGTGATGTTAATCCGCGTGGTGAACGGCACTTTAAAGCCCAAAGATAAAATTTTATTAATGGCGAATGGCTCAACGCATTTAGTTGAGCACGTTGGTGTTTTTAGTCCGAAGTCGATTGATCGCCCAGAGCTGTCGGCTGGTCAAGTAGGCTTTGTGATTGCTGGCATCAAAGAGTTGAAAGCTGCAAAAGTGGGTGATACGGTTACCCATGCGCCTGGCCAGCAAGGACGCACACCTGCAGCTGCTCCCTTGCCAGGATTTAAAGAGGTGAAGTCACAGGTATTTGCTGGCCTTTATCCCGTTGAAGCTAGCGAGTACGATCAGTTGCGTGAATCACTTGAGAAATTAAAACTCAANGATGCNTCNCTGNTGTATGAGCCCGAGGTATCGCAAGCACTGGGATTCGGATTTCGCTGCGGCTTCTTGGGCCTGCTGCATATGGAGATCGTGCAAGAGCGCTTAGAGCGCCAGTACGACATGAACCTCATCACTACAGCGCCAACTGTGGTCTATCAGGTGGAGCAGTCAGATGGCACGATGATGATGGTGGATAACCCATCGAAGATGCCGGAGCCTAGCAAGATCGCTACCATTCTGGAACCGATCGTTACCGTTAACCTCTACATGCCTCAAGAGTATGTTGGCGCGATGATTACTTTGTGTGTTGGTAAGCGTGGTATTCAGACGGATATGAATTATTTAGGTCGCCAAGTAAAGCTGACCTATGAATTACCAATGGCCGAGATTGTGATGGATTTCTTTGACAGAATGAAATCCATATCACGTGGTTATGCCTCAATGGATTACGAGTTCAAAGAGTATCGTCCCGCCGATGTAGTGAAGGTCGATATTCTAATTAACGGTGAACGTGTTGATGCATTGTCGGTGATTGTTCACCGTAGCAATAGTCAGCATCGCGGGCGCGAGGTTGTGGCAAAAATGCGCGGCATTATTCCCCGTCAAATGTTTGATGTAGCTATTCAGGCAGCGATTGGCAGCAACATCGTGGCGCGTGAGAATGTGAAGGCATTGCGTAAAAACGTGTTGGCCAAGTGCTATGGCGGCGATATCTCCCGTAAGCGCAAACTCTTAGAGAAGCAAAAAGAAGGCAAGAAACGGATGAAGCAGGTAGGTAATGTGGAGATTCCACAAGAGGCCTTCTTGGCTATTTTGCAGGTGGAGGGTTAATGAACTTCGCTCTGATCCTATTTATTCTAGTGATTGTTTCGGGCATTGCCTGGGTTGCTGACAAACTCTACTTTGCACCGCAAAGACGTATTGCCGGTATTGAGCGCATGCCGCTGGCTAGAGTACTCGGCTAGTTTCTTCCCAGTGATTTGTGCAGTGTTTGTATTGCGCTCATTC
>Ga0007872_1000394_pt1 | contig 8177 bp, 13 predicted proteins | sample CryBogCBH29Jul08_FD_55002 | JGI IMG/M metagenome (GOLD analysis project Ga0007872, IMG submission 55002) | Freshwater microbial communities from Crystal Bog, Wisconsin, USA - CBH29Jul08 | ecosystem: Environmental > Aquatic > Freshwater > Lake | place: Crystal Bog, Wisconsin, USA | collected...
AGTGACACCATTGAATGGTTGTATTTTTCATATTTGATTTTCGTTAGATGGTGTTTTCATGTGTCGAAAAACAGCGAGGTCATTTGGGGTAAATTCAGATTGTTAGTGCTGGCGACAGAAGATTTAATTGAGAGACATTCCCGGCGTCTGCATCATCGGTTCATGTCGTCTGGATGCCTCACACGCCTCCCAGACCAAAACGCGTAAATCCCAAAGTCGCCGGTCAGGGGATTTCAGCATGGCCTGAATATGTTGCGCGTCCTGTGGCCGACTGGGTAGCCCCAGCGTTTCACTCTCACCGCCGTGCCAAAAGGCATCGGGTTCCTCGTAAAAGAACCCAGCGCTGACGGCGCGCACGGCGGGATTGTCCCGCCGGATGTAATCAAATACGGCGGCGTGCTGGACATTTTCAGGAAACGCGACGGCGTGTTCGCGGCCCTGCCATTGCAGAATGATATATTTGGCGAGTTGCATACAACTTGCCGCGTGTCACCCCTAAGAAAAACAGCTTGCAAATGTTCTCCCTCAACAAATAGCCTCCTGCTTTATGGCTAAAACTGATTTTAATGGAATGAGCTCCAAAACCCTCGATGCTTTGCTCGAAGGAACTGGCTTAACTCAACGCCCCAAAAGCAATAACACGGTCGAAATATTGGATCGCAGCGAGTCGGTGATAGCCCATAAAATCGCCCTGCAAATAATCGAAGCCTATCGGGCGAAAAAAGGATTGCCTCCAATCGGAGAATAACGCCCAACCGGCGAGGTTCGAGAAGCGGCACTGTTCGACGAAGTCGGGCAGTGATTGTCCAGCCGAGCGCGAGCGATGGCGGACAGCACCGCTTCTCGCTCTGTGACTGACCGTGCGACTATTTTCGCCTTTCCGGTCTATAACGAAATTGCGCTAGGCAACAACCCGCAGTAACCGCAGCAACCTTTTCTGAAAACTCCTCAGAACAATATAATGTTATAAATTTTCTGGTGGGGTTACTGCACTTGCTGCGGGTGGGTGCGGACAAGCTGGCTGACCTGGATACTTCGGCACTTCAAACGCGATCCGGCCGCCGTCCGTGCCGGTTATGAAATAGGTCCCCTCACCAATACCCTCGACAGATTGTGGGCCAAGCCGAATACGTCTTCTGAGGCCACGGGACGAAATTAGAAGCGAAACCCATGGGTTGCAACAGCGAGCAGGCTTCATTATCCGCAGTGGTGGGTGACCGGCACGCTCTAGGAAACAACGCCCACCAATAGCCTTAATAATGAAGAAATTCAAATTGATGAGCGCCGAGATTCTTCGGAGCTCAGCGATGTAGAGCTTAAGCGCCGCTGTTTTTATGGCATTTTGCAGTTCTTCGGTTTGCTGGGTGTCTTGTTGGCAACAATGATTCGACAGATGGTTTTGGCTCATAAGTAATCGGTGTAGAATTGGTTTTTGAAGGTGCATCAGGTGGTCAACGCCATTACCCGGCGAATAATGTCAGCATACCGACGCTGATGGATTTGGATTTGTTCCGGACCGACGGCAATTCCCGCTCGGGACAGGATTTCCATACACAGTTCAGCGGCAGCATTGCGATGATGGTCGGCGACGAATGCCACATGTTGCCGGATAAGCGCCGGAGTTACCCATGCGGGCAAATCAACCGTCACGCCCTTGGCATCATAGGCCCAAAGCACGCCTTTGCCGGAGATAAGGCTATGTGGCACTCCGTTGGTGTGTGTGGCAAAAAACCCCTGGGTTACATTGTGGGGCGGTTCGGCTGCGCGGGTGATACGGGACAGGCCGTCGTCGTCAATGGACATCATGACGCCGCTGCCAAAGTCAACCTGGTCGCAACTCTCGCAACCGATGAGGTGATGGATGAACTCACCGGCGACGGCTTGGGGCAACATCACTTCGGTAATGGTTTTGGCAACAGGATCAATGAGGATGCTTCTAGTTGAATTATTTTTCATAGTTGTTTTCATTTTTTGTTTGAATCCGATTCCGCTCGTCGTGAGAGGCGTCGGACAAATTCATGTTTGACGCAGTTTTGGGGTGCGGTGGGGTGACAACGGCCTAGCTGCATGGCGACATTTCAAAGACAAATTGGCTGGAGGGCGGTGCGACATGGGGTGGTCGAATCGGTTATCCATCAAGAGGACGTGGCCCTGAACAATGAACGTCGTGGCCGTTACTGGCTGGGCGTCGAGGTCAAGCCGGAGGATGGACATCACGAAATTCCTGAATTGGGCGGCGGTCTGTATTTCCTACGCGACCAGCAAACGGGCGAATTTCAGGCAGCCGACGGCGACCAATTCATTGGCGGCATGGATGCCTGGGTGAACGAGAAAAGCTGGTATCATCGAGAAATCGCCGACCCGAAATGCACCGACGGCAAGCGTTGGAAAAAGACGCCGACCAAAGGCGTGCAAGGCATGGTCGTATCCTGCTCGCCGTGGTGGTCAAATTTGATTTACGAAGCCGCACGCAGCGGCGAGGCGGAGCGGGTCAAACAATTGAGCCGCCAGATTGCCGCTGAATTGAAAGTGGTGGTGGAAAAACAGACCAAGCGGCAAGTGCTGTCGGTGCAGATTCACTTTGACACCGTCAACCTCCACGCCCATGTGTTTTCCACACGCATTGGCGACGACCATAAATTTATTCGCGGGACAACGAAACGAATCGGATTGATTGGGCCTTGGGCGAATGGTGTGCTGAGACAAGGCGAACAGGGATTTATCCCTCAAGACTCAACGAATTACCAGACTGCCCAGCGTCTCTGCGAACGCAACCAGAGGCGCACCGGTGAACTGCCGCTGGACCGGGTGCTGTGCAAAACCGTTGATTTTCTTTGCTATGCCATGTTTGGCGTATCTCCGCGTCTATCGTTCTGGATGCGGGTTTATCGGCAGGGATTGCCAACACTGTCATACAACCGGCTTAACGCGCTGCATGATGCGGTGGGCCGCGAGGTCCAAGTATGGAAGAAATTCGCCGCCAGAAACCGTGATTATGTGCCAAGCGGTTTTAATCTTGGACGTGGCATCAATGGCGGACAGGAATTGATGCTAAAATAGTTCGGAAGATGGAAAATGCAGCGACCCGCAGTAACCGCAGTAAGGTGGTCAATGATTTTTAAAAATAATCTCGGAAATTGGATTGCAGCAAGGGTTGCTGCACTGGCTGCGGTTACTGTGGAACCGGCATTTCCCAATCAGGTCCCCCGATTACGGCCATAACGTGATTCAAATGAGCGCAGGGCTTGCCCTTGCTCCATTTTTGTTTAAATTCACATTCACAGGTGCCAAGGCCATAGTCAGTAACATATTCGTTTCCAGACCGGCCAAGAACACGGGCCTTCGTAGTCCCTTGGATAAACTCAAGAATGATGATTTTAGGTTTTTCTTTTTGCATAGAGTTTGTTTCGGTCAGTTTCCGGTTGAGCAGGATGATGGTAGATCTTATTTAACAATTGTGGGTGCTTTCATGCCGAGGTTAGGATCATTACGAATGCCTGATAGCTTGGGGAACATTGACGGCATACCTCCACTCTCCACTAATTCCACTTCCACGTTTTGTTGTTGTAACAACCATTGCCAGAGTTTTTCACCATGACCGATGCGAATTTCTTCAGCTTCGTTAAATTGAGTGACCGAACCCGCCGCTCGCTTCATTGTTCCATCCGTTAGGCGAAACACTGATACCGCCATCGGTTCCGGGTCGGACACATAAACAACCCATTTGCCTTGTTGAAGTCGCAACCCCCGCACCGCCTCGATGGGCACCACGAGACTGACCCACTGCTTGTTTTGGAGATACATGAGATTCATATCGAGATTCCTGGGCTAAAAGTTTGACGGATTTTATGCATGCGCCTGGGCAAGTCCGGGTCGTTAAGAACCGTCTTGGCAACATCCTTGCCAAGCTCGTAAGCCAATGGGCCACGAATGGCCAGCATGGCGGCCTCATCGTCGTCGCGGGGTTTCTTTTTGAGATGTTCGCGGAAGTGGCGCTCGGCCACGACCAACAGGGAGCTAGTTTTAATATTCATACAATTAAGGTCAGTTGTCACCGTGCGCGGCACGATAAGCGGCCTTGGCGGTTGCCGACTTTTCCCATGGCGCAACCACACCGGGGAATCGGCGTTTGAATTCTGCCCACAGGATGTCCAGTCTCTGTTTGGATATGCCCAAACGGTTGGCCAGTTGTTCCAGGGTAGGGTTGCCCATGAGTCCGGGATTTTGATACAGCGTCAAAAGTGCGAGCTTGCAACGAGTGGTGGTGTCGAGCCGCCAGCGGATTTCGGAGTCGGGGCTGACGAACTCCTGCTGCAACCATTCCAGCATCCCGGCGAAGGCATCCGTGGCGAGCCTCATGATGGCGGCTCGTGCATCTTCATCCCGATCTCCGTCCAGATGCCGATACACCTCGTCGAAATCGAAAAACACGATGGGCACCGCCGTTGGGGCGACCTCATCATAGCCCTGGATATCGGACAAACCGGCCTCGCCGTAATCAAATCCATAATCAACCCCGATGGCCGGAGCCCCGCCATGTTCCCGGCGTCGATATAATCGGCGCGGGCGGAATCTTATCGGTTTGGGCGGCTGGCCATATAGGTTGGCATGGAAGGGCAATGTTATTTGGTCGGGGTCAAATGCAGGATTCTTCATACTATCATTTTAGGATCGTGAAGGTGGATTTGCCGAAAAAAACGAAAAATATTTTACCCGCTCCCTTCCCCAATAAAGCGGAACACCGTTGCTTCAGCCGTTTGCTTTGAACCCTTGACGACCGTTTCCAGAATTCGATTATAAATGAGGTCTTCGATCCACTTCCCTGCATCCTTGTGAGGAATTAAAAATGTTTTGCCGGCAGCACGACAGGAAAGGAAAAACTCCCCCTTGCCATCGCGCAAGCAATAACAGAAGGCGGCAAATCTTCGTGCCCGCTCAGTTAATAATCTATCGGAACCGGGGGCAGCAAGTTCGTGGCTGGCTCTAAGTGCGTCAATCAGTGGGTCTCCTTTGATCCCAGCAAACGCCTTTTTGAATTCCGTAAAATAACTGTCCGCCGTCAGATTGGGACGCGTATGCTGCTGTGAATGTCGCCACCAAACCGCGAACACTTCTTGATCACTCACGTCGTAATCCAACAAACGGGCGCAAACCACGGCTTTGGCCAACTCAAATAGATTTTTATTATTCCGGCCACGGGCGGTGGCAATATAAGGCGAGACCAGTTGTTCAATGTCCAGTGCGGGACGGCCATTAGGGACGATTTCCACGCCCGGCTTGTCGGAACGAGTTTCCGTCCCGACTGCAAAGGCCGTATCTTTGGAACACAACTGGGTATACTGAGTAAACTCAGTCATCTGCGTTAGTTGTGTTGGTTGAGTGGACATAGAAGACACTTTAGATGTTCCAACCATGCCTTCAGGGTAGTTAATTTCGTTATAGTGAATGCTGACAACTGGCTGAATAGAAAGAAACAAGTAAGGCTGATTGGTATCCGGATGGATGCTGGGTGGAATTATTGACTGTGAGCCATCCGTCCGCCATTCGCCGCAAGGTATGCCATTCCGTTTCAGTTTCGTTGTCGGCGGGAAATCGCCGACAATTCGCACCCATATCTGACAGCCGCGTGCGCCTTTGGTGATGGTGGTTTTGACCGTCCAAGGATTGGCTGCCCGGAACGGAGCAACCAAGTCATCGTCATCGAAGTCAATGGCACACAGACCATTTGAGACCCGCCCCAGAGCGATACCGATGTTGCCGTCCATAATGTCAGACAGGTATTCCGGTGTTAGGTCATCGAGGGTCAGGTGTTTCCACTTGCGTTTGTCACCCTTCATGCCGCGCGGCCATTTCAGGAATACGCAGGGGCTGAATAGTGACTGTAATAAATCGAGTGTTATGGGCGGTGTGCTCAAGCAGTTCCTTTCATTCTATTTTAGTTGATTGTGTTAGTTTGGTATCGTTCTATTTCTCTCACTCCAGTTTCATAGTGATGACCTGTGTCGTTTTTTGAGATAACCGCACAAAGAGTTTTAAAAGGTCTAGTTCGGCGTTGGTGTATGTCCTGCTAGGCAATAGCGGTTTGACATATCCTGGTATCCTAGATTTACTTATACTGACCCATTCACCGAGGTGTGGCTTGTCCTCGGCGTCCCTGATAATCGGGAAGCAACGCAATAATGAAACTTCACCGGCCATCTCGACGTAGACAAAAACCTCCTTGCGGCGCGCTGGATGGTCTGTTGGAGGCACAGCCCCGATGATTTTACCGGCGATGAAATTCTGGCCGGGTGGTCATAAAAGCCATGCCGCAAAACCGGCATGGAAACGACTTTTGCAGTGACCCGCAGTAACCGCAGCCACTCTTTCAGGAATCCATGGTTTTGGATTGTTTCCTAAAATTCTATTGAACCCTTACTGCGGTGGCTGCGGGTTGTTGCCGAGACATTTTACGGCGCTGGTTGGCGCCCATGACACCGGTGGCGGCTGGTCAATTCCAGTGCCATGGCGGTAGCCCATTTTCATTATGCAATAGCGGCGGCGGGATGACGGGTGGCGGTTTGATGACAGGCGGTGGCACACGGCGGAGTTGCCGTTCGCGATGTCGGCGAATCAGCAGGCCGATTAAACCACCAATCCAGAAGGCTAAAAATAGAGTGGAGAGAGAATTGTTTCGTTTCATAAAAATGCGTCGAACTAAATTAATTGTGAGTGAAAGGGTTTTCAGGACTGTTGAATTCCTGTTGCCGCAGGGCGGCATCGCAAGCCGGAATATCGAAACGCACGACATTGCGAATTTTGATATACACCAGCAACCCGGAATTCATCCAGTTGCTGATGGTGCGCGGGCTGACGTTGTAGCGTTGTGCCAAGTTTTTTTTATCGGCAAATAGCCGATCCGTTTTGGGTTGTTCTATTTTTTCCATAACATTTCTTTGGTTCCGAAATTTCCACAGGCGACCGTCGCATTGCGCGACGTTAAAATAATTACGCAACCCTTTGCGCTCGCCGTCAATGATGCCCGCAGCCTGCCATTTCTCGATGGTGCGAACTCCAACCATGTAACGGGCCGCGAGCCCACGTTTGTCGGCAACAGCTTGAGACCCTACCGAATTCGCCAAGTTTGATGATTTATTCATGCGTTTTTGATTGGCGGCATTTTACAACGCAAACCACTCCTCGGCCGTGGCACGCGAAATGGCAGCGCGCGACTGGTAATTCTTTTTTATCATCCCTGGGCTGGTGCCGCATTCCTCGGCGACCAGATTGATATCGTCCGTGATAATCAACCGATAGGTGATGTAGCTGTTGCGTAGCCCATTTCGTTTATAGGACACCCCGACCTTTTCCGTCGCCCGCTGCCAGGCGTGGTAAAGCGCATTCGCCTTTCCCCAATCAACGGCGACCCGGTCTTTTTTCAATCCAAGTTTATGGGCGGCCAACCGCGCTTTGAGATTAGGCAGGATGGGGACGCGGCGGGCTTTGATTTTCCCGACCGCGTCGGGAACCCGGATGCACTCCTCCGCCTCTGCCACCATCACCCACCACAGCCGGGTGATTTCCTCGGTGCGGACGCCAGAGAACGCCTTGATCTCCAGCGTGGCCCGCAAGGCATCATCCTCTACCGCCGCCAGAATCCGCCGCATCTCATCGGGCGAGTAAATGTCATCGGGCTTTAGCAGGTCGATGGCCTGTTGTTCCGAAGTGATTTGCTCGCGGGCATCACTGAATTCCGTTGTGAAGCTGGCGGCGTGGGCAATGCCGCTCGGCAGGAATCCTTTTTCCACGGCGAAATTAAAGAAGGCGATAATGGCCTTGCGGTGATTATTTTTATTCCGGGATTTTCCACCCAGCTTGGCGATGAAGGCATCAATCCGCGCCGTCTCAATCTCGCTGATCAAGCCGGGGCAGGCATCGATCAAGTTGCCCACATATCGTTTCGTGTCCCGCAGGTGGTAATATCCCACACCGCGTTTTTCCAGATGCGCCAGATATTCAACGTAGATGTCTTCAACCGTGGCCCCATGGCGAACCCGTTGGCCGTGGGCATTGCAAAAATCCACGGCTTGTTCCACCGTGCCGGTTTTAAGGCGCTTTTGCAGCTCGACGTATTTCCGGCAGACTTCGTCCACTTCCATTCCCAACGGCTTAACGGCGAGCTGTGACAGAATCAAAAC